>Ga0351930_1041_pt1 | contig 25439 bp, 17 predicted proteins | sample BONcelT113001E10_FD_205823 | JGI IMG/M metagenome (GOLD analysis project Ga0351930, IMG submission 205823) | Enriched cells from coal bed in the Powder River Basin, Montana, United States - BONCAT cells T11 rep2 HSBNCT.T11.300.1.E10 ...
TTAACCGAGCATAATCGCGGATCTCTCTCCGTAAAAGGGACTTGGCCGATGAATCTTCGCTCGTTGTCTACGAAAAGCCTATCGGTATGAGGGGACAATGACTTTAGCAAACCGTTGAAATGCTTCCGGGGCGCATGGGTTAAGGCTTGTGAAACCTCTAAAATGGAACCACCTATTTCATGACTTTAGAAAGACGGCGGTCAGAAATCTGGTTCGGGACGGGATACCGGAACGAGTCGCTGTGATGGTCAGTGGGCACAAAAGAGATCGATCTTTAAGCGTTACAATGTCAGCGAAACCGATTTGAGACTTGCGGCACAAAAGACGGAAAACTATCCTCAGGCACAAATGGGTACAGTTTCGGGCACAGTCACCAAGATCGAAAAGAAAAGGGGCCAGACAGTCAATGCCTAACCCCTTCTTCATATTTGTGAAATTGCTGCCGGAGGTCGGAATCGAACCGACACTTTCGCAAGGAAAGGGGAATTGTGATACTAAAATACTAATATTTTCAACCCATTGATATAGTGTTTGATTTCTCGTAAGTCGTCAAAAAAGAGGTCTAAAAGGTTTCTGCCTGTTCCTGCCTGCTTCCGCCTATTCCCGGACGTTTCTCTGGACTCCATCACAAATTAGTCACAGGAAAAGGGCTCCCTCATCACGGGATAACATTTCCTGTGACGGTCCCTGTCGCCTAGGGGAAAAATGATGTTGAAACTGCATGGCGTGCCCTTGGAGGACACCATATCCGGCCCGAATATGATCTTCAGCGGCCTTTCCTGCGCCTTATCACATTCATATTATCATTGACAGATGTACCCATTTTTCCTAAAGTGATGAATACAGAGGCCATTTAAGGAAGGCACATGAATCGGGTTGTCAGAAACTGGGCAGAGACGTCAAATTACGATCTCCGGACAGCGGAAGCCATGTACAAGGCGGGCCGGTATCTCTATGTCGTCTTCATGTGCCATCTGGCCATCGAGAAAATAAGGATTTTTCAGAGGATCGATAACGTCAGCGTCATCACCCGGTATCCGGAAGATCTCCGGACGCTGTCCAAGGAGTTCAATCAGGAAACGGCAAAAAGGATCATGACCGAGACCAAAAGGATGATCCAATGGCTCAAGCAACAGCTGAAATCAGACGCATAGTCGCCCGGTACGCGGCCAACCTCAGGGCGCTGGGTGTGCCGGTCGAGAGGATATACCTTTTCGGATCTCAAGCACGCCGGGATGCCGGTAAGGACAGCGATGTCGATCTGGCGGTTGTATCTCCGCTGTTTGAAAAGATCAGTCTCTGGGACCGGGCTGGTTTTCTGGGAAAAGCGGCATGGGATATCGGTCATCCGATGGATGTTCTCGGCTTTGCACCGTCGCAGGTTAGAAAAGCAGCACCGGGTTCACTGCTGGGCCATATCGTGAAGAACGGCATCGAGATCGTCCACTAAGGGAACGAGCGGGTTGCTTTGATCGAGTGATTTTTATCCGACCAGAACAGATTTTCAGCGACCCTTCTTATACTCTGTCACATTCACGGCCTTCCATTCCAGAAGGGGATGGCGCCGGATGCGGTCCTGCAACACCTCATCGGTGGTCAGCGTTTCGGGGGAGATCTTCAATTACAAATCAGTTACACTTTGGCTACATCATTGTGACCTCGGTCTATTGCCGAAACATTCCGTTTCTACAGCATATTCTTCATAAGAACGCGATCCGGTTTTTGAAATCCGCCCGGCTGTCAACCCGAGGTTGATTCCATAGATCGGCAAAATGATCGGCAAAAATAATTGCATTGACTTGAGTTATTGTTTAATATGTTAAGCAATAAAAGATTGTTATCGATTTATGAATCGGCAAATATATCGGCAATTTGAGGCAAGAACATGGGCTCTCAAATTCATCGCATGACGCCACTCCTGCCCGAAGGAGCCGACGCGCTTCAAGACCTTGCCCTGAAGGTAATCCAGAAATCCGCTGCGCTCGGGAACCGTCAGCATCCCGTGACGCTTAACTCGCTTCGGGAACTGCTCCGGATCATCAACAGCTACTATTCCAATCTGATCGAGGGTCATAACACCCACCCTTACGACATCGTCCGTGCCATGCGGAAGGAGTATGATTCCGAACCGGCCAAGCGCAATCTCCAGTTGGAAAGCGTCGCTCATATCACCGTCCAGCGGGAGATGGAGAGGAAACTTCGAGAAGAATCGAAGGCTCACGTGACCAGCCTGGAATTTCTCTGTGACTTGCACCGGGAATTTTATTTGCAACTGCCTGAGACATTTCAGGTCGTGACGCATCCTGAAACGGAAAGGAAAGGCGTCGTCGAACCGGGGGAACTCCGTAAAGAAGCTGTCAAGGTGGGGTATCACGAACCGCCTGCGCACGACTCGCTTAAGGCATTTATCGAACGGTTCGACGAATCATATGCCCCGGAGAAACATCACGGCGCCCTGAAGCTTGTTGCGGCTGCGGCAGCCCACCATCGGCTGATGTGGATTCACCCCTTCCTCGACGGCAACGGCCGGGTGGCGCGCCTTTTCACCGAGGCCTACCTCCATCGGATCCCCGTCCATGGCTTTGGCCTCTGGTCGGTCAGCCGGGGGCTGGCCCGGAGAAACGCTGAATACAAGTCCGCTCTTTCTCAGGCCGATGCTCCTCGCCGGAATGATCTGGACGGCAGGGGAAATCTGTCCAACGAGGGGTTGATTTCTTTTTGCCGTTTCTTTCTTGGTGTCTGCCTCGACCAGGTGGAATACATGGGGGGCTTGCTACGCTTGGAAGAGCTCGTGGAACGCATCCGGCGATACATGGAACTCCGCGGCTCCGGCATGATCCCCGGCCTCGCAGGTGAGAAAGGCTTGAGAATGGAGTCGGCCCGGATGCTCCAGGAGGTATTGGTGAAGGGCGAGGCGGCCCGGGGTGCGGTCATTGCGGCATCAGGCCTGAAAGAACGGACGGGGAGAACGCTGCTGGGTCAACTCCTCACGGAAGGGCTGCTGGTGTCGAATACGCCGAAAGGCGACGTTCGGCTGGGGTTTCCGATTCATGCTGCGGGCTGGTTTTTCCCGGACCTGTATCCCACCTTATCTCGGTGAAGTGCTTCTAACAGAAGACAAAGGGCTGCTGTGGAGATTGACAATGGGTTGCTTAAAAAATACCGGGCTTTGCTTGCCGAAAACAGCGCTCTCCGGGAAGAGAACGAGCGCCTGAAGGCGAGTTTGGGGATTACCGACCCGTCGCGACCGAATCCGTCTCGATATCCGGAAAACTACTCGGCAGCATCCAGACGTGAGCATCCTTCATGGCTGGTTTAAAAATAATCGTCTAAGGAGAGTTTAGTTATACAAAAATAAGCATATTCAAACTTGCTCTTGACAATCGTTTAAAAATATGGCTTTTTGACGACCATGGGTACTGAAAAAAAGACAAAAATAAACCGCCTCATAGCTGAGTGGACGGTGGGTGCTCCCAGCACCACTTCCTCTCTAGCTTATTCAGGCTTCAGTCGTGACCTGCTTACCAAATATAAAAACAGCGGCTGGCTGGAATCGTTCGGCCGGGGGGCCTATATACGCTCCGGAGACAAGGTGGATTGGCCTGGCGCCCTGTACACCCTGCAGACGCAGCTCGGCCTGCCGGTGCATGCCGGCGGGAAGACGGCGCTGGAGCGAAAAGGCTATGTCCACTATCTGGCGACGAGAGAAAGGCGGGTCTTTCTCTACGGTCCGCGCGGCCTTGCCCTGCCTGCCTGGTTTACAGGCGGGCGGTTCGGTGTCGAGTTTGTGGTCACACGGACGAACCTCTTTCCCGCTGCCTTCCCCGAGGCCTTTACCGAATTCCCGGAGAAGGACTTTCGGGTCCGGATATCGGCCCCGGAGCTGGCCATACTGGAGATGCTCCACCTGGTACCCAAGGCGGTGGGTTTCGACGAGGCTGGACACGTGATGGGGAACCTCTCCACGCTGCGGCCGGAGGTTGTTCAACCTTTGCTGGAGGCCTGCGGTTCGGTGAAGGTGAAAAGGCTTTTCCTCTACCTGGCCGAGAGGCATGACCATGCCTGGTTTGCAAAGCTGGACCCCGGAAAGGTCGACCTGGGAACGGGCAAACGGATGATCGTCCCCAAGGGCCGCTACGATGCGAAATATCAGATCACCGTTCCTGTGGATCGCGATGAGGTGACCCCATGATGGACAGCCTCTATTTATGCTCTAGGAGTCTGTCGGTCTTGAAACAAACGGGACGAAGACAGTCCGACTCGCTCGACCAGTTGTTGTTGGAAAATCAGCAGGAGAACCTCGCTCGAGCACTGGCCCCCCCCGGGGGGGTGAGAGGCAACGAGAATGAGTATTATGAGGCGACTCACCACAAGGGGAATGACGCCTTAGCTTCCTGAAGTCAAGGGACAGATGGATTTGATTTTACTGCTGGAGTTCGAATGGGAATGGTGGTAAACATACCATCAAAATAGAAAACTCAGTTGAATGATCCATCCCGTATCAACGTACTGGAGGGTAACATGGACTGGCTTACATAACCCCGTTTCTCGTAGAAAGAGACCGGGGTTTTTTTATTCTCGTTCGTCAGGGATAAAGGAATCTATTGACTCATAGGGGACAATATCCCATCTCTATTGATATTTTAGCAATTTGCCATATTGATAGCTGTGCTGTACGCAGAAGTGCCTATTTACACAAATTTTGATTGTCATCTTGCCATTCACTATCTTCATACGGGTCATAGATTGTAGTAACTGATCATAGTAATTGTCTCCTTCTGAAGCATGAGTCAACGTAAGCGATTCTAAGGAGGTGCTCAATGCGGACCCGTTTTATCCCTCAATTCTTCCTGGTTATGCTTATTTTAGTCCTAACAGCATGCAGCAGTAGCGACAATAGCACCCCGTACACCAATACCGCCACCCAGATGACGGCTTACATCGAGCAGCAGATGGCACAGCATAACATTCAGGGCCTCTCGATCGCGCTTGTCGACGGCCAGAACGTCGTCTGGACGCAAGGCTTCGGGTACGCAGACGCCCAAAGCAATACGCCGTCAACGCCGGACACGCTCTACGAGATCGCTTCGATCTCCAAGACGTTTACAGCAGCAATGATCATGCAACTGGTGGAGCAAAACCTTGTCCGCCTCGATGACCCCCTGATAAATTATATCCCCGCGTTCTCCATGAACCCGACGCTCGGCGCCTTCCCATTCCCCGACGGCACCGTCACCATCCGGAGCATCCTGACCCACCACTCGGGCATCCCCGGTGATCTGCTCAACGCGAACCTTGCCCGGGTGCGCTATCCCAATTACAACAGCCAGCTCCTGAACGAGCTCCAAACCGACTACGCCTCCTATCCCGTCGACTTCGCCTCGGCCTACTCAAACACGGCCATCTCCTTTCTCGCCGACGTGATCGAAGCGGCTTCCGCCAAGACTTTCGAGGCGTTCTCTGACACGCTCCTCGATCAGATCGGCATGACGCGAAGTTCCTTCTTCCGCGACAGCCCCCGCCTGACCGGCGTTCCGGCGAAGGGCTACTCGGGGGGGCAACCCTATGGCCCGTTCTATCAGAATACTCCGGCGTCCGGCGGGATCATATCAAGCGCCAGCGACATGGCAAAATACCTGAAGATGATGATCGCGGGCGGGATCGGGGAAGGGGGACAGGTTCTGGGCTCCCAGAGCATGACCACCATGCTGACGCGGCAGAACAGCGCCGTCCTCCTGGACCTCGATACACAGGCAGGGCTTGTCTGGACGCTTTCCGATGCCGGACTCGATTACGCCGGCCACCTCTGCACCCACGATGGATCGACGGTCCTCTTCAACGCATCCCTTTTCGTGCTCCGCGATTACGGCCTGGGCGTCGTCGTCCTTTCCAACTCCAGGGAGGGTTTGGGGGTCGTCGCTGCGATCGCACGGCAGACACTCAAGCTCGCACTGGAAGCAAAGACAGGAATCAAGCCTCCGCCGCCCCTCCCGTCACCCGTGTTCTCGCCGCCGGCCGCATGGACACAGGCGCAGCTCGATGGTCTCGCCGGCATTTACGTGAGCGCGGACAACTACCACGTGGTTGACTCCCAGGGCCAGCCCGGTGCGCTCCTGCTGAAACTGAATGCGGGAACGATCCCGGGCCCGGGAGGTGTGATTATCCCGCGTCAGAATGGGCGCTTCTCCCCGCCCGCTACGCAGGAATTCGAGATTGAGTTCACGAATATCTCGGGACGGACGGTGATGATCGATCATGAGCAGGGCAGAAGAAACATGCTGGGGGAGCTCTTCATCCCTGTCCCCTTATCCGCAGCATGGATGGCACGCCTCGGCACCTACACCATCACAAACCTCAACCCAGAGGACTACTGCTGGTACGTTCCTGCCGAAGCACGCCTCACCCCGCTTACCCTCGCTCTTAAGTACCAGGACGGGGTTCTGGTGATGGAGAGAGTCGGGTTTTTCACCAGCCGCTCGGTGCTCAATCCTGTGTCCGACACCCTGGCTTATCTGCGGGGGCTCGGTCGCAATCTGGGGAGCGCGGTCCGGATTGTGACCGTGGATGGACACGAAGAGCTGCAGTTCCTCGACGTGCGGTACAGGAAAAACTAACGCGCCCTACCCACGCCTCTTATCGCCTGGATCACCGGATCTCTGGTTGGACGTCGTTGTAGCTCGTTGCGGCTTGGAAAAATCTCAAGATCAACGATAAGGAGGTGCTGTTGCATGGGGAAAACTCCGCAATTTACTCCTATCGCCTTGTTGTGTCTGATCCTGCTTGTCCTTTCCGGTTGCTCAGGAGGAAGCGGGACTGGACCCGCGACAGATCCCCGGATCGGTTTCACATACCCCGACCCGGCTGATTACAGCACCTTCACCTGGACCGACGCTTTCAAAGCCGCCCACGAAAAGTTCTCCCGGGAGTACGCCTTCAGTGAGTGGAAAGGTGTGGACTGGTCCGGCCTCTACAGCAGATTTCTGCCGCGCATCGTACAAGCCCAGACTGTCGGAGACGAAAAAGCCTACTACCTCGCCCTGCACGAATATGTCTGCTCGATCCCCGATCGCCACATCAGCCTGGGTGCGGGGAGTTCCATCGTTCCCGCGATCCTCGGAAATGAACTGGCGGGCGGCGGATTCGGGATGTCGGTAGCCGAACTGGACGACCGGCGGGTGATCGTGGCTGCGGTCGACCCCACTGGCCCGGCCGATCTGGCGGGGATCATTGCGGGCGCCGAGATTTTGACCTGGGACGGATTGACGACCCAAACGGCCATCAGGCGGATCGCTGTCGGCGCCATTCCCTTCAAGGCGTTGAGCGGCATGCTCGGGGAGGAAAAACCCCAGGCTACTGATGAGCACTTTCGGTTGGAACAGGCCAGGCTCCTGACTCGGGGACCTGTCGGCACGGATATTCAGGTCGTTTTCAAGAACCCCGCTTCGGCGATTTCCCAAACCGCCACACTAACGGCCGTCGATGACACCGGGAAGACATTTTTCCTGCTGAACTTTGCCAGACAGGCCGACTTTTCGGATCAGGTCGATTACCGGATCCTGCCGGAAGGTTATGGTTATGTCATTGTTCGTATGGAGAAGGATATGTCGAATCCGGGTTATCCTACCCGGATCTTCCAGAAATTCCAGGAGGCGATAGCCTCGTTTGTCACGGCCGGCGTACCCGGGGTCATTGTCGATCTGCGCGGCAATTTCGGCGGCTCGGATCAACTTTCCGCAGATCTGTGCGGCTTCTTCTACACCGCCCCTTCCTTCTATGAATATCAGGAATACTACGACAAGCGTAGCGGGCAATTTTTATGGATCACCGTCGGAGATAGCGCCGTAATGGATTACATCTCCATCAATCCGCAAACACCTCACTACGGTGGGCCCGTGGTGACCCTGGTCAATCCGGCCACCCACAGCTCGGGGGAAGGACCGGCGATGGGCATTGCCAGACTTTCACAGGGCAGCGTGATCGGGTTCCATGGCACAGGGGGCTCCTTTGGAATGGTGGGGGGATCGATCACTATGCCGGGGGGGTATACCATAGAGTATCCTTACGGCCGGACCCTCGATCAATACGGAGTCATTCAACTGGACAGCAGAAACGGGGTCGGCGGCGTGGCCCCCAATCCGAGGGTGCCAAAAACGCTGGAAAATGTCCTCGCATTTGCGGCGGGAACCGATGTCGAGCTTCAGTATGCGATCACGCATTTGAGGGGATATTAAAGAGAGCGTTCTGTCAAATTGTGGTCAGAAAATGAACAGCTGCAAATTCACCGTTACAAACGGCATTCATTGATTCTCGAAGAGATTGAAATTATTGACTCGGTAGGTGAACGAGAGACAAGTAAGCACCACCTGCTAAGCCGGGAATCTCACCCACGTAAGGTAAAAGAGCATGGCCCTCATAGAGCCCCATCCCTTTTCCAATGGGTCAATTATGGGGAAAAAACAAGTAAACCCCTGGCTATCATGACCAGGGGTTTTTTACGTGTAGAAAATAAAAGCGGGACAGGAGCGGGAAAAAATGACCGATAGCAGAAAATAGAAAAGGGCTTCCCGGTTCTATCATAGTCCGCAAGCCCTTGAATATATTTTGGTGCCGGAGGTCGGAATCGAACCGACACTTTCGCAAGGAAAGGGGGATTTTGAGTCCCCTGCGTCTACCAGTTTCACCACTCCGGCACGGCGCCGATTATTGTGACGGGACGACCAAATGTCAAGAAAAATGTTGACAGGCGGGAAAATCCTGTGCTAGAAGCTCACTTCTTCTGCGATAGCCGAACGCGTGGGGTTGTAGCTCAGCTGGGAGAGCGCTTGAATGGCATTCAAGAGGTCGCGAGTTCGATCCTCGCCAGCTCCACCAAGACTTTAGAAGGGGTCAAGCGCGAGCTTGACCCCTTATTTTTCAAGAGCTTTCCGGCGAATGGCTTGCAGAGACAATCTTTCATAGCGGTTGCACAGGACCTTGTATTCCGCAGGCCAAACATGCGCACTGAGCTTCGGCGTCAACAGCCCCATTCGATTGAGCGCCACGGAATGCAATCCCTCCCGGGGAACCGCCCCGCGCCGGCTTTTAGCCGCCGCCCATCCCCGCGAAGCACCCTTCGCGGCATTACGGCAAAGCAATTTGCAGAGCTTCATCGAGCTGAGAGTGCGACTTGGCAAGAAGGAGTCAAGGAGTATTTTCAGTGCATTTTGAACAGTTTTCGTTAGACCCTCAGATTATGGCCGGCGTCAGGACCGCCGGCTACGCCACCGCCACCCCGATCCAGGCCCAGGCCATTCCCGTCGTTATCGCCGGGAAGGACGTCCTGGGTCTGGCCCAGACCGGCACCGGCAAGACAGCGGCCTTCATCCTGCCCATTCTCCAGCGCCTGATCCAGGGCCCGTCGCGCCGCACCCGCGCCTTGATCGTCGCCCCGACCCGCGAACTGGCCGAGCAGATCCACCAGACGGCGATCGCCCTGGGGCGGAACACGACGATCAAAAGCACCGCGATCTACGGCGGCGTGAGCAAGGGACCGCAGGTGGCCACCCTCCGCCGCGGCGTGGAGATCGTCATCGCCTGCCCGGGAAGGCTCCTCGACCATCTCGGCGACGGCAGCATCGACCTGTCTGCGGTGGAGGTGCTGGTCCTGGACGAGGCGGACCGGATGTGCGACATGGGCTTTCTGCCCGACATCCGCCGTATCCTCCACTTCCTGCCGGCGAAGCGCCAGACCCTCTTCTTCTCGGCCACCATGCCCAAGGAGATCCGCTCCCTGGCCGACGGCATTCTTAAGAATCCGGTGACGGTGCAGATCGGCATGATTGCCCCGGCCAAGACCGTCACCCACGCCCTCTACCCGGCGCCCGACGGCCGCAAGACGGATCTCCTGCTGGCCATGCTGGAGCGGACGCCGACGGGACGCGTCCTGATCTTCACCCGAACCAAGCACCGGGCCCGCAACCTGGCCACCCACCTGGAAAAGAAAAGCTACCGCGTCTCGGCGCTGCAGGGAAACATGACCCAGAACCGCCGCCAGGACGCGATCAACGGCTTTCGGGGCGGCAAGTACGACATCCTGGTCGCCACGGACATCGCGGCCCGGGGCATCGACGTCACCGAGATCTCCCATGTGATCAATTACGACATGCCCGACACGGTGGACGCCTACACCCACCGGATCGGCCGAACGGGCCGCGCCGAACAGACCGGCGAGGCCTTCACCTTCGCCTCCCAGGCGGACGAGATGATGGTCCGGGAGATCGAGCACGTTCTGGGCGCCCGGATCGAACGACGCCGCCTGCCCGACTTCGACTATGGCCACCCGGCGCTGGAGAGTGCCTTTGCCCAGCCCCGCCCGCTGCGGCCAAAACCCCAGACGGGCCGTCCGCGCAGCGGCGCGGCGGTCCCCTACAAGGGACGAAGCGGCGCCGGAAACCGCCCGGCGGCGCCGGGCCAGCGACGCGGCGGCGCTCCATCAGGCGGAGCCCAGCGGAGCCAGGCCCTCCGGGGCGGCAAGTCGCTGCCCGCAGCGGCCCGGCACTCCTGGTAACAAAAAGGAAACCCGGCGGACCAGCATCGGCACTTTGATCGGTCGGGTTGCCCCGAGGGTTCCTGGAAGGATGACGGGGTCCTTATCCAAGGGTTTCCGAACAGATGAATCACGCAAAAGGGGTCAAGCCAAGGTTTGATCCCTTTTGTTTATCGCCTCGTCCCGCCATCCTTCGGCCACGTCGGCGAGCACACCACTGCCCGCTGACGACGGCTTTTCGGGATGGGTTCCCCGACCCGGAAAGACGGCTTTCCGGGCCAACGCTGCCACCAACCCGATGATCCCGCCTTATGCCCCGAAGATCGCCCCGATCCACCGCCCGAGCAGCCCCGTCCGCCAGAGGATGTACAGCAGCCCCGCCAGCAGGAAAACCAGAAGAATGATCTTCGGCCAAGGGCTTTTCTGATCCGCAAAGGGATCCTCGGAACCGCGGGAGACCCCCGCTGGCAGGCTGGCGACCTTGGTCAGCGAAGTGCCGAAGGCGACATTGATTCGCAGGCGGCCGTTGATCGCCCAGCCATTGGCATCCAGGATCGGTCCGATTGTCCGCTGCCGGAGCTTCAACCAGGCCAAGACCATCGAGGGCAAGGAGATGATCAGGACCAATCCGACGATCGCCAGGGGCATCTGCCACCAGTAGAGTTTCAAAAAGCCGGTGACGACGGCGGCCATCGCCGTCCCGATGGCCCCCACCGCCAGACCGATGGCGGCGAAGATCCCGGCGAACTTGGCGACGTCAAAGGGCGGCGGCGCGGCTGTCCCAGGCCCCGCCTTCTGAGCCCCGGCGGCCACGGCCGCGGCCTGCTTGTCCGCCACCGCTTTGTCACGGGCGGCGGCCATCTTCGTGATCTGCTCGTTGATCATTCGACCGATCCGTTTGTAGGGGCTCCAGAAGGCCTGGCGGATACTGATCGGGTGTTCCACGAGGCGCACGATCGTCGCGTCCCAGTCCCGGCCCTGCCGATCGTAGAAGATGCCGTTGCGACCGACCATCAGATAATCGGAATCGCCGCCGGTAAAGGCCGCAGCGATGGTCATCTTGTCGGAGCCCCCCCGTCGCGTGCAGTCGCAGTAGGCCAGGTAGGTGCCGCTGAGCGTAGCCATCCCCGCGTGCTTGCCCACGTCCTCGATGCGGACGCAGAGATCGCAGCTCCGCCCGTCCAGATAGAGGGTACCGGCCTGGAAAATCGCCCCGCTGCCGCGGGTGTAGAACTCGCGAAAGGCAACAAAATTGTTCAGCAACTGCATCAGATCCCGGTGATAGCGGACCAGCCGGTCCACGGTGGTAATGTGGTTGAATTCCGACTCCAGGGCCCTGTCGGCGGCAATCAGCGCCGCGATCGCTTCCCGGGTCGGCCCGGCGAGGATCTCCCGCACCCGTTCGACGCCGAGTTTCTCCACGGCGCCCCCTGACTTGCGCGCCAGCCAGGCCTCGTGGGCGGCCAGGCGGTCTGCGATCTCGCCCCACTCCCCTTCGGTCAGGGCGATCCTGTCGCCCAAAAGTGGTTTGACGACCTGCGCCGCAAAGTCATCCATGGCCGTCTGCCAGGCGGGGTTGATCCCCCCGGTCAGGGGGAGCGGCTTGCCGGCGGCGATCTGTGCCAGCGGAAACCCCGACACTTCAGCAATCTCCGGCTTGAGCGTCTTTTCGGCGATGGCCAGATACTCCGATTCCTGGCGGTTCAAGGCCGGGATGGACCGGGAATCGTACCCGGCCAGACGGCAGCGGCTGAAGTAGTCATCTCCCTTCTCCCGAAGGGCCTGGAAAGCCGCGAAGGCCGCCGCCGTTGCTTCCCCCAACGGCAGGATGGCGCCGTCACCCTGGGCCTCCCGCTGCCAGGCGTCATAGGCCTGCACCGCGGCGAAAAAGCCATCCAGTGTCGCCTCGGAAATGCCGGGTTTGCCGCTACGATCCGCCGCTGCACCCAGACAGTCAATGATTTCCGCGATGACCTTCTGGGTCTCCGGATCGTCGGCTGCGTCGGCCGGGACGATCCCGTCGCCGTTGAACCGTGCCTGGGCGAATATGGCGGCCGTATCGGCCGTATCGGCGGCGGTGATCGCCGCGGCGCCGGGCAGGCCCAGGCTGGCCAGGATCTCTCTGGCCGCAGCGAGGACCTTTTTCCCTTCCGGGTTGGTCTCGTCGATGGACGCCAGGGGCAACTCCGGCGCCCCCTGGGTCAGCTCGTCGGGATTCTTCAGCAGCGATCCGGCCCATTTTACGGCGGCGATGATATCTGGCACGCGGATCCGGCCGTCGCCGTCGCTGTCGATCAGTTCCAGCGTTCTTTCCTCGAATTCCAGCCCCTTGACCGGACAGCTCAGGGCAGCCCAAAGTTTCTGATCCAACTGGTCCAGGGCCAGCAAATCGGCGCCACTCTCCAGGCGAACCTGGTCAAACCCTCCCGAGCGGAAAAAGCGCCAACGATGCTCACTCTTTCCGTTATTACCGGAACTTTGGGCCTCTCCCATGATGCACCTCCCTTTATCGGATCATCAAAAATGACATCAACCTGCGAGGATTCCAGCATCATCATCCCCGGGCGATGCTCACCCGAATCAGCCAATCCCCATCCGCATCTCAAGCGGCCACGCCTTGCGCCCGCTCCCAGTCGGCAACGACCGGCTACCGAACAGCCGGGTTCGGGTCGGATTATAGGGGGTGGACAGCGGCGAGTGTCACGCGCCGCACCCCGTTTTGCCGTCACCCGCCTGCAAGCTCGTCATCTTTTCTTCACGCTGCCGCATATATGCTGCGGCCGGCGCCGTAGTAGGCGTCATAGACATGCTGGAAGACGGCCGTTGTCTTTTGCTCGAACAGCTCCGGCGTGTAGGCCCTTGGCAGCCCCTTATCCAGGAGCTTTTCGATGGTGACGCGCACCTCGGCCCTGGCCTGTTGCCGTTTGCGCCAATCGAGCACCAGCTTGCCCGCCTTGAGGGTGGCCAGCAACTCCCTGGCGGTGGCCTTGACCTTCTCGCGGTCCGCGTCGCTCATGTCGATCTGCGGCTTGGTCAGGAGGTCGAAGAGCGCCAGCTCCTCTTCGCTCAGTTGCTCGCCCACGCCCCGCTGTTCTTCCTCATTCAGGCTTTGGGCAAAGGCCACCAGTTGCTGAAATAGCTCCTCGGCGTTGAGGCTGCCGGCGTTGTAGGCGTCGATCATGGCCTGAAATTGCTCCAGATAATCCATCCGCGTGCGGTTCTGCCGCACCAGGACCATGAGCTTCTGCACGACCGTTCCCTTGAGTTTCTCGTTCAAAGTGCGCCTGCGGCCTGTCGTGAATTTCTCGGCCAGCTTCTCGAAGTCTATTTTGCTCAGATCAAGCCAATGATCGGCGTCAAAAGGTGAGCTTGGCTCGCGGATCACGTAGCCCTCGGTGGCAATCGACTGATCGAGGAGCCCTTCCACCTGCTGCATGACCTGGGAGATGTCCGCCGGCCGTGTCAGCGCACGGATTTTGTCGGCAATGACCTGGAGAGGCGACACCTCGGCGGCAAATTCCCGCGCCGCCGGGTCGGGCAGCACGGCCTTGTAGAGCCGCAGAACCGTATTGGTCAGATCGAGATAGCGGAGCTTGATCTCTTCGGAGGTGACCAGCGCCTCCACGGCGTCATCGAGCAAACCGACGCGGGCAAATCCCTCGGCGGCCTGGATGGCCGCAAGGTTTACCCCGTGCTCCTGGCATAACCCCCGGGTCTCCGCCAAGGCCTGACGCAGCGCCGCGACCAATGCGGACTTGTCTTCAACCGGTTTATTGCCGCCCGCTGCACCGCCGGCCCCATAGATCGCCAGTGCCCGTTCCAGATTGCGAAACACCCCGGCATAGTCCACGATCAGGCCGCTCACCTTGCCGGGATAGACCCGGTTGGCCCGGGCGATGGTCTGCATCAGGGTGTGGTTGCGCATCGGCTTGTCGAGGTAGAGGGTCGAACAGCTCGGCACATCGAAACCGGTCATCCACATGGCGCAGACAAAGACCAGCCGGAAAGGGTCGTCGGGATTCTTGAACTTTGTCTCCAGATCCTCATCGACCATGCGCTTGCGGTGCGGGCGGATGTCGAGCCCTTTTTCGTTCATCTCGGCGATCTCGTTCTGTCCCTGGGAGACGACCACCGCCATGTCGGTTTCCTTCATCCGGACGATCTGCGCTTCGATCTCCCGCCGGGCGTCACCCTCAGCCCTGGGCGCCTCGGCCTGCAAGGCCGCGATCTTTTCGCTCCAATACTTCTTGACCTTGTCGCACATGCGGACGGCCGTGGCCTTGTCGATGCAGATCATCATGGCCTTGCCCTGGAAGCCCCGCCCCGTGAAATGGGCCACCAGGTCCTTGGCCACCGCTTCCAGCCGATCGTCGCGGGTGATCAGGTGGTACTCCCGGGCGAACTCCCGTTCCAGTTTCTTCTCCTGCTCCTCGTCGAGCTCCGCCGCTTCGAGCAGGCGCTCCATGTCCTCGTTGAGGTTGTCGTTGACCAGTTGCAGTTCCGGGATGCGGTTTTCGTAGTAAAGAGGGACCGTCGCGCCGTCGGCCACCGACTGCTGGAAGTCGTAGACGCTGACGTAATCGCCGAAGACCTGCCGGGTCTTCTCCTCGCCCACGATCAGCGGTGTGCCAGTAAAGGCCAGAAAGGCGGCGTTCGGCAGGGCCGTGCGCATGTTGAGCGCCAGGGTGTCGTACTGGCTGCGGTGCGCCTCGTCGGTGATGACGATGATGTCGGACCGCTCCGAGAGGACCGGGTGCGTTTCGCCCTGGTCGGTTCGGAACTTATGGATCAGGGTGAAGACGTAGCGGTGATCCTCGCTGAGCAATTGCCGCAAGTGCTTGCTGCTTTCCGCCTGGGCGTGGTTTTCCGTCACCACCCCAGCCGAGGCGAAGTGCTTGTAGATTTGCCCGTCCAGTTCCTGCCGGTCGGTGACAACCACGAAGGTCCAGTTGCCCGGCAGCTTGCGCAGCACCTTCTGGGCGAAGAACATCATGGCCACGCTCTTGCCGCTGCCCTGGGTGTGCCAGAACACCCCCAGTTTGCCATCCCGCTGCCGGATGTCGGCCAGGGCCGCAAGCGCGTTGTTGACGCCCAGGTACTGGTGGTTCTTGGCCGTCAGCTTGATCAGGCCGCCAGGGACCTCCTGAAAGAGGCAAAAGTTCTCGATCAGATCCAGGAACCGCGCCGGGTCACAGACGCCGCGCAGCATGGACTCCAGCGACACCCTGCCCGTCTCGTCCTCGCTGCCCACCTTCTTCCATTCGGCGAAGTGCTCCCAGCCGGCGGTGATGCTGCCCACTCGGCTGTGGCTGCCGTTGGAAAGGATGATCAGGGCGTTGGGCCAGAAAAGCTGCGGGATGGTGTCCTTGTAGTCGCGCAGGTTGCCGGTGAAGGCGGTCTCCAGGCGGCGGTGGGCGGCCTTGAGTTCGATGAACAGGAGCGGCAAGCCATTGATGAAGCCCACCAGGTCGGCCCGCCGGGTGTGCATCTCGCCCGTGACCCAGAACTGCGAGCAGAGCAGGAAGTCATTTTGGGCCGGGTCGTCCCAGTCCAGCACACGCACCAACTCAACGGTCTCACCGTCGCCTTCGGGGTCGGGCCGGGGAACACGCACGCCATTCTTGAGGAGGTGGTAGACCTCGCGATTGGCTGCCGCCGCGCTCATCCGGGACCGGTTGCGGGTCAGTTCCTCGATCGCCTGATGGACGGCCTCCGGCGAGGCCTCGGGATTGAGCTTCAGGAGCGCTTCCCGCAGGCGGGATTTCAGTACCACCTCGTCCTTGGTCTCCCGGCCCAGACTGCTCGCGCCGTGGTCGAACTCGTGATAGGCGTTGACCGTCTGCCAGCCCAGCGCAGCCAGCAGGGCGATGGCCGGTCGTTCGATCAGGGCGTCTTCAGTATAGCCGGAGGGAGGGGTCATGAAGGAGTCTCCTTTTCAGCATTCACAAGGACTGTGCGACCGGCAGCGGTGGTCCGGTACCGCTGCTTCGAACTACGGGGTTTGTCGGGGATGGTCATTTCGATGTAGCCGGCTTCGATGAGCGGATTCAAGACTTGGTGCCTGAACTTGGTGCGATCAGAGCGCTCCGCAATTGCCATAAGATCAACTAACAAGCTGTCTTTAATGCATTTCCGCAATATTTCAACTTGGTGCCGACTTAGTGCCAACTTGGTGCCTACTTGTCCCGTAACTTGTGGGGCACTTGTGGGGTGCTTGTGGGGTACTTGCGGGGTGGACTCCACTTCATTGGCCTTTTCATGGGCCAGAGCTTGGTCTCGTCCTGGTCCCTTCTTGGTCCCGGCTTGTGCGGTACTTGGTGCCTCTTTGGCACCCGCCTGCGCCCGCACCTCCGGATTGGGATAGAAGATCGCGGTGAAAAATCCGTTCTCCTCGAAGACCGGCGCCGGGCAATGCTGTGCCCGTGCTTCATCGCGCATGCGCTTGATGCCGGTCCCGGCTTTCTCGATGAAGGTGATGCGGTGGAGCATATCGGCAAGAAGGGCATTGCGGCGGATGCTCTTCCGGCCGAGGTCGGAAAACTTCATCCCCTTGGGCAGGCCGCCTGGGCTCGAGATCTCGATCCGGTTGGTATAGATCTCCACGAAAACATTGGCCCCCTCCATGAACCAGTCGCGATGCATGACCGCATTGGTGATGGCTTCCCGCAGGGCCTTCATCGGATATTCCGGAACGTCCTCCCGGCGCAGCCCTTCAATCCGGTAGGCCGTTCGGGTGTTTCGCTCGATGAAGCGCAGGCTATCCTCGATATCCGCAACGACGCCGCCGGCAAAATCCTTGCGGTCCAGGATGTGCACCTTGTCCGTGCCTTTGGCCAGGAGACAGGTGACGTACGCCTGATTGAAAAAATGTCTGACGTTCTTGGCGAAGAAGAGCACCCCGGCATTGCGGAAAAGGAGTTTGGCACCGGAACGCTCGGCGGCCTCGATGTTGACCAGAACGTCCTCGGTGCTGGGACGGCCGGTGATGCCGCTCAGCCGGAGCCAGGCAGCGTATTTCTCCCGGTCGAAGTCCTGGGGGTAGCGGAACTTCGTACAGACCGAGGTATCGAAACGGATAGCCCCCTCACTGCGGAAGAGATCCCGGGTCTCATCGCGGCTGAGCTTCTGGGTGACGGCGCCCTGCCGCCAGAAATAGCCGTCGCTGCACTGCACCGGCTTTGATTCGCTCTCACGAACCGTCACCACGATGACCTCGCCGATCCGTTGCAGCAAGATCTTGACCGGCGGATCGCAATTGCGGGCGATGTCCTGGATACGGGCGCGCAAAGGGTTCGTATCGGCAATTCCCTTGACGGTGCCGTCGTCTCGTACCCCCAGCAAAATCTTACCCCCTGCCGTATTGGCAAAGCCCACCAGTTCGCGGGCAAAGGATGAGGATAGGCTCTCCTTGTACTCCAGCATGACGCCTTCGCCCTCCTGGAGCAGGATGTCGAGATCGGCGGCTTTCATGTCATGGGCTCCTTGGTAATATTCAGTAACGGCCTTAGTATGGTGATCACTGTGCCCCGCCATTCCCCATCTGCCGCTCGAAGGACTGACGGATCAGTCCCATGACATAAGGCAGCTCTTCCGCAGAGGTTAGAAAGACTTCCACATCGCCATTTCCCCAGCGGCCAAGGCCGGTAACGTCCTTGCATAGACCTCGCGGGTCGGTAATTTCGGCAAATGACATATTCAACGATAGGCGCAACCGCTTTGCCTGCGGCACCACGTCCACAAAATTGGTTTCGGCCTTATAGGCCACATAGAGCTTGAGAAACTCCTCGCCGACTACAGGATCGATCGCCAATACTTCCTTGCGAAACGCCTCAAATAGTTCTCGCACCACACCGCTGTGCAGATGCGGGTGATCCTCTATCGAATAGCCCGTAGTAGCTTCCTTGCGGGCACGGTAGGCATCCAGTACACCGGCGTCCAATTGTGGCGCCCGCCAGACTGTCACAGCAGTGTCGCTTAAACTCTGAGAACGAGATTTGATCGTTTCTTCATTCCATTGCTCAAGTAGACCAAGGCCTTGATTGAGTCTGAGAGGGCTTTCCTTAAAGCCACCGGGCATGTCCCTTTTCTGGGGGAAAGTTCGATCACTGTATTCCGAGTTATAACCGGTCAGTGTCAGGTTGCCGAGGGTATGCAAATAGGTATCACGGATACGCTCCCATTCTTCCCCTAGAGCGTCCTTCCATGCTTTGGAAAGGTTCTCGTTCTGAGGCAGTATGTGCTCAATGGTATATTCGGCCACCTCTACACGTTCTTTACGTCCATGGTTCTCCAGCCTTCTCAGCCAGTAACTACGGATCCTGAAATTATAAAGATCACGCACCTGCGACTCCCGTTTGAACTCCTCGTCATTCGGGAAGCGCCTATATGAGGGTAAAAGAAGTAGATGGGCCTGGATGCTTTCCAAGTAACGATCTTTTTTCAGCGCTTTTGTAAAAGTCGCGAAGGTCTTATTGAGCGAATTGGTGGGGATATTGCAGATGGCCCGGCGGAAGACATACGCCTCGATCAATCTCACGGCCTCCTCAAAATCCTGCTTCGATAACATGTCCACAGCATAATCATGATAGAGTTCCAACAGAAAAGGATAAGCCACGTCCACTTTCAGCTCGCGTAGGTCGTGGAAGGCGAACTTCAGATCGCGATCAGGTTCGGCGCTCAACGCCATGGCGCAAAAATAACGCGCGAAGGTGCGAATATCTGCCACCAATACTTCCACCCCTGCGTTCGCAACTCCAGGAATCCGCGCGTAAGCCTTGAAGGCGTCGTAAATGGCGTCCAGTTTTGGAATATCACCGGTCTTAACTGTCAGATAATGGCGCATGAAGCTGTCAAAGTGTGTGCCATATGCCTCTTGCCCAAAATCCAGTTCCATCGGCCGCCAGTAGTTCTCATATAGTCGGGTTTGGAGTTCCGGTTCCAGACCCATCAGGATGAAGTTGCGAATTAAGTCGGCCTGAGTCAATTCGCGACCGGTGGAGTTCATGCTTTCAAAGATTAACTGTGGATTGTCTTGGCCCCGATTCAGTGAAATATCCACCACGACCAGCTTCGCGATGCCTTTGCACAGTGACGTCAGATCGCCTTTACGGCCGTCAATCCAGGCTTTGAAGAATTCATGATTCTCAACAATGCGCCGGGAATAGTCTTTAGGCAACTCCTTTCCTGCAACAATGGCCAGTAGCGAATCGCGGTCGGTCTGGGAGAGTATAAGTTTGTAATGCCGACTCCCTTCTTCTTCCGGGTTGATGAGATAGTAATTGCGCAGCTTGCGGGGCGAGAAGCCATCCACCGGTTCCCGGCCTTCTTCGGGAAGGCTTTCCAGCGCCTTGGCCAATGCAGAAATCAGCAGTGCCATCGTAGTCAGACGTTGCTGGCCATCGATGACCAAAAGGGGCGGCTGACTGATCACTTGATACAGCCCCTTCTCAATATATACGATGGAACCGACAAAATGGGCCGAAACTTTATCGTTACTACCCGTGCGTAGAATATCATCCCAAAGTTGCCGACATTCCCGTTCTGTCCAAGAATAGGTACGCTGGTAGATGGGAATGACAAACTGCGGAGACTTTTTGATAAAATCCAGAAATTTTGCTTCTGTGGCTTTCATGCGGCTACCTCCACGGGAACGGTGATGTCCAATTCCGACACATCCACCTCGCCGGAGATGAGCCGGGGCGAAAGCAGGTCGCGGGTGCGGCGGAGGGTGGTGTTACGATCATTGAGGGATTCTCCAAGGTCGTAGAGATCGGATGCTATTTGCTCGAATCGCTCTGTCAGTTGCTGTGGTGGTAACACGAACTCGAAAGCAAGGGCATCATCAGACCGGAATCCAAGCACTGTAGTGCCGCTGGCGCAGCCTTTGGCGAACTCTCGAAACCCGCCCGATTGTAGAAGATGAAACAGGAACATCTTGCCCACAGGGCTGTGCTTGCCGACACTGACTATGCAAATATGATGTGATGCAAGACCGCCTTGGTCGAAACCACACCGGGGAACAAGCCCAGGGCTTCCTATTATATTTCCCGCCTGCGTAAGATCAGTATTTGCAAAAACAAGATCTCCTGAAACGACCCGGTGTCTTGATTTATGTACACCTGCATACGGTTTTGTCCCGTGGCGATTGAAACCACCTCCGGGTGGTATGCACTTTAGGTTCACCATAGGGATTCCGTCCTTGGTCAGGAACTCGCCTTTGTATGAAATCCCCTTGTCCACTGTTATGAAATCACGCAGCAATTTCAACTTCCACCCCTCAGGAATCCTACCGAGGGGGGAATCGACGAAGCGGGCGCGCTGGTGGCCAGGAAAGCGGAATTTGACGAACCACTCGCGGTAGAGGTTTTGTGCCATCTCTTCCAGAATCTTTATCCGCCGCAGGTTATTCTCGATGAGGTCGTCGTAGGCCGTGAGTACTGCCGCGATCTTACGCTGCGTGGGGAGAGGAGGTATGTCCACCTTGACATCGTAAATCCGAGATGGTGATGTGTGCCGAACTTTGACCCCACTGCAACTGGCTCTGATTTGCTGTCTGACCGGGTGCGAATTAAAAAGATAGTAGAGGAAGCGTTTATTGACATCGTTAAGATTCTGGATGAGTCCAAGCCGCTGATTATGGAGATAACGGCTGCTCTCTGGAACTATCGCGGCACTTCCGAGCAGTCCTTCCCCTTGTTCGGTCATGGCTACAATAAGGTCACCGCGAGACAGGATATAGTCCTCGGGGATTTTGCCCGAATACCATTTTTCTTTGTCTCCCTTTTTCTTAAAGCCGCCCTCGTCGAAGAAATTGCCAGGAGTCAGAAGGATGTGTGAACCCTCGGTGCCGAAGTGTTCCCCTTTGAACGCATAGCCATGCTTGATTGCGAAAAGGTCGCCAAGTTTAACGGATCGCCTAGGATTTCCGTTCATCACTCCCCCTCCAGCAACTTTGCCACATTCTCAGCGATCCGCGCTTCCAGGTCCCGGGCCTCGGCGTTGAGGGTTTCCAACTCCTCGTTGAGTTCCTCCAGCCGTTCCTTGAAGTCGAAATCCTCCTCGGCCCGGGCCGCGACGCCCACATAGCGGCCGGGGTTGAGGCTCCAGCCCTGGGCCTCGATTTCGGAGAGCGTCGCTGCCTTGCACAGGCCCGCCACGTCCGCGTATTTTCCGTCAGCGAAGTGTTCGGCCAGGAGGTCGGCGCTGTCGTGCAGGTTCTCCGGTTTTTCGCCCCGGTAGAGCCGGACGATGTTGGCCAGAAACTCGGTCTGCGGCGGGGTCCAGTCTCGGTGGGCGCGGTCGATCTGGCGGTAGAGGTGGCGGGCGTCGATGAAGAGCACTTGGGCGGCGCGGGCAGTCTTGCCTTTGCCCCGGTCGAAGAACCACAGGGTGCAGGGCAGGGTGACGGTGTAGAAGAAGTTGGAGCCGACGGCGACCATCACGTCCACGCTGCGGGATTCGATGAGCTGCCTGCGGATGTCCAGTTCCGAAGCCCGGGCGTCGGAGGCGGAGTTGGCCATGACGAACCCGGCGCGGCCGGTCTCAGCAAGGGCGCTGTAGAAGATCTGGATCCAGAGGTAGTTGGCGTTGTCCGTGCGGGGCAGGTCGAAGGGGAAGCGCGGGTCGTCCTTGAGCCGGTCCTTGTCCACTCGATCCACGTTGAAGGGCGGATTGGCCATGACGAAATCGAACTTGCCGGGGGAGCAGTGCAGATCTTCGTAGTAGGCGTTGCCCTGGCGGATGTCGCCGGCCAGACCATGTACGGCGAGGTTCATCTTGCCCAGCCGGACCGTTTCGGCCACCTTCTCCTGGCCATAGATGGAGAGCTCGGCGCCGGGGTTCTTCTGGTGCTCCGCGACGAAACGGGCGCTCTGGACGAACATGCCGCCGGAGCCGCATGCCGGGTCGAAGATGCGGCCCTGGAAGGGTTCGATGATGCCGACGATGAGCTGGACGATGGCGGTGGGGGTGAAGAACTCGCCGCCCTTCTGCCCTTCGCTCATGGCGAAGTGGCCGAGAAAGTATTCGTAGATCTTGCCGAAGGCGTCTCCCTCGATGTCCATGGGGACGGAGTTCATGGCCTTTAGCAGTGAGTTGAGCAGGGCGTTCTCGAAGCGGTTGTAGGTCTTGGGGAGCACGTCCTTGAGGTCGGGGTTCTCCGCCTCGATGGCACGCATGGCCTCGTTGATGGCCGCGCCGATGTTGGCCCCCTCGGGGAGTGCGATCAGCGTTGAGAAGCGGGCTGCTTCGGGCAGGTAGAGGACGCCCCGGGCCTGATAGTCCGCCGGTCCGATCTTCCGTCGCCCGCCACCCCCTGCGCCCGTCAGTTCCTTGGCCGCTTCCTGAAACTTGTGGTCGGCATAGCGCAGAAAGACGAGCCCCAGCACGGGGACGGAGTATTCCGAGGATTTCAGCTTGGAATTGGCCCGCAGCTCGTCGGCCGCAGCCCAGAGTCGGGATTCGATAGCGTTGCCGTTGTGGTTCATGGGTGCTCCCGGGGAATTTTTAGAAACTTATTCAATGAGCGTATTTAACGTGCGAACTATGCGACACAGGGGCCAAAGTGTCAATGAAAATGAAGAATATCAATGGCATTAATGATATCGCTCCTGCAGGATCTCCAGGAAGTGCTTCTCCATCGCGTCCAGCCCCCCGAGGAAATGGGCTGTCTCGTTCGCGGAGAGATAGTCTTTTTCGTTTAAGAACCGATAGAAGAGCTTCAGGGAAGGCGGCCAATAGAGGTATTCCACGGGCTTGCAGATCATCTTTCTGAGGAGAAAATCCTCGAAGAACTCGATAATATATTGATTTGGAACGGACTTGAGCAGTACCGGATCAGCGTGTACATAGCGGTAGAGGAAGGTGAGGTAGATCTCCGGGCAATGGACATACTGCTCTGGATTATCCTCGAGTCCCTTGGCGATCAGCCATTTACGGAAACATGTCTTACTGTCATCTTCAATGGCGAGTGCCAGTTTTTCGTAGGTGTCGTAGTCGCTGCCCCGCTGGATGTGATCGTCCAGGGCCTCGATCTTCCCGATCAGACGAAGATCTTCTTCATCCGGCGGAATGACCGCATCCACCCGGAAGCGAATTCGGCCGTTGTCGAAGGGCGGGATCAAATGACTGACGTCCTTCCGCATGTGCATGAACATGGAGGGCGGCGCCGGCTGCATCTCCTCGGGGAAAAGATGAACCTGCCGCTCGATCATCCCGGCGATATAACGATCTCGCGCCGCGCCGTCCAGGTTCAGGACCTTCTTTGCGCTTGCCTTCACCTTTTCCAGCCAGCGGGAATATTCCTGCTGCTTGTCCTTCTGCCGGCTGACGGCCAGATTCCACAGAGACGATGCCAGTTCCATTCGGCGGTTCAACTCGTCGAGATTTTCCGCGTCCGTTTCCATAAGCGGTTTGGCATATTCCATCAAGGCCTGCGATGAAGAGACGGCCATGAACCCTTTGGGCGCCACCATTTGCGAAATCGGCGGCCGCGCCATGAATCCCGGCGGCGGCTTCACCGGTCGGATCTGCCGTTTCTGTCTTGCCCTCTCTTTGGTCTTGGCCTGCCGCTTCGTAATTTCTTTCTTATTTTTCTTCATAGACCGTCAGCCTTTCTTGATCAGGGAATTTTCTCCGCCCATATTCTTTACCCAGCCTCATATCCGGCTGCTCCCGCTATTCAGGTATCGGATGACCTCGATCTTGTCTTCCGCCAGCCCCTGAAGGTCCGTTTCCACAATCCACCCCTCGTGGAGGAGCCGCGCGAACACGAACAACAGCACGGAATAGCGGTAGTCGTACTTCTCATCCGTCCGCCTGCGCTCTTTTGTCAGGAAATCGTGAATCCGCCAGAGATCTTCCGGTTCGGAGGCCATCGCGGTCATCTCCTTGACCTTGGCGGTGATCGCGGCGTATTCTTCGGTAGGCCCTTTCGAATGCCCGTCTTGCCGCCTCCTTCTCCGTCTTCGACCAGTTCATGTCGTACACGCTCATGACCGTCCTTCCCTCTGTTCGAGCCTCATGCCTCGCGGCGCTCCTGGCGGAGACGTTCCTGCAGCCGGGTCTCGTCCTGCACGGGGGAACGAGCGTCGGCAAACGGCGGCAGATCGTCGAGACCTTCCAGCGGGAGGATGGCCCGCCCTTTTTTGTCCTCTCCCTGAAGGCCGGCGGCGTGGGGCTGAACTTGACGGCGGCCTCCCACGTGATCCATTTTGACCGGTGGTGGAACCCCGCGGTGGAAAACCAGGCGACGGATCGGGCATACCGGATCGGTCAGAAAAAGAACGTCCTCGTCCACAAGTTCGTCTGCCGCGGAACCGTCGAGGAAAAGATCGACGCCCTGATCGAGGACAAGAAGGATCTGGCCGAGAGCATCCTCGGCGGCGACCGGGAGAAGCTCCTCACCGAGATGCCCGATGAGGAACTAATCCGGTTCGTCTCTCTCGATCTGACGCGCGCCCTGGACGAGGAGAACGGCGGGAAAGAAGCAACATAAAAGGAGAAGTGGCGGATGAGCTGGGGCCGGAGAAGAAACGACGACTGGGGAGGGTGGCCGCGGTACGTGCCGGTGGCTGAGCGACGGGAAAAGGCCCGTAAGCAGGCGGAGAAACTGCGGAAGAAGGGAGATTCCTTTTCACCGGTGGTCGTCGCCGGGCGGACCATCGCTACCACTTTCTGGGGGAAGGCCTGGTGCCAAAACCTGGAGCGGTACGGCGACTACGAGAACCGTATCCCGCGGGGCCGCGCCTACGTCCGCAACGGCTCGGTCCTCGACCTGAAAATCGGCACTGCCCGGGTGGACGCTCTGGTCAGCGGCTCCCACCTCTATTCGGTGGTCATCGAGATCCGTCCTCTGAAAGCGCAGGTCTGGAAGGGGGCCAAGAAAGCGTGTACGGGGAGAATCGGCTCCCTCCTG
>Ga0351930_1042_pt1 | contig 25308 bp, 23 predicted proteins | sample BONcelT113001E10_FD_205823 | JGI IMG/M metagenome (GOLD analysis project Ga0351930, IMG submission 205823) | Enriched cells from coal bed in the Powder River Basin, Montana, United States - BONCAT cells T11 rep2 HSBNCT.T11.300.1.E10 ...
CCGCTAACGGCGTGGATTCGAGGTGGGTATGCTGCATGGTCATCGAGTCACTTGGTTTGTTTCATCAGGCAGGTCGTGACGAGCCGTAAGTGCTGGCCTTTGGCCTGCCCAAATAATGGTTTCGTCTCGATATGAAGCCGCTCCCCGGTCCAGATCAGATCGACCAAGACATCGCTGTCGATTGGGGCATCATAACGTGGTGACTTATTGCGCATACTGTTTTGACAATTTGGGAAACATCGACAGTCCAGTTTTTTGAGGATCGGCGCGCCACATCCCCTGCCGGCCATAAAGCTGCGCATTGATGGTCGTCGCTACATCATGGATGGGGTTGTCATCGATCAGCCCTTCCAGCTTGTCGAGCGCATTGTATACGTCGCGCAATTGCTGGTTCGATTGATCGCCAGCGAAGCGGGCTAGTACCTCCTGGACGAGCACCGAAAATGGCTTGCCTTTCTGTTGGGCGACCAGCGACAGATAATGATGTAACGAGGTTCTGATCATAATATAACGTCATAATAACATCTACGTTATTTGGATAGCAACAGAAGCGCGAACCGCCTTCGCCCAGATTCTTCAACCAATGTTGTTGTTTAGCGGTAACCATTCGCGCGATGCCAGGCGATCAATTCCCCGATGGGCTTGGCTTCATAGTACAAGTCACGCTCAATGGGTAGTCCCAACGGCCCACGTACGGTCTCGAGTTCCGCCACACTGAAATACCCTAATTCCAGTTCATGGCCGGCAACCAATCCAAAACAGATGTCTTCACCGTCAAACTCGGTCACATACCAGGTGTAGCCGCTGTCGGGTGTAAAGAATTTCACCTGCGCGATGGCCTCGTCGCCCAGCTTTTCGGTGCTGTAAAGAGCAGGCAGCTTCGCTCGCGATTCGTCATCGAGCAGCGGGGCCGCTCGTGGAAATTCCGGACTCATTGCTCTCAAGGTAGCAAACTGCGGTGGCCCTGGTCAAGCATTACCACGATGCCCCTAAACCGGATCATACTCCGGCCAGTCATCCGCAACCGTTTCCCCCGGGTGCGCTGCACGCACCTCGCGGTTGACGATGGCAAGCGGTCGCCCTTGTCGTTCGAGCAGCTTCAGTTTGATATCGGCTAGGGCGGCGCTCACGTCATGGGTGTTTATCTGCCGGGTCCAGAGTAAGCGGGTCCGTCCATGCTCGTCGCGGACGACCGCCCGCCGGGCTTGCTGGTTGGCGAGATAGGTTGCCCACCCGTGCGCCTGCTCCGGGATGCTGGCATAGAGCGGATGTTGGACTGGCGTCGGCGCGGCGTGTTTGACCGTCGTCGGCTGGATGTCGCCCAGCCCGATCCACTCGGCGATCTCGCGCGCATCGACTTCCGACACGCCGAAGATCACTTTGATCCAGACGTTCCCAACAATCGCCGCTTTCATCTGTGGGTTGAGCTGATCGAGATACTGATGGGCCAGTGTCAAGTGCAGGCCAAACTTGCGCGCCCCGGACAGAATTTTTGCCAGCGTCTTGGCCGAGCCGCTGCTGGCGCTGAAGTCCTGAAATTCGTCGAGATAGAGATAAAACGGTGTTCGTGCCATTGGCGACACATCATGGCGTGCGAAGGCGGCTTGCTCGATTCCGGTGGTGATCAGGTTGCCGATCAGCCGCTGGCTCTCTTCGTCGCACTGGCCGAGGTCGGCCAGCAACACCTGCCGTCCGTCCATCAGCGCGCGAAAATTCAGCCGGTTTTCCTGCTGGCCGAGCATCAGGCGCAGATGGGGGTTCATCGTCAGCGCCGTCACCTTGTTGAGCGAGCTTTCCTTCATGATCGCCCCCTGCTGCTTGCCCCAGCGGTCGAAGCGGTCGTGAAAGAAGGCGGTCAAATCCGGCGAGGCTGTGCGCGCCAGCAAACGCTCACGATAGTGTTGATCGACCAGCAGCCGGGGCAGATCGATCAGCGTTCGGCGCGTTTTGATGAGCAGCAGCAGCGCGTGGAGCATGACGTTCGAAAAGTGCGGCGCTTCCCACAGGCTTTCCGGCCAGGTGCGGCGAAACGCCTCAATAACGTTCTGAGCCACCTGGTAAGGATCGCCAGGCGCGCGTAAGACGTTGAAGGGGACGACGTAACGGTGCTCGGCTGGATTGAGGTAGACGATTCGGCGCCATTGTTCGGGATCATCGAAGAGGCGGCGCTGTTGCAATAAACCCAATAACTCGTTGATCAGATCGGCGTGCGGATCGATCACGCCGCAGCCACGCCCGGCGGCGATGTCTTGGAGCAGACCGGATTGGAGGAACTTACTCTTGCCCTTGCCCGTTTTGCCGATCACGTAGAGGTGACCGGCTCGTGCTTCCTGGGGCAAGCGAATCGGCGGAAACAGCGGCCAGGGACCGGTATGACCGAGAACCAGTCCCGGTGGACGCCACCACATAACCTCCATTCTCAGCGCCGACCGCCGCGCCGTCAACGTCCGGCTTCGGGGAACTATGGGGAGGAAGAATCGACCTCGAAGAGTGCTCGTCGGCCTTCGGTGCGCGCCAACTGCCACACCGGCGCGGTCAGGATCGCGGTTTCGGTCATATATTCGGCGGTGGTGAACCAGAAACGGTTATTGCCCCCGGCGGCTTCGGTCGCCTGCTGCAACTGGGCCAGGCGTTTTTCGCCGGGAACGACGGTCAAAATACGCAGCGACTGGGTGCCGTAACGCCGCTCGTAGCCGCCGCTGCGGTGATAGGCCAGGTAGGCCAGGACTTTGACGCGGAAGCGAGCGCTCGGCATCGTCCCCCGGTCGACTTCGAGGAAGAAGTGGTGGCGGCGCTGCTGGGCGACAACCGTGAAGTAGCTGTCCGGCAGGATCGGCGCTTCCTCCAGCCGGTTGGGTCCGCGAATGGTCACCCGGTCATAGTCGCCTTTGATCTGGTTCTCACCGCGCCAGATCTCCAGTTGAAAGCCGTGTCGGCGACAACCACACACGACAGCGACCATGATGTCGTTGATCGCCAGCGTATGGTCGAGAAACTGCGCGCTCAGGTCCTTGCTGGTGTGATAGAACGTCAGGTTGTCATAGCCACGCTCAGCCCGGAGCAATTCCGCGCCGCGCCGGTCGAGCACGTAAAGCGTCGGGCTGCGGCCCGCACCCAACGCCACCGGCAAAAACTTCCGGTCGAGGAAACCGTGATCATAGAGCTTCTCAAGCCGGAATTGAGCGGTCGCGCGCGAGCCAAAAAACAAGGCTTCCAACTGGTTCTGCTTGAGCACGCGGTAATAATGGACCGCCTCGATCACGTCCAGGTCACGTTCCGTCAGCCGCATCGGAGCTGGTTGGAGTTGTCGCCGGTCACGGCGGCGTCGCTGTCCGTCCATCGCTCATGTTACGCCAGTGGATCGGAAAAGACATCCAGGTCGTCGCCGCGACCTGACGCGGTGGCTGCGCGCCGGCGACTGCGTAACGGGTACTTCGATTCGAGCCACTGTAACACCTCGGCTCGGGTACGCGCTGTGAACCGGGCAATCGACGCCTCGCGAATCAACTGCTCCCGTTCCCGACCCTGTGGCAGTTCCGCCGGGGCGGCACGGGTTTCGAGCGTAAACGGGCGCTGCTGGTGGCCGTCATGGCGCATCGAGATCGCCGCTTGATGAACGTCGAGCGTCATGACATCGTAAGCGCTGAATTCCGGTTTCATGAAGGCGGCAAACGCGCGGGCATCATCTTCCCCGACCTGGAAGCTGACAATCGCGCCGACGTTATTCATGACCGCTTCGAGCGTCTCACCCACCAGTTGTTTCAGGTACTGGTTGGCCAGGGTCAGCGACAGTCCCTGCTTGCGTGCTTCATTGAAGATGGTTGGCAGCGACGTCGTCACAAAATGCTGCGCCTCGTCGACGTAGAGGTAATACGGCGGCTCACGCGGCGGCAGCGTCATAATCGCCAGCTCGAACTGGCTCATCAGGATCGAGCCGAGTAAGGCGCGCTCGGTTTCGCTCAAGCGCATCTCGGGCGGCGCGGACAACGCCATCAGCACAATCCGTCCATCCTGAATCAACTGACGGACGTTGAACCCATCGGGATGGCACAACACCGGATAAAACAAGGGGCTATCGTAAAGCGGTTCGATCCGGCGCAAGATCGGCGTGAAGTATTCGTCCTGTTCCCTAAGCGACAGCAGCTCAAATCGATCCCAGAACTCCACCGCTGACACGCTGGACAGGTTTTCGGTCGCCCGCGCGCGGAACTCCGGGTCATGATGCAGGCGGCTGAGGTCGCGCAGCGTCGGCTCTGGCTGAGTCATCACGGCGTTAATCGCCATGCGGAAGGTATGGCCCATCCGTGACAGGCCGAACTCACTGCCATACAGCTTTTCGAAAATCGCCACGATCGCGCCGGCCGCTTCGGCCGTTTGAACACCGGCCGGTGGCCGCAGCAAGTTAAGCGGCGGCGGGTTATCGAGATTGGCCGGGTCCCAGACGACCACATCACTCAGCCGTTCCTTGGGGACACTGCGCTGTAGCAACGCGCGAATGAGCTGCGCGCCCGGCGATGGGTCAATCACGGCCACACCCCGGCCGGCGGCGATGTCCTGGTGGATCAGGTTGTGCAAGTAGGTCGACTTGCCCATGCCGGTTTTGCCGACGACGATCTTGTGCGCCGTCCGGTCACGCTCACGCATGTAGACGGGCTCGATCCAGTCGCTGTAACTGTTGTGGCCCAGGAGCAAGCCATCGTGTTGCCCGCGCAGCGCCACTGGCATCGGCACGCGCTTCCCGGTGGACCAGGCAATCGAGGCGGCGGTCATCGCCTCGTGGGGCAGATGCCAGAGGCTGCCCGCTTCGCCGACGCCGAGCACAATCGCGTGGGCCGTATCGGTGCGGCGGCCACGCGCCAACTCCTCGAACACGGTCAGAATGTTGCTGCGCTGTTCGTCCCTGGCGGATTGAATGTCGAGCAGTAAGTCGTCGGGACGCTTGCCGTTCAAGGGCTGGTAAATCAGAGCCTGTTCGGCGCGGCCAAACTCGCGCATCGGCGCCTCCAGGTTGAGCGACATCAGCCGTGTATGGCTTGGACTGTCAACCTGGAACGCCACGTAGGTTTTACAAAGCAAATCGTCCAGCTTCCGGTAGGCCAGCTTCATGTCACTGTCGACGTAGCGCGGCGGGCGTGGCTGCGATGCCTTGAAGACGCCATACAACACGCCAAAGATCGTCCCGACCACACTAATGCACGTCCCGGCGATGATGACGACGTCGTACCAGTGGAACGGACTGCGGGTGACGCTCTTGAGGCTTTCCTTGGCGTACGCCGGGTCGCTATTGCCCAGGTAGAGCGCGAACACCATCCGCTCCCCGACCGTCAGCTGCGCCATCGTGTTGGCAACCAACGACAACGGATCGCCCTGCTTCAATTCGTCCGGATAGCGGATCGGAAAGGCCAGGAGCGTCGACTGCCGGAAGAACAAGGTTAGCCGGTAGAAGGGAAAGCCGTCCTGACGCGGCTCCACGGCCGCCGCCGTGATCTGGGCTTCGGGATAGACCGACCTGATCGCCTGGGGAATGATCTCGGTGCCGCTGTAGGTGCCGTGCAGATCGACAATCTGCCAGTACGTCTGGCCCGGTTCGCCGAGGATTTGAAAGACCACCGGTTCCAGGTCCGCGAATTTATCCATCACCGAGCGGGTCAGGGTCGGCTCGAACGGCGTGTCTTTGGGCACTTGAATGGTGTAGACCAGTCGCTCTTGAGACCGGTTGGACGCTGCATCTTTGGCTGAAGGCTTGGCAACCGGGGCTGAAGGCTGACCGTTGGCGGGTGGCGCGGCCACGCCCAGCAGCCAGTCTTTGGAAAATGTCGCCGTCTGACGCAGGCGTTGGCGCAAGTCGGGGCGAACGTAAAAGAAAACACCGGCCACCATAAGGAGCATCATCACGTCGAAGACGGTGATGCCTCCCGTGAGAAACCGGAAACCGGATACGAGCGCGACGACAACGAAGAGCAAGCGCGTCATAATCGCCTCCTTTTGGGACGTCTTAGCGATGAGTATGTCTTACCTCATTCTACTGAGGAATAGACGGCGCGCCAATAACGGCAAACACGACACTCCGCTGTCTGCCGATTCGGACGAAATTTTAAAAACCAGTGCTCGCTGAGCGGTAGGGCGCGCCAAACATAGATTAGGCGGGCTACCGCATCGAGGCTAAAACGCGCGCATTCTCGCCTGATTGGCTCGCTTGCCCCACAGTTATCGAATAACCGTAGGCAATACTGTACTTGGAAGACACGTACGAAGACACCGCGATTGGTAGACTGTTGAAGAATGTGCGACCATGACGGATCGCGCTTGACAGACGGAGTCCCCAGAATCTAAACTTAATTTGCTGGCGCAAATTCGTTATTTAAAATCTCTGCTCTCAGTTGTTCAGAGATCTAAACAAGAATAGACTACATAAACGGCGCTTCGAGATTTTCGAGGCGCTTGTTTTTTGCCTCGCTCTCCGGACTGCCATTTTCGCAATCCACTCCGACCGATTAGCTTTGGTGTTCGGGCTGCCCCTGGGTGGTGGTGGCTTGTTGCCACACGTCGCGCTGGCGGCTTTACGCCTTCAGCGGATCGGATTTGTCCGACCACATTCCCCTACTCACTGACCGGGTTTCTGAGTCCACTAAAGCAAATCATGGGCGTGGGCGTCAAGCAGGAAATCGCACCATGACACCAAGCAACCATGATGCCATGCAACCGTGGTGTCACGGTATCATGCAACCAGCTTGACGTCTTGCGGGGAGTGGTCGAATTCGGATGCTCAAGTTGGCGCAACTCCTTGACAAAAGTCATGCAATTTGAAATAGTGAAGTATGTATGCGCCGACGTTTGGTCTAGCTGAACTTCCATTTAGGATTACGCCCGATCCGCGCTTTCTGTGGTACTCACCCCAACATCAAACCGCAAAAGAGAAGATTGTCTACCATCTGACGCAAAGCGTCGGCCCAATCTATCTGCTGGCGGACATCGGCACCGGGAAAACCACGCTCGCCAAGCGCATTATCGAGGAACTATCGGTCGATAAGCGCTACAAGATCGTCTTCGCACCCTCGCCCAACCTCAAAACGACCAATGCTTTCTTGCGCTTCATCATGGACGAGTATGGCGTTAAAACGGAGCGGTCGTACGAAAAGTCGCTCAAGAATTTCCAGGCGTTTCTGATTGAGCAGCACAAGCAGGGCATTTCGCCGGTGCTGCTGATCGACGAAGCCCAGAACATGAGCCGGGACATGCTGGTGTTGATCCAGCATCTGTTCAACTTCAGCACGAATACCGAATTCCTGATCCAGATGGCGCTGTTTGCGCAGCTCGACTTTCAGCCGAAGCTGAAGCGCCTCCCCTCGCTTCTGAGCCGCCTCAACCTCGCCAAACTGAAACCGCTCAACCTCGACGAGACCAAAGACATGATGCAGTTTCGCTGGACCGTCGCCGGCGGCAAGAAGCTGCCGTTCAGCAATGACGCGATTGTCGAGATTTTTCGCATCACCGGCGGCGTGCCGCGCAGCATCGTCAAGGTGGCGCACGAGAGCCTGATCCGCGCGGCGGTCGATGGCACCAAGCATGTCGATAAGGACACGGTCATGTCCGCCTGGATGGACATCACAATTGAACGAACCTAATGGGCTTATACGGCGATCTACTCGAACTCAATAAGGAACCGATCACACCTCCTCAAACCGAAGAGCCGGCCACGCCATCGCCGACCGAGCGAGCGCCAGAAAAGACAACACCCAAAAAGAAACGCAGCCCATCGAAGCGTGATACCGTGACACCACGACACCGTGATACCACGCAACCACGCAACCGTGGTATCACGACACCACGACACCATGCAACCATGCAACCACGGTACCAAGGTAGCACGGTGGAAGCCATTCGAGCCGCAGTCAAGTTATTTGGGAAGGAGGCGGCCACCTACCGGTTTACCGCTGCGGAGAAAAAGGCACTCGCCGATCTGGTGTATACCTACAAGCGGCAGGGGATTCGAACGAGCGAAAACGAGATTAGTCGAGTGGGCATCAACTTCATGATGGCCGACTATGAGGAGAACGGCGAGAACAGCATCCTGCACAAGGTGCTGACCGCACTCAACCAGTAGTTGAACTCAAGCATCGTCTGGACGCATACAATCGATTCTGAGGCCTCAAGAAGTGTCCGTTGTGGTGTACGTCGTTGTACAACGCCGACCACGCGCTGATGCCCTCTGGTAAAGCGAGACAGCGGGTATCGGAGGGGGATAGGGGAACCATGATCGCTTACAGACGCTAACGACGATAATCATGGTGTGTCCCAGTGTCTTCCGATGACTACCGCTTCAGCTTTGTCAAACGTGTTGTCGCTGACGAGGGTATGTAAAAGCACTCTCTAGTCCCGAAAGCATCCAGACGCAGGTTTGAACGCATGATAGCGCGTGAAAAAGCCTTTTGCGGATCCGCTCACAGAAACCGAGATTTGTAACGCATTAAGATATCGGGTGACGGCGCAGTGAGAGGGGGATACAAACTATGCCTTACGTTTGCTTGATGCCCTAGCTGCGATCTTATCGTCGAGTCGTGAGGTAACGTCGGCCGACAAGCAACAGTGCTACTACAACGACGACACCGACAGCGATAACGGCGATTCCCTTGGGAAAGCCGGACGTTTCATCTGGCGCTTCCATCCGGATCGTGATGTCATACGTCTGGTTTTCGCCGTGCAGATAGATGGTTTGTTCGCTCCGGCGCCCGTTATAGGTAACACGGAGCGCGTGTTCGCCGGCAACGACGTTCTTAAACACAATCATGCCGTTGGCATCGGTTACCGCTGTCTGAAGTCCATGTGGCAACTCGACCATAGCACCTTGCACCGGGTCTTCAAGGCCGTCGACGACACGCACACGAATCCCATAGCCTTGTTCAGGTGACTGCCGGTCAGCGTCTTCGGGGTAATCCCACGGCTCAAAGGAAGTGATATTTGTCTCGAGAGCGTCCAGTGGCAAAAAGGCACGGGTCCGGGAGGAGAGCTCATTTGACCAGGGGCCAGTCGTGCAGCCGTTCCCGGCGCGAACGCGGAAATAGTAGGTGGTGTCAGGCGCAAGCGCCTGAATGATGACAATTCGCGCACCTCGGCCGCCGATGTTGGTTGCGCCGAAAAGGTAGTGCCCGGATTGCGGTCCATATTCGACCGCATAGTGATCGTAGGGTTCTGCGGCATCTGAAAAATACAACGCAATGCTGTTGCTGGTCTTACTGACTGCGGCGTACAGCCACGGCGCTGGATTGCCTGGGGAAGTTTTATCGCACGTAGGTGCGGAGGCAGGGGAGAGCGGGACGCCGTTGTTACCGGCTGCATCTGCATCACCTTCACCGTAGGCGCTGCTGCCGTATGATCCATCGCCATATGCAGCGGCGTATGCGAGCGGTGTGGCTATCAACGCCAATAACTGGAGGGCAAAGAACATCCCTGCAGCCAGCCTGAGCAGGCGAGTGCCAGCGCTTGGGATGCTTTTGTCTCTGGTAAACGGGGATACGTTCATGATTTGATTTCTAACGATATGATCGCTATAATATTATTACATAATACATTAACCTATGTTCGGCATCGGCATTCCAGAACTCATCCTCATCCTCGCAATCTTGCTGGTGCTATTCGGCGGTAAGCGCTTACCTGAGTTATCCAAGGGGATTGGTCAGGCGATTAAGGATATTCGCAAAGGTTTCGGCGACTCGATTGATGAGCAGCCAAAAGCCGAAAAGCCAAAGGCGTGATCCAGTTCCCATCCCTCATGGAGAACACCCAACGACAACCCTTCATCGTGCATCTGCGAGAACTGCGAGCGCGTCTTTTCTGGTGCCTCCTGGCCGTGTTGCTGGGTACTGCGATTGGCTATGCACTGCGCGGACCGTTGCTCGCGTTACTAGTTAGGCCGCTGAACCAGCCGCTCTACTTTTCCTCACCGGCTGGGGGACTGGAGTTGCTTCTCCAGATCTGTTTCGCCTTTGGCGTTGTTGTTGCCGCGCCGGTGATGCTGTATCACATTCTGCGCTTCGTCCAACCGGCTTGGCCGAAACAATCCACGCGCTCTCTGGTCGCAGTTCTGGTGGTGTCGATCCTGCTTTTGGGAATCGGAATCGGCTTTGCCTATCTCGTCAGCTTGCCGGCGGCGTTGCATTTTCTGGGGCTGTTTGATGTCGGGGAGGTGGAGGCGCTCATTACGACAAGTGAGTATCTGGCGTTTGCGAGCATCTATATCTTCGGGTTTGGACTGCTGTTTCAATTGCCGCTGGTATTGTTGGTGGTCAATCACATTACTCCACTGTCGGCCAAGCAGCTTTGGGCGAAACAGAGATTCGTGATTTTAGCGAGCTTCATTGTCGCTGCCATACTGACGCCGTCTTTCGACATTGTGAACCAGACGCTCTTTGCCGGGCCAATTATCCTGTTGTATCAGGTTTCGGTGCTGGTGATTTGGTTGAGGAACAGGAAGGGCGTTGCAAAGGAGAGAGTGGGAGTGCGGCGTAGCTTGTAGGTGGATGGGGAAAGGTGGAAAGCGACTTACCAGTCGCGCGCAAGCAAGAAAACTGGACAACAGTCGATTTATTACTTAATATGTTTCTCAGTATGCTTGATGCGCTGTTGTCCAAGAACATGACCCGCCGAGAGTTTCTCGTTCATCTCGGCGTGATACTGTTGGCGATTACTGGCGTTACCTCGTTACTGAATACCCTTTCCTCGCCAAATTCACTTGATTTTCGTAAGCAAACACGACAACAGTTTGGATCTGGCTCCTATGGCGGGAGTAGAAAGGGGGTGCCGCTAAATGGCTAGGCTGCCAACTGTCGGTGGGGATGACGGCAACTGGGGTAGCGTGCTCAATGAGTTCCTGGAAATCGAGCACAATGCTGACGGAACTCACGGTCTAGCATCCGGATTAGTGACCGATGTGGTCAATACGCAGTCGAGTGTTGGTTCGACCTACACACTTCCTGCGCCAACCGCTGCTGGAATGCATTACCTCACCTTAACTTCCAGCTGCACTGTTACGTTTCCCACAGCCGTTGCAGGACAGTCATTTACCCTGATTCTCAAACAAGGCGAATCGGGCAGTCACACGGTCACCTGGCCTGAAGCTGTCAAGTGGGCCGGTGGAACTGCGCCGACCTTAAGCACCACCGAAGCTGCGACCGATGTCCTCGGCTTTTTTTCTCCCGATGGCTCGGATTGGTTTGGTTTTGTATCAGGTCTCAACATCAACTAAAGTTATGAACCTTGCACGAAGCAGAACAAATCTCATAATGCGGAATGGCAGCCCGGCGCTCGACATTGACTTCACTGTACTACCGAATGGTCCGCTGCCGTCGTCGTTGCTGGGGAGCACGTGGGCGGTTGTCGACGGCAAGGCTGTCAACACGCCGACGCTTGGGGCGGAACTTCTAACGGATACTGGACTGGAACAGGCTTACAGCGCCGGGCTGTGTGGCTCGCTCTCACTTCAAGGAGCAGCAACGGTTGCTGAGGAAACCAGCGATGTACGTGGCGGCAGCAAGGCGCAGCGGTTCACGTCGGCTGGCTTTGCGTCGTTAAATCGTGGTGTGACCGGCGTCAAAAACGCATGGTATCAATACGCGGCCTGGAGCAAGCGACTGTCCGGCACCGGGAACAATACCTATGTCCGGCGCTACCAGCCGAATGCGATACCGACAAATCAGGAGTTGGTCATCATCAACAGTGCTGATTGGCAGCGACAGGTCGTCAATAGCATTGCGACAAGCACAGATACTGTCATCCTGTCACCCGCTTACAGCATAGCAAATCCTGGCGATGCGGTGGTAGTCGATGACCACGAACTAAAAATCATCACGGAGTCGAGCCTCTACGCGCTCTCGGAATCGCTTTACGCGAATGCGACCGTCAAAGTTAAGATCAACGTCTCTGCCGCTGACGCCACCTATGTCGGCCTTGTTCTCCGGGCCAATGCACGGACAAATCTGTCAAACAGTATCGAGATACTGGCCCGGCAGCGATACAATTCGTCGGCTATCGATGTGATCATTGTTAAGAAGGTGGCCGGGAATTATTCAGCCACACCACTGCTCAGTCCACCGACCATTATCGCGGTGGCTGGCGCATGGCTTGAAGCGCGCGTTCAGGGCGAGACGCTTAAACTTTACTACAATGGCGCGCAGGTAGGCAGCGACGTAACGCTCACTGACCCCGAACTTCTCTCTGGTACGCACCACGGTCTTATCAGCGGCGGGGGGAACAGCGTGAACCGTTTTTTTGTGGCTCCACCGCAGAGTGAGCAGCGAATCGCTTTTGCAGGTTCGTCGTTCGCCAGCGGCTATACGCCCCTGGTGCAAGAGGCGCTCTCGGATGGTTACGCACGCGCCGATTTCGTCTTCACCAACGGCGCACTTGGCGGACATAACACATGGTCTAGCCTTGTACGGCTTGGCAGCCTACTTAGCCAGTCGCCACAGGTTATCGTCCTCGATCATGCCAACGACGCGAACGACGAGAAGAACAAGTCGACAATGGAGGCGTTTGTCCGTCGCGCGTGGACGGCGCTACCATCCGCGCGACTCCTTTTGATCGAGTCGCCCAGTTGGCTCACGCAAAATACGAGTAACAATGCTATCGTCGACACACCGACGAATCTGGCGGTGATCGAATGGATGCATGATATCGCGATGCACTATGGCATACCCGTAGCGCCGTATTGGGAGTGGTGCAAGTCGGTCATTCCTGATCCTTACGACCTGACCGACCTGACGGCAGACACCGTCCATCCAACAAATGCTATCGGCTATCCGGCGATGGCCGACGTCGTACTCGATTACCTGCCGAATGGCGGCGTGACGCGGCCGAATCCGCTGCCTGCGCGCCTCTATGCTGACACCGAGAATTACGAGCGCACGCCGACACGGCTGAACGGGACAGGCTACACGTCACGGACGGGCACCTGGACGGACACTGGCACGCGCACGCAGTCGAGCGAGGCCGGCGCGACGATCACGTTCACAACAACATGCCAAAGCGTTGGCTGTTATCGCGCAGACAGTGGCACCAATAACGTGCAGATCAGCGTTGATGACGGCGCATATCGCAACGTCGCGTATTATCAGAACGGCGCGGAACTAGCCGAAGGTTATGGCGAGCACAACCTGACGTTCAAGGTCGTGAGTGGCACCGTCCGCATAGATGAGTTCTGGGCCGTATAAAAAGACCAGTTGCGAGCCAAGGACATTGTCATTCGAGGTGTTCTCACGATCCTCTGTCCTAGGTCAAGTCGAGGAAACGTAAGATGCTTCTCTGCTCTGCCGGCCACGCCGCTAGCGTCAATGTACAGGCTGGCGATCAGTATTTCCCCAAACACAGATCAGGATGGAGCTGCGAAAGCGAGGGGTGCGTGCAAAGGTTTTCAGGGAAAAGGTAGACAAAAAGTCTCAAATGAGGTATCCGTGAATGTACCACCAAACACCACCGTCACGGAGACTACAATGGAGTTTATCACAGCCGTCCAAACGCAGTTAGTCGCAACGGCGGAGCAGGCGGTTCAAGGTTACGAGGGCAGCCTGGCAGCGGCGAGCCTGAGCGCGATGGAGCAGGCGGTGCAGGGGCTGCTGCAAGCGGTTGGGCAAACGGTCTTGTCGGGCTGGCTGGAACGGCAAGAAGCCCACTATCCGCCGGACACGGTGGCGTGTGCCTGTGGCTGTGGACGCGGCGTTTGTCCGCTGCATGAACCGTTAGGGATTGTCCCCGGCCAATTGAGCAATTGGTGCAGCGTCGAACTGGGCCGCGACCCCAACGCTTGTATGGCTCGCTCGACGGCTTTTAGGGGCCGTTTGAAGACGGCTGGCATGAGGTCAAGGCGGGCGTCTGGTGGACGGTCGATGAGCGCCAGCGAACGACCTGGCGGCGTTACTACGTCGATACGGTCCTGGCCGGGCCATTCGCTGATCTCGTCTGGGCGCGGCTTTGAGGTCGGCGCGCAGCAGGCCGACGAACTGATCTTCGTGGCCGACGGTGCCAGTTGGATTTGGAACATCGTCGAGCGCCATTTCCCCAACGCCGTTCAGATCGTCGATTTCTACCCTGCCGCCAGCTATCTGACCTCCGTGGCGCGCGCGGCCTTCGGTGAGACCACGCCTGAAGGGAAACAATGGGTGCAGACCCACATTCGTCAGCCCCACGACGGCGCGTTGAGTACCGTAGTGCGGGCTTGCATGACGCTGGCGACCTACGCCCCTGAGGCCGTGGCGAAGGCCAGGCGTTACTTCGCCGTCAACTGCACCCGACTGCGCTATGCCACGTTCCGAGCGCGCGGCTACCAGATTGGCTCCGGAACGATGGAGAGTGGCTGTAAACAATTGGGCTTGGAAAGGCTGAAAATCGCCGGGGCGGGTTGGAGCCAGCAGGGAGGCCGCTTGCAGGCGAAAGCTCGGGCCGCCGTTCTCAGTCACGAGCTTAATCGCTACAGCTGCCCTTTGCCACAAGTTGCCTGACAACCTTGGCCTGCACCCCCTCAGGTCTGTTGCTTGTTTATACGAAAATCGATACGCTGCCTTTGGTGGCTAGTGCAGATGCCGAAGAGGTTGTCGGGAAAGATCAATTGCGTATCCCGCCGAAGATCTTCCCACAATCATTCCCGAAAATGTCGCTTGATCCTGCACTAGTAAGTCAGTCGGGTGCGACGATGTCAATAGGGCTACTCACAACCTGCATTACGACGCCAGCATAAACAGCGAAGAATCCTAGCGCCATCAGTAGCGACAGCAGCATAATCGCTGGGTCACCGACGTAGTAGAGAAAACCGCACGCGCCACAGAACAGCATCAGGAGTCGAAATTGGCCAGTCACGATGCGATGAGACAGTCCCGCGATCACTAGACGCTGGTACAGGTGCGAGCGATGCGCTCTAAAGATGTTTTCCCTGCGCAGCGCACGGTGAATGATCGTCAGTGCTCCATCCAGCACAAAAGGCGCGACGAACAGAACGCCGATTACGGGCAAACGTGCATTCCCCGTCTGAACGTAGGCCAGTAGAGGCAGCACCGCCAACGTAAATCCGAGAAATACGCTGCCCGTATCGCCCATAAATATACGGGCGGGTGGCATGTTGTGGAACAGGAATCCCTGACTCGCCAGCGCCACTAGTCCCGCGAGCAGCGCCAGATCGAACTGGCCCTCAAGCATCAGCAGCAGCCACCAGAACAGACCCGCCAGGAGAGCCTGACTACCTGCCAGCCCGTCGATACCATCCATGAAGTTGAAAATGTTGAGGAATCCGACCACCCAGACAATAGTCAGTACCTCTGCAATGACCGGGGCGAGCGTGATCTCACCGAGTAACGGCACATGGATCCCGGTGAACATACCGACCAACAGCACGAAGGCACTACTGATTAGCAGATAAGGCAGCAGACGCGCCCGTGCCGTGAGCGAATAACGGTCATCCAGCCAACCCACCGCTGCGATCAGCCCGGCGGCCAACGCATAGGCTAGGGCTATCGCTGGACCGATGCTCAGCAGTCCGAGCATCAGCACTGCCAACCAAAGCAGCAGCACCGTGACGACGATGCCCAAGCCGCCACTACATGGAGTGGGAACACTGTGTGAACTACGCTCGTTCGGCATGTCGATGCGCTTCAGTCGTACCGCATTGCGCCGCACCAGCTCCACACCGCCGAAGCTGAGCAGCAGGCTCAGACCGAACAGTATCGGCTGCACCAGCAGGTTCGCATCCCCAGTATAACAGCTCCACATGGGTACCCGGTGGGCGAGTATGTAATAGCCCATTTTAATCAGTTCATTCGAAACGTTGATCAGACCTTGCTCTTGCGTCCACCAGTTCGTCGGGCTGAACTTTTCTTGTGCCGGATGAAAGTATAGCTGTTGACTATCGCTGCCCAGAGCGGCATTGATCGTGCATATGGAGCGGCGCGCGTGTGTCCAATCCGATACCACGACGATGTGCTCTAGGTCGTGCGCCCAGACGTATGCCGCGATCTGCTGAGCATCTTCGGCTGTGCTCGTCGTTTCCAGTAATGTAAATACACCAACAGGTACACCTTGATCAACGGCATAATCGCGGGCCAGCAGGGTTGCATCGATGGACGGATCGTTCTGGAGCGGCTCATAGCCCGTGAGCACCATGCGCGTCGCCACACCTGCTGCATACAGATCAACTGCCGTCTCAACGCGCTTCAGAGAGTTTCCGCCCAGTACGACAATCGCATCGACGGTTGTACCGGGTGGTAGATCGAAAGCGTCGGCTCGCACCCAACTGCCAATACGAATCATGGCCGGGGTGAGGGCAGCCGCAGCGATGGTGAACAATAGGATCACGACGAGCAGCCGGCGTAGTTTTGATGATCGCGAATGATTAATCATGCCGCTCTCCCACTGGCCAGCCCTCACGCAACGGAACCTGTGGCACAAAGCCGAGTGTGCGCAAGGCTTCGCCGGAGTAGGCCTCATCCTCAATGAGCTGGCGCAACAACTCGATTGGCAGTGGTGAGGGCCTGCCGAGCAGTCGTAGTCCGTGTTCCAATGTGAATGCGCCAGTTAGGGCCAGCGCTGATGGGATGCGCAAAGCGGGTAGTGACCGCCCACAAGCGGCGTAAATCGCGCTCAGGATATCGCCTAGAGTCGGGCTTTCGTGCGCTACCAGATTGTATACGTGGCCCACCGAGTGGGGATGTTCAGCAGCCAACAGTGCTGCCCGTGCCACATCACCGACATGTGTTAGGCTGTGGACATTGTGCAAGCTGCCGATCGATATGAAGCGATTGCTCGCAATCGCGCTGACCATGCGCGCCCAAGATCCGCGCATGCGAGGCCCATAGACCGGCGAGAGGCGCAGTGTCACTGTCTCGATTCCGGCAACCGCATGAATCGAAGTCTCTCCAATCAGCTTGGTACGAGCGTAAACTGTCTTTGGCACAGTCATATGCGTTTCACCGACCGGTTCGCGTTGACGTATACCATATACTTTAACCGTGCTGAAGAAGACGAAGCGCCGTACGCCTGCTCGGGCAGCTTCCTGTGCAACCAGCTGCGCACCGTCGATGTTGACGCGATAGTACTCCGCCTCCATGTCTGGCGGTGGGTTCTCGATATGGAGCAGGGCAGCCAAGTGAAAGATGGTATCGACATTAGCCACCGCTCGGCGAACCGACATAACATCGGTGATCGAACCGGTCATGTGCTCGACATCTCTTGGCAATAGGTGGGGGGACGGTGGTATCCGGCTGAGCGCACGTACGGTGTAGCCGACGTCAGTGAGGTGCGTCACAATCGCGGGCCCGATGGCTCCCGTTGCACCGGTCACCAGAACACACTTCCCATTCATGTGTGTGGTTGATCTCCGGAGCGGCGACCGTTGACCAACTGCTGAATCATATCGTGATACTGAGCACTCACCGCACTGCGCGAGTAGTGCGCCTCGACATACCGCCGCCCGTTCTCGCCAAAGAGGACGAAGGCATCGCGGTCGCGATGGGCGCGACGGATGCCCACTTCGAGTGCGTCGGCATCATCGGGCGGCACGGCCAATCCGCATTGCGCCTGCTCGACGATAGTGACCAGTTCCGAGTCTTCATCGACGGCGACCAAGACCGGGCGTCCGCTGGCCATGATGGTGAAAATTTTTGAGGGGACAGTTGTGCGCGCGGTCTCGGACATCAGCGGCACTAGACTGAGATCGGCGGCGGCGTAGATATAGGGTACCTGTGACCGTGGCTGGTAGGGCAGCAGCGTGATATTGGGTAGACCGAACAGGTCGATCTGTTCAGCGACATAGGCGCGCCGCGCCCCATCCCCGACGATCAGCAAGTGTATCTCCGGCGTGTCGGCCAGCCGGGCCGCGACTTGCAGAATGGTATCAAAGCTCTGCGTCATGCCGATATTCCCGGCATACTGCACTACGAACTTGTTGAGCAGGCCGTGTTCGCGGGTCAGGGGGTTGTCCTTCGGCAGCGGACGGATGAAATCAATATCGACGAAGTTAGGGATCACGAGCACTTTATCCGCCGCGTAGCCCAGCCGCGTCACATGCTGACGAAAATGGTCGCAGATGACGGTGACTTTATCCGACCGGGCATAGACGAAGTGCTCCATGTAGGCCATGACTTTGTACATGCAACTGTCCGGTGTGGTGAGACCCATCTGCAACGCCAGCGCGGGGTAGAGTTCCTGAATGTTGTAGACGAAGTGACCGCCTTTGAACAGGGCTAGCAGCCAGCCGATCACGCCGATTGAGAGTGGCGGCGAGGGGACCAGCACGACATCCTGCCGCCCGGTCATGATGATGCCGAGAATCATACTGAGGGCATGGAAGATCAGGTAATCGCGCATCCGTGCGCTGGTGCCCTGACCTTTGCGTGGCATGTATGTATGGATGACGCGCATGCCAAGATGCTCGCTGACGGCGTATAGTCCACCCCACCGCGAGTGTAGTGGTTGTCGCGCTTCGGCATCAAGGTCGCGATTGTAGTGCGGACGCGTGGTTAGGACAGTGATCTGGTGTCCCTGCGCGTGCAAGTCCTGCATCAGCTCAGACAGCAGGGTCGATGTCGAGACGCCATCCGGCGGGAAGACAAGTGTGTGTAGCAGAATGCGGGCCATGGGGCTAGTAGTCTATGATCGGAGGCTTTGTTTGAGAAAAAAACCAATTGTCACTTCGCCAGAATATGGAAGAGCATGAAACTATGATGGTACCCGGTGAATGACCAAACAAATCAACACGCATCATGCCTGCTGACATAAGCGGGTCAAGGATTGGATAGCTAGCGGAGCCATCGCTACTCCAATGACCGTCACAATTATCTAGTATAACAATTCCATCGGTCTTCAATACCCTGAGTCCACGTTGAACTACTGCAAATCTATCAAAACCGTCAACGATGACGACATCAAATTCTTGATCTGAGATGTGTCCGTTGAACCTTGCCAATTTGATGTCGGGATCATGTATGAGCGAGACATTTGAAGGAATTTGTCTCGAAACACGCTCATACCACTCACGGTTCTCCTCAAATGACACAACGTAAGAGGCATGTTTAGACCACCAGATAGTCCATTGTCCCGAACCAAATTCCAGTACTGTCCTTCCACTAAAATCTCTATTCCGAAGCAGTTCTATAGCCGGGCAAGTATACCAAGGGATAGCATGCCCTTGTTTATCGATAGCTTTCGACCTGAGTGAACTTCCAAAGTGACCAGAGCGAGTTGAGAAATACACTGGCGTGAGTAACGCAGTGGCAATTGAGCGTATAGAACGCGCCATCGGGTACGGTAGAATCCGCTTCAGGGGCGCAAAGATTCGGTGTACAAGCATCTACAATTTCACCATTCTATTTCAAATCACGGATAACACGGGCCGGGTTCCCCGCCACCACTGTTCGCGGGGGGACATCGCGCACAACTACGCTGCCCGCCCCCACTGTGCTGCCCGCCCCGATAGTCACGCCCTTCAGGATGATGGCGCGCATGCCGATGAACACATCATCACCGATATGCACCGGCGCATGTGCCGCGTTGAGCACATCTACACGCCTCACATCGGGGTCAATTGGGTGAAAATCGGTGTCGGCAATTACCGCATTGGCTCCGACAATCACGCGATCTCCGATAGTGATCTGCTCTTCCGCGACGATCACCGTGCCGGTGAAGCCACAGCCATACCCGACTGTGATACGCGCTTCCGCGCTGCGGGTCGCAAAGAGCACCGGGTGATGCGGGACCAGCGGATTCGACACATACCACGACCGTAGTTCCAGATGATCGCCCAGCGAGATTTCGCTCTGCCGGTGTCGCTGAATGATTGGTAACCCGAAGATGCGCCAGTGTCGTCCCCAAGCGACTCCGTGTAGCGCGAAGTGCAGGCGCGCGCGCGGGATCAATACCCGGCGGCGCAGTTCGTTGCAGATACGCCAAGGGCTGTCGCTCAGCGCGTGAAGCGACTGATACTTTGACGAGACGATCAACGGTTGTTGGTTGGGCATCGGAATCACAAATTCACACGCAAGCCATCGCTCTGAGTTAACTTAGTACCAGAGGTGACAACAAGCAGTTCACATTAGGTGTCAGCATCAAAATGTTCCTGTAAGCCGTATGACCCCACGTTGCTACTGCTTTCCGGCTAAGCTTACAAGCACAGCTCGTAAAGGTCGAGGCAAGCGTAATAACCATACTTGTTATCATTGGAGCCTATTTGCCGGACACACTGGCTGGTAAACCGGCACGAATAACTATGATTTATCGGGACAGTGTCTTGGCGAGGATGAGCGTGAAGTATCTACTGTTGCGCCACCAATTCCTCTGGCTAAACTGACCGTTACCCGCCTTCGCCCCCTAATAGACATGGGCCGGTTTGTAGTAGGAAAATATAGAATGCGTAATGACGCGGTCACTAAGCGTCGTCCTTTCTGTCTGAATTCCCCTGCCGCCCTCACGAACGGGCGGTGCCGAGCCGCGAAAACAAGAGCCGTCGGATCATGTCGCGTTCGGTCTGTGTCAGCCACAGCGCCCAGCTGAGCACGCCATAGATGAGCACCAGCAACCCGAACGTCACGGTACCGGCGAACGGATCGTTTTGCAGCACCGCGCCGGTAGCGCAGCCCGTCAACACTAGGACATGATTGGGTAGCCCGCGCCCGAGCAGATCGCTGAACAGTGGGCCGGGCGCTGCATCCACCCACCTCGCCGCCGCGCGCAGCATTAGCCCTGTTGCGACGATCTGCCCCAGGCAAAACGCGACCGCCAGCCCTTGCACAGAGTGAAGCGGCGTCAGCCACACGGCTAGCAGGGAGGTTAGCCCCATGCCAGTCAACTCGATCCGCAGGACTTGCAGCGGTTGGCTGGTCGCCAAGCCAAATGTGCGCGCAATCAGCGCGAATATCTGGACAGCCATATAAATCGCCAGCACACTGTTGAGAACAGCGTCACCCTGCACTGCTCCCCTGGTCCACACGCGCAGCACCACAAGGCCGAAAAACGAGATGCCGATGGCCATTACGCCGCCCAGGGTTGCCAGCAACTTCGAGGCAAACACAAACCACTGCCTGAGGGCGGTCGGGTTTTCCAGTTTAGCCATAGTGATCTCTGGCCACAGCACGTTCAGCCCCTGGAGAACGATCATGCGGACGAAGTTGGTCAGCGTGATGGTGGTGAAATACAGCGCAACCGCGTTGCCACCGCCCTGCCACGCCAGGATCAGGTTGACACCCGATGTCGTGGCAACCGATACAAACGACACCCCCAGATACATTAGGCTTGAGGGGATCACAGTGAGCCCTTCACGCAAAGTACCCAATCGCGGCGTGATCGTGAATGGGACGCGTCGGATCATGTCCCGCAGTTGAACGACTGACAGGACCGCCATCAAACTGATCGTCGCTATTGACGAGAGCACCGGCGCGCCGCGCAACAGCGCCACGAGCATCGGTGCCACCCAAAAAACTATCCGCTCTGCCAGTCCATAGGTGAGCTGCCGTGAGACCTGTTTGCTAGCGCGCAGAGGGGTGTAGAGGAGTCCTCCCAAGATGGCGTAGGCGATTAGTCCACCCTCCAGGAGAACGATCAGGCGGGCGTTGGAGTCAGGGATGGCGGTGATGTTTAACATCTCGACGAACTTTGATTGAGTCGCGATTAGGATCGTGACGACCACGACAAGGCCGCTGAGCACGAAATATAGGCGTAGCGCGCTGGAGAGAATGCGATTGCCGCGCTCAATTTCTCCACTGGTGAAGCACTCGATCAGAAGGTTACAAACGTAGGTCTGGACGCCCAAGTTGAGCAGCGCGAACGTGCCCGTGAGGCTAGTGAGGGTTACCCACTCGCCGTACATCTGATCGCCCCAGTTGGCTAGCAGCACCGGCACCGATACTATCTGGCCGATGAACGTAACGAGGACAATGGCTGTCGAAATGCCAACCCCGGCAAAGAGACGCCGAATCATAGTAGGTGGGCGAGCACACGGGAGAATAGCACGCCGTGCTTGCGCAGGTAGACGCGGCCATTATCGCGGTCTCGCCAGCGGCGGTGGCGGATGCTGTTGAGATAATCGAATGTCAGCGAACAGTCGATCTCCCACTCGCGCGTCAGTTTGTGCGCCCAGTATTCCAGCCCGTGAAAGGTGAGCTTCAGATGCTTTCGGTGCGTGCGGATTACCTGATCGGTGATGTCCCAGTTGCCAGTGTATGGATGGTCGGGACCGCGTCCCCGTACGAAAAGCAGTAACTCGTTCACGTAGCCCACATCGCCTATCGTGCACAGCCGCATCCACAAATCGATGTCGCTGCTGGCTCCGAATTCCAGGTCGAACAGCCCGTTCTGCTCTAGCGCAGCACGGCGGATCATACTGAGTGCCGTGACCGGGCTAGCTAGCCGCTTCAGCATCCGTTTCCGCCAAGCCTGTCCGCTACTAACTTCGGGATAGCCCATGACGAAATAGGCATGCCGGAGGGGGTTGCCTTCATGGTCACAGCCTTGGCGGCCGGAGTGGACGAACATGACCGAGGGATGGCGATCCATCAGGTCGGCCATTTTCTCCGTCAGTGTGGATATGTAGATGTCATGGTCGTGGCAGATCTGGATGTAATCCCCCTGCGATAGGAGAATCCCGGCATTCATGGCCCCGGCCACAAAGCGTTTTTCAGACAAACAGTGATACTTCACCCGCTCATCTTGTAGCATTAATTCAGCAACTACCTGAGCCGTGTGATCGGTTGATTGGTCGTCAACGACAATCAATTCAAAATCATCGAGTGTCTGCTGTAAGAGCATCTTAACTGAACTGCGCATGAGGTCGGCTCGGTTGTAAGTGGGCATGACGATGCTCACTCGCGGATGCAGCCCTTCATCCTCCCTAGGGGGAAGTTTTAGGATATTCGTATTCAAGCGTTTTCCCCTTTTCCTTTGGTGTGCTCCGTTAACCCGTCAGCTGTTCGAAAATCATTGGATTAGCTTGTTTCATATAGTTGTAAGTATTAAGGATGGTTTCTGAACTGCCCCCGTGACTGGTCCAAGGAGAGTGAGAGTCGAGCCTTTTGACCTCTCCCGGGGCGAGGTCATCATAGCAGCGATTGCCAGCTTACATGTGAGAAACAGGAATCCCAAGTCGTTTCACCAGGAGTGCTGCCAAGCAACTGTTGGTGTCTCTAATTACCAGGAAGGCATCTGGAGCTTCAGCACGAAGAACCGCCTCTGCCACAATCAGCGTTCTGCCGATGATCTCGCCGGCCCAGTTACCGCACGTGCAGATAGTGATAGTGATCGGACTCGCGCACGGTCAATTGCTGGAAGAAGATGTCACTCTGCAGCTGGTCAAAGTTCTGTCAGGTATGCACGAGTACATATTAGCCTCGTGCGCCCAGTTTCGGGATAACCTGGCTCAGATGGATGATTTCAGGGCGCGTTCCAAGAAGCGTTAGCACACTCATCGCAGCAACTCATCTTCTACTGGTATCGAGTCTTTTCCCTGATCTATAAGCAGTCGATTACTATACAATAGTGTATAGACTTCCTCGCGGGTCATAACACTGCCAGCCGAACTGTACTCACCCGGCAGCGGGGCCGCAGCGGCCCTATCAGACACTAGCTCAGGAAGAACCGGCTGGATAGCGTAGTAGTCACCGCGATCGACGGTTCGATGCACTTCTTCTTCGGTGATTAGAATTTCGTGGACCTTTTCGCCTGGCCGAATTCCAGTTATATGCATTTCGATCGGCCGATGATCGATTAGGACAGAGGCCACATCTGTAATTCGTGCCGCTGGCACTTTTGGAATGTAAATCTCTCCGCGATGCGCATTCACCACAGCCTCGAACACCATGTCGACGGCCTGGTTTAGGCTCAGAAGAAAGCGAGTCATGTCAGGAGTGGTTATGGTAACCGGCCCACCATTGCGGATCTGTTCGTGAAAAAGCGGAATGACGGAGCCGCGCGATGCGAGAACGTTACCGTAACGTACGCACACGAACCGAGTGCGCGTGCTGTCCATGTTCGCTCTAATTAAAATACGTTCCTGCAATGCTTTGGTCATGCCCATTACATTGACAGGCTTGGCAGCCTTATCGGTGGAAATCCCCACAACCGTTTCTACTGATGAACCGGGTGTAATTGCTGCGCGGACAATATTTGAAGGCCCGCTGATGTTCGTTTTGATTGCCTCTTCTGGAAAGTATTCGCAGCTTGGCACCTGTTTTAGCGCTGCGGCGTTGAAGACGACATCAACGCCGTGGAGCGCTGCGCTAACACTGGCCTCATCGCGGACATCTCCGATCCTGAATGAAAGCAGTTCGCGCGAATTTCGGTAGATAACCTCATCGGTCACCTCATCCCGTTGCAGATAACTGAGGCGCATCAGATACTGTTTCGCTTCATCGCGGGAGAAAATGATAATCTGCTTAGGAGTTCCCAGTCCTCCGCTCAACAAGCGCCGTACAAGCACTTTACCCAAAGAACCAGTACCACCCGTGATCAGGATGCGTTTGTCTTCCAATGGATGTTTATTCACTGTCTTAAGTCCTCGTACGGAAGTGGATCGTGCGCCATACGCTTAACCATGTCTGGCCAGGACAGGGGCGTGAAACCAACTGCCTGCCGCAGTCGGTCTGAGTTAAGGCTACGGTCGATATGAACGCTACGATCTGCCAGAATCTCAACTCGATGGGCATAGGCTTCGCGGAGCAGGCAGAGCAGGTCATACTTTGAAATCGGCTCCGCTGATAAGTGATAGAGACCGTGTAGCGCAGGTGCTGGGAGAAGATAGTCGCGAATAATGTCGGCCAGAACCAGCGTTGGGAAACCGCTAAATATGGCGAGCTGGTAACCACCCACAGGACCCGTTTGCGACAGAAACCATTCAACCAGCCCATATTCCGAATGTAGCTCGCGTCCAATCATTGACGTACGTAGCGTAAGCACATGAGACTGATCACAAACCTCCCCGAGCGCTTTCGTCTGACCATAAAGGTCTTTCGGATCGGGCGCATCTGTTTCTCGGTAATTCCCTTGCGCGCCAGAAAAAACACAATCTGTGCTCAGGTGAATTAGACGCGCTCCAGTCTTGAGGCACAATGCGTTTAGTTGATGTGGAAAGCGGGCGTTGAGCTCAATATTCTGTAATGGATCACGGCCCTCTTCCCGCTGCTTGATAACGCCAATGCAGTTGATGACTACCTCAGGTTTTGCCGTCTCGAACGCGTCGACGACCGTGTCAAAGCGCCGGACATCAGATGAGAGGATCAAACGATCGCGGGAAACTCCGGGCAATTGCTCCAATGCCGGTGTCAATTGGCGCGCTGTCGCCCACACTTC
>Ga0351930_1043_pt1 | contig 25292 bp, 24 predicted proteins | sample BONcelT113001E10_FD_205823 | JGI IMG/M metagenome (GOLD analysis project Ga0351930, IMG submission 205823) | Enriched cells from coal bed in the Powder River Basin, Montana, United States - BONCAT cells T11 rep2 HSBNCT.T11.300.1.E10 ...
GCCGCCCGCGGCTTCATTTTTAACAATAAACACCGGCATCGAAGGGCTGATGATCCCGGCCATCGGCCCGACCGCGGCGTAGTGGTGGCACGGCGCAAACTCGATCTCGCCCGAAGCGGCCAGCGCCGCGGCTTCCTCCGGCGTCGCGGCCAGCCCCTCGTAGATCAGCGCGCCCATGATCGCGCCGCGCGTCGGCCCGCACATCCGCTCCCACGTGATCGGCGGCCCGCTGTGGGTGATCAACATGCGCGCCTTGCCGGTCGGCGCGAAGCCGGGGATCACCTCGCGGGCAATCCCCATGCCGGCGAGCATCGGCCGGCCCGCGCAGATGCGGCGCACCGCCTCCGCATTGGCCGCATCCATGTCCGCGCCCGCGCGGGTGCGCGATAGCTCGACATAACCATCGAGCGGCGGTCGCCAGTCCACGGCGATGGCATCTACGCCCTGGGCGGCCAGGCTCTCCCGGAAGCTCTCCAGGCCGAGGTTGATGGGTTTGAGTGGTTGGTTGAAGAGATCCATGCTTGATTCCTTTTGACAAAAAGACCCGTTGAATCTATACTGCGATATAGAAACCGGTATTGAAGGAGGTCTGTATGTCTACGATCGCGATGCGGAAAGTTATGATCACCGTTCCGCCGACCCTGCTCGGCCAAATAGATGAAACGGTCGCCCGCCTGAACACCAGCCGTAGCGCCCTGATCCGCCAAGCTATGGAATTCTTCTTCGCCGAACAGCAGCGCCAGGAGTTGCGCGAACTGCTGGCGGAAGGTTATCGCATCCACGCTGAACGCGATCTGCGCATCTGTGAGGAGTTCGCTGCCGCAGACTACGAGGCGCTGACCGGCCAGGAAGCGCAACTGATAGGAGCGCCGCAGCTATGACCCAACAGTGCCGTCGTGGCGAACTGTATTACGCCGATCTTAATCCGACCCGGGGACATGAGCAAGGGGGGCGGCGACCTGTGCTCGTGATCCAGAACGATATCGGCAATCAGTTCAGCCCTATCACGATCATTGCGCCATTGACGACCGTTTTTTCGTCTCGGATCTACCCGACCGAAGTGCGGGTCGCGGCCGGGACCGGCGGCCTGCCCGAAGCCTCCTCGGTGCTTCTGAACCAGATCAAGGCGATTGACAAAACCCGCCTGGAAACACGCGTCGGGCAGTTCGATGCCCGCACCATGCGCCAGGTAGACGAGGCTATCAAAATGAGCCTGGGGTTAACCGGTGTCTGATGCGTACATCCCCCGCACCGCCAGCCGCCACTCCGAATGCAACAGATCGGTGCTATCCCCAAACTGGTCAATCCCCCCGATCAGCCCGCGTTGGGCGATGCGATGCATAGAATGCCCCGCCTTTCCGGGCACGGCCTCATCGCTGATCTGGCTGGCGATGGCGTCGGCGAAGCGGTCGCCCCAGATGACGAGGAAGGGCCGCGACCAAAAGTTCGCGCACGTGGTCGTGAGCGGTTCGGTGATCCCCAGTGCGTTGTGTTTGGCCGCGAGATATTCGTAGACCACCGCCAACGCCTCCCCGCGCGCCTGGTACGTTTCACCCCGCAAAACGCGTTGGATGAGCGGCGCCAATTCCGGCCCGGCCGCCAGCCGCATGAACGCCGTGCCGAACCACTTCGGATACGGCGCGTACTGCCGCTCCATCAGGAAGCAGAGCCGCATCGCGTCGCGCGCCAGCCGGCTCGCGATGAGCGCCGACCCGATCTCGTCCCCCACGTGGCCCGCCCGCCACATCAGGTGCTCCTCCTGGCCGATGCGCGCCCATCCGGCCGCCAGCATGTAGAGCCACACATCGCGCGGGTAATAGGCGAAGCGCGCCCGGATCGCTTCCAGCCCCAGGTCATCGTGGAAGACCGCGCCCGCAGTGATCGTCCGCAGTTTTTGCTCGCCGAAGCTCAGCCAGTCGGCCGGCGCAAGCTCTCCCGCGAGATCAAACTCCAGATAGCCTTTGAACCAATCGGCCAATGTGAAGACCTCGACGCGGTGGTCAATCGGGCCACTGTCGGTCGCCTTTAGCAGCCGTGTGCCGGGGTCTTCGGGCACAGGCTGTGCGAAGTTTGTCGGATAGCCGAGGAACCGGTGCGGCAGCTTCCAGCGGAACGCCTCGGTGATCGCCGCTTTGCGTCCCTCGAAGGCAGCTTCCTCCAGGAACAGCATCGCCCGCGGCCCCCAGTGGTGGTCGGCCGACATCGGCGTGTCGAAGCCGAGCGCCTCAGAGCCGGAGCCGATCAGCGCCGCGCTGTGGCGCAGGCCCGAAAATTCGGCGTCGAGCGCCGGTCGCACCGCCTCCCAATAGAAGCGGCGGGCGAGTTCGAGGCCGGGAGTGAATGAAGGTGGTTGGTTCATGGTTGGTTACCGATGGCAGATTACAAACAGCAAATGGCAAATAGCAAATGGCAAATCACGGCAACGACTCGCAATGCCCGGAACTGCGGGGCACGCTGTCTGCAATTTGCTATTTGCACGCTTGCGTGATCAGCCCGGCCAGGCGAGCGGCCGCAGCGTTGTCGGGCAGCACGTGTACGCCGGCGTCCCGGAGGATGGCTTCTTGTTGGCTGAGCGGCTGTGGGTCCGTTTCTGTGCCGCAAACGGAGGCGATGAATGCGATGTGCCGGCCCGCGGCTCCTGCGATCCGTTGCGCCTCGTGGATTGCCTCGACCGCGGCGCCGGCCGGGTCGGGGTGCGCGCCGTAGCCGAGGACGATGTCCAGCAGGATGACCGCGGTGGCCGGGTCGCGCGCCGCCTCGATGATCCGCCGGTTGCGCAGCGTCGGATCCATCATCGGGTGCAGCCGGCCCTGGGTAAATTCGTCCTCGCCGAGGTCCAGGCACACGTGGGGGCGGATGGCATCCACCCCTACCTGATCCCAGGCGCGGGACTTGTCCAGCGCCGCGTTGCTGTAGACCGGCTCCGGCAGATTTTTCAGGATGAGCTGCGCCTCGTAGCAGAAGGTGCCGCCGGCGAAGAGGCCGCGCAGCGCCCGCTGCGCGTGCCCCGGCGCCAGCTTCGCCTGTTCGGCCGCGGCCAGCGGGACGAGCGCCAGGCTCTCCTGTTCGAGTTGCGCCAGCGCGGCCTCCGGCTGCTCTCCGCGGGCGATGGCCGCCGCGGCCGCCGCGGCCTGGGTCAGGTTCGTGACGTGGAATCCGCACGCGGCCTCGATGGGAAGCGGGTCGGCGCCGAGGAAACAGACGACGGTCGGCTTGGCCGATGCTTGGACCTGCGCCAGCACGCGCGCCGCGATGGAAGGGGCGGGCGGCTTGGAGATCAGCACGATCACATCCGTTGCGGGGTCTTCCTGGAGCGCCCGCAGCCCGGCCAGCATCATCGGCCCACCGACCGACGCGCTCAGATCGCGGCCGCCCGTGCCGATGGCTTGCGACACCCCGACCCCGCGTCGCGCCAGCCCGCACGTCACCCCCTGCAAGCCCGTGCCCGACGCGCTCACCAGCCCCACGCGTCCGGCCGGGACGGCGTTGGCAAACCCCAGCGCGACCCCGTTGATGGTCGCCGTCCCCGCGTCCGGCCCCATGCACAGCAGCCCGCGCTCGACGGCCAGCTTTTTCAAGCTGATCTCTTCGTCGAGCGGCACGTTGTCGGAGAAGAGCAGCACGTGCAGCCCGCGTTCCAGCGCGGCGCGCGCTTCCTGGGCCGCGTAACGCCCCGCCACCGAGATCACGACCAGGTTGGCGGCGGGATTCGCGGCGATGGCCGACGCCAGCGACTTGGGACGTTGCGCGGTGGTCGTCGTCGCGACCGCGCGGGCCGCCAGCAGCGCATCCGCTTGCACCAGCGCGGCCTGCCCGGCCGCCTCATCCGCGGCCTTGACTACGATCACCAGGTCGTCGGGCCGGCAGGCCCCTGCGGCCTCGGTCAGCAGCCCGGCCGCGGCGACCAGCTCCCGGTTGGCCGGCGTGCCCATCACGACCGCGGCGTCCGCGACGCCGGGCAATTCCAGCAGCGCCTTTGCGACGAGCATCAGCGTGACGGAGTCGTGGTATTCGGAGGGTTTGATGCGAGTGTGGGTAGACATATGGCACCTTGGGGGCAGTTGTCAGTTATCAGTTTTCAGTGAAAGCAAGCATTTCGACAGCAGAGAAGAAGCCGGCGAGCATGGCCGCGCCGGAGGTTGCGCCGTGGCGCATAATCCTCGCCGTTGCCTCGCTGATTCGTTGATTCGTTGATTCGTTGATTTGCTGATTCGTTGATTTGCTGATTCGTTGATTTGCCGATTTGCTGATTTGCTGATTCGCTGATTCCTCCGCCAGCGCGTCGAGCAACTCGTGCCACGCTTCATCCGCTTCGCCCGCGGCCGCGCATTCCAGGAAGGCGCGCGAGAGGGTGGTGGTGCGTTCGGCGGCGACTTCGGCGATCAGACCTTCGAGGTCGCGCAGACCCTTCGGCAGGCTCAGGGCAAGCTCTCGAAGGTCTCCGCCGAGATGTTGCCCTAACAGCCACCCTGCCAGCCAATCGTCTCCCGCCGGCGTCAGCCCCGGCCCCAGGCCGAGCAAATTGCAAACGGCAAATTGCAGATCGGCGGTTGACCCGCCGCGCCATGCGTGCCCGAACGCGGCGATGGCCGCCTCGATCGCCGGGCTGGCCACCGATTGAAATCGGTGTTTGATATGACCAAAGTGTGCTGAAGCACACTCGTCCGTCGCGCTGGGAACCTGCTTCAGCAGGTTTTCGACCTTATCAGCCGGTGGTTTCACCCACCGGCGCTCCCACCGGCGCTCCCATCTCGCCCGCAGCCGCGGCCAATCGGGCCGCGCATCCCAGCGCACCGCGCGGGACAGGTCAACCGCAACCTCTCCAACCCTCAAGACCTGATCTGCCACCGCGAACCGGGCGCCGGCTGGCAAGGCAGCGCCCAACGGCTTAAACCGTTCGCAGTCGAGCACCACGTTCAGCGGGCCATTCCCGACCCCAGGGCTGATCAACGCGACGACCTCGCCCGCGTCCGTCACTAGGTCGCAGACCGACCGAAAGCTCGCCAGCACCCGTCCGGTCACACCGGGACGCAGGATACCGGCGGCGCGAAGACTGAGGGAATGAGCAGATAGCAAATCAGCAAATCTACGAATCAGCGAATGGCGGACGCACTACGCACTACGCACTACGTCTCACCGCAACATCAACGCCAACACAATCCCCCCCGCGATCACCGACGCGACTTGGCCGGCGGCGTTTGCGCCCATGGCATGCATCAGGAGGAAGTTGTCATAATCCTCCTCCAGCCCGACCTTGTTCACGACGCGGGCGGCCATCGGGAAGGCGCTGATGCCGGCCGCGCCGATGAGCGGGTTGAACTGGCCGTGCGTGATGAGATAGAGCAACTTGCCGAACAGTATGCCGGCCGCCGTGTCCAGCATGAACGCCAGAATGCCCAACACCAGGATGATCAGGGTCTGGAGGTTGGCGAACGACTCGCCGACCATCGTCGCGCCGATGGTGATGCCCAGGAAGATCGTGGTGATGTTCGCCAGCTCGTTGCCGGCCGACTTCACCAGCCGATCCACCACGCCCGACTCGCGCATCAGGTTGCCGAACATCAGGAAGCCGATCAGCGGGCTGGCCTGCGACGCGATCAGCCCGGTCAGCAGCGTGACGAAGATCGGGAAGAGGACGCGTTCCCGCTTGCTCACCACACGCGCGGCGTAGGGCATCCGCACGGCGCGTTCGCGGCGGGTGGTCAGCAGGCGCATGATGGGCGGCTGGATGATCGGCACCAGGCTCATGTAGGTGTACGCGGCCACCGCGATCGGCGCGATCAGGTGCGGCGCCAGCTTGGAGGCGACGAAGATGCTCGTCGGGCCGTCAATCGCGCCGATGATGCCGATCGAGGCGGCTTCACTCAGCGTGAACATGCCGGTCGCCAGCGCCAGCAGCAGGACGAGAAAGATGCCGAATTGCCCGGCCGCGCCCACCAGCACCATGCGCGGGTTCGACAGCAGCGGCCCGAAGTCGGTCAGCGCGCCGATGCCGATGAAAAGCAAGAGCGGGAAGAGCTCGGTCTCGATGCCGGCCTCGTAGAGGGGCAGGAAGACCCCCTCCACCTGCTCGCCCGCCATGATCGCGCGGAGGTCCAACCCCATCCCCGCGCCGGGGATGTTCGCCAGGATCGCGCCCGCGCCGATGGGGATGAGCAGGACCGGCTCATATTCCTTGACGATGGCGAGGTAGATCAGCAGACCGCCGACCGCCATCATCAGCAGGTTGGCCCAGCTCATCTGCGAGAAGTTGGTCCCCAGCGATGCCAGGGAACCCAGCCCGATCTGCATAGGCTCTACTCCAGGCGCACGAGCAGCGCGCCGTAGGCCACCGTCTGCCCCGGCTGCACGGCGATTTCGGCGACCGTGCCGGAATGGGTGGCGCGGATGGGGTTCTTCATCTTCATCGCCTCCAGGACGCACACCACCTGGCCGGCTTCGATCGCCTGGCCCATCTGCGCATCCACGGTCAGGATCGTCCCCGGCATCGGCGCGACGATGTCGCAGCCGCCATCCGCGCCGGCGGGGATGGCCGGCCGGGCGACTGCCACGCGGGCGACCGGCGGCAGAGCGGCCGGCATCGGCGCAGGCCGCGGCGCCTCGGCCAGCGGGAGCGGTCGCGCATGCGCCTCGACGCCGAGGATCCCAACGGCGAACGCTTCGCCGTCCACGATCACCTGGAGCGGCGACGCGCCGGGATCGGGGATCTCCACATGGTAGGTTTTGCCCTGAACGGTTACGTCAAAAGTGGGCACGGCGGAAACCTTTCGAAGTTAGTTCAGTTCGTCTGCTGTGGCCGAGCTTCTGACTGGGCCCCGCCGGGCACGGTCGGAGACCGGCCCGAGCCACTTTTGTGCTGTGGCCGAGCTTCTGACTGAGCCACGTTCAACGTTCCGTGGCGCGGGGCGGCTGCCACGGCCGCATGACGCGGGCGCGATTGGTCGTCACCCAGGCGGGCGCGGTGCGGCCATGCTCGAACGTCGGCCCGGCGGGCGGCTCAAGATGCAGCGGCACGGCGTTTGCCATCAACGCGCCCGCCACGATGGCTGCAACCTGGGCGCGTTCACTCGTCAGCGCAGCCCGCGCCAGCTCTGTCTCAGTCATCGGCACCGCCGTCACGCTGACCGACACGTGCTTGACCGCGTTGGCCTCGCGGGATCGAAAGACGCGGCCCAACAGCGCAATCGCCCCCCACAGCAGCGCCAACGCCGCAAACACCAGCCCCATCCCCACGACCGTCATCGCCAAGCCCTGGCCGAGGAGTTCGGTGACACTTTGACCCATCGCTTACCCGTTCCCAATCTACCAAGTTCCCAATCTACCCCCCGACCATCACACCGGCATCAGCCCATGCTTCTTCGGCGGGTTGCTGGCGACCTTCGAGCGCAGGATTTCCAACGCCATGATCAGCCGCAGGCGGGTGAAGCTCGGCTCGATGACCTCGTCAATCTGGCCCATGTCCGCCGCCGAGTATGGGTTGTGAAACTTGTCAATGTAGTCTTGCAGCAGCTTCTTGCGCAGGGCGACCGGATCGGCGGCTTTGCGCAACTCCTCACGATAGAGGATATTGATCGCACCCTCCGGCCCCATGACCGCGATCTCGGCGGTGGGCCAGGCGTAAGCCAGGTCGGTGCGCATCTGCTTGCTGCTCATGGCGATGTACGCGCCGCCCATCGCCTTGCGCACGACGACGCTGATCTTCGGCACGGTCGCTTCGCAATAGGCGTAGATGATCTTGGCGCCGTGCCGGATGACCCCGCCATGCTCCTGTGAGATGCCCGGGAGATAGCCGGGGCAATCCACGAAAGTGACTAACGGCAGGTTGAATGCGTCGCAGAAGCGCACGAACCGGGCGATCTTGTCGCTGGAGTCAATGTCGAGCACGCCGGCCAGATACATCGGCTGATTGGCGACCACGCCGACCGGGTAGCCGTCCAGCCGCGCCAGGCCGACCAGCGCGTTCTTGGCGTAGTGCGCATGCACCTCCAGGAAGCTGCCCCGGTCGAACACGCTGCTGAGCACCTGCCGCATGTCATACGGCTCGCTGCTGTCCTCCGGGATGAGCCGGTCGAGCAGATCATCGCGCCGCGCCGGGTCATCGTAGGGGGGCACGCGCGGGGGATCTTCGCTGTTGTTTTGCGGCAGATACGATAGGATTTCATGCACCAGGCGGAACGCGGCCACTTCATCATCGGCGGCGAAGTTGGCGACGCCGCTGCGCACATTGTGCGACACCGTGCCGCCCAGCGTCTCGAAATCCACCTCCTCGCCCGTCACCGACTTGATGACATCCGGTCCGGTGATGAACATGAAGCCGGTCTTGCGCACCATAATAATGAAGTCGGTCAAGGCCGGCGAGTAGACTGCGCCGCCGGCGCACGGCCCCATCTGCACCGAGATTTGCGGGATGACCCCTGATGCCATGACGTTGCGCACGAACAGCTCGCCATAGGCTGCCAGCGACCGCACCCCCTCCTGGATGCGTGCGCCACCGGAGTCCAGCAGCCCGACCACCGGGATGCCGCTCTCCTGGGCCAGCTCCATGACCTTGCAGACTTTGTGCGATTGCACCTCGGAGAAGGAGCCGCCCAGGATCGTGAAGTCCTGGGCATAGATCGCCACGCGGCGGCCGTCAATCTTGCCGAAGCCGGTCACCACGCCGTCGCCCGGGTACTTCTTGTCTGCCATGTCGAAGTCACTAATGTTGTGCGTCGCCAGCCGGCCGAGCTCCTGGAAGCTGCCTTGATCCAGCAGCAGATCAATCCGCTCGCGCGCGGTCAGCTTGCCCTTGGCATGTTGATCGGCGATGCGCCGTTCGCCGCCGCCCAACTTGGCCTTGGCCCGCATCTGACGGAGTTCTTCGAGTTTATCTTTCATACCCCTACCACTTTTTTGCTTGCGCCTCAAGCCCTGTGCTATAATAGCTTTGTTGAGGAGAGGTCGCATAGTTGGCCGAGTGCGCGCGTCTCGAAAACGCGTATCCCGAAAGGGATCGTGGGTTCGAATCCCACCCTCTCCGCCTGGCAAAACCCCACGGTCAGTGGGGTTTTTGTTTTCAACGCACGCCAATTCGCCGTTCATTCACTATAACGACAGCCGTGCAGACAGGCTATGACGATGGTCATACCGCAGCCGCGGCCCCTAAATTTGTGAAAGCCGCCCATCCAGAGTATAATTCGCCTGTTTCCGGGGAGAGGTCGCATAGTCCGGTCTAGTGCGCACGACTGGAAATCGTGTATCCTGCAAGGGATCGCGGGTTCAAATCCCGCCCTCTCCGCTGATCCGCAAGGCCACTGCGATGCAGTGGCCTTTTTGTCAGCTAACTATCAGACGGTTGACCGACATCGTGCCTGGCCCATGTGCCTCAACGCGGAGGGCGCACGCCAGGCGGCCATCCTGAACGCGGAAGGCTACGCCGCCGCCCTGGCGCGCATCTACGAGTCGGCTCAGAATGTGGACAGCAAGACGATGAGTCTGCAATATCTCGATGCGCTGAAAGCGTTGGGCGCCGGGCCGGCGACGAAATTCATCTTTCCGATGGAGTTTACCGGGCTGACGAAGGCATTTTCGCGCTTCACATCCGAGGCGGGCAGCGACGGATGAGGGGTGCAAGCATGATGCAAGGCGGTGTGTCTAACCTGTTCTATGCCTTGCATCATGCATGTCCCAAGTTTGCGTATTCCGCGATACTGTGATAGGATGTCGCTGTTGAAGCTTTCCGTAGTTCGGCAACACTGGGTGGAAGCAGCGTCCCGTTCCCTTTGGCCCTTGCCCCCCAACCGTAACCCCGTAACCGGAATGTCTCTAAACTATTTACACATCCATTCAGGAGTTGTCAAACAATGGCTATGCAAGACAAGAGTCTCAAGTGCGTTGACTGCGGGAACGACTTCGTGTTCACCTCTGGTGAGCAGGAATTCTATGCGCAGAAAGGCTTCACAAACGCTCCGACCCGTTGCCCGAGTTGCCGTGCGGCCCGCAAGGCCTCACGCGATGGCGGCAGCAGCTACAGCGGTGGTGGTGGCGGCGGCGGCTACGGCGGCCAGCGCCAGATGTACCCGGCCGTGTGCGCTCAGTGCGGCAAGGCGACCGAAGTGCCCTTCCAGCCGCGCGGCGACAAGCCGGTCTACTGCTCCGACTGCTACAAGAGCCAGAAGCCCGCGAGCAGCGGCGGTGGCTATGGTGGCGGCCGGTCGAGCGGTGGCGGCGGTGGTTACGGTGGTGGCGGCGGTGGCAGCCGCGGCGGTGGCCGTGGTGGCGATCGGGGCCGCAGCCGCAGCGACTGGTAGTTCTTCACCAGTAATTTGATAGAGGCCATGAGGTTGTTCCGCTCGTGCGAGCGAGCCGGGACAGCTTTGTGGCCTCTTTTTGTTTTTTGGCGAATCCGACCGCAGAAAACGCTCCCCCGCCTCCTTTGACAAATCTCGCACTCTCGGTTACGATGTGGATGGTCGTGCTAGGCGGGGAGCTAGCGGTGCCCTGTACCCGCAATCCGCTACAGCGGGGTCGAATTCCCTTTCGAGGATCGGCGGTCAGCGGGACTGCCGTGCTGGTGAACGTTGATGGCTGGGTCCTGTGCGGCGGGGGCCTGCGAACCGGGTCAGGACCGGAAGGTAGCAGCCCTAAGTGGTCACCCCCGGGTGCCACGGGGTCGCCTGGCCTGAGTAAGCTGTCACGTGCAAGCCGAGTGACGAGATACGACAAAGGGTGCACGGCCAGGAATCGTGAGGCGGGCAAGCTGATAATCAGCTTGCCCGCCTTTGTTTTTCCCCGGAGCGCTTTGGCAGGCTCGCCCGACCCGTGGTAGAATGGGCGCGTTGCAGGCGCGCAGCCTGCATCACCTCAAGGAGGCGCCTCATGGCACGTTTCTTACGACTCGACGTCCTCAATTCTTTGCTCGATATCGGTCTGTTGCCGCTGTTCTATCATGCCGAAGTGGAGACTGCGGCCGAAGTGGTCTCCGCCTGCGCCCAAGGCGGCGCACGGCTGGTGGAATTCACCAACCGCGGGGAGCTGGCCTATCCGGTCTTCACTGAGCTGGTGCGCCGCTTCGCCAAGAGCGATGTGATCCCGGGAGTCGGTTCGGTTCCCGATGCGCCGACCGCCGCCCTTTTCATCGCCGCCGGTGCGAACTTCATCGTCAGCCCCAGCCTGAACCCGGAAACCGCCCGCCTGTGCAACCGCCGGAAGATCCCCTATCTGCCCGGCTGCCTGACCCCCACCGAGATCGCCTCGGCCGAGGAGCTGGGCGTGGAGATCTGCAAGATCTTCCCCGGCAACGTGGGCGGGCCGGAGTTCGTCAGCGCGGTGATGGCGCCGTGCCCGTGGACGCGCTTGCTGCCGACCGGCGGCGTGGACGCGACCGAAGAGAGCGTCCGCGCGTGGATCAAGGCGGGCGCGGCGGCCGTGGGCATGGGCTCGAAGCTGATCACGGCGCAGGCGCTCAAGGCCCGCGATTTTGGCGCGATCTCGGCTAAGGTCAGCCAGGTCATCGGCTGGATCAAGGCCGCGCGTGCGTAGTATCTTGCGAGTTAAATTCTTGTACAGGAAGCAAGAATTTAACCGCCAAGACGCGAAGTTCGCGAAGATTTGAGGTTTTTTCTGGGCGCTCTTGGCGTCTTCGCGGTTCCTATTTCCCTGTTTGGTTCCGGCATGTCCGGGTTAGGGCACAGTAAGATGAACGAGCACCTCCAACCTATCTGCGTCAGCGAGGATGGCCGCGGCCTGGTGACCGCGAGCGGCCGGCCGTTCTTCTGGCTGGGCGACACGGCCTGGGAGTTGTTCCATCGCTGCACGCTCGAAGAAGCCGAATTCTACCTGGAAAACCGGCGGCGCAAGGGCTTCACAGTGATCCAGGCGGTCGCGCTGGCCGAGTTCGATGGCCTGCGCACGCCCAACGCCAATGGCGATCTGCCGCTGCACGGCGATGACCCGGCGCAGCCCAATGACGCCTACTTCCGCCACGTGGACGCCATCATCCGGCTGGCGGCCGACAAAGGGTTGTACGTGGGACTGCTGCCCACCTGGGGTGACAAGGTCGCGGGGATGTGGGGCGTTGGCCCGATCGTCTTCGATGCCGGGAACGCCTACACCTACGGCCGCTGGCTGGCCGCACGCTACCGGGCGCAGCCCAACATCCTCTGGATCCTCGGCGGCGACCGGCCCGCGATCCACGGCGATCTCGACGTGCGCCCCATCTGGCGGGCGATGGCCGCGGGGATTGACGAGGGGGCGGGCGGCCGGCCCCTCAAGACGTTTCATCCGTCGGGCGGCCGTTCATCTGCCGAGTGGCTGCACGCCGAGCCGTGGCTCGACCTCAACATGATGCAATCGGGGCACGGCCACGGCCACGACGCGCCGGTCTGGGAGATGGTGGCGCACGACTACAATCTGACGCCCCCGAAGCCCGTGCTGGATGGCGAGCCGAACTACGAAGATCACCCCATCCGGCCGTGGCCCCGCTGGAACCCCGCCGACGGCTATTACCGCGACCACGACGTGCGCAAGCAACTTTATCGCTCGGTCTTTGCGGGCGCGTGCGGCGTCACCTACGGGCATCACAGCATCTGGCAGTTCTACGACCCGGCCAAACGCGCGGTCGTGAACAACGCCGACCGCTCGTGGCAGGCCGCGCTGGATCGGCCGGGCGCGGGACACGCGGGCTATCTGCGCCGCCTGCTGGAATCGCGACCGGCCGCGGGCCGCATCCCCGATCAGACCCTGCTGATCGCGGCCCCGCGCGGGCACTACGAGTACATGGCTGCCACCCGTGATGGCGCGGGCCGCTATGCCATGATCTACACCCCGATCTACCAGCCGGTGGGCGTGCGGCTGGATGGGATCGCCGGCGCGACGATCCGGGCCTGGTGGTTCAACCCGCGCACGGCCGCCGCGACCGAAATCGGCACGCTGCCGGCTCGGGGCGAGCGGATCTTCGATCCGCCGGTGGATGGGCCGGATTGGGTGTTGGTGTTGGATGACGCCGGGCAGGATTTTTCGCCGCCGGGACAGTGAAGCTACGGGGGCACGGTCGGAGACCGGCCCCAGCAGAGGGGGGAATTTCTGCTCTGGCCGGTCTCTGACCGAGCCAGCCAGTCCCAACAAAGAGAGTGCAACTATGAATTCACGTGAACGTGTTATGCGTGCGCTAAACCATCAAGAGCCGGATCGCGTGCCGCTCGACCTGGGTGCCAGCGCGGTGACCGGGATGCAGGTCTCGTCGGTCTATTTATTACGCCAGGCGCTCAAGCTCGACCCACCGGGCACGCCGGTCAAGGTGGTGGAGCCGTACCAGATGCTCGGCGAGATCGCGGCCGACCTGATGGACGCGCTGGGCGTGGATGTGGTGGGGCTGGGCGGCCGCATGACGCTGTTCGGCTTCCGCAACGAGGGTTGGCAGCCGTGGACCCTCTTCGATGGGACGCCTGTGCTCGTGCCCGCGGGGTTCAACACCGAGCCGGAGCCGGATGGCAGCATCCTGATGTACCCGGAAGGGGATCACGCCGCGCCGCCCTCCGGCCACATGCCGGCCGGCGGCTACTACTTCGACACGATCATCCGCCAGCCGCCGATTGATGACGCCAACCTCAACCCAGCGGACAATCTGGAGGAGTTCGGCCCGATTTCCGATGACGATCTGGCGTATTTCGCCCGCGAGGCCGAGCGGATCTACACGCAGACCGATAAGGCGATCCTGGCGAATTTCGGCGGGACCGCCTTCGGGGATATCGCGCTCGTGCCCGGCCCGTGGATGAAGCACCCCAAGGGCATCCGCGACGTGGCCGAGTGGTACATGAGCACCGTCAGCCGCCGCGATTACGTCTGGCAGGTATTCGAGCGGCAGTGCGAGATCGGGCTGGCGAACCTGGCGCGTATCCATGACGCGGTCGGCGAGCGGGTGGCGGCGGTCTTCGTCACCGGCACCGACTTCGGCCAGCAGCACGGCGCGTTCATCTCGCGCAAGGCGTATCGCGGGCTTTTCATGCCGTTTCACAAAGCGGTCAACGATTGGATCCATCAGCACACGACCTGGAAGAGCTTCATCCACAGTTGCGGCTCGGTCATTTCATTGCTTCCCGACTTCATCGAGGCCGGGTTCGACATCCTGAACCCGGTGCAGACCTCGGCGGCCGGCATGGAGCCGCGCGGGCTGAAGGCGCGTTTCGGCGGCGAGATCACCTTCTGGGGCGGCGGCGTGGATACGCAGCGCACCCTGCCGTTCGGGACGCCGGACGAGGTGCGGGCTGAAGTACGCGAGCGGATCGGTATCTTCGGGGCGGGCGGCGGCTTCGTCTTCAACACGATCCACAACGTGCAGGCGCGCGTGCCGGCCGAAAACCTGTTGGCGCTCTATGACGCCGTTCAGCAGGTGCGGCCAACTGGCGCAAGACGTTTCTGAAATTGGCGGTTGTTTGCATGAAATGGCGAGGGGGGCTTTTCCCGCTTTGGCGCTTTTGACAAATGGGCCGAATCCGGTATAATGCGGTCGTGCGCGGTTCCATGCTCCGGCGCCGTGCAGGCAAGTCGCCCACTCAATTGCAGACCCACGCTGATAGCTTTTGCTGTCAAGCCGGCCGATGAAACCAGCCCATCGGTTGGACTCATGGAGAGGAACGGTGTCGTATCTCGTTGAGATGACAGACCTCAGGCCAGCCAAGCCGCTCGCAATCTGCGAGGGCTGATATTCCGCGAGTCTATTTTGGTATTCCGGTCCAAATTACGAGGAGGTAAGGTGAGTATGCGTAGGCTAACGCGTCGAGAGTTCTTCGTGTTGGGTGGTAGTGTTGCAGCTACCGCCACCGTGGCAGCTTGTGGCGCGCAGGCGACCCCTGCGCCCAAGGCTGCCCCCACCGCGGCGCCCGCCGCCAAGGCGGAGCCAACCAAAGCTCCGGTCCCGACCGCGGCGCCCGCCGCCAAAGCCCCGGAGCCAACCAAAGCTCCTGAACCGACCAAAGCGCCCGCCGCCCCGGCATCGAAGTACAAGGAAGCCCCTGCGCTGGCCGCCCTGGTCAAAGATGGCAAGCTGCCGCCCGTGGATCAGCGCCTGCCGGCGCAGCCGATGGTGCTCAAGCCGGTCGAGAAGGTCGGCAAGTATGGCGGTACCTGGCGCACGGCGCTCAAGGGCGGCGCGGATAATGCCTGGTTGGTGCGCACCTTTGCCTATGACTACTTGGTGCGCTGGGATCTGAACTGGACAACCGTGCTCCCCTGTGTTGCCGAGTCGTACACCTCCAATGCCGACGCAACGGAGTACACCTTCAAGCTCCGCAAAGGCATGAAGTGGTCTGACGGCAAGCCCTTCACGGCAGATGATATCGTCTTCTGGGCGATGGATGTCGTGAACAACAAGGAGCTGACTCCTGCTACCGGTGGGTGGTTTGCTGCTGGCGGCAAGTTCGGCACAGCCGAGAAAGTGGATGAGACCACGGTCAAGTTCAAGTTTTCTGCGTCCAACGGCATGGTCATCGTGCGCAATGCTTGCCCTGACGGTCAAGGCCCGGTGCAGTTCCAGGCCGAGTATTGCAAGGGATTCCACAAGAAATATGCGGATGCGGCCAAGCTGGATGCGCTGGTCAAAGAGAACAAGGTTGACGACTGGATCAAGCTTTTCCAGACGAAGTGTTCGAGTGTCCCTGGCACTCCGATTGACGGTCGGTGGCAGAATGTCGCCCTGCCTGTCATTTCGGCTCATGTCCTGATCACACCCTCCGCGACCAAGGATCCCTGCAAGGCGCAGCGCAACCCATACTACTGGAAGGTAGATACCGAAGGCAACCAGTTACCCTATCTCGATGGTATCTTCTACGACTACATCGAGGATATGAATGTGCTGGCGCTGAAGGCGGCCGCGGGCGAAATCGACATGATGGACCGCCATATCGCGACCAACGCCAACAAGCCGGTCTTCGTGGACAACATGAAGAAGGGCGACTACGCCTTCTTCGAGACGATCCCCTCCAGCATGAACAGCATGGTGATCAGCGTCAACCTGACGCACAAAGACAAGCAGTTGCGCGCTATTTTCCAGGACCTCAACTTCCGCGCCGGCTTGTCGCACGCCATCAACCGCAAGGAGCTGATTGACGTGCTGTGGGTGGGCCAGGGCGAGCCTTACCAGTGCGCACCGCGGCCGACTTCGCCTTTCTACAATGAAAAATTGGCCAAGCAGTACACCGAGTTCGATGTCAAGAAGGCTAACGAGTTCCTGGACAAAGCGCTGCCCAAGAAGGACGCCAACGGCGTGCGCCTGATGCCGGACGGCAAGCCGCTCGCCTTCACGCTGGAAATCACTAACACCGGCAAGGAATGGATGGACGCCGGGCCGATGATCCAGAAGTACTTGAAGGTCGTTGGCGTGGAGATGACCCCAAAGGTCGAAGACCGCGCCCTGATGTACACCCGCAAGGACGCCAATGAGTTCGACGCCATGGTATGGGGCGGTGACGGCGGCCTGGATGTGGTGCTGGAGCCGCGCTGGTACTTCCCCTACAGCACCGAGTCGCAGTACGGCATCCTGTGGCAGTATTGGTGGCGCAAGGATTCGCGCGGCGAGGAACCGCCGGCTGCGCCGAAGAAGCAAATGGAGTTGTATGACCAACTCCAAGCGACGGGCGACACCAAGAAGCAGGACGAGCTGATGAAGCAAATTTTGCAAATCGCTCAAGAGCAGTTCTACGCCATCGGCATCGTCCTGCCCACCAACGGCTACGGCATCGTCAAGAACAACTTCAAGAACGTACCCAAGGTGATGCCGGGTGCCTGGCTCTATCCGAACCCCGGGCCAAGCAACCCAGAGCAGTATTACATTGACAAGTAGGGTTGAGTAGGCCATAGACCTGTCAGGTTGCCAAAACCTGACAGGTCTATTTCTGCGGAGGCCACCATGCTGCAATTCATCGTGCGTCGGGTGCTGATGATGATCCCGACCCTCTTCGCGATCTCGATCGTCACCTTTATCATCATCCAACTGCCGCCCGGTGACTTCTTCACGACGTACATCTCCAATCTGGCCGCCATGGGGGAAAGTGTGGATCAGACTGTGGTGGAGGCAGTCAAGCAGGAGTACGGCTTCGACCAGCCGGTCTACGTCCAGTACGGTAAGTGGATGTGGAAGATCATCACGCAGGGCGATTTCGGTCGCTCCTTCCAGCGCGGCGTGCCGGTGGCCGACTTGATCGGCGAGCGCCTGGCGCTCACGATGGCCCTTTCGCTCTTTGCTTTACTTATCACCTGGATCATCGCCTTTCCTATCGGCATCTACACGGCGGTGCGCCAATACTCGGTAGGGGATTACTTGTTTACGTTCCTGGGTTTTATCGGACTGGCGGTGCCCAGTTTCCTGATCGCGCTGGTCTTGATGTACGTCGCCTTCAAATATTTCAATCAGAGCGTCGGTGGGCTATTCTCACCGGCGTTCAGCGATGCGCCGTGGACCATCGCCAAATTCAAGGACCTTCTTAACCACCTCTGGATCCCGACCATCATCATTGCACTGGAAGGCACTGCGGGCTTGATCCGGGTTATGCGGGCCAACCTGCTCGACGAGTTGCACAAGCCGTACTACATCACGGCCAAGGCGAAGGGGCTGTCCGAGTTCCAGGCGCTCATCCAATATCCCGTGCGCGTCGCGCTCAATCCGTGGATCAGCTCGGTGGGCTGGATTCTGCCCGGCCTGGTCTCCGGCGCGACCATCATCTCGGTGGTGCTGAGCCTGCCCACCACTGGGCCGATGCAGCTCCAGGCGCTGCTTAACCAGGACATGTACCTGGCGGGCGCCTTTGTGCTGCTTTTGAGCACCCTGACCGTCGTCGGCACGCTGCTTTCCGATATCCTCCTGGCCTGGATTGACCCGCGCATCCGCTACCAATGAGGGACAGCATGACTCCATCGAACGATCCGGCATCCGCCCCTCCAAATGTCCCGGTCGCGCCCGTCGAGGAGGCGTACCAGGAAACAGAGGCCCAGATCATGGTGGCCTCGCAGTGGAAACTGATCTGGTGGAAGTTTCGCAAGCACAAACTGGCGATGTTCTCCGGCTTGGTCGTGCTGGCCATCTATTTCATCGCGGCCTTTGCAGAATTCTTCGAGATCTTTCCACCGGATCAGTATGCCGCCAAATACACGTATGCGCCCCCGCAAACGGTGCATATCATTGACACGTCAAGCGGCGCCCCAAAGCTCGGACTCTATGTCAACGGCTACAAAAGCGTCATAGATTCGTTCTCGTTGCGGCGCACTTTCGCCGTAGATCCAGAGCAGAAGATCCCCTTCAGGTTCTTTGCCAAAGGCTTCGAGTACAAGGTGTTAGGTATCATCCCGTGGGACCGCCACATCCTCGGGCCGGTCAACCCGGAAGCCCCGCTCTATATCCTGGGCGCCGATGCCTTAGGCCGTGATCTGCTCAGCCGGATGATCGCCGGGGGACGCGTCTCGATGTCCATCGGTCTCCTCGGCGTGTCCATCAGCCTGGTGCTTGGCATCCTGCTGGGCGGCGTTTCCGGCTACTATGGCGGCGCCATTGACAACGTGATTCAACGCATCATCGAATTCCTGCGCTCGCTGCCGACGATCCCCCTGTGGATGAGCCTGGCCGCGGCGCTGCCGGTGAACTGGCCGCCGCTCTACGTCTATTTCGGCATCACGCTCATCCTCTCCTTCATCGGGTGGACGGGGCTGGCACGCGTGGTGCGCGGTCGCTTCCTGGCGTTGCGCGAAGAGGATTTCGTGCTGGCCGCCCGGCTGGATGGCGCGCCGCAGATGTACCTGATCTTGCGCCACATGGCCCCGTCGTTCTCCAGCCACATCATCGCCTCGATCACCCTGGCGATCCCCGGCATGATCCTGAGCGAGACCGCGCTGAGCTTCCTGGGTCTGGGGCTGCGGCCGCCAGTGGTCAGTTGGGGTGTGTTGCTCCAGGACGCGCAGAACATCCGCGCCGTTTCCACCGCGCCCTGGCTGCTCATCCCCGGCCTGGCGGTGGTAGTGGCGGTTCTCTCATTGAACTTCCTGGGCGATGGGTTGCGCGATGCGGCGGATCCATACGGACGATAGGTGTGATCATGGCACCCGAGAACAAGCTGATCGAGGTCAAAGACCTCAAAACCTACTTCTTCCTGGATCAGGGCACGGTCAAGGCCGTGGATGGTGTTGACTTCGACATCAACCGCGGGGAGACGCTGTGCGTCGTGGGGGAGAGCGGCTGCGGCAAGAGCATCACGGCGCGCTCGATCATGCAGATTATTGATCCGCCCGGCCGCATTGTGTCGGGTGAAATGCTCCTGCATCGCCGGGCATCCGGGAGTGGGAGCGGGCAGGTCGAGGATGTCGTGGACCTGGCGAAACTGGCCCCCAACGGTCGTGAAATTCGCACGATCCGCGGCAAAGAGATCGCCATGATTTTCCAGGAGCCGATGACCTCGCTCAGCCCCGTGCATACCATCGGCCACCAGATCAGCCAGGCGATCACCTTGCACAACCGGGTCACCAAGGAGCAGGCGCGGCAGCAGACGATTGACGTGTTGAAGTTGGTCGGTATCCCCAAGCCGGAAATGCGGGTGGACAACTACCCGTTCCAGCTCAGCGGCGGCATGCGGCAGCGGGCGATGATCGCCATGGCGCTTTCGTGCCATCCGAGCCTGCTGATCGCGGACGAGCCGACAACCGCCCTCGATGTGACCACGCAGGCGCAAATCCTGGATCTGATGACCGGCCTCCAGGAGGAATTGGGCATGGCGATGATGTTCATCACCCACGACCTGGGCGTGGTGGCGGAGATCGCCGACCGGGTGGTGGTGATGTACCTGGGGATCGTGGCGGAAAGCGGGGACGTAGAAACGATCTTCAACGAGCCGAAGCACCCGTACACCACCGCGCTGCTGCGTTCGATCCCGCAAGTGGGCGGCAAGCTGCGCCAGCGCCTCGACACCATCAAAGGCATGGTCCCCGACCCGTACAATCGGCCGCAGGGTTGTCCTTTCCACACGCGCTGTATCAAGAGAATGCCGGGCCTTTGCGATAAGGCATTGCCCCCGAACGTCTCGCTGGGCGGAAGTCACGAGGTGCGTTGCTGGCTCTTCGGCGGCAGCCCAAGCAATGAGCCGTTGCAGAACGGAGGGGCCGGATGACGATAGACTTGATTCATCAGGATGATAGCGTCCTGTTGGAAGTCAGAAATCTCAAAATGCACTTCCCGATTCGCAAGGGTTTCTTGCGGCGGCAGATCGGCTCCGTGCGCGCCGTGGATGACGTGAATTTCTTCGTGCGCAAGGGCGAGACACTGGGCCTGGTCGGGGAGAGCGGCTGCGGCAAGACGACCACCGGCCGCTGTATTCTGCGCGCCTACACGCCCACCGCTGGCGAAATCCTCTACCGCCGGGGCAGCGGCGACATCGTAGATCTTGCCACGCTGGACGACGCGGGGATGAAGCCGATGTGGCGAGAAATCCGCATGATCTTTCAGGATCCTTACTCGTCCCTGAACCCACGCATGACGCTCCTGGAGATCGTGGGCGATCCCCTGAAGCTGAACACTTCGATGTCCGGGAAAGAAATCGAAGAGCGGGTGGCATTCCTGCTGCGCCGTGTCGGACTACGCCCAGAGTACATGCACCGCTATCCCCACGCCTTCTCCGGCGGCGAACGGCAGCGCATCGGCATCGCCCGATCGCTGGCCCTCAACCCGCGGCTGGTGGTGGCCGATGAGGCGGTTTCGGCCCTGGATGTCTCGGTGCGCGCTCAAATCCTCAACCTGCTGCAAGACCTCCAGCAGGAATTCGGCCTCACCTACATCTTTGTCGCCCACGACCTGAGTGTGGTAGAATACCTGTGCGACCGGGTGGCGGTGATGTACGTCGGCAAGCTCGTGGAGCTCGCCAAGACCGAGACGCTGTACGAGAACCCGCGGCATCCCTATACCGAGGCGCTGATGTCGGCGGTGCCGAAGCCCAACCCCAAGCAGCGCGGCCGCGGCAAGCGCATCATCCTGGAAGGGGATGTCGCCGACCCCGCAAACCCGCCGAAGGGCTGCTATTTCCACCCGCGCTGCCGCTATGCCAAAGCGCGCTGCAGCCAGGAGGCGCCTGCCTTGCGCAATCTGGGCGACGACCACTTCGTGTCCTGCCATTTCGCAGAGGAGTTGACGTTGCGCGGGGTGGGCGCGCGGAGTTGAGGCACTGCCAACTGTGCCGACCCAGGGGCCGTACCGGTTTTTCTTCTATTCTGGTGATGGTGGCGAACCGCCGCATATCCATATTGAACGAGAGCTGATGAAAGCCAAGTTCTGGCTTGATCCGGTTCGCCTTCAGAGCAGCGGCGGCTTCAGTCGTAGCGAGATTAATCGCATTGAGCGACTGGTCGAGGAAAACAAGGAGTTATTGTTGAGGAGTTGGAATGAATTCTTTACTGATTGAGACGTACGTAGCTTCCATCCAGCATGTTGCTATTACCGCAGACTCTCTTACGGTGGATTTGGCTGATGGTCGAACGATCTCTGTGCCACTGGCCTGGTATCCCCGGCTCCTGCACGGCCAACCGGAGGAACTCAGCAATTGGCGTCTGATCGGCCGGGGCGAGGGTATCCATTGGTCCGACCTCGATGAGGATATCAGTGTCGAGAACATCCTATTTGGGCAACCTTCAGGAGAAAGTCAACGGTCCCTGGTGCGTTGGCTGCGGACTCGCTCTGAACAACGGCAAGGCTTCTCACTCCGTGAACTTGCCTGATGAGGATTTTCGCTCTGGCCGATCTCCGACCGGGCCAAGTTATGTCAAACATTTCGGCATGAAATATGTTCGATGTATAAAAAATGAGGGCTATGCGGCGGGTTTGGGTGTTGGCAAAGTCTATAAAACCTTGCCCACTACGGAAACTGAACGCAAGAGTGGGCTGGTTCGCGTGATTGACAACGATGGTGAAGATTATCTGTACGACACCAACTACTTCCAGTCTATGGATCTTGGAATTACAACTGAACCCGGCAGCGCCTTCACGGCTATGACCATTCAGATCAGCCAGTCAACTAAAGCTATCTTGCAAGCCGAGGCGCTTGCATCGCACAAGTCAACCAGCGCGCTGGTGCGCGAGTGGATTGACGAGCGCCTTGATCTGTCGGCGAATTGAGTCCATGTTGCACACTTCACATCCCATCAGGAGGATCAGGAGAATGCGTAAGCTATCGCGTCGTGAGTTTCTGGTGATCGGTGGCGGCGTCGCCGTCACCGCAACAGTGGCCGCCTGTGGCGGTCAGCAAGCCCCCGCGCCCGCCAAGGCCGAGCCGACCAAGGCTCCAGCCGCCCCCGCGGCCCCGGCGGCTAAGGCCGAGCCGACCAAGGCCCCTGCTGCGCCGGCCCCGGCGGCCAGCAAGTACAAGGAAGCCCCCACCCTGGCAGCTATGGTGAAAGATGGCAAGCTGCCGCCCGTGGATACGCGTGTCGGTTCCGAGCCGATGGTCATCAAGCCATTCGAGAAGGTCGGCCAGTACGGCGGCAAGTGGCGGTCGGGCCTGCTGGGCCGCTCGGATACGCCGTGGCTGGGCCGCACGATGGGCAACGACACGCTGGCCCGCTGGGCGCCCGATCTGAAATCGGTTGTGCCCAATGTGGCGCAAAAGTGGGATATCTCGCCGGATGGCAAAGAATTCACCTTCTATCTGCGCAAGGGGATGAAGTGGTCCGACGGCTCACCATTCACGGCTGATGACTTCGTCTACTGGTACGATGACATCATCATGAATGACGAGCTGACCAGGGTTAAGCCCGCTTGGTTCCGCACGGCCGGCAAGGTCGGTAAGCTGGTCAAGGTGGATGACCAGACCTTCAAGATGGTTTTCGAGGCCCCGAACGGTCTGTTGATCAAGAACCTGAACGGCCAGGGCCAGTTCTTTCCACCGTCGGCCTACATGAAGCAGTTCCACATTAAGTACAACAAGGAGAAGGTGGAGGCAGCCTACAAGGAGGCCAAGCAGCAGGACTGGGTGGCTTACTACGGCCAGAAGAACGACCAGTGGCTCAACGCCGATCGCCCCACGGTGATGGCCTGGAAGGTGGTAGGGGCGCTCGGCGCGGGTGATGCCACGCAGATGACCGCCACGCGCAATCCCTTCTATTGGAAGGTGGACACCGAGGGCAACCAACTCCCCTACATTGATGACATGCAGTATTCCATCATCGAGAAGGTGGATGGCATCACGCTCAAGGCGCTGAACGGTGAGATTGACATGACCGACCGGCACATCACTACGCCGGACAACAAGGCGGTCTTCACCGACAACAAGGCGAAGGGCAGCTACGAGTTCTTCATCTCCAAGAGCGCGTTCGAATGCCCCACCGCGCTGGCGCTGAACCTGACGCACAAGGATCCGGGGCTGCGCGAGGTCTTCCAGAAGAAGGACTTCCGCATCGCACTCTCCCATGCGATCAACCGCAAGGAGATCATTGACACGACCTACGTGGGCGACGGCGAGCCGCGGCAGCCCGCGCCGCTGGACGAGTCGCCGCATTTCCACGAGCGATTGGCCAAGCAGTACACGGAATTCGATGTGGCCAAGGCCACCAAGATGTTGGACGATCTGGGGCTGAAGAAGGGCGCGGACGGCATGCGCATGCGCTTCGACGGCAAACCGCTGGCGATCACCATCGAGGTAGCGCAAGCGTTCGAGCCGTGGGCGCAGCAGATGGAGATGGTGGCCCGCTACTGGAAGGCGGTCGGCGTCAACACCACCGTCAAGGCGATGGAGCGTTCGCTCTTCTATGCGCACAAGGACGCCAACGATCACGATGCGGGTGTCTGGACGGGCGCGGACGGCATGGTGGTGATGATGGATCCGCGGTGGACTGTGGCGTTCAGCGGCGAGTCGCTGTGGGGCGTCGCTTGGGCCAACTGGTGGAACAGCGCCGGTAAGCAGGGCGAAGAGCCGCCGGCCGAGGTCAAGAAGAACCACGATCTTTACGACAAGTTGAGAGAAACGGCGGATGAGACCAAGCAGAAGGAGATCGTGAAGCAGATCCTCGACAATGCTGCCGATTACTTCCCGTGCATGGGCATCACCCGCTACTACAAGGGGTACGGCATCCGTAAGACCAACTTCAAGAACCTGCCGAACGAGGTCTGGGGTTGGCATCTGTGCAACAGCCCGGCGCAGACGATGCCGGAGCAGTATTACTTCGAGAAGGCATAGCACGTCAAACGTGATGCGTCAAACGTCGGGCCGGCGAGGCAATCTCGGTTCTGACGTTTGACGTTTCACGTATCACGCCGCAATTCCAGGAGCATGCGATGCTACAATACATCGCCCGCCGCATCGTGATGATGATTCCGACGCTGTTTCTGGTGTCGGTCGTGGCCTTCATCATCATCCAGTTGCCCCCTGGCGATTATCTGACCTCATACGTGACCCAGCTCTCCTCGATGGGCGACCTAGTGGATGAATCTACCATTCAGGCGCTGCGGGATCGCTATGGTCTGGGCCAGCCGATGTACATCCAATACTTTCGGTGGGTCGGCAATATGCTGCAGGGCGATTTCGGGCACTCGATGGAGTGGAACCGCCCCGTGTGGGGCTTGCTGTGGGAGCGGCTGCCGTTGACCTTTGTGCTCTCGCTCGCCACGCTGCTCGTCACGTGGCTGATCGCGTTTCCCATTGGTGTTTTCTCGGCGGTCAAACAATATTCCATCGGCGATTACATCGCCACCTTCATCGGCTTTCTGGGCCTGGCGACACCGGATTTCCTGTTGGCGCTGGTCATCATGTGGGTGCTCTTCGCCTTCTTCAACCAGAGCGTCGGCGGGCTTTTCTCACCCGATTTTCAGGGTGCCGCGTGGAGCCTGGCCAAAGTTTGGGACCTGGCGAAACACCTGATCGTGCCGATGGTCATCCTGGGCGCCAGCGGCACCGCCAGCCTGATCCGCATCATGCGCGCTAACCTGCTCGACGAGCTGCACAAGCCCTACGTGGTGACGGCCCGGTCGAAGGGGCTATCCGAGCCGCGACTGCTGCTCAAATATCCGGTGCGCGCAGCGCTGAATCCGTTCATCAGCACGGCCGGGTGGTATCTGCCGGCGCTGGTTTCCGGCTCGACCATCGTCGCAGTGGTGCTCAACTTGCCGATCACCGGCCCACTGCTGCTGCGGGCGCTCATGTCGCAGGATATGTACCTGGCCGGCAGTTTCATCTTCATGCTCAGCACGCTGACCATCATCGGCACGCTGATCTCCGACATCCTGCTGGCGTGGCTCGACCCGCGCATCCGGCTGGGGTAATGTCAAATAGCTCGGGCCGGTACCCGAAAGGGCGGGG
>Ga0351930_1045_pt1 | contig 24585 bp, 19 predicted proteins | sample BONcelT113001E10_FD_205823 | JGI IMG/M metagenome (GOLD analysis project Ga0351930, IMG submission 205823) | Enriched cells from coal bed in the Powder River Basin, Montana, United States - BONCAT cells T11 rep2 HSBNCT.T11.300.1.E10 ...
GAAGCATCGGAGAAAACCGGGCAGGGCTTTTCTTAGGGGATGCAGACCAGGGCTACGCCAAGACAAACCAGCATGGTGCCCGCCCAGCGCATCCGGTTAATTTCCTCTTTCAGAATGAATTTGGCGCCCACCACCGTCACTACATACACGATGGACGTGGCGGGGACGACAAAGCTCAGATCGGCCCAGGATAGCACGGCCAGAAACGAGAAAAAGCTCATGGCAAGGCAAAAGACACCGAGCAGAAAGTCCCTGTTGGAAAGGATGCGTTTGGCCGTGTTCAAAAAATCGAGCGGGCTGACGGCCGAAACGTCCCCGATCTTTTTCATGCCGCGAGTGATATACACGTCTCCGGCCGCATTCGAAAAAACGACGAGAAGCACCATGATGCCGGTCAGCATTTCGCTTCTCCCGTGCCGGCGCCTTCATGAGCGGCGGGAGCCGGTTCGGCCGCGACGGCGCGATCCGGCCTGCCGCTCCATGCGACCAGGGCCACGCCGCCCACGATCAGCACCGAGCCGAGCCACCGGGACATTGCAACCGGTTCACCCAGGAAGTGGTTGGCGAAAAAGACATTGAGAATATAGCCGGAGGCCGTCGCCGGAAGCACGAAGCTCAAGTCGGCCCAGGAAAGCGCCGACAGAAAGCATGCGAAAAAAACGAGCAGCAGGAAAGTGCCGGCCCAGATAAGCGGGTCTTGCATGGCATGGACCAGCATCAGCAGCGAAAAGCCATCGGAATGAGAGGGCAGGGAGGCTATCCCTTTCATTGCCTTGCTGAGGAGGGTGTTGCCAACTGCCTGGGCAATCACTGCCACGGAGATAACTAAGGCTGTTTTCATTAAAACCTGTCCAAATCCCTATAGGTGGCCGGGGTTATTCCCAGCCTGTCAATCCTTGCCCGAACTTCGGGGTCGAGTAATATGGCGAGTTCCCCACGCAGCAGCGGGGTTCCCCCGCTTGAGCGGGAAGTATCGGGCGGAGCGTCCGGATGAAAGTAAATCTCGCTTAGTCCCGCCGGTATCTTTTCAAGCACCGATAGTACATATTCACTGCTCATGGCGCCCGTTGCAAGGTTGCCATAGACCCTGGATGGAAAGCTGAAGCCGCGTCTGCGAAGCTTTGACTTCATCCCGGCGCACAGCAGTTTGAAAACCAGAGCATATCCTGCTTTCAGAAAAGCGCCATGGATAAAAGGGGCCGCCGCGAAAAAGTCATCATCCGGGACCCGCATTTTCCTGACGCCGTATTTTTCTCCAAGCTCGAGCAGCGGCGCCAGCACTGCAGGGTTGACATGCATATGGCAGTGGCTGTCGATATGCGAAAGCTCCAGTCCTGTCGAGCGAAACTTTTCAAACTGCGCCGCGAACTCCCTGCCCAGGTCCTTTGCCGCTCTTTTGCAGAAAAAATACTTAAGGCCGGCCGTAGCGGGATCAGAGGGGAAATTCCCGCCGCGATCGACCAGGCTGGGGATTTCCGCCGGCGGCAGCACGGCCTTCCCGTGAACGCACGTGATATGAATCCCCACGGCGAGCCCCGGATTTTCCCGCGCGAGCCGGACCGCGCCGTCAAAGGCCGCGCCTCCCGGCATCAGGCTGCAACTGGTGAGAATCCCACGCCGCCAGGCCAGAATTATTGCTGCGTTTACCTCATCGGAGATTCCAAAATCATCCCCGTTTACGATCAGGCAACGAGGTCCCATCCGCAAAGCCCCAATAATATCAGAAAGCAGGCCGAAAAGCCTGCTTTATAAGGTTACTTAACGTCTCACAAATCCCCCCTGCCCCCCTTTAGAAAAGGGGGGTGGATGAGGCGACCCGGTTTTTCCCAGCGCGGGTAGATGAGCCGTGCCCTATTGCCCCTTGTCGAATACATGGCCGCCGGTGAATTTCTTTCGCCGGGCGCGAAGGCTGAGATAGTCACGCGCTTCCTTGTACAGCCGGCTCCGCTCGTCCGAGTCGAAGATCGCGCGCCGCACGATTCTGTATATGATTTTTGGGCGAAAATAATACGTGCCGTAGAAATGCTCGACAGCGTCCACAATTTCCTGCCGGTTGAGCCATGGATACTCGAAATTGGGAAGCTGATGTCCCAGTTCATCCACCATGTCGTCGTCGGTCAGGTAGCCGTTGGTCTCCAGGTATTTATAAAACTCGGTGCCGGGAAAAGGATGCGCCACCGAGACCTGAATCGTTTCCGGGTCGAGGCGCTTTGCAAATTCGATGGTGCGCCGAATGGTGTCGCGGGTCTCGCCCGGAAGGCCGATCATGAAATCGCCGTGAACGGTCAGGCCAAGTTCCCGGCAGTTCTTCATGAAAGTGAGGGACTGCTCGAGTGTAATGCCCTTTTTCATGTTATCGAGCACTTCCTGGACCCCCGATTCGAACCCGACGACGAGCAGGCGGCAACCCGCCTCCTTCATTGCCTTCAGCATATCGTAGTCGGCATGCACGCGGCTGTTGCACGACCAGGTAAAGTTGAGCTTCTTCAAGTGGGAGCACAGGTCGAGCACTCGCTGTTTGCCCCATGCCCAGGTATCGTCGTCGAAAAAAATCTCTTTTACTTCGGGAAATATTTCCAGGACGTGCTTTACCTCGGCAACCACGTTTTCGCTGCCGCGCGTGCGCCAGGGGTGACCCGTAAAGGTGTGGGGCCAGAGGCAGTAGATGCAGCGGGCCGGGCATCCCCTCGAAGTGTAAAACGAGATGTAGGGGTGCTTGAGAAAAGGGATGTTGTACTTAGTCGGGTCCAGGTCGCGCCGGTAAATGTCGGTTATGAAGGGAAGGGAGTCGAGGTCCTGAATGGGGGGCCTGTCCGGGTTATGAACGATCTTGCCGTCCCGGCGAAAGCTCACCCCGTCGATTTTATCGAGTTCCATGCCCTGGGCGAATTCGGTGACTGTGTAGTCGAATTCCCTGCGCGCGACGAAATCAATCGCGGGCGATGCGTTCAGTGCGTCCTCGGGCTTGATCGATACCGGAGGGCCGACAAACGCGATCTTTATGGAAGGATTGCGCTCCTTTATCAATTCAGCGAGTTTGACGTCGTTTTTGAATCCAACCTTGCTCGTAAACAGAACAAGAAATTCGAAGTCCTGGGCGATATCAATGGTTTGCTCGGGTGAAATCCCATGGGGCGGCGCGTCGACCAGCCTGCTTTCCTTAATGAGACCGGCGGGATAGGCAAGCCAGACGGGGTACCAGTAGGAGGCTATTTCGCGGCGCGCGGGCCATCTCGCCCCGGCTCCCCCGTCGAATTTTTCGAACGAGGGCGGGTTGAGCAATAATGTCTTCATTTGGGTAATTCTCCTTGGATTTTCGGGAAGGCGTACTATACGGGGATGCCGGGGGCGATGTCAAGAAAGTCGAGTCTGCCGCGGGAAAAGCCCCTCCCGCAGAGGGGAGAGGTGCCGGCTTGGCGCAATCCTTTCAAAAGTCCCCCTTTCTAAAGGGGGATTCAGGGGGATTTGCCTAAGGTGGGCAGGCGCCGCGCTCAGGCAACCCCCAGAGGGGAGCCCGCTTGGCGCAATCCTTTTAGAAGTCCCCCTTTTCTAAAGGGGGATTCAGGGGGATTTGCCGGGTGGTGGGCAGGCACTGGCGCAGGCAACCCCCGGAGGGGTGGGCGCCCTTTACCCGCAGTCTATTGCCTCATTGATGCCCGATCCGGCCATGACCATTGGCGAAACATTCTCCTCGACCGGCACGATGCAATTGATGATGGCGGGTCCCGGCTTGCCGAGCGCTTCGGGCAGGCCTCTTATTACATCTTCTTCGGTCCTGAAGGTATAGCCGGGGATTCCGTATGCCCTGGCCAGGATTTCAAAATCGGGATGAAAACTGAAATTTACCGACATGTACCGCCGGTCGCAGTAGAATTCCTGGAGCTGGCGAACCATTCCCAGGGCGCTGTTGTTCAAGATGATGATCTTGACCGCGAGCCCCTGCTCCATCATCGTGCCAAGTTCCTGCATTGTCATCTGGATGCTGCCGTCTCCGGTAACCAGAATGACCTGCTTGCCGGGGGCGCCGAGGCAGGCGCCAAGCGATGCGGGCAGTCCGAATCCCATGCAGCCGAGACCACCCGAGGAGACGAGCGTGCGGGGCTGTCTGAACCGGTAGTATTGAGCGACCCACATCTGGTGCTGACCCACGTCGGTCACCACAATCGCGTCGCCGCTCGTGCAGTTGGCAAGCTGTTCGATAACGAACTGCGGCTTCAGCGTGCCGTCCCTGGAGTAGCTCAAAGCATGCTGGTCCTTGATTTCGTGAATATGGGCAAGCCACTCGGGGCGGTCAACCTTTTCGATCAGAGGCAGGAGCGCCTTGAGCACCATCTTGACATCGCCGACCAGGGGCACGCTTGTTGCCACCACCTTGCCGATTTCAGCCGGATCGATGTCGATGTGGATGACCGTGGCCTTCTGTGCGAATTTATTGATGTTGAGCACCACGCGGTCATCGAACCGGGCGCCGAGGCCTATCAGAAGGTCGCATTCGGTTATGGCCATGTTCGCGGGCCTGGTGCCGTGCAGACCCAGCATGCCCAAAAAGAGCGGATGGTCCCCGGGAAAGCCGGCCAGCCCCATGAAGGTGTTGGTGACGGGGGCGCATATCGCTTCGGCGAACTGGAGCAGTTCCTCGGATGCATTGGAGGCGAGAATGCCGCCACCGGCATAAATAACCGGCCTTTTCGCCTTCTTGATGTGCGCGGCTATCTCTTTTATCTTGGAGGGATGTCCCTTGTAAGTGGGCTTGTATCCCCGAAGATGGACGGTGGAAGGATATTTGAACTGGATCATCGCGTTGGCCACATCGCGCGGGATGTCGATGAGCACCGGTCCAGGGCGTCCGGTCGACGCTATGTGGAACGCATTTTTCACGACTTCCGCAAGCTTTTGCGGGTCCTTCAGCAGGTAGTTGTGTTTGGTGATTGGCATGGTTATGCCCGTGATGTCGACTTCCTGGAAGGCATCCGTGCCGATCTGGCTGGTCGGGACCTGGCCAGTGAAGAGCACTATTGGAATCGAATCCATGTAGGCATTGGCAATACCGGTGACCAGGTTCGTCGCGCCGGGACCGGACGTCGCCACGCACACGCCGACCCTTCCGGTCACGCGGGCGTAGCCGTCGGCCGCATGGACCGCTCCCTGTTCGTGCCGCACCAGCACGTGCCTGATCCGGGTTGAGTGATACAGTGAATCGTATACGGGAAGGATCGCCCCGCCGGGGTAGCCGAAAATCACTTCCACATTTTCTTTTTCGAGGCACTGCACCAGTGCGTCGGCAACGGTTATTTCCACGAAACACCTCCGTGTATATCGTCAAAGCGCGGTACTGCCGAAAAGTTCAGTTCAATAAGCGGCGGACTGTGCGATCCGGATCAGTCCTCGTCGGTTTCCTTTACCCATGTCGCGCCAAGGCTCACGAATCGGCTTCCCCTGAGCATCGCGATTTTGCCGGTGCGTACGAGTTCTTTTATGCCGTAGGGGCGGAGCGATTCCTCGAAGGCGGTTATCTTGCCTCCGGTGCCGGTGCACTCGAACGTCATTGTCTTTCTTCCCAGGTCCACGACCCGCGCCCTGAAAATCCCCGCGATGTTTATAACTTCGACTCGCTGGCTGGGCTCGGCGGAGACCTTGACCATGACCAATTCACGGTCGACGTATTCGTCCTCCGTGATGTTGCTGATCTTTATTACATCGATCAGCTTATGGAGCTGTTTGGTAACCTGCTCGATAATCGATTTGTCGCCCTCGACGACGATAGTCATGCGCGACACATCGCTTCTGTCGGTGCGGCCAACCGCGAGGCTGTCGATGTTGAAGCCCCGCCGGGCGAAGAGGCCGGCAACCCGCGTGAGCACGCCAGGGCTGTTTTCGACCAGTACCGAAAGTGTATGCTTCTCCATTTAGCTTCGAGACCTCCAATACCCGGTTAATGCCAGAGCTATTGAATTGATTTGATTTGTCACGATATTATCAATATTAATCTGCGTTTTAAAGCTCTATGATGCCGAACTGCTCGTGGGGAATTGGAAACTCGTGTTCGCGGAAAAATCGGCGGATCGTATCGATAAGGAGTTGGAATTGGAATACGGCAAAATAGTACACTTTTTTTTCGAATTGGGAATGCTAAAAAAAACACCCCGCTCGGGTTTTCAGTTTCTCGGATCGGGCCGGGAATCGGTTGCCGATCATTCGTTTCGGGTGGCCGCGATAGGATTTACGCTGGCCCGCCTGGCGCAGAACGTAGACCCGTTCAAGGTTGTGTGCCTGGCCCTCTTTCACGATATACCGGAGGCGCGCACCGGGGACATGAACTATGTTAACAAGCGCTACGTAACGGTGGACGAGGGGGGAGCGGTGGATGATCTGGCGGGTTCTCTTCCATTCGGAGACGAATTGAAGGCCCTGCTTGGAGAGTACCGAGACGCCGAGACGGAGGAAGCCAGGCTGGCACACGATGCCGACCAGTTGGATCTTATCCTCGAACTCAAGGAGCAAAACGATCTGGGAAATACCTATGCGATCAAGTGGATCCATTTTGCCATTCAGCGTCTGACAACACCCATAGGAAAGGAAGTCGCCCGGGAGGTACTGGAGACCGATTCCACCGACTGGTGGTTCAAGGGGCATGATGACTGGTGGAGCAAGGGCAGGAAGGACCAGGGCGATGCGTAGGTAGAAGGTTTGCGCGTCGCGGAGTCAACAGTAAAGGTTTGACCCCACCCTTGGGGGCATTGCTGTTGCTTTAAGCGCGCCTGCCAGCGGTAGGACATGAGTATCGTCATTCCGACGAAAGTCGGAATCCAGTCCAGACAAGCTTTTTCTTGACCCCGGCTTTCGCCGGGGTGACGAAACGTGGCAGCGCGAATTCGCTTAAAGCAACAGCATTGACCCGTGGGGGAGCGGCTCCGTGGCAAGCCGGAATTTGAGCGTGTTAGATCCGACCTGTATCGCATTCGAATATGATCGTGTGCGGCTCCGCGGAAAAGCCGGAATTTGAGCGCGTCCTTGGCAATACGTCGCGCTTCAAGTAAAATACAGGGTCGGGGAATAGATTTCACTCAGTCAATGGAGCAGGTTTTGGAAAAAATCAAGCGCCGGGTGAGCCGGCAGATTCATATTGGAGACGTTGCCGTTGGCGGGGACGCGCCGGTTTCGGTCCAGTCGATGACAAACACGGACACACGCGATGCGCGGGCAACGATCGACCAGATCAAAAGGCTCGAGGACGCCGGGTGTGAAATCATCCGCGTGGCGGTGCCGGACCAGGAGGCGGCCGACCGGTTCGAAGAGATAAAGAAATCCATACGCATACCTATAATTGCCGATATTCATTTCGATCACCGCCTGGCGATAAGCGCGATAAAATCCGGGGCTGATGCTATCAGGATCAATCCGGGCAACATCGGCGGGGCCGAGAAGGTGAAGAAAGTCATCGAGGCGGCCAGGGAGCGGGAGGTCCCGGTGCGAATAGGGGTAAACAGCGGGTCGGTCGAGAAGGACCTGCTGAAAAAACATGGCCATCCCGGTCCGGAAGCCATGGTGGAGAGCGCCCTGCGCCACATCCGTTTTTTTGAGGATAACGACTTCGCCCTGCTGAAGATTTCGCTCAAATCCTCCGACGTATTGAATACTATCGCTTCCTACAAACTGCTGGCCCAGAAGACGGACTACCCCTTTCACCTTGGAGTAACCGAAGCCGGCACCGCCCTTGGCGGGGCAATCAAGTCAGCGTTGGGGATCGGCTATTTGCTGATCGAGGGGATCGGGGATACTCTGCGCGTCTCCCTTACCGCCGACCCCGAAAAGGAGATGGTCGTCGCCTGGTCTATCCTGCGCGACCTGAAGCTGCGTCAAAGGGGAGTTGAGCTTGTAAGTTGCCCTACCTGCGGGCGCACGGAAATAGATCTCATTGCGCTGGTCGAGAAGGCCGAATACCTGCTCAGGAACGTTAAGGCCCCGCTCAAGGTCGCTATCATGGGTTGCGTGGTAAACGGCCCCGGTGAGGCCAGGGAAGCCGACGTGGGCATCGCCGGCGGGCGGGGCAGCGGCATGTTGTTCAAAAAAGGCGAACGCGTTGAAAAGGTGCCGGAGGAGAAGCTTCTCGATCTGCTGATATCGGAAGTCGAGAAGATGACGGGCGAGAAGATCGGCTCGCATTGAGGCGCTTGCCGGTCTCATTTGGAACTCTTTTGTCGGGAGCCATGCCTTTTCGCCGGCTTTCGTTTTTCCCCCGGGAAAGAACGCGCCGCCGGAAAAGCTGAAGGAAAAGGGGAACCAATTTTATACAGCCATGACCATGGCGGAAAAATACCGTGCGCTTCTTTGAACTCTTAGACCAGATTCTCGGATACAACCCCAAGGCAAATACACTGCTTTTGGAGAAAGCTTATGTTTTTGTCGCGAAGGCGTACCGGGGAGAAGGCGCATCCACGAACGGACCCTACCTGAATTACCCGCTGTCGACCGCCGGAATCATTGCCAGGATGCGCCTGGATGAGGAGAGCATCGCGGCCGGTCTGCTCCACGATGCGTACAGCAGAAAACTGATCAGCGCGGAAGAGCTTGAAGATCAGTTCGGGTCCGATGTCGCGCGCATTGTCACCGGAGTGGCCCGGTTGACTCAGATCGGCTACAGCAACCCCAAGGAACGGCAGGCGGAATACATCCGGAAGATGATCCTCGCAATTTCGCAGGATATTCGTGTGGTCCTGGTCAAGCTCGCGGACCGGTTGGAACGTATCCGCGGCGCGTCATGCCACAGGAGCGAACCCGAAAAATCCATCGCGCAGGAGACGGTCGACATCTATGCGCCGCTGGCCGGAAGGCTGGGCATCGAATGGATAAAGCAGGAGCTGGAGGACCTCTCTTTCAAGTGCTCCGATCCCGACGCGTACGACGAAATCGCGACGGGGCTGGCCAGGACCCAGGAGGACAGGCGGCGGTACGTGGAAGAGGTAAGACAGACCCTGACCTCCCGGATGGCGGAATATGGGCTGACAGGCCGAGTTTTTGGCCGGTCCAAACACCTCTACAGCATCTATCTGAAAATGGAGCGCCAGAAACTCGATCTCACGCGTATATACGACGTTATCGCATTCCGCGTTATAGTCGATTCGGTGAAGTCCTGCTATGAAACGCTCGCGCTGGTGCATGCGCTTTGGGAGCCGATTGAAGGAAGATACAAGGACTACATCGTCAAACCTAAATCCAACATGTACCAGTCTCTCCATACCACGGTGCTCGGGCCTTATCGCGAGCGCATGGAAGTGCAGGTCCGGACCCGTGAAATGGACCGGATCGCCAGCGAAGGCATTGCCGCCCACTGGCTGTACAAGGAAGGGAAGCCTCTTGCCGAATTCAACCAGCAGGAGACTATGCGTTTTTCATGGCTGCGCCATCTGATGGAACTCAGCAAGGATTGGAGCGATCCGAAGGCGTTCATCGACGCGGTCAAGGTGGACTTCTATCCGGATGAAGTCTACGTTTTCACTCCCAACGGGGAGGTGAAGGCATTTCCAAAAGGGTCCACGCCGGTGGACTTTGCCTACGATGTGCACACCGAGGTGGGGCACAGGTGTGTTGGGGCCAGAGTTAACGCGAAGCTCGTGCCGCTTCGCTATGAACTTCAGAACGGGGATACCGTCGAGATACTCACTGCCGCGAACCACCGGCCGAGCAAGGATTGGCTAAAGCAGGTCAAGTCAACAAAGGCCATCAACCGCATCAAGCATTGGTTCAAAACCGAGGAAAGAGAGCGCACCATAGCCCTGGGAAGGGAAATCTGCGAGCGGGAATTCAGGAAAAAGGGACTGAACTTCAATAACTATCTCAACTCGACTGAACTCTCCGATGCCGCCAAGGCCTTTTCTCTAAGGACAGTGGATGATCTTCTTGCGAGCATCGGCTTCCATAAAATCACCGCTTACCAGGTGATCGGGAAAATGACCTCGCTTCCTGCCGAGGACGAACACCACAAAGACGAAATTATTGTCGAGAAGCGCAAGTCAGCGCCCCCAAAAGATAAGGAAGGGATCAAAGTGCAAGGGGTGGACGACATCCTGATCCGCATGGCGCACTGCTGCAATCCCGTCCCCGGAGAACCCATACTGGGCTATATTACAAGGGGACGCGGAATTACCGCTCATCGCCTGACCTGCAAAAATATCGAGCGAGGCGATTCGAGCCGGATAATCGAGGTCCAGTGGGATACGGGGAAAGAGCAGCTTTTTCCGGTTGATATCCGCATTATCCACTCGGGGGAAAAAGGCATTCTCGCGGCGCTCAACGGCGTACTCGGGCAGATGGATGTAAACGTGGTGAGCCTTCAGGTAGACAGCCAGGCAGACCGGTCGAGTCTATGCCGCCTCCGAATTGAAGTAAGGGATTCGGGCCATCTGCAGCGGGTGATGACCGCGCTGAGAAATGAAAAAGGAGTCTACAAGGTGCAAAGGGCTATGGAATAGGGGGACGGGGAGCAGCCGTATCCCCGTCGCCACTATACAGGGTGTCGGACTGGAAGGCAGGCTGGCATTAAATGTCTGGGCTGCGCAAAATACTCATTTAAGGTACCAGATTTAAAATTCCGGCCCGGATAAAATCAAGGTACGACAACAGGAGAGCGGGCCTGCATAGTAGCTAGAAGTGAGTGAAAACAGAGCATCTTTCCTTGCCAAGCAACAGGGGAGCCAGTTCCTGCTGGATCTTGGCGCGTTCCGGGTCCTTTTCCCAGGCTTTCCAGCCATCGAGGCTGTTCCAGTTGCTGATCACGAGGAACTTGCTGGGATTGTCCATGGACCGCAGGGTTTCTCCCGAGATATAGCCCTTCGACTTCATGGCCTTCACCCGGGACATGCTCATGATCTGCTGCAGTCTTGCCTCCTGGCCCGGCTCAACCTCCCTTTCGATCAATACTCGAATAGTCATGACGGTCTCCTTGTGAAGAGTTGTTATTGTAAACCACCCTTTCGATAGACCTGCACACTTCTTATAAAACTACATCGATAAAAAAGCAACAGCGACACAAAAGAGGTGGATTCGGAAATTTCGCTTGCGCTTTGAGTTTGAGGGAAATATTGTTGGAAAAAGATTAATCTATTGGTGGTCCCATTTGGATGTAGATTTTTATGGACACGGGCGCCGTCTGAATATAAATAACAGCAGAGCTGTGCTGGAGCCAGAGCAGGGGCGGCTCGATGGCTTTTTTCCGGCGGGGATCGCCTTCGGATAAACAGAATAGCTTTATTTCGATCCAAAAAGTAGGGGCGAATTTACCGAGAGGGGGTGAAAGGAAAGTAATCAGGCATTATCCAATGGTTGCAGGAGGAGTTGTTAAACTTTTATCGAGGAGGAAAGAAATGACGAAGGCAGAATTGGTTGGAAAGATCGCGAGTGCCAGTGGAATTACCAAATCGCAGGCGGAAAAAGCCGTGGATGGTTTCGTTGCCGCCGTTTCCGACGCCCTTTCCCAGGGAGACAAAATTACTCTGGTGGGATTTGGTACTTTCAGCATAGGCGCCAGATCGGAGCGCGAGGGCCGCAATCCCCGGACTGGCGAGAAGATCAGCATACCCGCATCCAAGGTAGTCAAATTCAAAGCCGGCAAAACACTCGGCGAAAAAATCAAATAATCGATCTCTCCTGCTTTCGATATACCTATCGAAAGGGACCGGCCGGCAAGTTCGGCGACGGTCCCTTTCTTTTGTTCTCTCATCCCACCTATAATCTCCATGAGCCTTTAGTATCGAGCATCCAGCATCTACCATCCAGTATCTCTTCCTCACACTGCCCATAATTGACAATACCTTGGCACAATCTTAGGTTTTGTGTGCTTTAGCGAGGCAATTTCTGGAAAAATGCCTGGACGCGACGACCATGCAAAAGCTCTCCTTCCAGCGGCTGCTTTCGTTCCTGGTTCAACCCATGAAGCATTCTTATCGCCTGGATTTAATTCCGCTTGTCCGTAGCAACATTACAAACCCCCGGGAAAAGTCGAATGCTTGACACAGATAGGAAAACACCGTGAAAAAGAACGTTAGTCGAAAGATACTGGAAGCTCACCTTGTGGAAGGCCAATGCCGCCCCGGTGAGGAGATCGGCATTACAATGGACCAGGTCCTTTTGCAGGATGCCACCGGCACCATTGCCCTGCTGGGGTTCGAGGCCCTGGACATGGATCGCATACTAGCGGAGTTGGCCGTTCAGTACGTGGACCACAATATCATTCAAACCGATAACAAGAATGCCGACGACCATCGGTATCTGCAGACCGCGAGCGCCCGTTACGGGCTTCATTTCAGCAGGCCCGGCAATGGGGTGTCCCACCAGGTCCACATGGAAAGGTTCGGTATTCCGGGTAAAACGCTGATCGGCTCCGACAGCCACACGCCGGGGGCGGGGGGGGTATCCGTGCTGGGCATGGGAGCGGGCGGCCTCGACGTGGCGATGGCCCTGGCCGGTTATCCATACTTCATCCCGTGTCCTTCGATTCTTGGCGTTAAACTGACTGGAGAGCTGCCGGATTGGGTCAGCGCGAAGGATGTGATCCTGGAAATGCTCAGGCGCTACGATGTCACCGGCTGCATCGGGAAAATCGTCGAATACCACGGCCCGGGCGTCAAGGGCCTTTCGGCAACGGATCGCGAGACAATTTGCAACATGGGGGCCGAACTCGGGGCCACCTCCTCAATATTTCCTTCCGACGAAAGGACACGGTCCTATTTGGAAGCTCAGGGCAGGGGAGACGCCTGGATCGAACTGAGCGCTGACGATGGCGCCGAATACGACGAGCACTGTGAAATTGACCTGTCAAAGATAGAGCCCCTGATTGCCAAGCCCACTTCTCCCGGCAATGTCGTTCCCGTTCGGGAAGTGGCCGGGTTGAAGGTTGACCAGGTAATCGTTGGAAGCAGCGTGAATTCCTCCTTTCGCGATCTGATGGTCGTGGCAAGGATACTGGAAGGCAGGCAAGCCGCCTCCTACACCTCGCTTCACGTCAACCCAGGAAGCAGGCAGGTGATTGAAAATATAGCCCATATGGGTGGAGTGGTTTCACTGCTGCGGGCCGGTGCCCGCATCCATGAGCCGGGATGCCTGGGCTGCATCGGGATGGGACAGGCGCCCGGAACAGGCCAGATAAGCTTGCGGACAATGCCCCGCAATTTCCCGGGCAGATCGGGAACAAAAGATGACCAGGTCTATTTGTGTTCGCCCGAAACCGTGGCCGCCGCCGCTATAACCGGTGTCATCACCGATCCCAGGGAACTCGAAAGCCAGATGAAGTACCCCCGGATAAGTGATCCTGAAAAGTATCTTGTGGATGATTTGTCGATAATAAAACCTTCGGAGGAGCTTCGCGGGACCGAAGTCGTCCGGGGCCCAAACATCGCTCCGCTCCCCCGCTTCGAAGCATTGCCGGATTCCTTTGAAACAGAGGTCGTGCTCGTGCTCGGGGACAATATATCGACGGATACCGTCATGCCGGCCGGCAACAAAGTCCTGCCGCTCAGGTCAAATATTCCGCTTATCAGCGAGTTTGTCTTCTCCATTATCGACCCGGATTTCCACCTGAGATGCAAGGAAAAAGGGGCGGTCACGATCGTTGCGGGTGAGAACTACGGCCAGGGCTCAAGCCGTGAGCATGCCGCTCTTGCCCCTCGTCACCTTGGCGTACGGGCTGTGATCGCAAAGAGCTTCGCCAGAATTCATATGGCTAACCTGTGCAATTATGGAATTTTGCCGCTGGTTCTAAAGGACCCGAAAGATTATTTTGAATTCAGGGTCGGATCTCGCGTGAACTATGAGAGCGTGCGGCAGTATATTGAGCGGGGAGACATCGAGGTCCCGGTGCTGGTCGATGGGAAGCCAATTGCCGTCCTCGTCAATGTCTCGGACAGAATGCGACGGCAACTGATCGCCGGGGGCGCTCTCAATACAGTCAGAAAGACAATCGGGTAATTTCGAACCTGTATTCGGGAAAGCCGGCCGTTCCCGAAAACTTGTTCAGGGCCAGGCGAAAATTGGAGGAAGGCACATGGCGGATACACCAGTTCGTGTCAAGAATACCGGTCTGCGGGGGGTTACCGTCGCGGACACCAAGATCAGTTACATCGATGGCGACAACGGCATTTTGATATACAGGGGATACAGGATCGAAGAGCTGGCGCAGCGCTCTACTTTCCTGGAGACGGCATACCTGCTGCTCAACGGCCATCTGCCCAAGGAGGGTGAATTCGAGCGGTTCGAAAGACAGATGGTACAGTCCCGTGACGTTCCCGAATTCATTATTGACAATCTGGCATCGCTTCCCAGGGATGCCGACCCTATCGACGTGCTCCAGGCGAATGTTCCCATGCTCGGCATGGCCGATCCGGACCTCCTGGACGAGTCGAGGGAGGCGAATGTCCGTAAGGCCATGCGCCTGATCGCGCGGGTGCCGGGGGTGGTGGCCGCGTGGCATAGGGTAAGGAACGGAGAAAAACCGCTTCCGCCCGACAACAGCCTTTCGCATGCGGCGAATTTCCTGTGGCAGCTCACCGGAAAGAAACCGGACAAGGAATTTACCCGGGATTTTGACATCTGCCTGGTTTTGCACGCCGATCACACCTTCAATGCATCCACCTTCGCCTGCCGTGAAGTGGTTTCGACCATGGCGCACATGTATGCGGGAGTCGCGGCGGGTGTGGGCGCTCTTTCGGGTCCCCTGCACGGGGGGGCGAATGAGCGCGTCATGAAGATGCTTCTCCAGTTGGAGGCCGAGATCAAGTCAAAGGATGAGATTGCCCAATGGGTTAAAGACAAGATCGGGAGAGGCGAGAAGATAATGGGCATGGGGCACGCGGTCTATAAAACGATCGATCCCCGGGCCAAGATCCTCAGGGAGATGTCCAGGCGTCTTGGGACGAAGACCGGTCACGAGAACTGGTACGAATATCTCGTGGCGCTCGAAGATGCCGGTTACCGTGAATTTGAAGCTCGTGGCAAAACCAGCATCAGAACCAATGTGGATTTCTATAGCGGGTCGGTCTATGCCATGATGGGAATTCCCATCGACATAATGACCCCTGTTTTCGCCATCTCGCGCGTGGCGGGATGGTGCGCGCACGTGATCGAGGAAAAATTCGCCGAAGCTCAGGACAAACCCGCTCTGTACAGGCCCGAAGCCCAATATATCGGTCACTACTGCGGTGAGATCGGCTGCACTTACTCGCCCTTTCCCGAGAGGGATTAAGACCGGGCAGCGTTCAAATCCATCCTTGCTCCCTTGGGGTGTCATACCAATTTGCGTTCAAGTTGTGCTTAGAGACGATGGATAAATCTTGAACGTAAATCCGTATCAAGCAGGTTTTTTCAACCCCTCCCCCTGCCCCTCCCTCCGAGGGGAGGGGAGCCGCTTGGCGCTGTCCATTCGAATTGCTGCCTATTTGCATCAAGCAAGAACCAAACCGGTCACTGATCCGTTCGCCAATGGGCACATTTCTCCATTGGGCAAAAGTTTGCGTGGTAAATTTGATAAATCAGTAGCGCGGCAGTGGGCTTGGATATCAATTCCTTTGCCCCGCGCGCGGTCCCGACCTCATCATGCCTTTGAACCGGCGGCAAAGCCGATTTACCTCATTTTTCCCTTCCCCGAGGAGATGCCAGATGATCTTCAAGCATGACGTATTGATAATAGGCGCCGGTCTTGCCGGACTCAGGGCCGCGACGGAGGTGGCCGGCAAGGCCGATGTCGCCCTTTTCAGCAAAGTCTACCCCACGCGGTCGCATTCCGGGGCCGCGCAGGGCGGAATTGCGGCGGCGCTTGGCAACGAGGAGCCGGATTCCTGGGAATGGCACATGTACGACACCGTCAAAGGCGGGGACTACCTGACGGACCAGAATATCGCCGAGATCCTGGCAAAAGACTCCATCCGGGCGGTCTATGAACTCGAGCACATGGGCGTGCCCTTCAATCGCACATCCGAAGGCAAGATAGCCCAGCGCAATTTCGGCGGTCATACCAGCGAGTTTGGTAAGGCGCCGGTTAAGCGCGCCTGCTATGCCGCCGATCGGACCGGCCGCGTCCTGATGGACACGCTCTATTTCGAGGCTGTGCGAAGAGGAATAAAGATCTACCCCGAATTCCACGTGCTCGATCTGCTGATCCATGAGGGCCAGGTGGCGGGGGTGGTTGCCTACGAGCTGGCAACGGGAGAGGTCCATTTTTTTCACGGGCGTGTCGTTCTCATCGCCACGGGCGGCTACGGGAAGGTGTTCAAGGTAACCTCGAATGCGTTCGCCAGCACGGGCGATGGTCTCTATCTCACCTATAAGCTCGGTATCCCGCTCGAGGACATGGAGTTCGTTCAGTTTCATCCAACAGGCATTTACGGGCTGGGGGTCCTCATCAGCGAAGCCGCGAGAGGCGAGGGCGGTATTCTTCGCAACAGCGAAGGCGAGCGTTTCATGGAAAGATATGCCCCCACCATCAAGGACCTTGCTCCCCGGGATATGGTTTCCCGCGCGATTGCCATCGAAATAAGGGAGGGCAGGGGGATAAAGGGGCGTGATTACGTCCACCTGGATCTCACTCACCTTGGAGAGAAAAAGCTGGCCGAGAGGCTTTCCGATATTTCCTCTTTCGTTAAAATCTACCTGGGCCTCGATCCCGCGAGGGACCTCATCCCAACAAGCCCCACATGCCATTACATGATGGGAGGCATACCGGCCAACACCAACGGCCAGGTGCTCGACGGCCAAAACAACCCGGTGCCCGGGCTGTACGCGGCCGGCGAGTGTTCATGCCTTTCGCTGCACGGGGCAAACCGGCTTGGCTGCAATTCGCTTCTGGACCTGGTCGTTTTCGGAAGAAGGGCCGGCCGGCACATGCTCGAAATACTGGGTTCCCTGCCCTGGGCCGATCCCCCTTCCAATCCGGAACGCCCCAGCGAGGAAAGAATCCGGCGAATCAAGGAGAACAGGACGGGAGTGAAACCGGTGATGATCAGGCAAAGCCTCCAGGAAGTGATGTCTTCCGAATGTGGAGTATTTCGAAAGGACGACACACTCACTACCGCCCTGGCAGCCATCCGGGCACTGGAAGAAAGGTATCGCGACGTTAAGGTGGACTACACCGGGAACCGCTACAACACGGACCTTATCGACGCTCTCGAACTGGAGCACCTGCTGGGGCTTGGCGAAGCGATCGTATCCTCGGCCCTGGCAAGGACCGAGAGCCGTGGGGCGCATTCTCGCGAGGATTATCCCCAAAGAGTCGATGAGCAATGGCTCAAGCACACCCTGGTTCAAAAAACCGAGTCCGGCGTCTCCATTGCCTACAAACCTGTCACCATCACCCGTTTTGAACCCAAGCCGAGGGCCTATTGATATGGAAATGCGATTCAAGATTTTTCGATTCGACCCGGAAGTGGACAGCGAACCTTCCTACAAGAGCTACACGGTGGCAGTGGAACCGGAAGAACGCATTCTCGACTGCCTCAACAGGATCAAATGGGAGCAGGACGGCACGCTTGGTTACCGCATGTCTTGCGCCCACGGCGTATGCGGCTCCGACGGCATGCGGATAAACGGGGTTTGCGCGCTTGCCTGCCAGAAACTGGTAAAAGACTATGCGGGATTTGAGGAGATCACGCTGGAACCGCTGCCTTTCTTCCAGGTTCGCAAGGACCTGCTGGTCGATATGGATGAGTTCCTGGCGCGGATCGATTCGATGCGTCCCTACCTTGTCCCTGCCGAACCGCCTCCCGAAAAGGAATACAAGGTCAGTCCCGAGGACCATAAGAAACAGGAAGAGGTCATCCGGTGCATTCTCTGCGGCTGCTGCACGGCAGCCTGCCCGGTGATGAGCGAAAACCCGGACTATGTCGGGCCCGCTGCTCTGGTCTGGGCTTACCGGTTTCTCTACGATAAGCGAGACGGCCAGTTTACGAGTCGCCTGGAACAGCTTGACGAGCCAAACAGCGTCTGGCCGTGCGTGAACCACTTCGAGTGCACGCGCGTATGCCCAAAGAGCATCCCGGTCACCAAATCGATAAACTTCATGAAACGCGAAATCAAAAAGAATATTTCCGAAATCGGCGGGTAAGGTTTCTGGATGCTGGATACTGGATCCGTCCATCCAACTTCGCTCGGGGCCAAAGTTGGTATTGAGCCAGAGGGGGTTTTCCTGTAAATCTCTCCGGTGCGTTCTTTTATTTCTCGGAGGGAGTTAATGAAAATCAGATCAATAAACCCGTTCAGCGGGAAGATTAACCAGGAATTCGATCCTCTACCTTATGCGGAGTGCGAGCGGGCCGTTTCACGGGCGAGGAAAGCTTTCGCTCAATGGAGAAATGTGCCCATTGACGAGCGGTTGAAGCCAATCGCCAGGCTTGCTTCTATTTTGAGAGAAAGAACACGGGAATATGCGCAAATAGCGACCCGGGAGATGGGAAAACCCATCAGGCAGTCCATCTCCGAAATCCAGAAATGCGCGATTGTCTGTGATTACTACTTCGAAAACTCCGAGCGGTTTCTGCGCGACGAGACGATTGCCACGAGCGCTCTAAAAAGTTACGTGACCTTCGAACCGCTTGGGGTGATCCTGGGAATAATGCCGTGGAATTTTCCATTCTGGCAGGTGTTGCGCTGGGCTGTCCCCACCTTGGCCGCCGGGAACACCTGCCTGCTCAAGCACGCTTCCAATGTTCCGATTACCGCGTTGGAAATCGAGAAAATTTTCAGGGAGGCCGGTTTCCCCGATAACGTGTTCCAGACGTTGCTCATCGGCGCGGACTCAGCCGAGCGCCTGATCGAAGGGGACCTGGTCGAGGGGGTATCGCTTACGGGGAGCGTCCAGGCTGGGTCCAAAATTGGCTCTCTGACGGGCAGGCAGATCAGGAAGCTTGTCCTGGAGCTGGGAGGATCGGACCCGTTCATCGTGCTTGAAGACGCCGATCTGGATAAGGCCGTGTCAACGGGAGTCAACTCAAGGGTGGCGAATGCGGGCCAGAGTTGCATAGCCGCCAAGCGCTTCATAGTGGCGAAACCGGTCGCTGACAGGTTTGTGGAAAAGTTTGTTGCCGCCCTGGGCCGCCTTCGGATCGGCGATCCGATGAATGAGGAAACCGACATCGGCCCTCTGGCCAGGGAAGAATTCTTGCCTGACCTTGCAGCGCAGCTCGAGGACGCCGAGAGCAAGGGCGCCACCGTGCATCGTGGTCCGCGGCCGCCCAGCGAGGGGTTTTTCTTTCAGCCGGTAGTTCTTTCCGGTGTCACGCTCGACATGAAGGTGGCAAGAGAAGAGGTCTTCGGCCCCATAGCCCCCGTCATTTCGGCGGGGAGCGAAGAGGAGATGATCCGGATAGCCAACGATACCGAATTCGGCCTCGGGGCCGCCATCTGGACCAAAGACACGGATAAGGCGGAAAGGCTTGCAAAGGAAATCGCCGCTGGCTTTGTCGCAATAAACGGCATAGTCAAATCCGATCCGCGCCTTCCGTTTGGAGGAATCAAGAAATCAGGATTCGGCCGTGAACTTTCACATTATGGCCTCAGAGAATTTGTAAATGTCAAGACCATCATCATCGGACGGTGAGAAGTTCCAAGGACGGTGATCATTTCCAAGAGGAGAATATGGTGGGTACCCGGATGGAAAAGGACGCGCTCGGGATTGTCGAGGTCCCGGAATCCGTTTACTACGGGGCGCAGACGAAGCGCGCTTTTGACAACTTCCCGGTAAGCGGCAGGACTTTCCCGCGGTCGTTCATCCATGCCCTTGGCCTGATAAAGAAACATGCCGCTTCGGTGAACGCCCGGTTGGGGCTGCTCGACCCGAAACTGGCAAAAGTTATCGGAGAGGCCGCCGGTGAAGTCGCGGACGGAAAGCTCGACGGCAATTTCATCCTCGATGTATTCCAGACCGGGTCCGGGACTTCCACCAACATGAATGCAAACGAGGTCATCGCCGGCCGTGCGAACGAGATGCTCACCGGAAAAAGGGGAGGAAGGGACCCCATCCATCCCAACGACCACGTAAACCTCGGGCAGTCAAGCAATGACGTCATACCGACAGCGATTCATGTCGCAGCGGTCTGTGCCATTGGTGACCGGCTCATGCCGGCCCTCGAGAAGCTGCTCGATGTTTTGCGCCGGAAGGAGCGCGACTTTTCCGGGATTGTGAAGATAGGGCGGACCCACCTCCAGGATGCTGTTCCCATCAGCCTTGGCCAGGAGTTTGGAGGATATGCCCGACAGATCGAATTGGGACTGGAACGGGCCGGAAGGGCAGCCGACGTTCTTTCCGAGTTGGCGTTGGGAGGCACGGCTGTTGGAAACGGCCTCAATACACACCCGGAGTTTGCAAGGGGTGTGATTCAGCATCTTTCGGAGGAAACCGGGCACACTTTCCATGAGGCCGGGAACCATTTCGAAGCACAGGCGGCACAGGACGGCGTTGTGGAGGCGAGCGGCGAGCTGAAGACAATTGCCGTCAGCCTGGTAAAGATTTCAAACGATCTCAGGCTGCTTGCCTCCGGCCCCAGGTGCGGACTGGGCGAGATTACCCTTCCGTCGCTCCAGCCCGGATCTTCCATCATGCCCGGCAAGGTCAACCCCGTGATACCGGAAATGGTGATCCAGGTGGCGGCGCAGGTGTTCGGAAACGATGCCACCATTGCCTTCTGTGGGCAGGGGGGTTATTTCGAACTGAATACCATGCTGCCGGTCATGGCGCTCAATCTGCTTGAATCAATCGAGATACTGGCCTCGGCCGCCGGGTTGCTCGCCGACAGGTGCGTTGCCGGAATCACGGCAAACCGGGAGAAGTGCGAAGCGCTGATCGAGCAAAGCCTTGCGCTTTCGACCTACCTCGTGCCTCATATCGGCTACGACAGGGCTTCCGAAATATCCAAGGAAGCCTTCGCAACCGGTAAAACGGTCCGGGAAGTCGTTCTCGGCAAGGGAATATTGCCTGAAGACAAGCTCGATGAGATTTTTAGCAGGATCAAGCCAACGCAGTCAGCTTGAAGATAATCCGCAGGGGTGGTCGCAAACGTTCCCTGGCTTTACACGTGGGTTTAGCGGCCTGCAAACCCCCCCGGCCCCCCTTTAGTAAAGGGGGGAGTAGTCAGCAAGCCCCTTTGACAGGAGGGGCCGGCATGGAGGGAGTGGCAACACCGCTAACACCGACAGGCCGGGAGGACCCAGGATAGCGTGATCAGAAGAAGTCCCCCTTTTCTAAAGGTGGACGCTAGAAAGGAGTGAGTGTCCTGAGCAATCCAGCCGGCCTCGCGCTGCCCATTGCATCCCGAATAAAGCTGTTCATGGCGCTTTCGCGAACTCCCCATGGGCTGCTCGATATGGCTACCCCCGCGCTGGCTGCGCTGTTGTGGCTCGGGACCATTCCGTCGGTCGATGTGGTCGTGCTCGGCCTTATAACAGCCTTTGCCGGCTACACCGCCGTTTACGCCTTAAATGACGTGGTGGACTACCGGGCCGATCGGGAAAAAATCCGCGAGTGCGGTTTGAATTGCACGAGCGGCGATCTCGATTCCGTCTATGCCAGGCATCCGCTCGCGCAGGGTTTGCTCAGTCTGAAAGAGGGGATAGTCTGGACGGCTGCGTGGGGCATGGTCGCGCTCATCGGGGCTTATCTTCTCAACCCTGCCTGCGCGGTTATTTTCATATTGGGTTGTGTTGCCGAGGCGATCTACTGCCTCATGCTGCGCTTGAGCTATCTGCGGGTGCTGGTGAGCGGCGGTGTTAAAAGCGCCGGAGGTATCGCGGCCGTTTATGCCGTCATGCCCAACCCATCCGCTCCCTTCCTGGTTGCTTTCTTTTTGTGGCTCTTCTTCTGGGAAATAGGCGGGCAAAACGTTCCCAACGACTGGAGCGACATGGACGAAGACTGTCGCCTGCGGGCGGAGACGCTTCCGGTGAAGTTCGGTGCGGAAGGTTCCGCCAAGGTCATTCTGGGCTCGCTGGTAATAGCCGTGCTGATGAGTGTCGCGCTGTACTGGCTCACCCCGGCCAGGTTGAGCGCAATCTATTTTGCCGGGGCCGTTCCCGCCGGATTGATCCTGCTGATCATGCCCGCCTGGCGCCTCTATGTTGAAAAACAACCGGCTCTTGCTTCGGTCCTTTTCAACAGGGCCAGCTATTATCCCGTCACCATGTTCACGGTCATACTTCTCAGCGCCATTATTTAATGCGGGCGCCTGGGCCGAAGCCGGCACCGGCCGGGATGCGCGTGAAATTTTCCGTCTAGTTGAGCATTCGCCGGGGCTTGCAGCAATCGTCGGACACCAGTAGAGCCTCTATAATCGAGCGCAGATTCGCCTTTGCATCCTCCGCTGTGAGGCCCTGCGCGCTGAGATCCAGATCCGGGCAAATCGCCACATATTCTTCTCCCTCGCGAATCACGACAGCAATGAAATCTCGTGTTTTTTTCGATCTATCCGTCATTGTTAAGCCCGTTCGTATTATTGCAGCAACAACTGTTTTTCGCGCAGACGCTTGATCTCATCGCGCAACACCGCCGCTTTTTCGAACTCCAGGCGAGCCGCCGCCTGTTTCATTTCCTTTTCAAGCGCGCCGATGCGCTCGTCCGGCGAAAAAGTGCCGGTCGGTTCCTCAAAGCCGGCTTGAGGCTCGAAAGCCAGATCGGGATCGACTTCCGGCCGCGCTCGGTATTCGGCGAGTATATCGGTGATTTCTTTCTGGATCGTTTTGGGAGTGATCCCATGCATAATATTGTACTCGAGCTGTATCTTCCGGCGCCGGTCGGTTTCCATTATGGCCCTGCGCATCGAATCGGTTTGCCGATTGGCGTAGAGGATGACCGTTCCGTCGATATTTCGCGCCGCGCGGCCGGCCGTCTGGATAAGGGAGCGCTCGGATCTCAAAAAGCCCTCGTTGTCGGCGTCGAGCACCGCGACCAGGGATACTTCCGGTATGTCCAGCCCCTCCCTGAGAAGGTTGATGCCCACCAATACGTCGAAATGCCCCAGCCTTAGATCACGCACCGTCTCGATCCGTTCGATCGTATCGATATCGGAGTGCATATACCGCACCCGGATATTGAGTTCGGCAAGATACTCGGTGAGGTCCTCCGACATTCGCTTGGTAAGGGTTGTAACGAGCACGCGGTGCCCCTCGGCTACCTGCCTTCGAATTTCACCTATAAGGTCATCGACCTGGTAATCGGCCGGACGCACCTCGATTATCGGGTCGACGAGGCCGGTCGGCCTGATGATCTGCTCGATGACTCGGCCCCGCGTGTTGGCGAGTTCATAAGGCCCGGGAGTCGCGGAAACATAGACCACCTGCTTCACGCGTTTTTCGAATTCATCGAAATTGAGCGGGCGGTTGTCCAGGGCCGAGGGCAGCCGGAAACCATAGCGGACAAGCGTTTCCTTTCTCGACCTGTCCCCGTTGAACATGCCCCTGACCTGCGACACGGAGATATGGCTTTCATCGACGAAAAGCAGCCAGTCATCGGGAAAATAATCGAGCAATGTATAAGGCGGGGTCCCCGGGAGACGCCCGTCGATGTGGCGGGAGTAGTTTTCGATGCCGTGGCAAAAACCCAGTTCAAGGAGCATTTCGAGATCGAAGCGTGTCCGCTCCTGAAGGCGTTGGGCTTCAAGGAGCTTGCCCTCTCGGTAAAGCACTTCGAGTCGTTCGGAAAGCTCGGCCTTGATCGACTTGACGGCGCGCTCCAGTGTCGCGGGTTCCGTGACGTAATGGGTGCCGGGATAGATGTCGGCTCTTTCCATCTTGCGGATCGTTTTGCCGGTAAGAGGGTCGATTTCTTTGAGGGCATCGACTTCGTCTCCGAAAAACTCGATGCGGATGGCCCGGTCCTCTTCGTAGGCCGGAAACACTTCGACCACATCGCCCCTAACCCGAAACACCCCGCGGTGGAAATCATAATCGTTTCGCTCGTACTGTATCTCCACCAGCTTTCGGAGCACGTCCTCCCTGTTGATCGTCTGCCCGGTCTTGAGCTGCAGGAGCATCTGCTGGTAGGTCTCGGGAGACCCAAGGCCGTAGATGCAGGACACACTGGCTACAATTATCACGTCCCTGCGCTCCAGAAGCGAGCGGGTGGCGGAGTGGCGCATCTTATCGATAGTCTCGTTTACCGATGAGTCCTTGGCGATATAGGTATCGGTCTGCGGAACGTATGCTTCGGGCTGATAATAATCGTAATAGGAGACGAAATATTCGACCGCATTGTCCGGAAAATACGATTTGAACTCGCCGTACAACTGTGCCGCGAGAGTTTTGTTCGGGGCGATGACGAGAGCGGGTCTCTGCACCTTGGCGATTACGTGGGCCATGGTGAAAGTCTTTCCCGAACCGGTAACTCCGAGCAGTGTCTGCTCGTCCACGCCGGCCTCGATATTGGCCGAGAGCTTCTCGATGGCCTGGGGCTGGTCCCCCGTCGGGTCCATATGGCTTTTCAATATGAAGGGCTTCATTTTAGAAATCGGATCTCTCCTCCGGCGCCCGCCTCGGCGGCGCTTCAACTGTGATTATAGATTATCTGTATCTCTTATTATAAGTCAGGCCCGGCGCGGGGAGAAGAAAATGGTAAACAGG
>Ga0351930_1046_pt1 | contig 24574 bp, 27 predicted proteins | sample BONcelT113001E10_FD_205823 | JGI IMG/M metagenome (GOLD analysis project Ga0351930, IMG submission 205823) | Enriched cells from coal bed in the Powder River Basin, Montana, United States - BONCAT cells T11 rep2 HSBNCT.T11.300.1.E10 ...
GACAAGGGCGGCCTGGACGGCGCAATCAACGGCATCGCCGACATCACCGGCTGGCTCGGCGGCCAGGCGCGGCGCTTGCAGACGGGGCTGGTGGGGCTGTACGCGCTCTCGATCCTCTTCGGCGCGGTTGCGTTGGTGGCGTGGTTGGTGATAAGATAGCGAGGAAGCTATGGTCGGCGGCCGACGCTGGACAGTCCGTGACCGATATGGAAACGAGATCTATCTCACCCAAGAGCGGTGGGATCACATCGTCGAGCCGATCAACCATCCCGAAATGGCAGGGTTCGAAGAACACTTGAAGGATACCATTCAGACGGGCGCGCGTAGACAGGATCAGCTTAACCCACACAAATACCGATACTCTAAGTCCTTCGATGACTTGGCAGAAGACAATACACACATCATCGCAATTGTGCTATTTGGGTTTAGTGAAGATGGAGCGTGGAGACCAGTTCCCAATAACTACATCACGACGGCGTATCAGAAAGAGAACGGGTAAGGGTATGGAAAGACCAGGTATTAACTATGATGAGATGAGTGACACGTTGTACATATCGTTTGCTCCTGGCGAAAAGGCGACGGGGATTGAGTTGAACGATCATATTCTGCTGCGCATCAACAAGGCCGAGCGTCGGGCGGTGGGACTGACGTTCTTTGAGTATTCGCTTCTGGCGCAGCGGACTGAATGGGGGATGCGCAGTTTTCCCATGAGCGGCTTGGCTCAACTCTCTGATGGGCTGCGTGAGCTTGTGATAGAGGTCATTCAGCGTCCACCGGTGAGCGATGTTCTATCATCGTCAGCTTATACGCCTTCGGCCGCGGAGACGATCCCGATTACATGGCTGCATTCCGAGCGAGTGCCTGTATAAAAATGGAAAGACGGCCGTCTTGTTGATGCCTGCCAAGGGGCCGCGAGATATCCAAATCATCAGTCCGCGGTTGGAGCGCAAATGCCAAAGCAACGCAAGCTTGCTATACTGAGTGAGCCTGATGTGTGCGCGGCGCTGGCAGACGCATGGCGTGATTCATATCCTGGGCCTACTGGCGGGCACGAAGAAGGCGGCTTCATTTTGCGCGATTTTGCAGGCAAGCTGAGCGTGCTTCGTTGGCCGAAAGGGGCACAAGATGCCATAGACCTTCCACCGCATCCGAACTGCCAGATCGGCCAGCAGGATATCGTTGCCACGTTTCACATCCATCCCAACACAGGCAGCGATTATGTGCAGGAGCCAGGTGAAACCGATCGGCGCGCGGTGCGCGATGATCCTGACTTGAAGGGCGAAGCCTATGCGGGAGAATTGGTGATCTCACAGGAGACCGTCTATCTGGTAGATACGAATGGGCAGGTGAGCAGGCTGGGAAGGACGAGAGAGATTTTGGGGGAAGGTTAGCAGGAGGCGGTATGAGTGTAACATTGACCGCAGAAGTACTTCAAGACGAAATTGCAGTTTCTTTGGCCCGTGTCGTGGCAGTGGCCAATCAACGCGCGCGCGCGGCGGGCGTTGATCTGCTGCAGAGCTTCATCAGCATCACACAAGGCCCTTTTAACGGCGGATCAATTTGGCGGATCAATTACGGCCCGAAAAACTACGTCGGTCGTCGCGGCGGTGATCTGATTGTCGAGGTAGACCCTGATACAGCGGTTGTGCAGCGAGTTTTACGAGGGCAGTGAGTCGTTTAGGGTGGATGGCCGCCGGTTGGGACTACCAGATGAAGGAAATAGCTTCGACGAACGTATATTGTTCATCTGGACGAAGACTTGGTTGAATCGCCGATCATAATATCGAAGGCAAGCATGAGATGAGAGAAAGGCGACCATCCCAATGAAGCTCATCAAATGGAACCATGATCCGGTTACGCTCTACTGGGCAAGTAGAGTACGCCCTAGAACAGGCGAAGCCCCACGGGCGCAGTATGCAGGTCATCCTTGTGCCCAAGAGACTTGGCGTCGTTACACTCTTGAAGATTTTCCGCCCTATTGCGAGTACGAGCGGCGAGGATACTTGTTCTGTAGTCCATCAAACATCATCAAATGCTTCGCGGAAGCTAGGATGCTCGAAGCCCTTGCCTTGACGGTTGCATGGGGTGGAATGGCGCGAACTGTCAAATATGTTTATACCAGGCCGTATACGGACATTGAAGAGATATTATCTGAATGTCGGAAGCAGATTGAGGTTGATCGCAGTCTTGAGGGTGCTTGGCAGTTGTTAAGGACGGAGCTATCGTGGACAAATGTCATGATCTCCAAGAGTATGCACTTCATGGTCAGGTCATTAGGCTACGAAACAAATCCGCCGATCCCAATTGATAATCAGGTGATCCTCAACCAAATCTGGCCGATGTTTAGGACGAAGGTTATTGAAAGCAGAGGTCGGGAGGAACCATTTTTGCCTGGTGAGTGGCGAGATTATGGTCACTCATGGACAGCCTACAATCGTTACATGACAGCCATTAACACATGGGCTCGCATAACAAGCTGGACAACGACTGAACTAGAAAACACGCTTTTCGGCGCATCGGAAATGGATGTTTTTAATGTGGCTTGAGGCTCCTCTGTAGGAACAGTAACTTGTCAGCCTGCTGAGCTTCAAAACGATTCAACCTGGGATATCATATGAGTTCAAGTATTCCATTACTTTCCATCATCACCTTCCTGCCCCTCGTGGGCGGGCTGATCCTGCTGTCCCTGCCCGGCGCGCGCCTCCAGAAATGGTGGGCGCTGGGGGTGAGCCTGGCGACCTTCGCCGTCTCCTGCCTGCTGTGGGTCTGGTGGCGGGCCGGCGAGGCGGGGATGCAGTTCGTCGAGCGCCTGCCGTGGGCGCCCCAATTCAAGATCCAATACCTGGTCGGCGTGGACGGGCTGAGCCTCTTCCTGGTGCTGCTCACCACCCTGCTGACCGTGCTGGTGCTGCTCTTCTCCTGGGAGGGGATCGCCCAGCGGCTGAAGGCGTACCTGTTCCTGATGCTGATGCTCGAAGCCGGCCTGATCGGCGTCTTTGTCGCGCTCGATCTGGTGCTCTTCTACGTTTTCTGGGAGCTGACCCTGATTCCGATGTACTTCCTGATCGGCGGCTGGGGCGATCCGCACGGCGAGTACAAGTTCCTCGGCCGGGTGATGCCGTGGCGCATCTACGCCGCGCTGAAGTTTTTCCTCTACACGATGGCCGGCAGCGCGCTGATGCTCGTCGCGATCCTGGTCCTCTACTTCCAGGGCGGGACGTTCGATCTGCTGGCGCTGCAGAAGTTGAGCCTGGCGCCGAATCTGCAAATCTGGCTCTTCGTCGCGTTCGGGTTGGCGTTCGCCATCAAGGTGCCGCTCTTTCCGTTCCACACCTGGCTGCCCGATGCGCACGTCGCTTCGCCCACCGGCGGCTCGGTGATCCTGGCCGGCGTCCTGCTGAAGATGGGCGCCTACGGCTTCGTGCGTTTCTGCCTGCCCCTCTTCCCCCAGGCCGCGCTGATGTTCGTGCCGTGGATCGCCGTGCTGGCGTTGATCGGTATCCTCTACGGCGCGTTGGTGGCGCTGGTGCAGAAGGATGTCAAATCGCTGGTCGCCTATTCCTCGGTGGCGCACCTCGGCTTCGTGATGCTCGGCGTCTTCGCCCTGAACGCACAGGGCATCGCGGCCGCGACGCTGCAAATGGTCAATCACGGGCTGAGCACCGGCGCCTTGTTCTTGATGGTCGGCATGTTGTACAACCGGCGCCATACCCGCATGTTGGCCGATTTCGGCGGGCTGTGGAAGCAGATTCCGATCTACGGCTTCCTGTTCGTGATCGTGGCGCTCTCGTCGGCCGGGCTGCCGGGGCTGAACGGTTTCGTGGGCGAGTTCAATATCCTGTTGGCCGCGTTCCAGGCCAACCCGGTCTTCGCGGTCTTCGGCACGTTCGGCATCATCCTGGCGGCCTGGTATCTGCTCTGGCCCATCCGCCAGATGCTCCACGGCCCGCTGACCAAGCCGGAGAACGCGACATTGAAGGACTTGAGCGCCCGCGAGGTGCTAACCCTGGCGCCGCTTATCCTCCTGTTTTTTGTGATTGGCCTGTTCCCGAACCTGTTCTTCGACAAGATCAACCCGTCGGCTGAGGCGGTGGCGAAGGCGCTGAACGCGCAGCGGCCGGCGGTGAGCATGGTGGTGGATCGGCTGCCCTAAAACGTAAAACAAACCTTGTCCGTATGTCATTCTGAGCGGGTTTACCCCTGACAGTGCGCAACGGCGAGAGTCCAGCGAAGAATCTCTTTGCGATGAGGAGACCCTTCGCTAGATTATCGCCGTAACGTACTTCACGGGACCGACTCGCTCAGGGTGACAGGGTGAGAAGTGAGCGATTATGACTTTTCCAACCCTTAATCTCCCGGTCATCGCCCCCCAGGTCGTCCTGGTGGTGGGGACATTGATTATCTTGATGACTGACTTGTTCATTGCCGAGAAACGCATCTTGGGCTGGGCCAGTCTGGTCGCGGTGCTCGGCGCGCTGGTCGCGGTCTTCCTGACGGCTGCTGCCTTCGCCACTCAGTCGGCGCCCCCCGCGTTCCAGACGATGGCGCTGGCCGATGGGCTGGGGCTGTTCGCCAGCGCAGCCGTGTTGATCGGCGCGGGGCTGGCGATCCTGTTGGCCGTCGAGCGCGTCGTGGACTTCACCCCACGCGCCGGCGCGTACTATGCGCTGATCCTGCTCGCGACGGCCGGCATGACCGCGATGACCACCGCCAGCGACCTGATGACGATCTTCGTCGCGCTGGAGATCTTCTCGTTGGCGCTCTACATCCTGGCCGGCTTCAACCGGCGGGACGCGCGGTCGGGTGAGGCGGCGCTGAAGTATTTCCTGCTCGGCGCGTTCGCCAGCGGCTTCCTCCTCTATGGCATCGCGCTGATCTACGGCGCGACCGGCACGACCAACCTGGCCGCGATCACCACGGGCCTCCTGCCGCTGTCGGTGTCGCTGCCCTTTGCGCCGCTGCTGCCGGTGGGGATGGGGCTGCTGCTGGTCGGGTTCGGGTTCAAGGTGGCGCTCGTGCCGTTTCACATGTGGACGCCCGACGTCTACCAGGGCGCGCCGACGCCGGTGACTGCGTTCATGTCGGTGGCGACCAAGGCCGCGGCCTTCGCGTCCCTGATCCGCGTGCTGGCCGCGGTGGCGAGCCATGATCGGCCGTGGCTGCTGGCGCTGGCCGGTCTGGCCGTGCTGACGATGACGCTCGGCAACCTGGCCGCATTGCGCCAGACCAGCCTCAAGCGGATGCTGGCCTACTCCTCCATCGCCCACGCCGGCTATCTGCTGACGGGCTTGGCTGCGGGCAACCAGGCGGGCGCGCAAGGCGCGCTCTACTATCTGCTGGCGTACACCTTCATGAACCTGGGCGCATTCGCCGTCCTGTTGGCGATTCAGAAGCGCACCGAGAACGACGTGACCGGCGAACAGATGCTCGGCCTGGCGAGCCGCCAACCGCTGCTGGCCGTGCTGATGGCGGTCTTCATGTTCTCGCTGGCGGGCATCCCGCCGCTGGCCGGCTTCTTCGGCAAGCTCTACGTCTTCAGCGGCGCGGTGGAGGCGGGGCTGGCGGGGCTGGCGATCGTCGGCGTGCTGAACAGCGCTATTGGCGCGTACTATTACCTGCGCGTCACCGTCTCGATGTTCATGGTCGAAGGGGCCGCGGGCGCGGTCGAGCCGGCGCACCCCGGCTGGCCCGTCACCGCCACAGTGGTCATCGCGGCGCTCGGCACGGTGGCCTTGGGGCTGTGGCAGACGCCGTGGTTGGGCAGCATCGCGAACGCCGTGGCGACGTTGGCGCTGCGTTGAACCGATCTCGGTCACAAAGGCGTGAGAGGCGCGAAGATCGCGCCTCTTGTCTGTTTGACCTTGAAATATGTGATGACTTGACAGGCTCATCTTCCTGCGTACAATGAAAGCGCAAAGCGCTGGTTCCTGGCTACGGAACATGCGCTGATCGGAGGGAAGGACAGATGAACGCAACGATCACACTGGAGCTTCCAGAGAATGTGTTGGTGGCGGCGCCGCGTAAGCTTTCCCCGACGCGACGGCAGTATCTGCTGGCAGAACTCAAGCCGCTCTCGACATTTGTGTTGCGAACTGTACCGGCTTCAGATCTAGACAAGCTGACCGGCTTGATTTCCGTGGGCGGGGATGCACTGGAAGATAGCGAGCGAATTTACGATGATGCAGGTGGTGCTTGACACCGTCATGTTGGCGGCGCTGATTGATGTCCGAGACAAGTGGCATCCTGCTGCTGTAGCCTTGCGGGACGCGCTGAAGGTGTCCCATGCCGAGATATCGTACTTTGATCCTGTTGTGGCTGAGACCGTGAGCTTGTTGGCGCGCAGGTTGGCGGAGCAAGGGCGGCTTGACCAATTCAGCGAGGTTATGGATAAGCTGGAAGTTATGGCTCCTTTGGAGCGAATCACTTGGCTTTCGCCCGAAACGCCGCGTCTGCATCCACAGATTATGGCGCTTGTGCGAGCACATGGCGGCGAACTTAATTTCAACGACGCGTTCATTGCGTTGGCTTGCCGGGAACTGACTGTTCGGTTCATTGCTAGCTTTGATCGAGACTTCGACCACGTGGATTGGCTTGTGCGGCTTGCGACGCCGGAGGATATTCGAGCGGCAGCACAGGGTTGATTACCGCTCTTGGCTCGGCCATCCCGGTCTTGGGCAGATCTCCTGGATACAAAGCGTCATGAGCCGGTGGCGACGTTGGCGCTGCGGTAGAAGCTGTTCACGTTGACTTGCGAGGGGGCCTGCACCGATGCAGGCCTTTTTCGTTGTATGATTTTTGGGGGAGAGGCATTATGTCTCAGGAGGATGAGATGGAACCCATGTCATCACTCGTCACCGAAAAAGTCCAACAGGCCATCGGCATCCTGGCCGAAACCGGCGCGGACGTCTGGCTCACCTTCGTGCGCGAGACCTCGGCCGGCGCCGACCCGGTCCTGCCGCTGATCTTTGGCCCGGAAACGCTCACCTGGCAGAGCGTCTTGCTGCTGGCGGCGGATGGCCGGCGCATCGCCATCGTCGGCCGCTACGAGGCGGATGCGGTGCGGCGCAAGGGGCTCTACGATACGGTGATCCCCTACGACGAGGCGCTGCGCCCCATCCTGCTGGAGACGCTGGCCCGGCTCGATCCGCGGCAGATCGCGCTCAACACCTCGACCAATGACGTGTACGCCGACGGCCTGACCCACGGCATGTACCAGCTCCTGACCGGCTACCTGGCCGGCACACCCTACGCCGGCCGGCTGGTCTCGGCTGAACGGATCATCGCCAGCCTGCGCTCACGCAAGACCCCGGCCGAGATCGCCCGCATCCGCGCTGCGGTGGCGACGACGCGGCTGATCTTCGAGCGGACGGCCGCGTTCATGCGACCGAGCAGCCCCGGCCTGACCGAGCGCGACATCAGCGACTTCATGCACCGGCAGATGGCTGAGCTGGGCGTGGCCGCGGCGTGGGACTACGATGGCTGCCCGGCGGTCAATTCGGGGCCGGATTCGCCGGTGGGGCACGGCGCGCCGGGGGAGATCGTCCTGGCGCCGGGGCACATCGTACACATGGATTTCGGCGTGCGCCAGGATGCCTGTTGCTCCGACATCCAGCGGGTGGTCTATCTGCTGCGGCCGGGCGAGGTCGCGCCGCCGGAGCCGGTGCGTCATGGGTTCGCCACCGTGCGCGCCGCGGTGGAAGCGGCGGTCGCGGCCATGCGGCCGGGCGTGACGGGGCTAGAAGTAGACGCCGCCGCGCGCGGGGTCGTCACCAGCGCGGGCTATGCGGAGTACAAATACGCCACCGGTCACGGCCTGGGCCGCAACGCCCACGACGGCGGCCCCCTGCTCGGCCCCCTCTGGGAGCGCTACGGCGACACCCCGCGGCGCGTGCTGGAGGCCGGCCACGTCTACACCGTGGAGCCGGGGCTGGCCGTGCCGGGCTATGGTTACATCGGGCTGGAGGAGGATGTGCTGGTGACGGACGCGGGCGCAGTGTACCTGGGCGAGCCGCAGCGGGAGATGTGGGTGACGAGGTAAGTCGGGCAGCATCGCAAAACCAGGATTACAGAATCAGCGGAGGCGTGCGTAAGGCGTCGGCGCATTCAATATGACAATGGGTATCGGTCATGACGCAGCGGATGTACCCATCAAATCCACAGCGGCGCAACAAGCCAGTCGTTCGCCTTCTGCTCCAGGCGGCCGCCGAAGATGGCGCTGAGGCTGATGTACTGGCCGTCGCTCTGCCTCAATTCAAAGAAGCGCCCCCGATCTATCTTGCCCTGGACGACAAACTGGACAGTTTGGCGACGGGCTGCGAAATCGTTGACGACGTCTTGAAGGGTCTCTCGGATCATGCGTGCCACCTGGGTTTGTTCAGCGGGAGGAACGCTGGCAAGCAAAGCATCCAGGCCGGTGACGGTGATTTCGCGCGCTGGCGGCATCTCGCCGCGCCAGGCCAGACGCAAAAACGCGATGATGCTCAACCGTGCAGCAAACAACGGCCGTGCAGGCGAACGTTCCACAATGTTGTAAGCACCGGTTTCCATCAGAATTCCGCCTCCACGATCTTGTCGTAGATTCCATCGCCGGTCACTTCGGCCAGATAGCGGCAAAGCTCGTCCAATTCCGGCGACCGCCAACGTTGCCGGAACGCCCGGAAGTGAGCGCCGTAGCGGTACTCGGCGTAGAGATAATGCGCGCGGTCAATGTCCAGGAGCGGCTGCTCGCGTTCCAGCTTGGCTTCGATGTGACCCCGGCGTTGCTCCGGCTCCAGGACGCGCACCGTCTTCCCGGCGATTGCGATCAGTGTCTCGTCGCTGAAAACGGCGGTGCTAAGGCCGCGATGGCGCAGGGTCATGTTGAACTCGTTGAACTCCATCTCACCGCGGCTTGCCAACGTGCTGGCGTAGGCACGCGTCACTTCATCCAGGGTCACAGGTAGGCGGCTCATCACCTCTTCGGTCGCCAGCGAGTCAATGATGCCCCACAGCCGGTTGAGCGCCGCTTCGACCGACACCGGTTGTTCCCCCTCCAGGACGTCGGGGTAGTGCTGTGAGTATAGCTCCAAGCATTTGCCCAACACGATCACGGTGATGTCGGCCCGGCTGAGGCCCTGACCGGTTGTCTGCAATCCGCGCAGCGTCTCGGCCGCCTGGAAATGGATCTGATCCTCCAACTGCTCCCAACTGATCCGGCCCGCGCCGTCCCGTTTGCGGCAGATGATGAGCGCATCGTATTCGATCGCTTCCTGGTCACGGATGTGTAGCGAGAAGTCTCGTTCGGCCTGCACCGGATACAGCGCGCTGACGTAGAAACCCGCATCAAGCACCGCGCCCAGCACGGCCCCCCACGCCTCCGGTTCCCGATGGTGGAAGCTGAAGATCAACGCGCCGTCGTCCTTCAAGACGCGGCGGCACTCCTCGAAGACCCGCGCTAACCCTTCCAGGAAGAACTGCGTGTCCTTGCCCTGGTTGGGGTTCTCCACGATCTCGCTGATCTTGGGCGATAACTCGGACGCGAAGTGCGGGTAGGCGTCCTTGAGCGCCAGCCGCAGCCAGACGTAGAAGAAGTCCGACAGCTCGCTGTACTGGACGTTGTTGAAGTACGGCGGGTCGGTGATCACAGCGTCCACCGAGCCGGATGGGATGGGCAGATCCTCCGATGAGCGACACAGCAGCAAGGCATTCTTGTCCTTGCTCCGCACCAAGTCTTCGAAGGACGCGGCGAAACGGGCGTCAATTCGCTCACCGACGATGGGCGACTGGCGTGTGCCGCCGTCCGCCAGCACGCGGCGCTCCGAAGGCGCATCGCGGAACGCCTGCGCCTGTTTCATCTTGCGATCGTACACGCCGCTGAAGGAGCCGGAGTTCTTGCCCGCTCCCCAAACGTTGTTTTCCAGACCTTGGCGCGGCACCAAGAAGGCGTGGTGGGTAAAGAAGTGCCCGACGCCGCCACTGCGGCCGTTGTAGGTGGCGAAGATGGTGTTGTAGTCCAGGCAGTAGGAGAAGAGGCCCAACAGCGCCTCGCGGGCGCGCGGGTCGGGCAGCCGGATGATCCCCTGCAACAGCCAAGAGAGCGCCAACAATTGGCGCTCGTTGAAGAGCATGTGCCAGTGAGTGTAATTGTAGTTCAACAGGTCGCGGGACTTGTTGCCGTCTGGGACCGCAGCGCGCGGAATGAGCAACGTGTCGCGCTCCCGTTCAAATTGGTCAATTGCATCGCGGAAGACCGCGCGATCGTCAGTGTCAGGCGCTTTCAGCTCGCGGGCGTGGACGGGGCACGAGCAGAGCACGGCATACATGCGCCGCGGGAACGGCCCCGGCTCGCGCTGCGCAGCCTTCAGGATCGGCTGCGTCTGGCTGCACGCGGGGCAGGTGAAGTTCGCCGCGCCGGCCGGCCCATGCTTGGGGTCGAAGGCGTGGGCGCACGCCGGACACGCCACATTCCCCTGCTTCTCCTGTGTCGTAAAGACCTCGCCACACTTGGGGCAGAGCAGCGTGCGGAAGTCCCGGTCGCTGTCCACCACGTAGGAGCCGTGCAGCGGCACGGTGGCGCCGCAGCCGGCACAGGTAGCCTCGTTGACCCACAGCACGTTCAGGATGTCGGCTTCACGGTCGCAGCCCGGATGGGGGCAGCGGGTGCGGTAGAGCCGCCGGATGCGCGGCGCGATGTCGGCTTCCAGTTGCCGGAAGGCGTCGTTGAGCGCGCGCATCGGCGTGGATTCGACCGCCCGCTTCACCGTCCACCAGGCGACGGGGTTGACGTCGCAGCCCACGACCTTGCAGCCCAGGCGCAACGCCTCGACGATGGTGGTGCCGCCGCCCATGAACGGGTCGAGCACAACCTTGTCGGAGAAGTCGTGCCGCTCGTAATAGCGTTCCCATACCGGCTCGCCCGGCGGCAGGAACGTTGCCAGCACGATCGTGCGAAAGACCGAGCCAAGCCGCCGCGCCTACCACTTGTGGATATAGGTGGAAGGCCGGTAAAAGTGCTTGTTATGGCTTTCCTGTTCGGCAAGCTGGTTGAGCTCCCGCAGGGGCAAGGTGCGTTCGATGTTGAGGGCAGGCTTGGTGAGTTGCTTGGCCACAATCTATCCTCTTATTGGCCGCACCACCAACCACGGCGTCAAACATTCCATCAGCGAAAGCCCGCCATGTTGATAGATGCCGAAATCAGCGGTGTAGCGCCCCTTGACCAGGAAACGGTCGCCATGCACCACGATGATGCCCTGATCAAGCAGAGATCGCGCTTCCTTACTGTCGCTGACCAGAGCCGAGCGTCCGCCCATCACGTTCTTCAAATAGTCCTGGGGCGGCTGGGATGTATTCCAGGCCATGCCGGCCTTGAGCATCAGGTAGCCGTGGTCGGATGAAATCACAATTTCGTCGTGGCCCTGGATGCGCTTCAGGATACCCAGGAGCAGCGCCTCGGTCTTGCCGTAGATCTCGGCTGGGGTGATATGCTCAGTCTTGCCGCTGTGAGCGTGCGCCCAGAACCAATCGGGATAGGTGCTCCAAACGGTGAGCCGCTCGCGGCGCAGGTCATCCATCGGCGGCGCGTCAGCGCGCACGTAGACGAAGTTTGGCGCGTTCACCGCCGACGGCGCAGCCGCGCCCCAATGCCGTCCGCAAAAAACTTCTGTAATCGAGGGAAGCTCGCTGAACGCATGATCGAACGCCACCACTTCGTAACCATAACCCGGCAACCGATGGCGAAGAAGGCACGCCTCCCGCAAGCTCAGGCTGTCCATCAAAACCAGGGCATGGCGGGGGCGAGTCAGGAGTTCGGCGACCCGGTCGCTGCGCACTTGCGGCAGCAACATTTCGGGCAGAAACTCGCCGTAAACCTGCTCCAATGTCCAGGTCAGCAGACGAGTTGACTTCTCCCGTTCCTCGTAATAATCGTTGAGCGCCGCGTCAGTCGCATCTGCGCCATCCCAAAGCGCCATCAACCAATTAGCAACCGTTGTCACCGGCGCCTGGCTCTTAACCAACTCGATCACGCGGGCCGCGTTCAGCTCACTTGATGACACGTTCCACCTCGACCGTGACCGCCAGGCTGCCTCCGGGGGTCGTGGGCAACTGGAGCAGTCGTTGCAACAATGCCGCCCGGTCTACCTGATCGCGCCATTCCAACGTCAGGGACAGCTTCAACCCCTCGACCGGGACTCCCAACGCCTTGATGGCCTGCTCCAGCTTATCCGTCTTGCCGCTGGTTCCGAAGTCGTTTTCGATCACGACCTGTACCCGGAGAATCTTATCGGCTTCCTGCAACAGCGTCTCAAACTTGCCGGCGACCGGACGCGGGTGTTTGCCCGCTTCGTTGAAGGTCAATTGCTGTGCGACGACGTATGGCTTGGGCTCGACACCTTCAACACCCTGACCCTGAACAGGTTGCTTGGTGAATACGTCTGCGGGCTTGGGTTCCGGGTAGACGACCTTCACAGCTTCCGTTTCTCCGGTTGGCGCGCGCTGCACCTGAGCAAAGTCGGCATGATAGAGCATGGCCTTGGATTGCTCGTCCAAGCCGAACGGTGCTTCCCCGAAGAAGTTTCGTCCCTGGTGGCCTTCGATGTAGACCTGCTCGGCCTTGCACAGCTCCCGCAACGCCGTGGTAACCTGGGTTGTATCGGACACCATCGGGTAGCGCCGGATGGTATAGAAGTCATCGTAGAGCAAGTCAGTCCGCAGCCCCTTCGCGCCGCGTTCGTGCAGCAGATCCAGGATTTTCTCCTTGACACGGGCGATATCGCTGACCGCCCGCTCCAGCAGCTTGGTGGCATTGGCATCCACCTGGATCTTGCGCACTGCCTCCTGCTCAACCCGCTGACCATCCGGCCCATCGCTGACCATGACCGACACCTTCGGCCAGAAGCCGAATCGGGCGGCCAGGCGGCCCTTCAACTCTTTCAGCTCCTCATCAATGATGTCTTGCACTTTGGCCGCGCGGTCGTCGCTGACATCTTTCTTGATCTGCTCTCCGGCGATGATACGCCGCGCCTTGTCAATGAGGCTTTGATCTTTGCGCAGGTCACCCGTAATCGGCGCCAACACGACCATCCGGTTTGCGTACCGGCGACCGGCGTAGATCGCGTATACATCCTGGTCGGTTTCCATAGCGCGCAGCGAAACGATCACCTTGAGCTGGCGGTCATCGGGGGCTTCGTCAATTTCGTGAACGTAGCTGTTCCCGCCCAGAACGTCCTTCGCCAGAACGCTCGCCACACGCTCGATGGCTGCCGTCTCGAGGATGTCGGTTGCCCGGTTCTGAACGACGGCGAAGACGTTCTCCTCCACCCGAACGGCATAATGACCGTTGAGCTTGTGCAGGTGCCACGCCTGACCCAGCAAACGATTCAGCCCGAGAAGCACATCGTTAGGGTTGACCTCAGGCGTGGCGATTCCCAACACAACAGCCGCCTCATCGGCCCCGATCTCTTGTTCGCGGTTGATCGAATAGAGCAACACCGTAGACACTTTAGTTTCCGGTAAATCTACGCTGGCCTCGGCTGATCCGGGGTAAACGGAAGCCGCCAGAAACGGCACAGTTGTTTCTGGAAGGGTATCCAGGACCCGCTTGCGGCTCCGCGAGCCGGGTTTTAGGTCGCTGCGACCTGTTTCAGGCGCCGATGGCCCAGGATGCCCATGGCCAAGTGCGCAAACACCGAGGCCTTTTTCCGAAGTCGTGCCGGTAACGGGTAGCTTTCGGGAAAAGGCCGTCCCGCCAAGCCGCGCCGGAAGCGGCCAGGGGTGGGTTTTGGCTGGCGATCCCAAAAACCGGTGGGGCTCGCGGGGGTCGTCGCCGCCAGGTAGGTCAGCACCGCCCCGGCCAACAAGATGAGTTCCGGCAACCGATAGCGGCACTCGGCGGCAAAGACGAATTGGCGCACCCCACCGACCATCTGTTTGCCGGCCAGGGGCACTTGCTCGATCGGCCAGCGATCGCGATACAGGCCCCGCCAGGCCGGCCCTGGCAGGTTGATGGGCGAGGCCAGGAGCCAGGGCGTGCGATAGCGCGGGTCATAAATCGCCGCCACAAAGAACGTGGCCGCGGTGGCGCTCACTTTGACATCCGGCAGCACCAAATCATCCCAGAACTCCGCGCGGAACGTCAGACCCGCTTCGGTCCAGCTCTCGGTGCGATCCGGCGCCGCGGCCGGAATCAGCTTGCCTTTGCGCGTGCGGGCCAGCGGACGCACCAAGCTGCCATATGCGGCCGGCCGGCCATTGGGTTGTGCCGCTGGCAGCACGTTACGCCGGGCGGTGAAGTTGTCGGCCAGCCGCACGACATAGCGTTTCAAACCGGCGGCTTGCAGGCCCTTGATTTTGAAACCGGCGTCCAACACCGGCATCTCATCGTCCGCCAGGGTCGCCTTGACGCGCGCCAGTAGCGTGGCATGTAGCGCAGTTTCGGTGGCATCGGCCGTCGCCGGCCGCACGATCGCCGTGGGCAACGCGACCCGCTGGCCCTTGACTCGCCCGACGCTCGCAATCAGCCCCACGACGATGGCTGGCAGAGCTTTGCCGGCTTTGGGGGTGATAGTGCTTGGTCTGAAGGCCTTGCAACGCCGGCCGCCAAAAGGCGGTGGTATCGACGCCTTTCGGTTTGTAGCCGGCATAGCAAGTAGCCGCCCACTGCGGGTCGGCCAGCACATACTGGCGCCAGGTGGTCAACAAGTCGGCGATCTGCCACTGGCCGGAATGCAGGGCGGCCCAGGCGCGGCGCACCGCCGCCGGCGCCAGCCCCCCGGCTTGCAGCGCCGGAAACACAGCCCCGCGGCTCGGCAGCAGGGCCCCGCTCACCAGCATCCACATGAAATGTAAAAGGGCGAGGTTGGTGCCGAGCGTCACATCTTGTGTGAGGACGCACAGCACGGTCATCGTGTATTGAACGATCTCGGGCATCGAGTGCTCCTTCGGAAACTTGGGATGGCATAACTCCCAACTATCCTACCAGATCTTCAGCCCGCAGTCATATTCAAGTTAGCGGAAAGTATAGTGGTAACATCATAGAAGAATCCTCCTGTCCCATGCCATTACAGTAATGATCTACGGTTTAATCCAACCCGTACCAGCGGCATTCTCCACGTAGCCAAATTTCTGGGCAAACTCCTGAATCCAGCCCACTTCCTTGACAAGCCACTTGTCGGGCGGAAATACTGTAGGGTCCAGAACTTGTCGAATAGTGTACCCGCTGGAGATGTCAATTCGGCTGATTCCGGCCTTCATCTGTTCGTAGATCACTTGGCGATTGACTTCACCGGCTTGTCCCTTCTGTGCCAATTGATCCCATAGCTTCACACCAGCATTGAAATACTTGGCATGGTTCAGAACCACGGTGAGTTAGATTGACACTTTGGGCGCCAGGCCCAGCAGAATCAATGGATCGGCCGGCACAGCCAGCCCGACCAATTGCGCGGGGCTCTGACCGGCCCGTTTGCCGCGTTGAAAGGGACGGACATTGTGCAGAAAGCGAAACAATTCCAAACAGCCTTGATCGGTGTGCTTGCGGCTGTTGAGACGCGGCCGCAACAGACTGTTCACGCACTCGACCAGCATACTGCCCCGCCACGCGCGGCCCAAGACCTGCGTCAAGGCGTCCCACGCGCGGCCCAAATCCGCAAGCTCCAGCTGCGCACTCGCTTCGTCCAGGTGCGTTTCCCACGCCCGTTGGCGCGCTTGGCGTTCCTGCCAGGGGCGGGGGTGCCGTTTCGCATCCGCTTCGAGTTGCCAGATCTTGGCCAACGCTTGAATGCCGGGGGCGCCCCACTGCTCGACCAAAGGCGTCAGCGCGTGGGTCAGCACGGGGTGATAGCGAAACAGGTCGTCGGCCAAGTTGACCAAGTAGCGGCTCAGTTTTTCGTAAATGCGCCCGCACCACGTTTGCAACTGCTGGCCCAAGCCGCGCAAGCGTTGGGCGCCCGCCAGGGGGTCCCGCAACTGGCCCGTCGTCAGGTCAATCAAGGCGAACTCCGCATCCACCGCTTGGGCGATCTGGCCGAAGGCGTCGCAGCGTTGCACCTGCTCCTGGGCCGCAACCCGCAACTGCTCCCACACCCCCAGATGCTGCGCCAAGCGCTTGGGCGTCTGGGCCTGGGTGAACTTGGCGGCGCGGTCTTCGACCGCTTGCAGTGCGCGATAGGCGCGGTCTTCCAGGCGCGCCGCGTGCCCCCACAACGGGCGCAACAGGTGATCCCAGTCCACCTGATGCCCTGTGACCGGCGCCCGTTTGGCGCCGGCGGCCAACCCCGTCCCCGCATCACTGGCAAACTGGGGGCACGCGGGCGCATCCAGCAACACACAGCCCCAGGTCTCCCCATCACACGTGGGCTGCCGCGTCAAAGCATAGATGTACAACGATTCGTTGCCGATGACCAGCAGATTAGGCCCGCCGTTCGAGTAAATCTCATCGCCCGCCAGGCTTTCCCCGACGGCCGGCTGCCATTGGGCATTGACCGTCGCCGCCGTGGCTTCCCGCTGCGCCAATTCCGCGTTCACCCAACTGGGCGACACGCGGGTATCCAGCAGTTCGGCCAAACACTCCGCCACGTCCCGTTGACTGACCCCCGCTTCCGTCAACACCAGGCTCGCACGCGCCAGCCGATTCCGATCCACGCGAATCGTGGTCTCGCCCACCTGGGGCCCATGCCGCCCGGGCGTCAGATGCGTTTCCAATACCGCTTGCCCCGCGGCGGCGATATCGTAAATCGCCTGCCGCGAAACCGCATTTTCGCGGGCCAACCGCGCAATCGTGCCGTACGGGCGGTCCGGCCACAAAGCTTCGAGGGCGATTTGGGCGCGTTGGCTGCCGGGTATATCATCGCGTCGTGTACCCACAGTCACCTCCGTGTGCTCTCGTCTCAAGCCCATTGTGGCACAAGGCTGGCCTGTGCGCAAGTCGTAAATCTAACCTAAACCATGCCAAATACTTACCACCAGATGGGCCGTTCGCCTCCTCGATGTAGTTTAGCGTTCCCGGTGGGGCATTGTATGGGCCAATTACGAACCTGTCACCCTTACCCTGAGTGGCTGCTTCCACGGCCGCATCGATCTCCGACCTCCCCTGTTTCAGTAGCTCGCTGAACCTGTTCCATGGATCATTCGGACCCAGGCCACCGGAGTTGGCTGTATTACCGCCGTTGCTCGCATTGGATGTCGCCCGCTTCACCGCTGCGTCGGTAATCTGCGCCTGCTGGAGCGCCAACTGTGCCAACGGCGACGAGGCAAACTCACTCAGATTGGTGGCCAACTGCATGAGTTGTGGGCCGTATGCGATGGCCGCATGCACCGCTTGGCAGCCCACGACGGCGACCCCCCAATGGGGCCCAGCGCCGCAAACTGCATACATTCCGGGCCATGTCCTGTGGGATCCCGATAGATTAGCGGATTGTTGCGGGTGTAGGTATAACGGTTCAGATCTTGAGGATTACCGGGGTCAGGAATAATCGAATCCGGTGAGATGAACATCCCCAACCCACTGTCGAAGTACCGTGCGCCATAGTACATCAGCCCAGTGCCCTTGTCCAACTTCTGCCCGGTGAAGCCGTGATCTGTCGGCAGGGCGAAGATGCTGCCTGTGCCGCGCTGGCCGCCGTAGGCGAAGTAACGCACGTCGTTGGTTTTTGCGCCGCTATTGCTCGTGGTGACCGACGTGCTGCCGAGATGATCGCCGTGCAGATAGGAGAGCACCCCGTTCTGCCGTACCGCGATGCGCTGGCCGCCGAAGTCGTAGTACTTGGTCGTCGTGAGCGCCTGGCCGCTCGCGACCGCGACCACGACTTCGTAGTGCGGGCCGATGATGCGGGTAATCTCGGTCTGGCTTTCCTTCTCGAGGCCGCTCTCCACGTGGTCGGTCAAGGATCTTCCACCAACCAAACCTCATGGCTGGATTAGGGAACACCTTGCTGGGGTGCCGGGGTATGCCTGGCGTCGTAGATCCAGCCCGGCGGAACCTGTTGTCCAAGACCGATGAAATACCAGCGATCGCCCTTTTTCATCAAGGTGTAAAGATTGCCGGTCTGTTCATCGAGAAGGGGTTCCCCGGTTTTCAGCACTACTCTATTGTGTTCGCTGGTTCGCGCTCGCGCCACATTGCCGTCGTTGGCTACGACGTCTATCTTCAGATCACTGACATAGGAGACTCCCCCTCTCGCCACAAGCTCTCTAAGACCTGCAATAGCGTCTGCGCTACTCTTGTCACCAGGATAGACAAGGGCTTCTACCGCACCCACATCACCACGCGTCAAAGCGTCGTTCAGGCTGCGAATGGCGGCCTCCGGCGTCGATTGGTCGATGTAAGAAGCTGGCATAGGACTCGCTGTACAGGCTGAGCAGAATAGAATTGCCACGGCCATGCTCAAAACACAGTACCAGCGAGACCGCATTTCGGACAGCCGACATACACCGGCCTGCGATCGTAAGCGGTTCATCACTGCCCTCCTATCTTCCTGTGCGCAGGAAGGGACCCGGCCCCCAGTCTATCGGAGTCAGCGTCATTGGATTCATGTTGACACGGGTGGCGTAGAGGAATTCGCTGGCATAACCAGGTCGCGTCAGAATGATCACGCGATAGTTGGAACCTTTCACGCTTTCCTGCAGCATGAAGTTGCTCTCCCACCCGGCCTCGGCTATTCCGTTGAGCACACTGAACCCAGTCGCCGCAGCATTGGCTCTGACCTCTGCCTTTGTCGCATCCGGTGCGAGCGGAAGGTCTTCAGGGGTGTCTGCAAGTCCTCTCCCAATTCCGGCGACAAGCCCCCATATGCTTGGTCCTTCAACCCTGCGCTGAGACGCTACCGATCGCCAGCGATTCGGAGCAACGGCGTTGCGCCCTGGTACTTCTTCACCATACCAGTAGTCGGCTATCTGGTGACGCGGCACGAAGGCGGTTGCCATCGGTAAACCGTATATACCTATTTTCCGCTACCCCCTTGTAGGGGTTTGCCAAGCTGTCTGATTGGGATACAATTCACCGTGGAGGTGGACGTATGCCAGTCGAGAGCAACGCTGTTGAGTATCAAACCGTTGAAATCGGTGCCGCCTATCTGGTCCAGAGCATTTTGCAGCGGTTGGGGGTGGTCGCCGCCATTGACCGGGAGCTGAAGTATCAACCGGAAATCGCCGCTACCTACGGGCGGTTGGCGCAAGTGGTGATCTTCAACCGCATGAGTCTGAATCCGCAGCCCTTGTACCAGTTGGCGGACTGGGTGACGCGCCACGGGATCGATCGGCTCTTGGGGATTCAGGCGGCTTGGTTGGATGATGACCGGCTGGGCGCCATGCTGGAAGGGCTGGCGGCGCAGCAGGTCGCCATTTGGAGCACGATCATCGGCACTGCGGTGCGGGAATTCAAGCCGGATTTGGCATGGCTGCACAGCGATACGACCAGTGTGTATTTTGAAGGCCGCTATGAAGATGACGCCGGCGCACCCAAGTCGGCCAAGCATGCGCCGGTGTTGGTCAAAGGCTACAACAAGGATGGCAAGCCGCAGAATGTGCAGTTTGTGTTGAGCCTGATCACCACCAAACGGGTCCCGTTGTGGTACCAGCCCTGGGATGGCAACCAGACGGATGATGGGGTCTACCTGGCGGATCTGACGGCGCTGCGGGCGACTGGGTTGCTGCCTGAGAATGTCGTGTTGATTGGCGACCGCAAACTGTGCAATCAGGAAACGATGTTGGCGTTCTGCCGCACTCAACAGTGCTTTCTGGCGGCGCATCCTTGGACCGATACCGCCAAGGCCACCTGGGAGCAGACCTGGCAGGCGCTGCAGCAGGGCGCGCAGGTCTGGACGCCGGTGGCGTACGTCACGCGCAACGCCGCCCATCAGCCGGTCGAACAACGCACCCAGTATCGGGTCTGTGAAGTGGCGCATCCGTTGGTGGACGCCGCCAATGACAAAGTCTATCCGTTGCGCTGGGTGTTCAGTTGGTCGAGTAGCAAGGCGGCGCTGGATGCGCGGCAGCGCGGCAAGGCGCTGGCCGCGGGCGAGCAGGCACTGCAGCGCGTCAAGGGGTTGCTCGGCAAGTATGACTACAAGCGCCGCCAAATTATCGAAAGCCGGCTGGAAAAGGCTTTGCGCAAGGCCCAGGCCCAGCGTTACTTCAACTTCACCCTGCACGGCACCGACGAAGATCAGGCCTGGCAACTGCGCTGGGCGCGCTGCCCCGAGATCATCAGCCAAGCGGAACGTTTTGATGGCGTCGCCTTGCTGTGTACCAGCGTGCCAGCCGAGCGGTTGGCGGCCGGCGCCGTGATGATCAAGTACAAAGAGCAGGTCAACGTCGAGCAGACGATTGACTTCATCAAGAGCCCGGTGCAAATTCGTCCGATGTGGCTGCATTCGCCCCGCCGTCTGGCCGGCTTGACCTTGCTGATCATGATCGCGGTCCTGGTCGCGGCTTTGTTGGAGTATCACATCCGCCGCCAGATTGCGCAAACCGGCCAACTGCTCAACGGTTTGATGCCCGAACACCGCGATAATCCCTATCCTACAGCGGCCAAGATGCTGAAGGCCTTTCAAGACTATGCTTTGGTCATTGTACGGCATGCTGACGGTCATGAAGAGATACACTTCCCAAAGTTACGTCCAGTCCAACAGCAAATCTGGGATCTGATGGGGCTATCCCCACCCCAGTCCAACCCCGTTTGAGGGGTAGCGGAAAATAGGTAGAGAGTCTTGAAAAAATGGTTTTACTCGGTCCAACGGCTGACGATTCCCTACAATTTTTAGCTTGATATTATAGATATTGGTTGTAAATCTCCTTTTGACAACATGTAGTGCGTGACCGTTATCTCAGCTCAAACAATATCGCCGCCTGGACCGGGAATTCAGTTGATTTTAGCAATACCTTCGCCATTATGTGGCGTTGATAGCGCCTAAGAGGGCGATCTTGGCGGCGATTCGCTGAGTAATAATCGGCCCTGGTTTTTGCGGGAGCAATTTCAAGGTTTCGGCCACATATTTGAGGCCGCGGAAGTGCGCCTTGAGGTCGAGCACGCTGAAATCGGCTGGTTTGGGCCGCATTTGGCGCCGGAGGATCAGGGCGATGTTGACCATGCAGAACGCCAGGTTCGCGGCGTTGGTGACCGGCGTCTCTTTGACATTCATGAAGTCTTCCAGCCCCCAGTATTGCTTGGCATCGCGGAAGACGAACTCGATGGCGAAACGCAAAGTGTAGTACTCGATGATCTGGTCATAGGTTTGGGTCAGCTCGCTGCTGAACAAGATCGCATGGGCCCAGACCCCCGTCTCGGTGTTGGTCTTGACGATGATCACCACGTTGAGCGTTTGCGCAAACAGCTTATGCTCTAGTTTCGGCTAACTGGCTTCCAGACAGCCGGTTGTGCATAGGGTCTCGCCGGCAGCACCAAGGGCCTCGTCAACTTGGCGAGGTCTGCAAGACGGGTTTGTACTTGTCTAACCGCCCTGAAAACGCCTTACACCGGCGCTGCCGAGCCTTTAATGCGCCGAAACAGGCTGGAACCCTTCGGTAAGTGGTCGGTGACCGAGGCTTTCTGACGAATTTCAGCGGGCAACGGGTAATCAGTCGGAAATCCCGTCCGTGCCAGCACGCGCCGCAGGCGGCCGGGTGTGGGCTGCGGGTTGCGATCCCAGAAGCCGGTGGGCATGGCGGGCAAACAAGCCGCCGCATACGACAAAATGGCGCCCGCCAATAGGGCTAGTTGAGGCCTGGTCATAATTCATCAGGCTGCCTTCAAGAACGCCTTGAGGCCCACCCGCAATGGTAGACCGTGTTGGAAGCGGTACAAGAGCGCCAGTTGATAGAGCAGAATGGCGCCCAGGGCAAAGCGGCGGGTGTTGCGCAGGCCTTTCGTCGGCACTTGGCCGTGGCCGTCAAAGATGCCCTTGAACTGCTCGTTGAAGTTCTCGATGGCCGTCGAACGCAAAGGCGAGCCTGTGGACGTGGCAGAGGAGCGCCGGCTCTTCTACGTCGGGCTGACGCGGGCGGGCCGCAAGGTGGTGCTGACTCACGCCCGCAAGCGCGTGCTCTTCGGCCAGTTCATGGAGAACCCGCCCTCGCGCTTCGTGGGCGACATCGAGATGGCGCTGAAGGAGATCCAGGCGCAGCAATACCGGCCGCCGGAACGGAAGCCGGAGAGCGGGCAGATGAGTTTGTTTTAGTCTCTTCAAGGATTGCTTCCACTTTAGGCGAGTCAGGTCTTTTGGCGTATAATCCTGCCATTACTATGACCTCCTGCCCATTAAGCCTATGGTAGCTCAGCGGTGCATTCAATTCGACGCAGCAAACGGCATCACTGGCTACAAAAAGAACGACTCGCGATGACCGAGGTTGGGGCATTGCGAACGATACGGATAGAGAGCAAAGCATGATTCTCCCCAAACTCACCGACATCGCGCCGCTCAGCGAAGAGGTTCGCAGCGGTCAGGTCTACGGCGTTGTCCAGTTGTATAAGGTGCTGGAAGACCGGCCGGCCCTGGAGAAGAATCCCGCCGACATCTTCGCCCGTACCTACCTCACCGATGCCCTGCGCACAGCCATTGACCAAATCCGTCGTAAGCTCACCGGCCAGGATCGGCGCGGCAGTCTGGTTTTCACCGGCGGTTACGGGTCCGGCAAGTCGCACCAACTTCTGGCCTTGTATCACGTCCTATGTCATCCAGATCTGGCCGGGGAATGGTTGGCGCGTCAGGGCTACACCGCGGCTTTGCCGAAACACGATGACCTTCAAGTGATTGTTCTGCACACGGCGCGCGCCGACTACAATAACCTCTGGGAGCCGATTTTCGAGCACTTGGGCGCAGAGGAAGTCCTGGGACAAATCAAGCGCTACCCGACAATCCCGCAAATTCGTCAAGCGCTCGGCGGGCGTCCTACCGTGGTTATCATTGACGAGATTGAGAACTGGTACGAGACGATTCTGCCGTCCCACGCCGACATGGGCCGGACTTCACAGGCTGCCAACCGCACTTTTCTGCAACACCTGTTGGAATTAGCCAACGAGCCGGATGCGCCGCTAATGGTGCTTTTTTCGTTGGTGCGAAACCACCCGGATATCGTTGACGTGATTGACCGCACCGCGCCGCTCTCCATCAATATGAGCACGGCTTCCGACCGGGAAGATGTCCTGTTGTACCGTCTGTTCGGGCCGATAGATCGGGACAAGGCGGCGCGCGTCGTGGATGCCTTCATTGCCGTGTATCGGGAGCGCCAAATCCGCGTGCCGATGGGCGATTATGAGGCGTACCGAGCTCGGATGGCGCGGGTGTATCCGCTGCATCCTGAACTGCTGCGAGTGCTTTTCGAGCGCTACAGCACCGCGTCCAACTACGCCAACACCCGCGGGTTACTGTATCTGCTGGCTTCCATCTTGGGCAACGGCGGCGCCGATGGGCCGCTCCTGCTCAGTTCGGCCGTAGATGCGGCGCGGTTTGCCGACCAGTTGGTGGCATTGGACCGCCCGCTGGTAGAAGCCACGGTGCGTGACATCGAACGGGTAAGCCACATCGGGTTGGGGCGCGAGATCCTGTCTACTCTACTTTCCGCTAAGTTGAGTTTGGCCCAGGCCTGCAACAGGATGTAAACTGGTTGAGTTTTCGATTCCCTGCCGGAGGCCGATCTTATGAACGAACCTGCTTCCCAGATGATGACGTTGTTGTGCAGCGTCGTGCGGTACGTGCCAGTGGGCACGAATCTGGCATTGTTGCACGTGTTGTGGACGCTGGTCAGCGGCCAGTTACTGCTCAGTCGCGGTGCTGTCATTCCGGGCTTGGCGCAACTAGGCTTATCCGACCGGGCGGTGCGCCGGGCCTGGCAAGCCCTCGGCCAGGGCGGCTGGCGCATCGGCCAGTTGCTGGTCAACTGGGAGACCGCTTTGGGCCGCGCGGGGCAGTGGCAAGTCCGCTATCACGGCGGATACTGTGCCGTGCCGATTGACACGACGGGTTTTAGCCGCCCCCGGCTGCAGAACTGTCCGAGCAAACACTACGACCACCAAGCCGGGAAAGCGTTGCCGGCGGTCGTGCTCGGCATCATCGGGCGGGTCGGCCAAGTCGGGAAGCAGCGGCTGCTCTTGCCCTTGGGCCTGCTGCGCGTCGATCCGGCCCAGCCGCAGGAAGAAGGTCTGATCCAAGCGCTGATTACCGCCGCCAAGGACCTCCTGAAAGCGCAAGATGTGCTGGTCAGCGACGGCGGCTTTGAGTTGGCGGCGATTCTGAGCGCCAAGATCTCCCGCTATGTCGCCAAACAAGCTCGCAATATGACCGCCCGGCGGGAGCAACCGCCGGAGTATGCGGGTACGGGCCGGCCGGCCGAGCGGGGCGCCTTGGTGCGACCCGTGGCGCGCACCTATAAAGACCATACGCTGGCGGCCACGGCCCCCGACCGCACCGCCGAGTGGCCGGAAGATGCCGTCACGGTTCGTGCGGAGATCTGGGACAACTTGGTCTTGAATCGCACACGGGCCGACGACTTGGCGGACGCCGCACGGTTCACCGTCATCGTGATCCATGATCCGCGCTATACCAAACCGCTAGTGCTGGCCACCAACCTGACGCTGGCCGCCCAAGACGTGTGCGCCCTCTACCGCGAT
>Ga0351930_1047_pt1 | contig 23672 bp, 23 predicted proteins | sample BONcelT113001E10_FD_205823 | JGI IMG/M metagenome (GOLD analysis project Ga0351930, IMG submission 205823) | Enriched cells from coal bed in the Powder River Basin, Montana, United States - BONCAT cells T11 rep2 HSBNCT.T11.300.1.E10 ...
TCTTGCCGACGCCGGGAATGTCCTCGAGAAGCACATGGCCGTCCGCCAGCAGGGCGACCACGAGGAGTTCGACAGACGTTTCCTTGCCGATGATGACACGTGAGATATTGTGGATGATATTACTGCACAGATCGTAGGGCATGAAGGGCTCTCCGGGGTAGAGGTATTGGAAATGTTATCGAGTCTGGAGAATTTCATCTGGAAACCATTCCAAGTGTAACACAGAGGAAACAAATTGTAAAAAGCTACACTCGCCCGGTTCTGGCATGGATATTGCTTATAACAATTGCGGAGACAGGAAATGCTCGATAGGACACTGGTCAGGGAAATTATAAGCGTTTTGATGGGGAGCTCTTTCTACCTCGGACTGACAGTTCGGGAGAGACTCAACATGGTGAAGCATCTCCTTTATCTCTTTTCGCTGCAGGAAGAGTCGAAGGTTCTCTCAGGCTTGCGTAATAAAGACGGCTGAACCGATTGATCGGTGAAGGTTTATTCCGTCATGTCCTTTTTTGCGGTACATTTTGTCCCATTTTGTGAGACAGAAGGTAAGGGAAGAGCTTTATCCCCTTCGACTGATGAATCTTTCGATTGCTTCATTTACCCTGGCCGGTTTCTCGATCATTACCATGTGGCCTGAGTCTTCGATAAGCTGGAGGTCTGCCCCGGGTATGCTCTCGGCGAGGTACCGGGAGTATTTGGGGGGAGTGAAGCGGTCGTTCACCCCGCAGATGACGAGGGTGGGGACGGAGATCGTTCCAAGCGATCCCATGACATTGAAACCGTCACAGGCGGTGAAGTCGTTGAAGATGGTCCGGGCGTCGTTTTTCATGTATTCCGCGAAGACCTTGTCCCTGAGCGCGGCGGGTACCGTGTCGGAGAAGGCCGTGTCTATGATCGTCCTCGCCGTTCCCTCTTTGTCCCTGAGAATGCCTTCCAGTATCTGGGGATAGACCTTGAGCCTTGCACCGGTTCCGATAAGGATGAGCCCTTTCAAAAGCTCGGGATACGTGATGGCAAGGTGCATCGCAACAGCCCCGCCCATGGAGTGTCCTGCAATGTAAGCCGGACCTGCGGCGTTGTCCTCCAGCGCCTTTCTGACTGCCGCGGCGTATGCTTCTATGGAGTCCTGCGAATCTCCGCCGGACTTTCCGTGACCGGGGAGGTCGACAAGGACAACGCGGTGTATTTTGTCGAAATATGTCTTCTGAAGGAGCCAAGAAAGCGTGGAGCCGCCCGCTCCGTGGATGAAAACGATAGGTATGCCGCTGCCGTATGTTTCGACGTTTATGTCGTCACCTCTGTTGCCAACATTATAAACGATAAGGCAGGGAATTCCAAGCACGGGATTTGTACCGCCTTTCCTTTCTTCCCGCAATCTGCAAAAATCCTGTTTATGTTTCTTTTACCTTTTTTGTCAATTAACTTTCTGTGTTTCTCAATCGGTGTCTTTCGTGACATTTTTCTTGTAATTTAGATGTCCGCACAACTATTGTATTGATAAGTCCCGGGTGCGTACCGTGGGACTGATACCGTTGGAGGGCCAGAGGTTCCAATGAAGGTATGTTTTTGGGGGACGCGGGGGTCGCTGCCTGCGGCGGTGAACACGTTGAACCTGGAACAAAAAGTGTTCGAGGTCCTGAAAAGGTCCCGGGAAAGGGAATTCTCCCGTGACGATGATATCCGCGCATTTGTGGAGAAGGAACTGCCTTTGTCCATGGCTGGTTTCTATGGCACGAACACGTCCTGTGTCGAGATAACGGGCGGAACCCACCACGTGATCTGCGATGCCGGGACGGGGATCATGGATCTCTCCCGCAGCCTTTCAGCAACGGACACAGGCTGCCCTGACGGGAGACCGCGTGTCTTCCATATCTTTATTTCCCATCTCCACTGGGACCATATCCAGGGCTTCCCTTTCTTCATGCAGAACTATGCCGAAGGCAACAGGATCATCGTCCACGGGTGCCATCCCTTCATGAAGAGGGCCTTTCTATACCAGAGCGAGCGCGCCAACATCCGTCTTCCCGTCAGGGCCGATATAAGCTTTCACAGGCTCAGACCCGGCAGGCAGTACGATATCGCCGGTTTTCATGTGCAGCCGGTACTGCAGAACCATCCTGGTGATTCATACGGGTATCGTTTTGAGATGAACGGTAAGAGTGTTGTCTACTCCAGCGATTGCGAGCACTTTGAAGAGGCGTCGGAGGACGACTACCGGTTCATCGATTTTTTCCGGGGCGCCGACCTCGTCATCATCGACGCCCAGTATCCCCTGCTCGACGCCCTTTCCGCAAAGGAGAACTGGGGCCATTCGAATAACATGGTCGCCGCGGAGCTGGGCGCGAGAGCGGGGGTCAAACGCCTGTGCCTTTTCCACAATGAACCCACCGTCGACGACATGGCCCTCGAGGCCTTCCTCGAAGGCACGAGGCGCTACCTCAAGATCTACGATCCCGAAAGCACCATGACCATAGACCTGGCATGGGACGGGATGGAGATAGAGATCCTCTAAAGACCGTGTTAGGCTTTAAGTTATTAAGTTTTAAGTTAAAAGCCTTTCTTCTTTTACCTAAAACCTAAAACGTAAAACTTAACACGGTCTTTACAGATAATAATGTCTTGTGGGTTTCAACTCCTGCGAGAATTCGTAGACGAGGGGTTTGCCTGTGGGTATTTCCAGGGCCGGGACTTCCTCGTCGGGGATTTTGTCCAGATGCTTGACGAGGGAACGCAGGCTGTTGCCATGCGCCGAAATGATGATCCTGGCACCCCGCGCAAGGACGGGGACGATGGTCCCTTCCCAGTAGGGGATGACCCGGGCGGCCGTGTCTTTCAGGCTTTCGGATACGGGCAGCTCCTCGGGCGCGAGGGCATCGTACCGGGGGTCGTTACCGCAAAAACGTTTGTCCTTCCTCTCCAGAGGCGGGGGTGCCACATCGTAGCTGCGGCGCCACAGGCGGACCTGCTCTTCGCCGTACTCACCTGCGGTCTCTGCCTTGTTGAGGCCCTGCAGGGCTCCGTAGTGGCGTTCGTTGAGTCTCCAGGTCTTGCGCTCCGGTATCCACATGAGGTCGAGTTCCTCGAGAGCGATCCAGAGGGTCCGTATCGCCCTTTTCAGCACCGATGTGAAGGCTACGTCGAAGACGAACCCGGCCTCCCGCAGAGAGCGTCCCGCCTGCCGCGCCTCCTCGATCCCCCCGTCGGAAAGATCAACGTCGGTCCAGCCGGTGAACCTGTTTTCCAGGTTCCATTGACTCTCTCCATGCCGCAGTAAAACGATCCGTGTCATAGGTCCAGCTCCTTTATCATTATTATAGTTGCTCCACCGTGAACCCTTCCTTTTTCAAAAGCTCCACTATCCCCGCATTGCCCACGAGGTGCCCCGCCCCAACCACGACAAAGACGGTCCCCGGTGACGTAAGGTGCAGGGCGATCTTCTTTGCCATGTTCCTGTTTCTGTCGGTCATGATCTTGCGGTAGACCACCTTGAGACTTTCGTCGTTTCCCACCGATCTTTCAAGGATCCCGTCGATCTCTGCGGCATCGCCCTTGCTCCAGGCGGCCATCAGAGCGTCGACCTGCTGCACGAGGGAGCTTAAGTCTTTCAGGGAATAAAGGAGAAAGGATTCCTGTTCCCCGTCGGGGAGTCCCGCCAGAAGGTCGATCTGATAGTCGATGCTTTCAAGCTCCACTATCTTCTTTTTGCCGGCCGCCCTCGTCAGAAAGTACATGTCGATGCCGTAGTGGGGGTTATAGCCGGCTCTCATCAATTCCATCGATGACATCGTCATGGCGAGGAACCACGGCCTCTGCCGGTCAAGGGCCGCCGCGGGGAACCCCAGCCGTGCGGCCTCGGAAGTGATATAGGCGTATGTCTCGCGCGACACGTGGTTGGCGATGGAGTCATCGGCGCCATAGAACCCTGTGGAGCGGAGTTTTTCGAGGGTCTTTTTCCCTACGTCGTTGATGTTCGCCTCGACGGCTATGGTGTCGGACCTCGCGAAGGCGTCCTCGATGACGGAGCTCAGAGGATAGGCATTCTTCTTCATGAAATGAACGGAACCGAGAAGGTATACTGTTGCCGCCTGCGTCCTTGCCTGCCAGAGGAAGTGTTTTTGACCCTCGCCGCTGGTGATGACCGGTGCGGCGGCCAGGAAGAAGAAAAGGATGAGAATTACGGGAAGTGATCGGCGGTACGTTTTTTTCATCATATCCTCACTCAGACCGGGATGCTCGACCATTATAACAGAAAGGGCGCCGCCTTACAAAGGAACCCTGAAAGCAGCGATGCTACTCGGGTCTGCCCCCCGACGCTCTCTCCATTTCCCTCAAGTAGTCGACGCGCCTTACCGTCTCGGGATGGGAAGAGAAGACACCAAGTTTCAGTGCACCGGGTTGGCTGGCGTCGAGCTTTTCCAACATTGTCCTGAAAGGCCGCGTCCCCTTGCCGTCCGCAATGAGAAGGGAGCCTGCCACATGGTCGGCTTCTCTCTCGAACTCGCGTGAATAGCCGCTTTCTATGAGCAAGGTAGGGAGGAAGGCAGCGAAATTGGTTATCGATGTGACATCTCCGGCAAGGAGGGAGATGAGGAAGAGGACACCCGTGCTTTGCAGGATGTTCCGCACGGCATGGCGCATCTTCACGTGGGCGATCTCGTGGGCGAAGATGGCTGCGAGCTCGTCGTCGCTTTCGGACAGCGAGATCAGCTCATCAGTAACGATAACAATACCCGAAGGGAGCGCGAAGGCGTTGGCGCCGATCTTGTTCCCCATCCGGAATTCAAGGCTGTAGCCGGCCGCACCGTCGGGGTCGATACGGCGGGCGATACTCGTGAAGAGGCCCGTTATCTCATCCTGCCTGCCGGCGGTCAATCCGGTGGGCTTGAAGAAGCGTGCATCGAAGATCTTGAGCGTATTCTTGCTGGCGGAGGCGGTGACCTCCGGTGGTATGACCCGGGCAACCCGGCTCGACACGTGGGGAATGGCGTAATAGATGAGTGCGAAGAGGACAAGGACAAGGCATGCCATGCAGGCGGCCACGGTTTTCCAATGGGATTCGAGGGAATGGACGATGTTGGAGGAGCGATTCGTGCCGAGGCTGCGCTCGAGTGTCCTCACCGCATCGTGATCGTTCGTCTGCAGCAGGGCGCCGCCGGGCAGGCGGATGGACCGTTTTGTCCGGCCGATGGCGGGGTCGATGGAACAGTCAATGATCGACACCCTGGTGCCGGTGCCTTCCATCTCATCGCCGAAGGCAAGCATCACCCCGTCGAAACAGACCGTCACGGGCCGGGCCAGCGATATTTTTCCATCGAAGAAATGGGCGTCGAAACGGGTCATAGACCTATCTCTATGCCGATGAAGTCCGTTGCGGCGTCGCCGACGGCGGTTGTATCCGATGCGGCAAGGGCGGCAAAACCGTCAAGGCCATGGGCAGTGACCACCGTGAGATTCTCAAGGACATACCGGGTGCGGCGTATCTTCGCCCAGGGAATGAGAAGTCCCAGTGAGCAGAAAATGGCCGCCATGTTGGTGATCCGTATAAAGAGGAGCCTGTGCGCCTTGAGGGTGCTTGTGAACTGCACATCTCCCAACCGTGTTCGTGCCCAGCAATGGTTCATGGTCATGGAGTAAACGATGGCCTGCAGGGTGTAAAGGATGGTGGCCCCGAGCAGGTAGGTGAAGAAAACGGAATAGAGGATGTTGAGCGGTCCCCATGCCCCCGGGGAACCTTTAGAAAGCCAGTGGATGCCAAAAGCGGCAAGAGAGCTCAGGACCATAAAGGAAGCGATCCCCAGGACCGTCGCAAGGAAGTAAGCCTTGAAAAAAGGGCCTTTGCGCCCGGAGAAGGCACACCCCGTCGTACCGTAAGCCAGGTTGTTGAAGAAAAACCTCTTTTTGTAGAATTGCCAGGCCGGGTAGAAGATGAAGAGGGTGAAGGGGACGATGCCGGCAAAAAGGAGGTATGTCGCGTAACTTTCCCTGAGGCCGCCGAGAAAGTGAAAGCGGATGTTCCTGTGGGAGGTGTTGTGGGCGTTGAAACGAAGGGAGTTGCAGACGAGAAAGGGAAAGACAAAGGTAAAAACGATGAACAGGGCGCCCGCGAAAGAGGGCTCGAACCGTTTCATCCCGATGTAGGCGACGAACAGCGCGGCAATGATCATGTTACCCATCAGGATCGCGGCCGGTTTGCCATGGAAGGTAAAAGGGTGGCCTGCCAGACTGGTATTGGCCCAGATGTACCGGCGGTTGCGCACCTTTGCCCAGGCGGCGTACACCCCCAGGGTGACGACGGTGAGGAAGAGATTTACGATCCAGATCCTGAAATACTCCCCCGCCGTCCCCGTGAAACGGAACGTATGCCGCAGGCTCCCGGGTTCCCCGCTGATTAAATCCGCCGCTTCCATCTATTTCCTGGAACTCTTGAACTATTGAACCTTTGAACCTTCTTCTCCCGTCCAATTCCGCAGGTACCTGTATGTGTTCTTCTTGAAAAGGGCGGTGGTGTATTCTTCAATGACAATGCGACCCGGTGACGGCGTGACCTGTCTTTCGGGAATGAAGATCACAACCTCCTCGCCGTTGTCGATCCGCACCCTGAACATTGCAGATGAGGACTGCCCGCCGGCGGTCGGTTCCTTCCCGATCACACTCGCCTCCATCGTTCTGCCCGTCGGTTTTGCCGGATCGAGCGCGGCCGCATAGAAACCGATAAGGGCTATCACGATAATGGGCGCCCAGAGAAAAAGAAATCTCTTGAGCCGCCTTTTGTCATCATCTCCGGCGGCGGAATTGCTTTGCCGCCGCGCCCCTCCCGTACCTTTTCCTGCCATAGCTTTCAAAACTTAGCAGAAGGAAGAAAGGTTGTAAAGCTTCAAGAACCCGAAATTGTCTTTGCAGGCAGTTTTCTGGTAGAATTCAGGACCATGTCCGATATCTTCGACCTTAATTGCGATATGGGGGAATCCTTCGGGGTCTTTACGATAGGCGACGATGATGAGGTGATAGAATATGTGACCTCCGCCAGCATCGCCTGCGGGGTCCATGCCTCGGACCCGACGGTCATGATGGGGACGGTCCGCCTCTGCAAGGAGCACGGTGTCATGGCTGGTGCACACCCCGGCTATCCTGACCTCCAGGGGTTCGGAAGGCGCCATATCGATATGGCGCACGATGATATACTCCACAGCGTTGTCTACCAGGTGGGTGCCCTCAAGGGGTTCACGGCTCTCTGCGGCATGCCTCTGCAACATGTCAAGCTTCATGGCGCCCTGTATAATTATGTCCTGAAGAATGAGAACCTTTTTGTGAACATCGCGCAGGCGGTGAAGGAGGCATTCGGCGACGTCGTCTTCGTCACGCTCGCCACACCGTCGTCGGTGAAATTGAAACAGCGCTGCCGGTCTCTGGGTGTGAGGATCGCCCTTGAGGCGTTCCCCGACCGGGCATATACGGATGAGGGAACACTCATGCCCCGTAGCAGCGACGGAGCAGTCATACGGGATGCCGGAGCTATCGCCCGCCGGGCGATAGCGATGGTGAGGGAAAGGTGTATAGAAAGCGTAAACGGGCGGCGGATAGCCTGTGAGATCGACACGCTTTGCATCCATAGTGACAACGGGGAGAGCACCCTCGCCGCGCCCCTGATCCGGGAATATGCCGCCCGGGAGGGGATAGCCGTGAGGCCTCTGGGTACCTTTGTGTGATCCTATGAATATCGAGCGTTTTGGGGAACAGGGCATCAGGATAATCTTCGGGCAGGCGATCGATGAGATGACCCACGAATCGGTGCGGCGTTTCTTTCTGCATACACTAACTCTGCACATTCCCGGTGTTATCGAGATCATTCCCTCATTCAGGTCCTGTCTCATCCACTTCGACAGGGAGCGCACCCGCTTCGAAGGTCTGTCGGAGGTTCTGAAGGGGATGGAGGGTGATTGGAGGAAAATGTCTCTTCCCGATGTGCAGCGGATCGAGATACCTGTCAGGTACGGAGGTGGCTACGGGCCGGACATGGATTTCGTTTGTTCCTATTCAGGACTTTCTCCTGAGGAGGTCATAGAGATCCACAGCGGGGCGACGTATCGTGTTTACGCCCTGGGTTTCATGCCCGGTTTTCCCTATCTGGGACCTCTCGACAAACGGATCTACGTGCCCCGGCAGGAGACCCCCGTCCTCAAGGTCCCCCAGGGTTCCGTGGGGATAGCGCAGCTTCAGACCGGCATTTACCCCTTCGAATCACCGGCGGGTTGGCGGGTCATCGGCAGGACCACGGTGAGGCTTTTCGATCACGAGAAGTCTCCCTTCAGCCTCCTTGGCTTTGGCGACATTGTGAGGTTCCGGCGGGCATGATAGAGGTCATCGGTCCAGGCTTCCTGTCCATCATCGTGGACTGCGGCAGGCAGGGTCACGGGTATATAGGGGTTCCCTCCTCCCGGGAGCTTGATCGCCTCGCCTGTGCCATGGCGCGGCATCTTGTCGATATTCCCGGAGATGCCCCTCTATTGGAAGTCATGGGAAATGACCTCAGACTGAGGTTTCTGCAGGAGATGACCTTTGCCATCACGGGGGCAAAAGTGAAAGCCACACTCGACGAGGAGCCTTTGCACCCCTGGTCGGCCATTCATGCAGGAAAGGGAACTGTCCTGAAGGTGGCAGAGGTACTGGAGGGGTTGCGCTACTACATCGGGTTTTCGGGTATCGTCGACGTCGAGCCCGTGATGGGCAGTTGCACGACAAATCTCGAATGCACCTTCGGCGGCTTTCATGGCAGACCGCTCATGAAGGGAGACAGGATTGCGTTGCGGGACATCCGCGAACCGGCCGAATTCGCGATCGTTCCCGACAGGATGATACCCTCCATGCGCGAACCCCATCTCATCAGGGTCATTGCCGGACCGGAGGTGGGTTATTTCGCCCCCGCGTCGGTCAGGTTCTTTGGAAACAGAAAGGAGGCGGCCCTTTTCAATGCTACGTCGCGACTCAACAGAACAGGCATCCGCCTCGAAGGAAATCCGCTCGAATTCAGAAATGACGTTGAACAAAGCATTATATCCGAGGGTCTCCTGCCGGGAACCATCCAGGTCCCGCCGGACGGATGCCCCATCATCGGTCTGGCCGAGAGGACCATCGGCGGCTATGCCCGGCTGGCAACGGTGGCTGACGTGGACATGGACAGGCTGGCTCAGATAAAGCCCCGGGACAGCGTGATCCTGAGCTCCATCGACATCGATGAAGCCGAACGCCTCTGGAGAGCGAGAAGAGACGCCCTTTCCTTTTACTGTAAGAAGCAGTGAGGAAGGGGGCAGGGGCGGATAGGACCTATCGTCTGTCTGCCCCTGCCCCCTTCCTTCTCCCTTCCCCCTCTTTCTTAACCTTTCTTCACATTCTTCGATAAATATGCAAGGGAGAATAAAAAAAGGGAGGGTTTCATAGTGAAATCATTTCTGCGTAATCTTAGCATCACCCAAAAAATGTTTGTGTCACCTGTTCTGGCGGCTGTCTTGATCGCCGCCTCGGGCGTAGCCTTTCACTTTCTCTTTCCTGGATCCGGAAGTGCTGTCATCTTCGCCGTTCTTGCAGCCGCGGTGATGGTTGTCCTGGTCGTGGGCTATTGCATGGCTCGGCTTGTCCGTGTTCCGTTGAGAGACATCTCGGAGTCCTTTGAGGGGCTTTCCAAGGGCGACCTCACGAAAAGGCTTGAAGGGGGATCGGGCAGCGAATTCGGCGTCATGGGGAGGAATTTCAACAGCTTCGTGGAACGATTCAGCGACGCCCTTACAGGGGTTGCGGACAGGAGCGGCCAGATATCCTTTGCCGTCAATACGCTGGATGCGACCGCGAACCAGATGGCGCGGGGTGCCGACGTTGTCCTGACGGAGATAACCTCAGTGGCGACGGCCAGCGAGGAGATGTCGGCTACGGCGACGGAGATAACGAACAACTGTATCGCGGCGGCAAAAAGCTCCGAGATAGCGAACAATTCGGCGGTAACGGGTGAGAACATCATCCAGGAGATCATCCGGAGCATGGGCCGCATCGATGAACGCGTCAAGGAGTCGGCCCTCATCATTCAGAAATTGGGAGAGCGCTCCGATCAGATCGGCGAGATCGCCGGCATCATCAATGACATAGCTGAGCAGACGAACCTGCTCGCCCTCAATGCGGCCATCGAGGCGGCCCGGGCCGGGGAGCACGGGCGAGGGTTCGCCGTCGTCGCCGACGAGGTCCGCAAGCTGGCCGAAAGGACAACGGGCGCTACGAAGCAGATCGGAGAGACGATACAGACGATGCAGAAGGAGATGAAGAACGCTGTTGTCTCCATGGAAGGCGGAGTGAAAGAGGTCGAAATAGGCAATAATGAAACGGCTAAATCGGGCAACGCCCTCAAGGAGATACTGAACCAGATCAACACCCTGGCATCGCAGATAAACCAGATAGCTGTCGCATCGGAAGAGCAGAGTGCTACAACGAACGAGATCAACAACAACATCCAGAAGATATCAAAGATCATGGACACCGCGGCAAAGAATATTGCAGAGAATGCCGACGCCTCCTCGAACCTTTCCAATCTGTCGGTGGAGCTCAACAAGCTTGCCAACCAGTTCAAACTGCAGAACCGCGACGATTCTCAAAAGAGTTCTGTCGGCAAGGAAGAGGTCGTGCTTTTTGTAGAGAAGGCAGCTGAATATCTCAAGAATTCCAGCGACAGGAAAAAGGTCTACGAGGAGATGAGCGATCCCCATGGCCGGTTCGTGAAGGGAGACCTTTACATCTTCGTGAATACCTTAGAAGGCATCACTGTGGCTCACGGGCAGAACCCGAAACTCGTCGGCAAGGAGATGCACGAACTGAAGGACGCGGACGGCAAGTTTTTCATAAAAGAGATCACCGAGGTAGCGAAGACGAAGGGCAAGGGCTGGGTCGACTACAAGTGGATTAACCCCGTAACAGGCAAAATCCTGGAAAAGACCACCTACTGCCAGCGAGCAGGCGACGTCTACATCGGGTGCGGAATATACAAGTAGAGGCGGCTTGAGTAGCTTGAGTCGCTTGAATCGCTTGAGAATTAGAAACCTCTTCTAAGGAGAGTCCTATCTTTGGCCCTTAGCAGGTTGTCGGAGCTGAAGACCACATCCGGAAACGCTCTTGCCTTTAACTTTCAAGCCATTCAAGCCATTCAAGCCATTCAAGCCATTTTCACTCCCCATACATCACGAACGCCGACCAGAAGAAGGGATGGGAGAAGGCGTTCTTTTCTGTGTCTTTCAGGAGATCGATCTTTGCGGCGCGGAGGGCTTCGGCCTTTGACATACCTTTTTTGACCATGCCTTCGTAGAACCGGATCATCAGGTCCCTCGTGCCTTCATCGGCGACACTCCAGAGGCTCACTACCGCCGCGGCGCTGCCGGCGTACATGACGGCCCTCGTGAGCCCCGTTACGCCTTCGGAATAGCTCATCTCGCCAAGGCCGGTCTCGCAGGCCGACAGGACGACGAGGCGGGCGTTGAACCGGCTGTTCATGATCTCCCCGAGGGTGAGGAACCCATCGTCTTTGTCTCCCGGTATCTGGCTTAGCGCTATCGCCTGAAACCCCGGCTCGAGGATGCCGTGGGTTGAGAAATGAATGAAGGTGTATCGACCCATCTCGGGGGACCTGGCGTTTTCCTCCCGGGCCCCGATCCTGAGGAAGGATCGGGCGGGGCTGCCATGCTCTTTGTATATCTCGAGGATTCCCTCTATCTCCTCCCCGCTGCCTTTCAGCCTCGTCAGCGAGCCTCCGGCCCTGAGGTAGTTGCCCTTCGTGAATATCGCACCGGGGTTCATACCGGGGGCTTTATCTCCGCTATCTTCGCCTTTTGAGGGGGCGTCTTCTTTCCGGGGGCTTATGTCCCGTGCAGCCGTAATCTCGGCCTCATACTCCCTGTAATCGTAGACGGGGTCCCCGAAACCGACAAAGCCGCCGCCGGAGCCCTCGGGTTCATACTGGCTGCGCATCACCCCGAGGACGGTTCCCGACTGAATGTACTTAACGGGATGTTTCTCGACCAGGAATACCTTCTTTCCCCCCTCATCGGTCACGAGTGCTTCGAAGGGGAGGTAGGCAAGGATCCCCTGGGGCGCCACAATGAGTGTGCTGTCGCCCAGAAAGGGCTCGAGAGGCATGATGAGGATGCCGTAGAGGTCTTCCGCAAGGTTTTCACGGAACCTTTCTTTCTGTTGAAGACCCCTGATATTGGCGAGAAATCCCTTCACTTTTGAAAGGAGCTCACCGTGACTGACGGAGAGTTCCACGACGTTGAATTCCTTTTTGCTCACGACGAGGCAATAGACCCCCTTTTTTGAAAGAAAATACTGGGCAAGGACCTCACCGTCCCTGAGGACCCTTTCCTGGAGGGATCTCACCGCGATGGGTTCCGGGTATTGGACGGAGGCATAGAGAGGGTTCTTGTACCGTATGTCCCGTTTCAGGACGTCGAGCTTTTCCCGGACGATGGAGGATTCCTTTTTCAATCTCTCCATGACCTCCTTGTCAGGCGTGTCCTTGCGGGGTTCTTCCGCGAGTTTCCTGTCCACGACCAGGAGCTCAGCTTCCAGATCGTCCCGTTCCTTTTTTACAGCCGGATCGATGCCCTTTTCGAGGTCGACGCGGGCCTCCGCCAGCTGGTCCAGGAATACCCGGGCCTTCATTGCCTCGATGCAGTGAAAGGCCTTCTCGTTCTCGTTGTTGTCGAGCATGAAGCGGGCCGCGTCTTCATAATAACCGTAGACCTTTTCCATGTAACTCTTCTTCATGTCCGGGAACATGGTCTGGGCCCGTACCTGCTCCAATTTGCCAAGTCCCGCTTCGAAGAGCCCTATGGCCTCCTGAGTGTTCCCCTTGCGGCCGAAGATTCCGGCTTTCTTCATGAGGACGAAGGCTTCCGATTCCTTGTCCTCCATCCGGCGGTAAAGATCGAGAGCGGTGTCATAGTTCTCGAGAGATTTCTGGAAATCGCCCGCCGACAGAAAGACGTCGCCGATGCCCTGATATGCATGACCCTGATCTACAATGGAATGAGCGGCAGTGAGATACCCCAGGGCCTCGCGGAACATGTCGAGAGCGCTCATCCTGTTGCCCTGTTGCAGGTAGATCTCACCGAGGGTTTTGTAGATGTCCCCCTGCCCGATGGGCTCGTTTGTCTTCTTGTACAGGACCATTGCGGACCTGAACATCGCAAGGGCGTGGTCGGTCTTCCCGAGCCTCACATAGGTCTCGCCCATGGTGCGATAGGTATTTGCCTGACCCATGGGGGAATTTGCCTTTATATAGAAGGAGAGGGCCTTCTCATAATATTCCATGGCCTTCGCATAATCGCCGGCGTAAAAATAGATATCACCCGTGGCGCGATGGACGTTGCCCTGTCCGAGGGGCTCGCCGGCGCGGACATAGTAGGGCAGAGCCCTGTCGTACATTTCGAGGGCGCTGGAAAAATTCCTGCCGTAATAACCGATGTCTCCGAGCCCCTTGTACACGTCAGCCTGCCCCACCGGCTCCCTGACCTTCCTGTATATTGGGAGCGCCTTCTCGTATGATTCACGGGCTGCGGTTATATAGCCCCTGCGAAGGCTGAGCTGCCCCATCCTCCTGAGGACGTCGGCCTGTCCCAGGGGATATCCCGCCGCCGCAAAGCTTTCGAGAGCTTTCTGATATAGCCCGTGGGCCTCATCGTTTTTGCCCGAAAAGAAAGCGATGTCGGCAAGGCCCTTGCGGGCATAACCCCGGCCGACGAGAGAACCCGTCCCGTCGTAGAGGGCAAGCGCTTTTGAATAGTCTTCGCCCGCTTTTTCGTTGTCTCCCGTCCTGAGAGCGGTTTCGCCGAAGGCCCGGTAGATATCGGCCTCGCCGTTCTTGCAGCCGGCGGCGGTATACCGCGCCAGAGCCAACTCAAAAAAGCCAAGGGCCGTCTTGTGGTCACGCTGCCTCATTGCAAGGTTGCCGAGGCTGCGATAAAGATTTCCTTCCTCGATGGTGTTCTTGCCGCCCTTGAGAATACTCACGGCTCTTTGAAGCACCGTCGCGGCCTGCCCGTTGTCTCCCGTCTGTATCAACACATCCCCCATTTTACGGGCGACAATGCCCTGACCGGTGAGCGAACCTCCTTTGGCGTAGAGATCGGTTCCCTTGTTGTACATCATGAGGGCGGTGGCCGGGTTCCCGGAATAGAAGGCGATATCGCCGTTGCCTTCGTAGGCCTTTGCCAGCAGAGGGGGATCCTTCAGGTCTCGGGCAAGAGGCATTGAGGCATCGTAGAGTTTCAGGGCTTCTTCGTACCGGCACGATAAGAGAAAGAAATCGGCTGCGGAAAGCATGAGGGAGGTGAGCGTCTTCTTGTCGCCTTTTATACGGGCCCCTTCAAGGACAAGGTTCACGAGGGTGCCGTCGCGGTTCGCCGCCGCGTGATCGAACATCTTTTCGAGAATGGGCGCGTCGATCCTGTCCTTGTTGTCCTCGAAGGCGCTCCAGAAGCCGCCGGCTCCGGAAGCGTAGCCCTTTATGAGTTCGTTGAGGCACCGATCCTGATCGTCATCGAGGGGAGTTGATGCGAAGGTAAGTGCAAGGGACAGGAAAAACAACGTGACCAGGGATACCATCACGAAGGGGACTGAAAATGGGTGTTTCATCTTGTTGTTGTTCATTATGTTGGTTACATCCTTGATATGTGGTTTTCGATGTGTGTCTTAAGGGAAACGTTCAGGGAATGTTTGCGGGTACAGGCTAAGGCGGGTGCCTGTGCCTCGTTGACAGGTATCGGTTTTTTCAGGGATCGCATCGGTCAGAGGTGCGCCGCGAGGGTTCGCCGGAGGACTTGATGGCCGGGGCGCCGGGTGCTTTCTCCGCGGACATCGACAGAAATCGATCGTTTGGCTCGGGGGCAGGTGCGACGGGAGGATCGGGAGGATCGCGTCCCTTGTCCGCGAGACAGACATTGACAGAGGTGAGGAGGAATACGACGGTCACCAGGATGAGGACAAGACTCTTCGCTGAATACTCATATCTCCTTGCATCACATGAACCTGCCGTGGACCTTTCAGCCCGGCAGACAGATCGTGTAGCCCGATGGGGGCTGGGGTGCCGGCGGATCGGCTAAACAGATGCTTGACGCCGACATCATGAGAAGAGTGAAAACGATGGTCCTCGTGATCATTCTCATTGTGCAAACCCTCTTGACCAATGCCGTTGCCTTGCGACGATTCCTGATAGAAGTTATATGCAAAAGACAAGCGAATTGTCAATAAGTACGAGCTGTTTTGTATTGACAACGACAGGGGGGAGGTGCAAAATCTCAGGGGTTTCCAGAAAAACCGTAATGATCCTTTGAGGAAAGGGGAGTTTGTCATGAAGATCTTTCACGTCGATGCCTTTACTTCGCAGCCATTCGGCGGGAATCCCGCCGGGGTCTGCATCCTCCCCCATCCAAAAGTCGATGCATGGATGCAGAACGTGGCAGCGGACATGAACCTTTCGGAAACGGCATTCCTTATGCGGGCGGCTGATGGCTACAGCCTGAGATGGTTCACGCCGAAGGCGGAGGTGGATCTGTGCGGGCACGGTACCCTCGCGAGTGCCCACATTCTGTGGCAGGAAGGTCTTGTGAGGGATGATGAGAAGATAACCTTTCATACGCGAAGCGGCGTCCTGACCTGCGTTAAGGACGGCGAATGGATCGGTCTCGATTTTCCCGCGACGCCTGATAATGAAGCTGTCCTTCCCGAAGGCATTGCGGAAGCCCTCGGCGCGGCGCCGCTGTATGTGGGCGCGAGCCTTTCCGATTACCTCATTGAGGTCGATTCCGAGGAAACGTTACGGAAACTGGCACCCGACTATGCCAGGATCCTCGAGCTGCCTGTCCGGGGTGTCATCGTGACGAGCCGGGCGACGACGGAGGGGTTCGATTTCGTGTCCCGTTTCTTTGCCCCTGCCGTGGGCGTCAACGAAGACCCCGTTACGGGTTCGTCCCACTGCTGCCTCGGGCCCTTCTGGGGCAAGCGTCTTGCGAAGGAGGACCTCGTTGCCTGTCAGGTATCCTGGCGGGGGGGCGTGATAAAGGTCCATCTCGCCGGCGATCGTGTCCATCTTTTCGGGCAGGCTGTTACGGTAATGAGGGGGGAGTTGGCGGTGTAGAATGAAAACGGGCGATGGGTGGGATAGGAGTAATAGGATGAAGAGGACCTATAGGACTTATAGGACCAATGGGACTGGGACCTATAGGTCCGATTAAGAGGGAAATGAAGAAGGCACAGGGGGCCTGTCAGCGTTTTTGTGTGGGTTGCGAAATTGCCGTGTGGCAAAATTGCCGGGAGTTGAAACGGCAAAATTGCCGAAAAAACTCCTGATCATGGAAAAGAGTCGCTTTTTTGTTCCTGCCCATCACCTATGACCCATCACCCGCCTCTCACAAATACTCCTCTATCCTGCTGTCCATCTCGTCGAAGCGGAAGAGCCTTGTGAAGTCGATGAGACCTGCGAGCGCGCGGGAATAGGCCCTCACGCCGGTCTCTTCGAGAATGGAGACGGGGTTCAGGCCGCCAATGACGATGGCCCCAACCCTGCCTTCGTTCACGGGGATATCGAGGAGCGGTTGGCCGGGCAGGCCTATGCGGACAAGGCCTCCGAGGCCTATCCTCTTCAGCTTCCCGGCGAGTTGTTCGACGAGGTCTCTGCTCTCGGCTGGAAATTCCCGAAAACTGGCGCCGATCCTGCCGCTTCCCGTGTCGACAGCCCCCATGTAATTCGTCATTCCGCTTCGGATGAAGACCTCCAGGGGGTCGATGCTCGTTCCGTCATACATGATAATCTCCACGAAGCGGACAGGTTTCCTGTCCTCGATCTCAAGAAGCCCGCCAAAGCGTGAAACCGTGGGGATACCATGTTTGAGGAGCACACCATTGAGGGTTATGGAGCATACCGTTCCGACGCCGATCATACCATCGGGTATGTTTATGTGACCGAGGGACTCGCCGGGGCCAAGGAACGTCATGAGGTGGCCCATTGCGTATCCATCAGCATATACACGCTTGATATACCCGATGTTCCTGGCAAGCTGACGGGGGTCGACTATGGTGCAATTGATGACGACGCTGCCCGATGTCGTGTTGAGATCGAAGGTCATCTGGTAGGTCATGCGATCTATCTTTGCAGAGAGGAACCCCACACGGTCGATTATCCGCGAGGAATCGAGTTCACTCTCTCCTTTGGTGGTTATCTCGTGCCCCTTCCTGGCGACTTGCCGGGCCAGTCCTTCCGTATCCATCCGTTGCAGGTAGAGTCTCACTGTTCTCTCGCTTATGTCATGTCCCAGAGACTGGAGCTCCTGGGCTATCTTCGTGCTGGTGAGAGGCGTCGTCGAATTCCTGAGGATTCCCAGGATCAGGAGGTCCTTCTTTCTTTTCTTTTCCATGTTACGCTGCTCCTTTGTGGCAAAAGGCAATATGTATGCGGCAATTTTGCCGGTACGACTATGCTATCCCATGGCAAACAGCTTTGCAAGAAGATTCATGTTAACACCTTTATCTACAGCGATATTATTGTTGACAAGAAAATTGTGTATTGCTATTCTTTGCGAAATTTAAGCGGCAAGGACTTGCCGGTACAATGGCAGGACATTACCGTAAAGAATAATTAGGGAGGCTGACATGATAGAGTGGTCCAAGACCAACGATGCAATTGGAACCGTAAACCGTGGTAACCCGGCGGAATCAGGACTCTGTACACTGTGCCGCGCGGATTGCAAGGGAAGATGCGAAACCTTCCTGTCGAGCCTGAAGGGCAGGAAGATACTATATCCGAGGGATTTCGGTCTCGTTACGGCAGGCAGCGGCAACACGACCCACATCGGCGTGAACTACAATGCGTTGAGGATTCAGGGTTATCTCTACGGTGTGCGGGGCCTTCCGAAGGGACTGAAGAATACCGCGGACGATTGCATCTTCCCCAACGTCAGCGTCGAATCCGGGTTTGGCTCGAAGGTAGTGACAAAGACGAGGATGCCCATCATGACAGGAGCCCTTGGCTCCACCTTCATAGCGGCAAAATACTGGGATTCATTTGCCACCGGTGCGGCCCTTGTCGGCATCCCGATTGTTGTGGGTGAAAACGTTGTCGGTATCGACAAAGGGGCCGTCATCAACAACGGGAAGATAGAAAAGGCGCCGGAGCTTGACAGGCGGATCGACACGTTCCTGAAATTCTATGACGGTTACGGTGCGATCATCGTGCAGATGAACGTTGAGGACACACGCAATGGCGTTGCCGAATATGTCATCGGTAAATACGGCGACAAGGTCATCATAGAGCTGAAGTGGGGCCAGGGCGCGAAAGACATCGGCGGCGAGATTCAGGTGGACAGTCTCGAGTACGCCCTTTTCCTCAAGAACAGGGGCTATGTGGTCGATCCCGATCCGACGCTTCCCGAGGTGCAGGAAGCTTTCAAACACGGCGGCATCAAGTCCTTTGCCCGCCACAGCAGGCTTGGCTACACGGATCTTTCCACGCCTGAAAAGGTGCAGGAAAACTTCATGAAGGCCGTCAATTATCTTCGCAGGCTCGGGTACAAGAGGATCTCCCTCAAGACCGGTTCCTACGGCATGGAAGCCCTTGCCATGTCTCTCAAGTTTGCAACGGATGCGAAACTCGATCTCCTTACCATCGACGGTTCCGGCGGGGGGACAGGCATGAGCCCGTGGAACATGATGGAATCCTGGGGCGTGCCTTCGCTTCTGCTTCACAGTAAGGCGTATGAGTACGCGACGATGATCGCGGCGAAGGGGCAGAAGGTTGTGGACCTGGCATTCGCCGGCGGTCTGGCGCGTGAAGACCACATATTCAAGGCCCTGGCGCTGGGTGCTCCCTACACAAAGATGATCTGCATGGGCAGGGCCGCCATGATACCCGGTTTTGTCGGGTCCAACATCGAAGGTGTGCTGAGACCCGAGAACAGGGCAAAGGTCAACGGCAACTGGGACGAGCTTGCGCCTGCGGTAAAGGAACTCGGTTCCTCGGCGGACGAGATTTTCGCCGGTTATTACGATGTAAAGAAGAAGGTCGGCGCATCGGAGATGAAGAATATTCCTTTCGGTGCCATTGCAATGTGGACGCTCGCGGACAAGCTTGCCGCCGGCCTCCAGCAGCTCATGGCAGGCGCCCGGAAATTTAGCCTGAAAGACATCAGCAGAGAGGACATATTTTCGGCCAACAGGGACGTCGAGAAGGAAACGGGTGTGCCTTTCATAACGGATGTTCTTGACGAAAGGGCGAAAAAGATCCTCAATTCATAACCCGGCAACAGAAAAAACATTACGGAGAGGGCGGACACAATAGTCCGCCCTCCTTATTTCCCCCGACTGTGACGCGTATCATTTCCCTGGACCCTCATCTCATATATAAAGATAGGAACAGAAGGAAAGAGGGGTTTGATGGATGGTTCCCCGGTTATCTCGAAAAGCGAATGCCAGATGCCGAAGGCCAGGCTCGAAACACCTGTGCTTTTTGTCGGGGGGGATAACACGACAAGGAGCACAGGGAAAACACACAGGCGTGAGCGAGCCCAAAAAAGGAGGCTAATGTAATGATACGCGAGATCAGGTTCATCGTGACCGGCGAAGTCAGAAAGCCGAAGCTGGGTGACTGGTTCCTCAACAGGAACAACTTCCCCATATGTGCCGTTCAGGACTTCAACGTGACGAAATTTCCCATACTCAAAATGGAGGTCCTCGACGACGAGGGAAAAGCCGTCGAGACCCAGTGCGCCAGCATGTAGGCGGAAGGCTCATCGCATACAACGCCCGGGCCACCCCCGGGCGTTGCCATTCCCGCCTTCCATCAAGTTCCCCGGCACGCCCCACTTTATTGACCTGTATCTGCCTCCACCGTTCAAGCTGTTTTTAGGGTGGCAATCCCCGCTGTTGTCGGTTAGTATATCCGCGGAGGCTGGTCGCTGGTGAAGTTCGATCACATTGGTTTTGTTGTCGAGAGGATCGATGAATTTGTTGAGGTCTTGAAGGCCATCGGTTTTGCCGGGGCGACGAAGCCCGTTCCTGACTATGACAAGTATGTCAACGCATCCTTTTTACCCCTGGGCGAGAAGGACGGGACCTACCTCGAGGTGCTCGAACCGCTCAATGAGAGGTCGGCTGTTTACAACTTTCTCAAGAGGACCGGTGGTGGACTGCACCACCTTTGCTTTGAGGTGGACGACATAGAAAGGGTCTCGAAAGAGCTTGAGGAGAGGGGTTTCAAAATGGTTTCGCCGCCGACGGATTGCGGTGCCTACGATGAGAACCTCGGTCGTTCCTGCGAGGGAATAACGAAAATATCCTTTTTTCTTTTGCCCAACAGGCTTCTCATCGAGCTCGTCGAAAAGGCCGCTGAAAAGGGGGATGATCATCGCGATGATAAGAGATGATGGGAATCTGCTGCTTAAAGGATATGTGAAGAGCGAGCGGATGCTCAATCATTGTTATGCGGCGGAGGCGGTGATGAGGTCACTGGCCCGTCGGTTCGGCGAGGATGAGGAGAAATGGGGGTTGGCGGGACTTCTGCACGATATCGACATTGAAGTCACCGACGCCGACCTTTCCCGGCATTGTCTGGAAGCGGAAAAGATACTGACCGGCGAAGGCATTGATCCCGAGACGGTGGATGCCATCGTAATGCATAACGAGGCGGTCACGGGCAGGAAGCGCGAGACCCGTTTTCAGCATGCCCTTGCGGCGGCGGAGACCATCACGGGTCTTATCGTCGCAACGACCCTTGTCTATCCCGACAGGAAACTTGCCAGCGTCAAGACGAAATCCGTTGTCAAGCGCATGAAGGAAAAGGCCTTTGCGGCTTCCGTGAACCGCGACATCATCATGGAATGCGAGGTCATCGGTATTCCCCTTAACGAGTTTGCCGAACTGTCCATTGACGCGATGCTTGGGATCAGCGACCGGCTGGGATTGTGATTCTCGGGCTTGCCTTCATGATGTCATGGAAGGTACGGAAAAAGACCGCCCCCGGGCGTAAAATCAATTTATCTGCAGAAAGGAACTGAGTGAACCATACCGACGCACAGGCAACTGTCCTTAAGAAGGTCAGGAACTCGTCGTATCTGCAGGCATTTACCAATAGCCGCATGGTGGTTATGGTGCTTCTCGGATTCGCTTCGGGTCTTCCTTTGCCTCTGACCGCGGGTACTTTGCAGGCGTGGCTGACCGTGGCGGGCATCGATATCAAGACCATCGGCATCTTTTCGCTCGTGGGAATCCCTTACACGCTCAAGTTCCTCTGGTCGCCCTTTATGGACCGATTTGTGCCGCCATGGCTGGGCAGACGACGCGGCTGGATAGTCTCGATGCAGCTCCTTCTCCTTCTCGGCATTGCCGCCATGCCCCTGACGTCTCCCGGGAAGATGCCCCTTGCCCTTGCATTCATTGCGCTGGGGGTCGCCTTTTTCTCGGCTTCCCAGGATATAGTCATAGACGCATACCGCACGGACGTCCTCCCGGAAAAGGAGCGGGGCATCGGCGTGGCGACCTTTATCTTCGGGTACAGGATAGCCATGCTTGTCGGAGGGGCTCTGGCCCTCATTATGTCCGACATCGTGGGGTGGCAGAAGACGTATTTCTTCATGGCCCTGTTCATGATCTTCGGGATGCTGGGCGCCTTCATCGGACGCGAGCCGGACCATCATATCGTGCCGCCGCGGACGATGCAGGAGGCCGTCTGGGGTCCCCTGCAGGATTTCTTTTCCCGCAGAACGGCAATTGTGATCATCCTCTTCATCATTCTTTACAAGCTGGGAGATGCTTACGCAGGAGCGCTTTCAACGGCCTTTCTCATACGGGGAGTCAATTTCACTCCCACCGACGTGGGGACGATAAACAAGGGGATGGGTCTTATAGCAACCATCGTGGGAGCTCTCTTCGGAGGGGCCCTGATGGTGAAGATGGGGCTTTTCAGATCGCTGTGGTATTTCGGGATCCTCCAGATGGTATCGAACCTGTCTTTCATGGTTCTTGCCATCATCGGAAAGAGTTACCCTGCAATGATCGTCGCCGTTGCCTTCGAGAACCTTTCCGGGGGCATGGGATCAACGGCTTTTGTGGCCTTCGTCATGGCGCTCTGCAACAAGCGTTACAGCGCCACGCAGTTTGCCCTTTTGTCGTCCCTTGCCGTACTGGGGCGCGTTGTCGTATCTCCGACATCGGGCTATATAGTGACCTATATCGGATGGGCGAATTTCTTTCTCTTTACCACCCTGGCCGCTGTGCCCGGTTTGCTCCTCGTTCTGTATCTGAAAGGGGAGATTACGGCTCTCGACTCGCCCAAAACTACCTGATCGGGAGACCTCGGGCACGCACTGTTTCCTCTGCATTTCTTCCATTAAAATTTCTTCATAAATTTCATTGACAGGTTTTTGATACTGTGGGATACTGACAACGAAGTTTCGGAAGTGGCTGTCAGTAGTGATGAAATGCGTTTTTACCAGAACATCCCCATGACACGGTTCCGTTATCTTCAAAAAAATCACATAGGAGGGCTTTAGTAAGATGGCAAAAGGAACTGTGAAGTGGTTCAATGAGTCCAAAGGGTTTGGTTTTATTACGCAGGATGACGGTGTGGACGTTTTCGTTCACTACTCTGCAATCCAGGACTCCGGTTTCAAAACCCTTGCGGAAGGCCAGGAAGTCAACTTTGACGTCGTGAAGGGCCCGAAAGGACTTCAGGCGGCAAACGTAACCAAACAATAATACATAAAGATAAGGGTCCGATCGTATAGCGGCCGGACCCTTTTTCAATATTTATGAGGCACCATTCTCCTGTGGTAATCTCCAGAGGGGGATTTATTGCGGGCGGGGTCTGAGTATCACCGCCCCCGGCTTTTCTTTTATGTAATCCCGGAACAATTGGTCGATCACCCTGCGAGAACCTGCCGCCGATGAGGCGTGACGCAGGTACACCGCCCCCTTTTCCCTGATGACTATCCCGACATGGGAGACATCAAGTCCATCGACATCCGTATAGATGCCGGCATAGTCGCCATTATGCAATTCATCAAGCACATCCTGATCCATCATCACCGAGGGGATGTACTCCAGAGCCCTGTTCCGGACCGGGATCCCTTCAAGGAACAAGCTCCCGTCCGATCTGCGGTTGAGGGTCTTCAGGGCCTGCCGTACCCGACCCTTGCCTATCAGATTTGTGGCGTCGCTGACGAAGCTCCCGTTGTATTCCCTCCAGTCGGTGAAGAAATGGTTGCGGCTGGCGTACGAGACGACCCCTTCTCTGTAACGGACCCTTTTCAGGCGTTCCAGGAATCCCTGGAAGGAAGACGTCAGCCGCATCGCTTCTATATAGTCGATGAAGGTGAAGCAATCGAGGGCCGCAAGGTTTACGACGAATTCTTCCGCTATCCGGGGATCTCCGACAAGGGTCGATTCCCGATAGGGTGTATCGAGAAAGTTCTCTGAAAGAAAAACTATCCGCGAACCTGTGTCGTCGATCTTCGCGGCCCGGGCAAGCAATTCATCAATGCGGTTCCCGGACCACGCTCCAAGCATGATCCTCATTTTTTCGGTCATCGACTGATCATCCTCCCGTTTTGTTCCACCATCTTCATTTCAGCTTCAGGCAAGGGCTCAAGGAC
>Ga0351930_1048_pt1 | contig 23652 bp, 21 predicted proteins | sample BONcelT113001E10_FD_205823 | JGI IMG/M metagenome (GOLD analysis project Ga0351930, IMG submission 205823) | Enriched cells from coal bed in the Powder River Basin, Montana, United States - BONCAT cells T11 rep2 HSBNCT.T11.300.1.E10 ...
CATCGACCAGGGTAGCGAGGGAATTGGCGAAACGCTTCGTAACCAGACGCACGCTTTCTTCCGCATCATCCAGGGAAGCCCGGGCAACGGCCCGTCGCTTTTCCGCCTCGTCCAGTCGCAACAGACTCTCCCGAACCTGAAAGGCCACCTCGCGCCGCTCGTTTGCCAGCGTTTCACGGACGGAATTTTCCAGTGACCGGGCACGGGCACGCTCATCACCGCGGCGCAGGCCGTCGAAGAGTTCCCAGCGAAGGTTCACGCCGGCAAGCCAGGAATCATTATCACGACCAAAGGGCAGATCGCGGTCATTCATCTGGTAGCTGGCACTGCCATAGAGGGTCGGCAGATACGCGCTCCCGGCCAGACGGACCTCAACCTGCGCCTTTTCCACGGCTTTTTCAAGCTCCTGCAGATCCTTGCGGTTTGCCAGGGCGACCGCCACGAGATCATCTGCCTCCCGCCCGAGGGGCATGCCGGTGAGATACTCGCTGGTTTCGAGACTCACTCCCTCTGCTGCGCCGGTTAGCAGGGCAAGCCTCATGCCTGCCAACACGACGTTGTTTTTTGCCGTAATGAATTGCTGCTCCATCTCCGCCAGAAAAGTCCCGGCGCGCAACTCATCCGACTTCAGGCCCATCTCGGACTCTTTTCTCACCCGCGCCAGCCTTCGATGCTCTGCCGCATCGCTCAGCGCCTGTTCCGCTGCGGCAAGCCGTGCCCGTGCCATCTGCACCGCGAGATACGAGTTGAAAACCTCGTAGGCAATCTCTTCCCGACGCCGCTGCAGGGCGAGGCTCTGCTCTTCCGCTTCTTTTTCCGCCACGTTCGCGGCAAAGAGGATGCTCAGGTCGAAAAGAGGCTGCTCCAGGCTGAAAGCCGTTCGGAAGTCACCGGTTGCAGAGGGATGATTCAGTCTGTCGATCTGAAAGTCACTGTCGGCAAAGCGCCCCTGATCGAGTTTCATCATGAAGACGCGGGTCGGGGCATTGGAGGCGGAAAAGTTTTCATCGAAGAAGATGCGGGGCAGAAAACGGCTGCGGCTGGCGGCAACTCCGTGCCTGGCCGCCATTTCCCGCTGCTCTGCTGCCTTCAGCAGATTATTTCTTGACAGGGACAGGCGTATCGCCTCCTGGAGGGAAACGGCCCGTTCCTGGGCGAAGCAGAAAGACGGAAACAACACCAGCAGCACAGCAAATACCGAGAATGCCTTCACGGGTGACCTCCTGAAGGGAACATGAATAGGGTGCAGCGGACCCGAGCCCCTCGAAGCAGCTGTGATTGACCGGGCAAGGAAACCGGTAAAACCTTTGTATTCTATCAGGAGACCCTGTCCATGTATAGCCAATGAAAAAAGATATCGGCCGGAATCCAGGTACACCGGACCAAGGGGAAATCGATTGACAAAAAAGGGAGGGGAGCTTTATCCTTGCTAGGAGCCTGTCTGACTTAGGGTAAATCTGCTGCAAATCCGTCTGGACGGTCCAGATTCCGCCGCTTTTTTGGGCAATAGCACAACTATTACCCTGCAAAATCGACAAAATCTGTCCTCGCCCAGACAAATTTTCGCTTTGATTTCCTAAGTCCGACAGGCTCCTTGGATAACCGGGAGGATTTTTGTTCGACAAAGAAAAATGGAAAAAGAGGATACGTTCGATCCTGACATTGAACAGCCATCCGGGGCATATTTCGGCAGGATTCGCGGTCGGGGTTTTCATCAGCTTCTCACCCTTCTTCGGCCTGCATACCATCCTGGCGATTGCCGCAGCATTTCTTTTGCGAATCAACAAGGTGACCTGCCTGACCGGTACCTTGGTCAATACCCCTTTTACCATGGTGCCGGTTTTCATAGCCAGCAACCGGATCGGCGAAGCCTTTCTCGGCCGCACACCGCAGAAAATCATTTTTCAGGATCTGAACTTGTCAACCACCCTTGAACTGCTGGAGTCTCACGGTGCGCAGATTCTGATCGGCACCTCTCTCATCGGCTTTGTGGCCGCCCTCATCTCCTATGCGATTCTCTACTACCTCATCGTCCGTTTTCGCCGCAGGGACGAAACCCTCGACTGCCTCACCAAACAGATGGAAGAAACCGGCGAAGACCTCGAGCAGGGGTAAACCCGGGTGTTCATACTGATTGCAGGCAGAACTGAGTGCCTTGCTGCCGGATTATTGTCCCAGCAGCGGGCTCAGAGTCTGGTAGGTTACATACGAAACCGCAGCTGACGCCGGGATGGTGAGAACCCAGGCCCAGACAATGCGGTAGGCAATCTGCCAGTTTATGGCCGAAAGTCGCTTCGAGAGACCGACTCCGAGGATGGAAGACGTGATGACATGGGTGGTGCTGGTGGGCATGCCGATGGCGGCGGCACCGAGGATGACACCGGCGGAGGCGGTTTCGACGCAGAAACCGTGAACCGGCTGCAGCTTGACGAAATCGTGGCCGACAGTCTTGATGATGCGCCAGCCGCCAATGGCGGTACCGAGTGCCATTGCCAGGGCACAGGCAACCTTGACCCAGGTGGGGACAGCAAAGGTCTCAAGCCAGCCGTAGCTGACCAGGGCCATGGTAATAACACCCATCGATTTCTGGGCGTCGGCGGTGCCGTGGGAAAAGGCCATGGCCGCGGCGGACAAAACCTGAAGCTTCCGGAAGCCCTTGTTCAGGACGTAGGGTGATTTGTTGCGAAAGGCCCACATCATGATCACCATGAAGAGAAATCCGAGGGCAACGCCGACGATCGGGGACAGTATCAGGGCAAGGACAATCGTCTTCAATCCGGCAGCGTGGAGGGCCGAGAAGCCGGCATGGGCGATAACCGCCCCCATCAACCCGCCGATGATGGCATGGGAAGAGGAAGAGGGCAGCCCATAGTACCAGGTTATCAAGTCCCAGACGATCGCACCGATGATGCCGGCCAGCACCACCATCTGGGTGACGCTCGAGGGCTCCACGATCCCCTTGCCGATGGTGGCGGCAACCTTGGTGGAGATCATGGCACCGGCAAAGTTGAGAACAGCGGCCATGAGAATCGCCGACCTGATGGAAAGTGCCCGGGTGGAGATACAGGTGGCAATGGCATTGGCGGTATCGTGGAAGCCATTGATGAAATCGAAAATCAGGGCAGCCGCGACAACGAGAAAAAGCATTACCAGAGTGGCATCAAGCATTTTTCAGAACCACACTTTCCAGAATATTGACGGCATCTTCACACTTGTCACAGGCCCGCTCCAGGGTCTCGTAAATCTCTTTCCACTTGATAAGCTGAATCGGGTCCTTCTCTTCGTCGAACAAGCGGCTGATGGCCTCGCGGCAGACCCGATCCGCCTCGTTCTCCAAAGAATTGACCTCCACGCAGTAGCGGTTGATCTGCTCCAGATTGCTGCCGAGCAGCGAGACGGCCCCCTCGAGAGACTGGCAGGATTTGAGGATCAGAAACGCCATTTCCTTGGCCGTTGCGGTGGGCTGTTCCACGTTATACATGACAAAGCGCTGCGAGCAGGCATCGATCAGATCCAGGATGTCGTCCAGTGCCCCGGAAAGGGCATAAATATCCTCCCGATCGAGCGGCGTAACGAAGCTCTTGTTCAGCTTCTTCACAATGTCGTGGGTCAGGATGTCACCGTTGTGTTCGATCTGTTTGATTTTCTTCTGGCTGGCCACCGGATCGCTGAAGTCGTCGAGCATTTCCTTGAAAAGCTGCGCACCCTCTACAATATTTCGCGCCAACTCATTGAACAGGACAAAGAACTTTTCTTCCTTGGGAATCAGTCCAAACATGGTGGTTCCTCCCACTACCCGGACCCTTACAGCCCGGCGAATTATAAACCGGCTATAAATAACACATTTTTGCCGTACATCCTATAGGAATGTTACATTCGTGTCACGATTCGTTCCGTTTGCGCCATTTCCCCTTGATTTTCCCCTGTCGCTTCCCGTATTGTCGCACATTACGTAATTCGATTTCAGGAGAGTTTGTGACCGGTTTAGAGGCAGGCATATTAGGCATCGTTGAAGGACTTACGGAATTCCTGCCGGTTTCATCCACCGGACACCTGATCCTCGTTTCAGAACTTCTCCAGATCCCCCAGACCGAAGCGCACAAGGCCTTCGAGGTGGCGATACAGCTCGGTGCGATCCTGGCGGTGGCCTGCCTCTACTGGCGCAAGCTTCTTGTCCGCTCCGACCTGCTGTTGAAACTGGCTGTCGGGTTTCTGCCGACCGGCATCATCGGCCTGCTGCTCTACAAACTGGTCAAGAATCTCTTCGATTCCTCGGTGGTCAGCATTTCTCTCATTGTCGGCGGATTTGCCTTCTTTGTTGTGGAGTATTTCCTCAAGGAACACAAACCGACGATCCATGACGTCGGCGATGTCACCTACCGCACCGCTTTCACCATCGGACTGGTCCAATGTGTCTCCATGATTCCCGGCGTATCCCGCTCCGGCGCAACCATCATCGGCGGACTGCTGTGCGGCATGAACCGCACGGCCGCAGCCGAATTCTCCTTTCTGCTGGCATTGCCCACCATGCTCGCCGCAACCTGCTTCGATCTCTTCAAGAACTCCGCGGCGTTTCAAGACGGCGACTGGGGTAACCTGCTGATCGGCTTCATCGTTTCCTTCATTTTCTCCATCATCGGCATCAAGGTCCTGATCCGCTTTGTCGCCAAACACACCTTCATCCCCTTCGGCGTCTACCGCATCATTGTCGGCTCGCTGTTTCTTCTCCTTGTTGTGTAAATTTCAAACTACTATCTCTCGCCCGCTCGCTTCGCTCACTCGAGACCGCACGTGTGCGCCGTAGCTTTAGCGAAGGAGTAGAGGACACAGAGAAAAGCTAAAGGCTAAAATCTTTTTTAAGGTTTTTGATTCCCTCTACTCCTTCGCTGAAGCTTCGGCGCACACGTGCGCCCTCTGTGAGCTCTGCGAGAGACAGGGTTGTGTTTTGCTGTTGCCTTTAACTCAAAACTCATAACTCATAACTTAAAACTGCCTTATCTCACGCCCGCTCGCTTCGCTCACTCGAGACCGCACGTGTGCGCCATAGCTTTAGCGAAGGAGTAGAGGACTCAGAGAAAAGCTAAAGGCTAAAATCTTTTTTAAGGTTTTTGATTCCCTCTACTCCTTCGCTGAAGCTTCGGCGCACACGTGCGCCCTCTGTGAGCTCTGCGAGAGACAGGGTTAGGTAGCCTTTGACTTTACCTTAAAACTAAAAACTCAAAACTCAAAACTCAAAACCGATTACCTCCAAGCTGAACTCAAGTATTTACTTCCTTCCCGCACAGTTCCATGCTACACACCAAATAGTGCATCAACACTAATGTATAATCTCTTACCTGTAAACACACAATATACCGATTTGAAGGAGACAACCGATGGCGGGCGGAATCAAGGGCTGGCCGGAAGATGAACGGCCGCGGGAAAAGATGCAGAAACAGGGAGCACAGGCATTGAGTGATGCGGAGCTCCTGGCCCTCGTCATACGCAGCGGTGATCCGGCAACAAAGCAGAGCGCGGTGGACATCGGCCGGCTGCTGCTGCAGGATTTCGGCAGCCTTCGAGCGCTCGCGGGAGCCACAATCACGGAAATCTGCCGGGTCAAAGGTGTCGGCTCGGCAAAAGCCACCGCCATCAAGTCCGCCCTTGAGATCAGCGTCCGCCTCAACACCGACCGCCTCGCAAACGGCGAACGGTTCACCTCCCCCGAACAGGTGTACCAACACTTTCACTTCTCGTTCCGCGACCGGTGCAAGGAATACTTCATCGTCCTGCTCCTGGACGGCAAAAACCGGATTATCCGGGAAGTACAAATCTCCGAGGGCTCCCTGAACCAGAGCATTGTCCACCCCCGGGAAGTGTTCAACCCGGCGGTCCGCGATTCAGCGGCCGCCATGATTCTGGTACACAACCACCCATCGGGCGACCCGACCCCCAGTCGGGAAGACCGGGAGATAACCCGCCGCTTGAAGGAAGCAGGAGAACTGATGGGTGTCGCGGTGCTCGACCACATCATCATCGGCGACGGCAGGTATATCAGCTTCACCTCCCAGGGGCTGCTGTAACGTCTATCGGAAAAAGTTTCCGCAAAAACTTGATACAGATCAAGGTGCGTCATTCTGATTACGGTATAGTCCTAGTCAGCAAGCGGGAAGAACCGCCACCGGGCCAACGACGTTACCAGAAAAAAAACCAATAATCAGGAGGAAACAAACATGTTCTGTCATCAGTGTGAGCAAGCGGCAAAGGGAATCGGATGCACTATTCAGGGAGTGTGCGGAAAGAAGCCGGACGTTGCGGATCTTCAGGACAATCTGCTCTATGGACTGAAGGGACTCGCGTTCTTCGCCGACAAGGCACGGAAGCTCGGCGCCAAGGACCAGGAAATTGACGTCTTCATCCTGGAAATCCTTTTTACTGTATTGTGTCCCCCTGTTTTCGACAGTGCTCATGTTGAATCTTGCCGGTTGTTCCCACGATGGTAAGGAGGAGAAGGAGCAGCCTCCCGTTGTGAAAGGTTTGACCCTGGAAAAGGTGGCTCTTGCCACCCTGCCCGAACAGTTCGAGGCATCGGGAACGGTGAAGGCAAAAAATGCTGCCCAGCTTGCGGCCCGCATCAGCGGTACCGTTTCAGAAATTCACGCACAAGAAGGAGATCGTGTGCAGCGCGGCAGTCTGCTGGTAACGCTGGTGGCCCTTGAAAGCACCTCCGGGGCGAGCGAAGCGGCCCATGCCGTGGAAGAGGCCCTGGCACGCAAGAGACTGGCTGACGTGACCTATGGCAGGTTTGTCAAGCTGTACCAGGAGCAGGCCGTAACCGGGCAGGAACTGGACACCCGCCGGGCCGAGCGGGACATGGCCGACCAGGCGCTGGCCCGGGCCCGGGAGGCTGCCCGGTCAGCTGCGGCCGTTGCCGGCTATACCAGGATCATTGCGCCGATCAGCGGAGTGGTCACCGCCAAGGCGGTTGATCCGGGCAGCACTGTTTTTCCGGGGATGCCGTTGCTGACGATCGAGGAAGAAGGCCGCTACCGTCTCGAGCTGGCGGTTCCCGAGACCCTCCGGGGAAAGGTTGCCCTGGGAGCGTCGGTTCCCGTTTTCCTGGACGGCAGTAACGGCAGTTCAACCGGTACGGTGGTGGAAATCGTGCCCAGGGTTGATCCGGTCAGCCGCACCGTTACGGTAAAGCTCGATATCCCTGCCACGGGAAGGCAATCCGGCCAGTTCGGCCGTGCACTGCTGCCGGTTGGTGAAAAACAGGGCCTTTTGGTCCCGAAAACGGCTGTCCTGGAACGGGGGCAGCTCACTTTCGTCTGGGTGGTCGATGACGGGAATATTACCCGCATGAGGCTGGTGAAGCCGGGCAACGCCATGGCCGAACGAATCGAGATTCTCGCCGGTCTTTCCGCCGGGGAGCGGATCGTGGTGGGCGGTATGGAAAAGGTGACCGACGGGGCACAGGTGAAGTGAGAGGGATTGTAAGTCCCTTACCCCATACCCCGTACCCGTACCCCTTAATCTTTAATCCTTAATCCAGTAACGTTGAGTGCTTCTATACCGCCAGTGGAGTCCTACATGAACAAGCTCGGAATCGCCGGTACCATTGCCCGCGCTTTTATCGATTCGAAGCTGACCCCTCTTATCGTCATAGCCTCACTGCTCCTCGGCCTCTACGCGATTCTGGTGACGCCGAGAGAGGAGGAGCCCCAGATAGTGGTGCCGATGGTGGACATCTACCTGCCGCTGCCCGGCTCGACCCCGCAAGAGGTGGAGGAGCGGGTGGTCAAACCATTCGAGGGAAAACTGTGGGAGATCAAGGGGGTCGAGTATGTCTATTCCACCAGCGGACCGGGCATGGGGATCATCACGGTCCGCTTCCTGGTGGGCGAGGACCTGGAGAAATCGCTGGTCAAGCTCTACAACAAGGTGATGAGCAACCGGGAGATCCTGCCGCCCGGTGCCGGCGAACCGCTGGTGGTGCCGAAGTCCATCGACGATGTGCCGATCGTGACCCTGACCCTCTGGTCCGGGCGCTATGATTCCCATACCCTGCGCCGTGTTGCCCGGGAACTCTGCGACGAGCTGAAAAAGAGCGTCAATGTGGCCGAGACCGGGATCACGGGGGGACTCCGGCGGCAATTGGCGGTGCGGCTCGATTCCGGGAGGCTGGCCGTGTACGGGCTGTCGCCGCTCCAGGTGATCGGTGCCCTGCAGAAGGGTAATGTTGCGCTTCGTTCGGGAGACATTCCGGGAGACAACCGCGAGTACCTGGTGGAGGGCGGCGATTTCCTCGCTGATGCGGAGTCGGTGAAACGCCTGGTGATAAACGTCCACAATGGCCGCCCGGTCTATCTTGCCGATGTGGCCGAGATCCGGGATGGTCCCGAAGAACCGGATCAGTACCTGTTTTTCGGTCTCGGTCCGGCGGCGAGCAGCAAGGGGATCAGTGGCGAACCCTGGAGAAATTACCCGGCGGTCACCATTTCCGTGGCCAAGCGGAAAGGGGCCAATGCCACCTGGGTGGCGGAGGATCTGTTGGCGCGGGTGGAATCCCTGAAGGGAAAGACTATTCCTGCGGATATTCAGGTTACCGTGACCCGTAATTACGGCGAGTCCGCCCGGGAGAAGAACAACGAGCTGCTCTTCCACATGTTCCTGGCGGCTCTCTCGGTGACGATTCTCATCGCCCTGTTCATGGGCTGGCGTGCCGGGGCCGTGGCCGCTATCGCCATTCCCGTTACCCTGGCCCTCACCCTGTTCTTCTTTTCGCTGTTCGGCTATACCCTGAACCGGATTACCCTGTTCGCCCTGATTTTCTCCATCGGCATCCTGGTGGATGACGCTATTGTGGTGGTGGAGAATATCCACCGCTATTTCACCACCACCAGCTTCAAGCCTCTGGAGGCGGCAATCAGGGCCGTGGACGAAATCGGCAACCCCACGGTGCTCGCAACCTTTGCGGTCATCGCCTCGATCCTGCCGATGGGTTTCGTCGGCGGACTCATGGGTCCCTACATGAGGCCCATTCCGGTTGGGGCGAGCATGGCCATGCTCTTTTCGATGCTGATCGCCTTTACCGTCACCCCCTATTTCGCCTACCGGATGATGAAGGGCGAGTCCCATTTCGCCAGTGATACACCGCCTGAGGAGTCACGCCTTACCCGCTTCTACCGCGTGATCATGGGCAGGCTTCTCCACGACCGGAAGATCCGCGCCGCTTTCCTGGTCGGGGTCGTGGTGCTGCTGCTGGCTTCGGTGAGCCTGCTGTTTCTGCAAGCCGTCACGGTCAAGATGCTCCCCTTCGACAACAAGAGCGAGCTGCAGGTAATCGTAGATGCCCCGAGCGGCACCGCCCTGGAAGAGACGGCCCGGCTGGTCTCCGAGATGGGGGACGCTCTGCGGACCTTTCCCGAGGTGACCGATTTCCAGACCTATATCGGCACCAGTGCCCCCTTCAACTTCAACGGTCTGGTGCGCCACTACTATCTGCGGCGCGGGGCGAATCTGGCCGATATCCAGGTAAACCTGGTCGGCAAGTCCGAGCGGTCGGACCAGTCCCACGACATAGCCAAACGGATCCGTCCGGTACTGAAGAAGATCGCCGACCGCTATGGTGCCCGCATCAAGGTGGCCGAAATTCCCCCCGGGCCGCCGGTGCTCTCCACGTTGGTGGCGGAGGTGTACGGCCCCGATCAGCAAACCCGCATCGCTCTTGCCGGGCAGATCAAGGACATCTTCAACAAAACCCCCGGCGTGGTGGACGTGGACTGGTACCTGGAGGATGATCAGACCCTCTATACCTTTGTCGTGGACAAGGAAAAGGCCGCCCTTTCCGGCATTTCCACTGACGACGTGGCGAAAACCCTGCGTATAGCACTGGGCGGGGTGGATGCCGGGCTCTTGCACCTGCCGGGGGAAAAGGAGGCGGTACTTGTCAACGTGCGGCTGCCCCTGAACCGGCGAAGCTCGCTGGAGGCTCTTTCCTCTCTCTACGTTCCGTCGCCGGGCGGGAATGTTCCGCTGTCCCAACTGGTCCGTGTGAGCAGGGGCATCGAAAACAAGAGCATCTATCGCAAAAATCTGAAGAACACCGTGTACGTGATCGGGGATGTGGCCGGCGAGATCGAAGCCCCGGTCTACGCTATCCTGAAAATGGGCAAGGAGATCGACAAGATCAAGCTTCCGGACGGCTATCGGGTCGGCCAGCTGGCATCCCGGCAGCCCTGGAGTGAGGAACAGCCGTCAATCAAGTGGGACGGCGAATGGCACATCACCTACGAAGTTTTTCGCGACCTGGGAATCGCTTTCGGCGCGGTAATGGTTCTCATCTATGTCCTGGTGGTGGCCTGGTTCCGGAGCTTCACCACGCCGCTGGTGATCATGGCACCCATACCCCTGACCCTGATCGGCATCCTGCCGGGCCATGCGCTGTTCGGCGCCTTCTTCACCGCCACCAGCATGATCGGCTTTATCGCCCTGGCCGGGATCATTGTCCGTAATTCCATCATCCTCATTGACTTCGCCGAGCTGAAAAGGCGGGAGGGGCTCCCCCTGGATGAGGCGATCATCGAGGCGGGTGCGGTGCGTTTCCGGCCCATGCTCCTGACCGGTGCCGCTGTTGTGGTCGGCAGTTTTGTCATCGTCTTTGACCCGATCTTCCAGGGGCTGGCCATTGCCCTCATGTTCGGCGAGATTGCCTCCACCACCCTGTCGCGGGTGACGATACCGGTGCTGTACTATCTGGTGGAGCGGCGGAAGGAAGTGAGAGGTGAGAGGTGAGACGTGAGAGGTGAGACGTGAGACGTGAGAGGTGAAAGGAGAAAATGCCATGTACATTGACCGTTTGCTGAGAATCATTGCCGGCGCGTTTATCCTGCTGTCGGTCCTGTTGGCTGTGAAGGTCAGCCTCAACTGGCTCTGGTTTACCGCTTTTGTCGGGCTGAACCTGTTCCAGTCGGGCTTCAGCAACTGGTGCCCGATGATTACGATTCTGGAAAAGCTTGGCGTGCCGCGTTTTCCGAAAGGCCATCATGCAGAATAGACTCCGTATTACCGTCCTTTGCGAGAATACCGTCGGTCCGGTCTCCGGAACCTTGGGCGAGCATGGCTTTGCCGCCCTGCTCGAGGGTGACGGGCCGAGCATCCTCTTCGACACCGGCATGGGGGAAACCCTGCTGCAGAACGCGGTGCGGATGAATCGTGATCTGCACCGGGTTGAGCAGGTGGTCCTTTCCCACGGACATTGCGACCATACCGGCGGCCTTCTTCCCCTGCTGAGAAATTGTGGCGGCAAGGAGGTCTATGCCCATCCCGCGGTATTTTCCCGGCGCTACCTGGTCAAGGATAACGCCGAGAGCATTCCCATCGGCATTCCGTGCGACGAGGCCTTTCTGCGGGGGATGAAGGCACGGTTCAATCTGGACGACCGGTTCCGGGAGATCGCCCACAATGTTTTCCTCACCGGCGAGGTGCCGCGAAAAACCGCCTTCGAGAAGGGGGACCGGGGCTTGTTCCACGACCCTGAGGGGCGCGAAGTCGATTTGCTGAAGGACGACCAGTCACTGGTAATCAAGACCTCGAAAGGGCTGGTTCTCCTGCTGGGCTGCTGCCATGCCGGGCTGGTGAACACCATTGAGCATGCCCGGGAAAAAACCGGCGAGGAGCGGGTCTACGCCGTGGTTGGCGGCACTCATCTTAATTTCTGCTCCCCCGACCAGACGGATGCGACGGTGCAGGCTCTGCGCAGTTTCGGGATCGGCAAGATCTGTGCAAGTCACTGCACCGGTTTTGCTGTTTCAGTACGGCTGCAGCGGGAGTTTCCCGGCGAGTTCCATCCAGCCAATGTCGGGTATATGCTGGAGACGGGATAAAAAAAGGGGCGACCGTGCGGTCGCCCAAGGAGGGAAAAAAAGTCGCTCTAGTCGGTTTTAACTGACAGATTCCTTTTTCCGTTGTAGATGAGCATTACATGAACTGTGCCAGTTGGAAAATTTTGCCAACCGGAGTGAAATCAGCTTTTTTGGTACCGGCTGGTTTTCGAAGGAAAACAACGGCCCGTCAGGCCTTGTGCCTTGCGGTGAGGGGCTCGAGGGCCGTTGCCGGTGAGATTCCGGGGATGCTGAAATGCCGGGTGGGAAGTGATTGTTGCCTTGGGGTTATGACGTGGGGCTGCCTGGTTTTTGTGCAGCAGATGCCCTTTGTCGGGCACTCGGAGCCGGTCACATTTACCTGATCCCGACAGGTTCCTGGATCAGATCCAGCACGGCCTGTACCGTTTTCTCGATACCCGTGGCGGATTCCGAGATCCGGGTCGCCAGCATGTAGGCTGGAGTGGAAACGATCTTGTGCTCCTTATCCAGCACGAATTCCGTGACCGGGCAGTCCACATGTTTGCTGCCGGTCTGATTGATGGCTGCCGCGGTGCCGGCGTCGCTGCCGATGGTAACGGAGGGGGCATACTCCTTGCCGAGCAGCGTCGCTATCAGGGCCGGCGCAATGCAGATGGCCCCGATCGGTTTTTTTGCCGCGGCCATTTCCCGCACGAGACGGGCAACGTCCGGCTGAATGGCCGCATCCGCTCCTTTGGCGGCGAAGTCGCAGAGGTTCGTGACTGCCCCGAAGCCGCCGGGGAGGATGATCGCATCCAGGTCTGCCGCCCGCACATCCTTGATGTTTCTGATGGTGCCGCGGGCGATCCGTGCCGATTCCACCAGCACGTTTCTCTTCGCACCCGTTTCTTTCATGGTCAGGTGATTCACTTCGGATAATTCCATATCCGGAGCCATGCAGACCGCCTCCGCGCCATTCCTGTCGATTGCCAGCAGGGCCAGCACCGCTTCGTGGATCTCGCTGCCATCCCTCACCCCGCATCCGGAAAGTACCAGGCCGATTTTCTTTTTCACGCAATCCTCCTTGCCTGTACCAGGCTGTGTCAAACGGAATGCCTTCCGGGACGCTGTGCGAATGCATCAAGGTTTACAGATACAGGTCTACTTCTTTGCTGCCGGCTTGACTTCGATGTTCACGGCCTTCATCTGGTAGTAGATCGTGGCCTTGGCTCCCACCTTGAGGTCGCCGCTGAGCTTGGTGTCCTTGTCGCGGGCGATCTCCCACTTTTCCTTCCCTTTCTGAATGGTAACCATGTCCGGCTTAACGTCCAGTACCGGTCCGGTTACCTGGTAGCTTTTCGGCGTGCCGGCAAAGGCAACAGACGAAGTCAACAGCGTGGTGGCGACAAATGCAGCGATACGTTTCATGGTGACCTCCTTGGAGCCTGTCGGACTAAGGAAATCGAAGCGAAAATTCGACTAGGCGAGGACAGATTTTGTTGATTTTGCAGGGCAATAGTTGTTCTATTGACCAAAAAAGCGGCGGAATATGGACCGTCTAGACGGATTTGCAGCAGATTTATCCTAAGTCCGACAGGCTCCTTGCATCAGGGTAATGGATTACAGGCCACTACTACCAAAGAAACGGCAGATGTCAAGGGACGGGCAGCCGGCCGACGTCGACTGGAGGCGATTCTTATCCGCTATGTGCCGCCGCAGAGGGGCGCGACACTGTTTTCAGCCTGTCAGAAAATAATCACGCTGACGGTAAACAGCAGAATGCAGAGCAGCGACCCGGCACTGATACAGGCGATGGCGAATTCTTCATCAAGCCGATACTTGAGTGCGATGATGCTGGTCGTAAGCGCCGGAGGCATGGCCGTTTCGAGGAGCGTGACGCGATAGGGAAGCCCGTCTTTTCCCAGAAGATGGAACACCAGCAGCAGCAGCAGAGGGACGAGAATCATCCGTATGGTGAGGCATGCGGCGAGCGGTTTGCAATCCCGAAGCGAGGCGAGTCGGACCCTGGCACCGATAAGGAAAATAGTGAGGGGGAGGGTCGTCCAGCCGAACCAGCCCAGAACAGTGCCGAACGGGCCGGAAAACCCGAGGCCGGCGATGTTGAGGGCCAGAGCGGCCAGGAGTGCCAGGAATGGGGGAAATTTCAGACAATGAAATATACTTTCCTTTCCTCCCGCAATGAAAAACCCCAGGGTGAGAAAGACCGGAAACATGCCCATCTGGTCGTAAATGACAGCGTAGGAGAGGCCGGTTTCGCCAAACAGCGCATAGGAGAGCGGGTAGCCAAGCAGCGCAGTATTGGGGAAGGTCGAGACGAGGATGAAAACGCGCAGCCGAGTGTCTTCGAGCCGGAGGAGCTTACCGACGGCCAGGGAAAGCGCCGCCCCGGCGAACATTACCAGCCAGGCAATGACGGCAATATCGAAATGGGCCTTGCGCAGATCAATGCTGCTGATGGTCATGAGGGTCAGACACGGCAGAGAGAAGCTGAGGACATAGCGCACCAGGTGGGTCAGGTGTTTTTCCCTGACCACTCCTGCGCGGCGGAGGATCAAGGCAAGGCAGAAGATGCCGGTTATCAGCAATATTTTATCCATGGGGTCTCCGGGAGAACAGGTTGTCCGGGGGGAACTAAACGTGATCTCTGAAGCCTGCTCTACCAGAAATGACAGCGGAAGAAAAGGCAAAAATGCCGGAAGCCGAAGCGGGCCTGTTTCCGACCCTCCCAGCGCTGTCGGCTGGGGGAAATTGCATTGACATCCCGGTGCTTTTTGGCTACCCTACTTACATTTATCCCCGAAATTCCAAACGTTAGCGAGGTTTTTCATGCACGGGTTCCGCTCCATAACCAGCCTTGTTGTACTGCTGACCCTGATTTTATCTTCCGGGTGCGAGAAGAAAGACGGGGCCATCTACTATGAATCCAATCGCAAGGGAACAGCTGATGCCCCGGTGAAGGATGTGCCGAAGGATATTCTTGCCACCCAGCAGGCCTTTTCCGCCTTGGTGAAGCAGGTTACTCCTTCGGTTGTCAATATTTCCACCATCAGCAAAAAGAAGCTTGTCCAGCCCCTTTTTCAGTTCTCTCCCTTCTTCAACGAACAATTCGACGGAAATCAACCCCGGTTCCGCAGAGATAACAGCCTCGGGTCCGGTTTCATCATCAATCGGGACGGCTACATCCTTACCAACGATCACGTGATCCGTGATGCCGAAATCATCAAGGTCAAACTTTCGAACGATACCGTCTACACCGGTACGGTGGTCGGGGTGGATTCGAAAACCGATATTGCCGTCATCAAGATCGATAGCAAGGAGCCGTTGCCGGTTGCGGTGCTCGGCGATTCGTCGAAGCTGCAGGTGGGACAGTGGGCCATTGCCATCGGTAATCCCTTCGGCCTCGACCGGACGGTGACCGTTGGTGTCGTTTCAGCCACCGGCCGCTCCAACATGGGGATCGAGACCTACGAAGATTTCATCCAGACGGATGCCTCCATCAATCCGGGGAATTCCGGAGGGCCGCTGCTCAATATCCATGGCGAGGTTATCGGCATCAATACCGCCATCGTCGCCTCCGGCCAGGGGATCGGTTTTGCCATTCCCATCAACATGGCCAAAAACGTGGTGGAACAACTCATTAGCAAGGGAACCGTCAGCCGCGGCTGGCTGGGTGTTTCCATTCAGCCGGTTACCGAGGATATCGCCAGTTCCTTCGGCCTGAAAAAAGCGGCCGGTGCTCTCATCAACGAGGTGGTTGCCAAGAGCCCGGCGGCCAAGGCAGGACTCCGGCAGGGTGACGTCATTGTTGCCATCGACGGTACTGATATCAAGGAAGTGGCACATCTCCAGCGACTGGTGGGGGAACTGCCGGTCGGGAAGCGTGTCGAGGTGAAGGTTTTCCGGGAGGGTAAAGAAACCAAACTTCCCCTGGTTATCGGCAGCGCAGAGAGTCCTGCGGCAAAACAGGTGAAACCCGCGGAGCCGCAGCCGGCAGTGTGGCTCGGCATGTCGGTGGCAGAGCTTCCGCGCGAACTGCGCATGAAAGGTTTATCGGGTGTCTTCATCAGTGAGCTTGACCCTGACGGGGCCGCGGCGGAAGCAGGCCTGCAGCAGGGCGATATCATTGTTTCCATCAATCGAAAGAACATCGGGACTCTCGCCGAGTATGCCGGAGTTGTTGCTGAAAGCAGGGCAAAGGGTTCGGCGGTGCTGCTGGTGAAAAGGGGCAACGCCAGTATCTACTTTGTCTTGAATACACGATAGGGGGCAGGGAATGAGTCTGATAGACAATCCGGATCATGCACGGCGACTGGCGAGGGCCATTATTTCCGATGTGGCTATCTATAATCGGGAAAAGGTCATCGAAGGTATCCGGAACGACACCATCTTCGAAATCCTGGAGAGTGAACTCCAGGAAGGGCGGCAGCATTTCGCTACCCGGATAACCCCTGAACTCGCTGCCTCGAATATTTTTGAGCTGGCGATTGTGGATGTTCTCATCAAGCGGGCGGGCAAAATCGAATCGCCCATCTGGTAGCTGTCCGGGAGTATGGTTAATGGTACTGCGGGGCGCGATTCCGACAGATCGCGCCCCTGGTTTTTTCAATCTCTTGTTTGATGGCTTCGCAAAGAGTCATTCCCCTGCCCTTGATAAACCTTCGCGATAAGGCCGCTTCGGCCCACAAGCTGGGAGGACCCACAGTGCCTAAAGGAACTGTTTGGAGAAGTTGCTATGGTGATTCAAACACTGCTGCTCTTTGGCTGCTGAGGAGAATGGGACGAGAAAATGGGCAAAGAACTGACACATATTATCTGCGCCGAGCAGACGGTGGAAAAACTTACCGGTTCCGTTGGCGGGGGCTTCCTCTCTTTGCTGAGAGACTTTTCCACGGCATACCATTTCGGCGCAATTGTCGCGGATACCTTTTTCTATGCGGTCCGGTTTCCTTTCGAATCGGGCCCTTCGCTCTGCTGGGGGGACGTGATTCATGGTGCGGAAGGTAACGATACCAGCCGGCCGGTCCACCAGATGCTGAAGGCGTTGCGGGATTCGCCGAACGACAGCCTGTACGGGGAAAAAGCCGCTTTTGTCAGCGGTTTTCTGAGCCATATCGCCCTTGATTCGATCCTGCATCCGTATGTGTACCATGTGAGCGGCAATTATTATGATGAGGATCCGGTTGCTCGCCGGGAGACGCAGGCCAGGCATCGTCTAATTGAATCCTGGTTGGATCTCCATCTGCTGGAACAAACTTCGCAACAGTTGGCTCGCTGCACCTATCTGTCGGAAATCAGGGGAAAAGGCGCGTTGAACAGGCAGTTGATGCGGTTTCTGTTTACCGCCTGTGAAAAATCTTTTCAGATCGATCCCGATTCCTGGCGCTTTCTGCTGCGGGGATATCGAGTACAGATGATCCTGAATGCAGCGTTTCCCAATGCAGCGCTGGGCAAGTCGCTGTGCCTTGTTGACAGGTTTCTGTCCGGCCGGCTGCAGTCTTTTCTCGCGCTTTTCTATCCGTGGGGAAATTCGGAGGTGCCGGAAGAGATTATCAACTTCAAATCATTCCGTCATCCGGTAACAGGAGATGTCCAGGGCGACGGCTTTGCGAGTCTCTGGAAACAGTCCGTGGAGCGCAGCGGAGAATTCCTGACAGCGGTGGAAAAGTATCTTTTTCTGGGAATGGATGACGATGAGTTGCGTAACGTCATCCGCGGCTACAGTCTCAGTACCGGCCTCGAAGGTGTTCCGACCCGTGATGCGGTTCATTACGAGCCCATTCCCCTCGAGAGACTCTGGCTCCATTGCAAGCGCCGTGGATGAGTGCCGGGAAGCCCTTTCGGGTTGACCCGGGCAGCACGGCGGCAGGGCGATTACTGCGCTATTTTTTCCGCAATGCTCTTGGCCTCTCGGGCGATTCCCTTCAGTGTGTCGAGAAATTTGAGGAAGACCGCCGAAGCTATCGGTAGACATAAACCTTCGATCATCCGCTCTTCGTGATGCGTGGCGTATTGACTGGTTGCCTTTTCCACCATGACTTCCGATTCCTGAACGTAGCGAATCAGGATGGGATTCTTCACCAGTACCAGGTCTGTCGCGGCGTTGAGTATCTCAACCAGGCTCTGGGAGAGGAAACTTATTTCAGTGATCGCCCGGTCGCTGAACAGGATGTTATCGTCAAACTTTTTCGCCAGCATTGCTGCGAGAGTCTCCAGGTGGCCGCAGATCGCGAGAAAATGTTTCGGGATATCACCATAGACCTTCCGCTCTTTTTCCTGTCGCACCATTTCCGCGATTTTTTTTGACAGCAGCGGCTCCTCCGCCTTGATTGCGGCGAGTTCCGTCAGGCAGTCTTTCAGCGATTCGCGACTGGAGTAGATAAAGGCTTTCTGCAGCAACCCGAGACAATTCGCGGTCCTGCTACCCATGGTGTGTATTTGGTGCACCAGCTCAGTCCATGATTCAATCATATGATCCCTCCTTCTGAAGCGTCTTTTGCCTGTTCTGCGGTTATTTCGATCCACCACCTTGATCTGCCCGGCCGTGTACCGACAGTCGCTGTTTCCCGGGAAGACTTTCCGGAGAAAGCAAGCAGGACTCAACTGGTTGTGAATCGGGATAGTAAATATAGCACAAAGTAAAAGTTTTACTTATACTAAAATTTGCTGCTCTCGCAAAAAGCCTTGCCTGGTCCCGGTGCTTGAGCGCCACGATTGACAAGCAGGAAATCGGCAGTACCCTTAGCAGTATGTGATCAGTATATCGTTATTCCCTCCTTTTTTCCTTTTCTGATGGTTTTTCCTGCATTTTTCGCATTTTTTCTACTGATCACTCACGGCTGAGTTTTTCGCTCGCACGAGCCGGGAACGGTTTTGCCACGCTGCAGAGTTAAGGATACAGGTGCTTTCACGGCGGTGGAGAGGCTGGATTCCTGTTGGCATGGGGAGGTTACCATGGGCGCTGATAAAATTCAGGACACGGGTTTTGCGACCACGAAGCAGCGGGGGGGCGGCAGCCCGGCAAAGGGAACGGGTGCTGCCCTGAAGCACGAGGCGGACCTTCGTGCGAAGGGCGGCACGCTGAAAGCGGCTTCTGCCACCGGTACTGCACAGGCAGGGGAGGATTCTCCCTATATTCAGATCGACCGTGCCTTGAAACGCTGCCAGTACAGTCAGGACGCACTCATTGAGGTTCTGCACACCGCCCAGGAAACCTACGGCTTTCTCGGCGAAGACACCATGACCTATATCGCCCATCAATTGAAACTTCCACTGAGCTGGGTGTACGGCGTGACAAGTTTCTATCATCACTTCAACCTCAAGCCACAGGGCGAGCACTCCTGCAATATCTGCCTGGGAACCGCCTGTTTCGTCAAGAGGGCCGGCGAGATCGTCGAGGCGCTGGAGAAGGAATACCGGGTCAAGGCCGGCGAGACCACGGCAGACGGGAAGCTTAGTATCAATATCGTCCGCTGTCTCGGTAACTGCGGTCTGGCACCGATGGTTCTCATGGACGGCACGGTGCATGCCAGGCAGACGGCTGAATCGATGCTCGAGGAATGCCGGAAAGTGTTGAAAGGCCAGAATCCGGAGGTGCGGGAGGTGAGCAACAATGACACGTGAAGAACTGCGAACCATGGCCGTGAAGGAACAGGAAAAGAGGAGTGCCTTTCCCTGCCGTTTGCTCGTCTGTTACAGCTCGCCCTGTCTTTCGTCCGGGGCCGAAGCGGTGTACAAGGCTTTGCTTGCGGCGACGAAAGAACGGAATCTCGCTGCCGAGGTGGATATAACCCGCACCGGCTGTGTCGGGCCATGCAGCCGTGGGCCGCTGGTAACCGTGCGCCGACCGGGCTGTGAGGATGTGATCTACCAGCATGTTACCCCGGAGTTCGTAGTGAAGATCCTGGAAAAGCATGTGCTCAAAAACGAACCACTCACGGAAAACGTCCTCCCCGGGGACCTGCCCTTTTTCGCCAAACAGCTCAAGGTGGTGCTTGCCAATAGTGCCTCTATCGATCCGGAAAGTCTCGAATCCTATGTGAGCATGGGGGGCTTTACCGCACTTTCCAAGGTGCTGGCGGAAATGACCCCGGAGCAGGTGGTGGAGGAGATCAAAAAGAGCGGCCTGCGGGGACGCGGCGGCGGCGGGTTCCCTACCGGGCTGAAGTGGGATCTGGTTCGGAAGGCGACGGGCGAGAAGAAATATATCGTTGCCAACGGCGACGAAGGGGACCCCGGGGCCTATATGGATCGGACCACCATGGAGTCGGATCCCTTCCTGGTGCTGGAAGGGATGGCCATTGCCGCCTATGCCGTGGGTGCCGACCAGGCATACTTCTACGTGCGGGCCGAATATCCGCTGGCGGCGGAACGCTTGAGCAAGGCTATCAAGAAGGCGGAACAGGCGGAGCTTCTCGGTAACCGCATCTTCGGCAGTAACTTCAATTTCAGAATCGATATCCGCCTGGGGGCCGGGGCGTTCGTCTGCGGCGAGGAGACCGGGCTCCTCACCTCGATCATGGGCCGCCGGGGTCAGCCGTACCCTCGCCCGCCGTTCCCGGCAAACAGCGGGCTTTGGGGGTCTCCCACGCTGATCAACAACGTTGAGACCTTCGGCAACATCGCCCCGATCATCAACCGGGGCGGCGACTGGTATGCAAGCATCGGTACCGAGAAGAGCAAGGGAACCAAGATCTTTGCCCTGGCCGGCGAGATCAATAATACCGGCCTTATCGAAGTGCCGATGGGCATAACGCTCCGCGAGGTAGTGTACGAAATCGGCGGCGGCATACCCGGTGGCGCCGGGTTCAAGGCCGCCCAGACCGGTGGGCCGAGCGGCGGCTGCATTCCGGCCGACTATCTGGATACCCCCATCGATTATGAGAACCTGGCCGCCCTTGGCTCGATCATGGGTTCCGGCGGCCTGGTGATCATGAACGACCGGAGTTGCATGGTGGACGTGGCGCGGTTTTTCATGGATTTCTGCCGGGACGAGAGTTGCGGCAAGTGTATTCCCTGCCGGGTCGGAACCTCGCAGATGCTCGGCTATCTGGAAAAAATCTGCAATGGGAGCGCTGTCATGGAGGACCTGGAGAAGCTCCGGGAGTTGGCCGAAATGGTGCAGGATACCAGCCTCTGCGGCCTTGGCTTCACCTCGCCCAATCCGACGCTCAGTACGCTCAGATATTTCCGTGAGGAATACGAGACCCATATTCGTGACCGGAGGTGTCCGGTTGGAGTCTGCGTGATGAACGAGGTGCCATTGCGAGAACTTGTCGCCGAACTGCCGCGACGCATCCGGGAACGGGCGAAAGCATAGACGGGGGAGGAGACCGATGTCAGTTATCACGGTGACCATAAACGGGATCGAGGGAAGCGCTCCTGCGGGAGCAACACTGCTGGAGGCCTGTCGTCAAAACGGTGTCGAACTGCCGACGCTCTGTCACCTCGAAGGGCTGACCCCGATCGGTGCCTGCCGGCTCTGTCTGGTCCAGGTGGAAGGTGCGCGACGGCTGCTGCCGGCCTGCGTTACCGAGGCCCAGGACGGGATGGTGATTCAGACCCATACGGAAAAACTGGTGAAGTACCGCAAGATGACCCTCGAACTGCTCCTTTCGGAGCGGAATCACATCTGCTCGGTCTGTGTTGCCAACGGTACCTGCGAGCTGCGGACCCTGTGTGCGCAACTCGGGGTTGACCATACCCGCTTTGAGTACCGCTGCCCCGACCTTCCTCCCATCGACACCAGCCACGAACGAAACGGACTCGATCACAATCGCTGCATCAGCTGTACGCGCTGCATCAGGGCCTGCGACCAGATCGAGGGGGCGCACACCCTGGACATGGAGGGTCGCGGCATCGAAAATCGGATCATTATCGATATGCACCAGAAATGGGGCACCAGCAGATCCTGTACGAAATGCGGCAAATGTGTAAACGTCTGTCCGACCGGAACCCTGTTCTGGAAAGGCTCGACGGTGGCCGAGATGGAGAAGGAGGTGGGATTCCTCCAGTGGATCAGGGGGGGCAGAGAGAAGAAAACCTGGAGTTACCTATGACAAGCAAAGCGAGAGTTGCAACTGTCTGGTTGGGCGGCTGTTCCGGCTGCCATATGAGTTTTCTCGATATTGACGAGAAACTGATCGATCTGGCGGATCGGATCGAACTGGTGTACAGCCCGCTGGCCGATGTAAAGGAATATCCCGAGGATGTCGATGTGGTGCTGGTGGAGGGCGCCCTCTGCAATACCGATAACCTGGAGCTGTTGCTGAAAGTCAGGGAGCGGTCCCGGGTGCTGGTCAGTTTCGGTGATTGCGCCGTTACCGGCAATACCTCCCAGTTGCGCAACAGGCTGAAAATCGACGACGTGCTGACCCAGGTCTATCAGGCCGGGCCGGGCAGCATCCCCAAGGGTCCGGAAGCCCTGGAGGTTCTGCCGGTGCTGCTGCCCAAGGTGTACCCGCTGCATGCCGCTGTTCCGGTGGACTTTTACCTGCCGGGCTGCCCGCCCGATCCGGACCGCATTCTCAGAACGGTAGTCGCGCTGCTGGCGGGAGAGAAACCGGAGTTGCCGGCCGAGTCGATGACATTCGGCTGAAACGCGTAACGTTATGATGTACGGGCAGACGCTACGATATCGTACCGTCTGCGAAGGAGTGTCGGGCTATGGCTACCATGGTGCGTATCGAACCGGTCACCAGGATCGAGGGACATGCGAAGGTTTCCATTTATCTGGACGATGCCGGAGAGGTCAGCGAAGCCAGGATGCATGTGGTGGAATTTCGCGCCTTTGAAAAGTTCTGCGTCGGGCGGCCCTTTTATGAAATGCCCGGGATTACCAACCGGATCTGCGGAATCTGTCCCACCAGCCATGCCCTTGCCTCGGTAAAGGCTGGTGACGCCATTATGGGGGTTGCGATCCCGCCGGTTGCGGTAAAGCTGCGCAGAATTTTCAACTGGGCCCAGTACATCCAGAGCCATGCCCTGAGTTTCTTTCATCTCAGTGCTCCGGACCTGCTGCTGGGATTTGACCATGACCCTGCCACCCGTAATGTCATGGGGCTCATTCAGCATTATCCCGACCTGGCCCGAAAAGGGGTCCGGTTGCGCGGCATGGGCCAGGAGATCATCCGGATTCTCGCCGATAAGAGTATCCATCAGGCCTGGGCCGTTCCGGGCGGTGTCCGTCAGCCATTGAACGGAGAAAAGAGGGACGCCATCAAGGCCATGCTTCCCGAGGCCTTGGAAACGGTCGAGTGTGCCCTTGCCCTTCTCAAAAAGAGTTTTGCCGGGTTTGCCGACGAAGTGGAGATCTATGATTTTCCTTCGCTGTTTGCCGGGTTGGTGACCCCTGACGGTGGGCTGGAGCACTATGACGGCCTGCTGCGTTTTGTTGCCAGTGACGGGACGCCGGTCGAAGCAGGGATAGCCGGCGAGCGGTATCGGGATTATATCGAGGAAGCCTCGGAGGACTGGAGTTATCTGAAGTTTCCGTTCTTCAAACCGCATGGTCCCTATAACCGCGGCGAATGTGCGGGGATGTATCGCGTCGGTCCGCTGGCGCGCCTCAACGTCTGCGACTTTGCCGGCACACCGAGGACCGACGAGGAGCTGGCGGCCTTTCGGCGACTCGGCAACGGCCGTACCGTGACCAGCAGTTTTCACTACCACTATGCCCGACTGATAGAGATCCTGTTCTCCCTGGAAAAGATCGCGCAGACCCTGGATGAAGAGGACATCCTCGATGACTGGGTGCGGGCCGAGGCGGGTGTGAACCGGCTGAAAGGGATCGGGATGGTCGAGGCGCCGC
>Ga0351930_1049_pt1 | contig 23631 bp, 23 predicted proteins | sample BONcelT113001E10_FD_205823 | JGI IMG/M metagenome (GOLD analysis project Ga0351930, IMG submission 205823) | Enriched cells from coal bed in the Powder River Basin, Montana, United States - BONCAT cells T11 rep2 HSBNCT.T11.300.1.E10 ...
GAGCGCATCAACAACATCACCGTGGCATTCGACAAGTCCGGCAAACCGGTCACCTGCCGCGATCTGGAAGTAGGCAACGCCATGGCGGCCTTCATGCGCAACACCATCAACCCGACCCTCATGAGCACGGCCGAATACCAGCCCTGCCTGGTGCATGCCGGCCCGTTCGCCAACATCGCCGTGGGCCAGAGCTCCATCATCGCCGACCGCGTGGGCCTCAAACTGTGGGATTACCATGTCACGGAATCCGGATTTGCCGCGGATATCGGTTTTGAAAAATTCTGGAACGTAAAATGCCGCTTCTCAGGCTTAAAACCCCATGTCTCCGTTCTGACCGCCACGGTCCGGGCGCTCAAAATGCACGGCGGCGGACCCAAAGTGGTCGCCGGCAAGGCATTGGATGACGCCTACACCAAGGAAAATCTGGCTCTGGTGGAAAAGGGCTGCGAGAACATGGTGCACATGATCGGCGTGATCCGCAAGTCCGGCATCAACCCGGTGGTATGCATCAACCGTTTCTATACGGATACCGACGCTGAAGTGGCCATGGTCAAGAAAGCCGCCGAAGCCGCCGGCGCCCGTTGCGCCGAGTCCAACCACTGGCTCAAGGGCGGCGAAGGTTCGCTGGAATTTGCCGACGCGGTTATTGACGCCTGCGAAGCCGGCAATGATTTCAAATTCCTCTACCCGCTGGAAATGAAACTGCGCGACCGCGTGGAACTCATTGCCAAGGAAGTTTACGGCGCCGACGGCGTGGACTGGTCACCGGAAGCGACCACCAAAGCCGACATGCTGGAAAAAGATCCCAAGTACGCCGATTTCGCCACCATGATGGTCAAGACCCATCTGAGCCTGACCCATGACCCGATCAAGAAGGGCGTTCCCAAGGGATGGCGCCTGCCCATCCGCGACATCCTGATTTATTCCGGCGCGAAATTCCTCTGCCCGTGCGCGGGAACCATCAGCCTGATGCCCGACACCGGTTCCAACCCGGCCTTCAGAAGAATCGATGTTGATCCGGCAACCGGTAAAGTGAGCGGATTGTTCTAATCGTTTTCTGTCACTGACGTAACACATAAAAACGCCCGGCGGCATATACCGTCGGGCGTTTTTTATTTGATGATCACGGGAAAATATTGTCGACAAACCCGCTGGAAAAGAGGGGTAAACCATCTGTCCGCGAGCGGTTTTGCGTGTGTTGCCGAAAAAGACGGTACGGCTGATCCGCGTTAAAAATTTCTCACTGTTTGAGGGCGAAGCCCGAGTTTGAGAAATTTAGCGGATCAACCGTACCGTCCGGCAACACGCGCATTGAGCGAGTGGATGGATGGTTTACCCTTCCACCAAACGTACTCCGGAAGAGCGGCTATATGCAGTGAACCAGGATTTTGGAGGCGATTTTGGCGGCGGTGAATTCCGAAACCACGGTTCCCTCGATCTTGGCCAGCTCATTGATGTCGGCGCCCACCACGCGGCGGGACCGGCCCACCCGGCGGATCAATTCAACCAACTGGCGATAGCTTAAGCCCCCGGGGACGGGGGTGCCGGTGCCGGGAATTACCGAAGGGTCCAAGCCGTCCAGATCGATGGTGATATAGACGGATGCGGGCAGGGTTTCAATTACGTCGTCGATCCAACTGAAATCCATGGGATCGATGCGGTGGGCGTAAAAGGGCTTGAGATTATTTTTTTTAATATAATCGAATTCTTCAGACGATAATGAACGGATGCCCACTTGGGCGAAGGCCAGCCCCATGTCGTCGGCCACCCGTCGCATGACGCAGGCATGGTTGTATCGGCTGCCATGCCAGGAGTCCCGAAGATCCAGGTGTGCGTCCACCTGGAGCACGCCCATATCGGGATGAATTTGAGCCGCGGCCCGGATCAGGCCGATGGAAACGGCATGATCCCCACCCACGGACAGCAGAAATTTTCCGGATGCCAGATGGGGACGCGCCGCGGCTTCGATCCCGGCCACGGCCGCCTCCGGCTGCTCCGGCGGTTCCAGGGGACCCAGGGTATGGATGCCATGTCGCTGCCAGTCGCTCCCGGTTTCCTCGTCTATATCTTCGAGTTCGGCGGAAGCGGTCAGCAGATGGTAGGCGCCTTCTATGCTGCCGGCGCCGAAAGACGGGGCAACCTCATAATAGATGGGCAGGATGATGACCCGAGCGTCACTGATATCGGCGGCATGAACTTCGGGGCCGCCAAAGGGCACAAAAGAACGCCGTGTCATTATTTGACAAAAATCGCGGCGGCGATAACGGTTGTCCAGAGATTGCCTTCCGCGCCCAGGGCCGCCTGGCTGGTATGGCGGGAATGGATGATCTTGCCCGACATCCGGTAAATCTCCTTGCGTTCGTCATAGTCCTTGTCCGGATCAAACTCGATGCCCAGCGTGTTGGCCAGCATGGAAGCGGCCAGATCTTCGGCAAAATCGCCGGCCTCACTTTCCGTCTGGCCGTAACCGTGATGTTCCGAGAGGTAACCGTATTTATCATCCCCCTCGGGCAGGGCCAGGCCGATGCTGGCCACGATGCGACGGCCCGGCTCCCGGCTCTGTTCCCTGGCCATAACACAATGAGTAATCTCCCCCGGTTCGAGTTTGGCAAGCCCTTTTTCTTTTTCGATTATTTTGCATCCCGGTGGAAATATGGAAGAAACCTGAACCAGGTTAAGATGGGCAATACCGGCTTCACGAAGCGCATTTTCAAAAGATGCCAGTTGGGCCTTGTCCGTGCCGAAGCCCTTGGTGAAAAAAATATATCTTGGGACATACATCTGCTTTGCCCTCCCTTTCCTCACATAATGCTGAAACAATAAATACCGCCCACGCCGCGCCGCCGTTTCCGGATCATCTGCGGCACGGATGGACAACCTCACAAAAAAGCAACAAACGCTCTTAATAGAGATAAAAACATTTCATTGTCAATTGAAAAAAAATCGTTAAAAATAGCGGCATCAAATACGGGTAAAAAATGCCGAATACAAAAATAACAAAACCGGCCTTGCATGAAAAGGGGAAAAACTGTTACTGAGACTTCAGGATGTGGATATGGTAACTGTCATCAGGCTCGACTTGTCGGCCCACTGCGTTGAAACGGAAATCCGGCGGCAATACAATATCCGGATTTCTTGTTATTTTAAAGCCGGGGCTTCCGGCGACAAGGCGAATCTGGAAACGGAAATCGAGATTCTTTTGGAAGCACTGGAAAATTTTGACTTCAAACGGCTGCGTAGCCGCCACGCATTCCTGGCCGGTTCCAGCCATGACGATATTCGCCTGATCCGGGATGCCGGCGGCCGGACGCGGATACAACATAATGGGAATATCATCGATGCCGATCATTATTTTTAAGAATTTTCAAGGTTTTACACCTGGAAATCGTCCCGGTCGACCCGTCATGGCCCACCTGTTGATCCGGTGGTTGTGCCTGACCGGGGCCATCCTGTTTACCGCCTATGTTGTGGAGGGAATCTCCGCCACCGGTTTTTTCAGCGCCCTTTTCGCCGCGGCGGCACTAGGCGTTCTCAACCTGTTTTTCCGACCGATCCTGTTGATCCTGACATTGCCCATCAACATTCTTTCCTTAGGCCTGTTCACCTTTGTCATCAACGCGCTGATGCTGAAAATGGCATCCGGCCTGATTCCGGGATTTACGGTCACGGGATTCTGGGCCGCGGTCTTCGGCGCGATACTGATCAGCATCGCCGGCTGGTTTTTAAACATGCTCCTGCAGGACGCAGCCGGTCCGGGCCGGCCGGTGGGCCCCGGTGATCGGAAAACGCAGACTCCGGATGAAACCATCGACTTGAATCGAAAAGACAATCGCTGGGAATAAAGGCGGCATACAAAAAAACGCTGCTATCCGAACACGTAAAGGCAGGCCATCACGGCAAAAACAATGCCGGCAAGATCAGCGGTCAGGGCCGCGCCCAGGGCGTGACGGACCCGTCGCACCCCCACCGCGCCGAAATAGACCGCCAGCACATAAAAGGTGGTTTCGGTGGAGCCCTGCAACGTGCTGACCAGGTATCCGACATAACTGTCAGGACCGATGGCCGGATCATTAATAATGGAAGCCAGCACGCCGTAAGCCCCGGAGCCGGACAACGGCCGCAGGATGGCCATGGGCAGTGCCTCACCCGGTAGTCCCACCATCCCGGTCCATGCGCCCAGAAACCGCACCATCACATCCATGGCCCCGCTGGCCCGGAACATGGCCACGGCCACCAGAATCGCCACCAGAAAAGGGATGATCCGGATCGCCACCTGAAAGCCCTCTTTGGCGCCCTCGATAAAGGTTTCATAAACCCGGACGCCCTTAACCATCCCGAAGAGCAGAAAACCGACCATGAGCGAAGGGATGATCCACGGGGAAACGGCCTTTCCGAACAGGATCGCCAGGGGCACCAGGGAAACCAGCACCATCAGGGCCAGAGCGCTGACCCAGGCCGGATAGCCGGATGCGGGCGCGTCCTCCGAATGCATTGCTGAATCCTGATCGTTACCGGTAATCGCCGGATCAGAAGCCGTCGGCAGCGACGCCGTATCCGCGCCGGATGCGGAACCCGCGGTGACAAGAGGCGCGGCAACGGGCGTGGAAAACCGCGAATAGAGTTTTGCGGCCATGATGGCGATCAACGTGGAGCCCATGGTGGCAAAGAGTGTGGTGGGAAGGATCGCGGCAGGATCCACGGAACCGGCTGCGGCCCGCAGGGCAATGACGCCTGTGGGCAACAGGGTGATGCTTGAGGTGTTGATGGCCAGAAACAGGACCATGGCATTGGTGGCCGTCCCCTTTTCCGGATTGAGTTTATCCAGCTCCTGCATGGCCCTGATCCCGAAAGGGGTGGCGGCGTTGCCCAGGCCGAGCACATTGGCGGACAGGTTTAAAATCATGGCCCCCATGGCCGGGTGATCCGCCGGCACCTCCGGAAACAAACGGATCATCAGGGGCCGGATCAGACGGGCGATGATTCTGAGCAATCCTCCGGCTTCCGCGATCTTCATCAAACCCAGAAAAAGGGTCATAACCCCCACCAGGCCGATGGCCAGTTCCACGGCCCCGCCCGCGGACGTCACCATCTCCCTGGAAAGGATCTCCATGGGCGACGACACGCCGGAATCCGGAGACCAGGCAAACTGCCGGAATCCGGCAAAAACAAAGGCGATCAGGACAATGGCGCAAAAGACAATATTCATTGGGATCAATCACTCATTCAAAAAGCAACCGTTGAATCATGGGCTTGACGGCCGGTTCTGCTTTTCCGCCGGGTTTTTTAACGGATTTACTAACGGATTTACTACCGGATTTTCGGCCGGATCGGTTCGGGTCCCCGGATTTCCCTCCGTTAAGGCCGACGGCGCCGGCGACTTCCCGATCCTTAAAAACCCCGGGGCCGGCATGTTCATCATAATCCACCACAAACAGGTTTTCCTGCCTGCGAAAAACTCTTGAAGCCAGGGGAAGCCGCAGATTTTTCTCCTGGGCCGTCATCACGGGGAAACCATAGTGCTGATTGGCATATTTCATGGGTCCTTTTGCCGTGGTCCGGTTCTGGACAAAATCTGTATGCGTCCGCAGCCGTTCATGGACGTATTCCCGTGAAAGCGCGGCGCTGTTTTCCATCCGGTCGGCAATCACGTCTTTAAAACCGTCATCGATTTCATAACCGATGCTGTTTCTGCCGGCCGCAGCGGCAGCGGCCAGGGTGGTGCCGGTTCCCGCAAAGGGGTCCAGCACCGTGTCTTGCATCAAGGAATACATATGGATGAGCCGATAAGGGACATCAAAGGGAAATGCCGCGCTTCTGTCGCGAAGGGCCTTGTCCTCCGTATTCTGGCGCGCGCCTTTCAGGTCCATCCAGACATCGGAAAACCACAGGTTCCGTTCCTCCCAGAAAAACGCGCTCTCCTGACGCGCCCGGCTTTCGGCGCCTTGTTCAAAGGTCCGTTTGTCTTTCTTGCGCACGATCAGAATATACTCATGCTCCAGGGTGACATAAGCGCCGGCCGGCAGCATGCCCGCGCCCATGAACTTGTTGGGCGCGTTGGTCTGCTTCCGCCAGATCACGGCGGGCAGCGGATTAAACCCTTTTTCATACAGATAGTTTAGAATCCGGACATGATTGGGATAAAGGGTGAACCGGTCCTTAACGGTCCGGACGGCATCACCGATATTAATGCAGACGAACCCGCCGATTTTGACAACCCGGAACAGCTCATCCCAGACCGGATCGAGCCGGCGATGCATCAGTTCAAAAGCGCGGTTCCCATCTCCCTGATCCAGGGCAGCGCCCACTTTCGGATCAGCAAGACAAAAAATCTCGTCCCACATGGCGATCATGGGATACGGCGGAGAGGTAACCACAAGATCGATGCTTGCATCAGCCACAGCCGACATATCGCTGGCATCGGCAAAAAAAACGCGGTGTGTGGTTTCCATGAGTGCGTGTCGCCCTTATAAAGCGATTGATCCCGCTAAAAATAGGGTTTACGGCAGTGCAGCAGGTTTATTCCCAGTATTTCTGGGTGGCCTTGACGATGCTGAGCACCTCGTCCATGTCATCGGTAATATGCATGATATTGAGGTCTTCAGGCGATATCATTTTCTCATCCAGCAGACGGGCCTTGATCCAGTCGATCAGTCCTTCCCAGAATTTCGTCCCGAACAGAATCACCGGCAGCGGTTTGATCCGGTGGGTCTGGATCAGGGTGACGGCCTCGGCAAACTCATCCAAGGTCCCGAACCCGCCCGGCATGATGATATAGGCCTGGGCATATTTGATGAACATGACCTTGCGCACGAAAAAATAATTAAACTGGAGTTTAATATTGGCATAGGGATTCGGATTCTGCTCTCTGGGAAGGATAATGTTCATCCCCACGGATTTGCCGCCTTTTTCCGCGGCCCCCTTGTTGGCGGCCTCCATGATCCCGCCGCCGCCGCCGGTGATCACCGCAAATCCGTTTTCCGCCATCATTGCCGCCATGGTCTCGGTCATGTGATAATACCGATGATCCGGCGCGACCCGGGCCGACCCGAAAATGGTTACCGCGGGGCCGAGATCGTGAAGTGCCTCCACGCCGTCGACGAATTCACCGAGAATTTTAAATAGCCGCCACGATTCGCTGAACCGCATTTCATCAATGGGATACTGCTCTTTCATAAACCGACACTCCATGGTTATAAAAAAACGCCGGCGGGGCATGCCCCCGCAGCGGCTGTTGCGGATGGAAACTGCATTGAAAAACCGGCTCACGGCCGGTCCCGGTCAGACGCCTCAGCTTCTTCCGTTGAACCCGACCGTCACCTGGGCACCGTCGACAATCACCGGGACCCGACGCCGGCCGTCCGACAATTTCAGCATGCGTTCAAGACTTTCCGGATTTTCCAGTACGTCGATATAATTGAAATCAATATTTTTTGACTTGTAGGCCTCACGAGCCGCATTGGTGAATGGTCAGGTGCTTTTTCCGTAAATCATCAATTTTTCCGGCATATGCTACCTTCCTTAGGGCTTTAAATAAAAAATTACCTTATAAATCAATAAATTATAAGATAAAAATGTTTTTACACGATACCAGCCGACCCCCTGGTTGTCAATCATTTAGTTGACAATTCCAAAATCGCCGTGGTAGTCTTAACATTTTGAATTGCAAAAATAAATAAATATATAAATATGTTAACCAATAACAATATTAAAAAAGTCACCGTGATCAATGAGCTCGGACTGCATGCCAGACCGGCGGCCATGGTGGCCCAATTGGCCCTCCAGGCGAAATCGGACATCTGGTTGATCAAGAGCGACCGGCAGGTAGATGCTTCGAGCATTATCGATATCCTTACCCTGGAATGTAAAAAAGGCACCGAGCTGATCCTTCGCGCGGAAAACGATTCGGACATGGCCATCGTCGAAAAGATCGCGATGCTGTTTGAAAAGGGATTTACGGAGTAACAGGTTCATGCACGCAACAAGCACAGGCGAAATCCGGTTAAAGGGCATTGGCGGATCACCCGGCATCTGTATCGGCAAGGCTTACCTGGTCGACAGGGAGGGCGTTTCGGTTGTTGAAAAGTATAATATCAGCGCAGATAAAATTTCAAAAGAAATTAACCGGTTTAAAAACGCGGTGGCCAACGCCAAAAAAGAACTGGTTGCCATCATTGCAGATCTGCCGGAGGATCTGAAGCAGCACACCTATATTCTGGAAACACACCTGCTGCTGCACAAGGACAAAATGCTCTATGGCAGAACCATCGATATCATTAAAAACCAGGGGATCAATGCCGAATGGGCATTGCGGGAAGCTACATCAGAAACCCGTGAGATGTTTTCCTCCATCACCGATTCTTACCTGAAAGGACGCAGTGTAGACATCGAACATGTATCCGACCGGATCATGCGGAATCTCGTGGGCGGCAAGGATGTCAATATTTCGGGAATTGACCGGCGGGTGATACTGGTGGCCCACAACCTGTCACCGGCGGAAACCAGCCAGATTCAGCTTGAAAAAATCATGGGTTTCGTCACCGACCGGGGCGGCAGGGATTCACACACCGGCATCATCGCCCGCGCCCTTGAGATCCCGGCGGTTTTAGGGCTCGAAACAGCCACCGCTACCATCAAAAACAACGATATACTAGTTGTTGACGGCGCCGAAGGACTGGTTATTGCCAACCCGGAAGAAGATACTCTCATCCATTATGCAATGCTTGCCGAAAAATTCAAGGCCCACAAAGCCGACGCCCTGCGCACCAGCGGACGTCCGGCAAAAAGCCATGACGGAAAGCTGTTTCGGATCATGGGCAACATCGAACTGCCCGAGGAAATCGTTGCGGTCAAGGATCACGGCGGCGACGGCGTCGGCCTTTTCCGAACTGAATTTCTCTATATGAACCGGGCCGGCTTCCCGGACGAACAGGAACTCTTCGATAAATACAGGGAAGTCGTGGAACTGATGTCCCCGAAGCCCGTGACCATCCGTACGCTTGACATCAACGGCGACAAGTTCCTTGACGCAAGCCGACCGGCAGATGAAGCCAATCCGGCCCTCGGGCTGAGAGCAATCCGATTTTGTCTGAAACACACAGACATCTTCAAGACCCAACTCCGGGCCATTCTCCGGGCCGCGGCCCACGGCAACGTGCGGCTGCTGATTCCGATGATCTCGAGCTGTGAGGAGATATTGGAAACCCGACGGATCCTTAATGATGCGGCCGACAGCCTTGAAAAAGACGGTCTGGAATATAACCGGGAAATCGAATTCGGCATCATGATCGAAGTCCCGTCCGCCGTCATTATGGCGGACGCCATGGCAAGGATGGTTGATTTTTTCAGTATCGGCACAAACGACCTGGTGCAGTATACCCTGGCCATCGACCGGGGCAACCGGCATGTCGCGTATTTATACAACCCGCTCCATCCAGCGGTAATCCGGCTGATCAAGCATCTGGTGGATGTCGGCAAGAAAGCCGGAATCAAAACATATATGTGCGGGGAAATGGCCGCCGGCATCAGTCACCTGCCGATCCTGATGGGCATCGGTATTTCGGAGTTGAGCATGTCGCCCCAATCGATTCCCCTGGTTAAAAACGCCATACGGAAAATCAGCGTATCCGAATCCAGTGCGTTTCTCAAAGACGTCCTCAAACAGGCCACCACCGCCGATATCATCCGGTTGATCGAAGATACCTTTGGCGGTATGCTGTCTGAAACCCTGTATGCACCATCCGGCCAAACTCTGGAGGCCGACGGCGCATTGAACATAAAAGGAGCACAACCCCTTGGGTAACGATCACATCAAAATGGTGGCGGAAAATCGAAAAGCCCGTCATGATTATCACATCGAAGAAGAAATCGAGGCGGGCATGGTGCTGGTGGGCACCGAGGTCAAAGCCATGCGCATGGGCCGCGCCAACCTAAAGGATTCATACGGCAAATTCAAAAACGGCGAACTCTACATTTACCAGATGCATATCAGCGCATATCCCTTTGCATTCCTGGACAACCATGAGCCGCTGCGCCAGCGCAAACTCCTGCTCAAGCGGTCTGAGCTCAAGCGGCTCTATGGGAAAATGCGGGAAAAAGGATTCGCTCTGATTCCGCTGAGAGTCTATTTCCGGGAGGGAAAGGCAAAAATCACCATGGCCCTGGCCCGGGGCAAACGCAAATACGACAAACGGGAAGCCATCAAGGACCGCGAAATGAAACGGGAACTCGACCGGGCCCGGAAGAAGTGATCCTTCCGGCAACAGCTCCGCCTCCTGCTTCCCCCGGAATCACGGATGCATGCCCCATCAGCCGTATACCGCCGATTTCGCTATTTTCGCTATTTTGTGTTTTCGCTATTTTGTTGACAATGCCCGGGACCGGGATTATATTGTAAACATCAAACGTCGCGATACCCTTATTTCAAGGGACCCTCCTGTCTGGGGGCGAAATGGTTTCGACGGGGACAAAGAAGCTTTGGTTGCATACCGAGTCCCGCTGACTCGTAAAACAGGCGGATCATAAACATAATCGCAGACGATTATAACTACGCCTTGGCCGCTTAGTCGGCCAACGTCCTTCCGGGTTTCCTCCTGCGGATCCGGTATGGGCGTCGACTTGCAGGATAGCCGTTTCTGATTGTTTGTTGCAGCAACGGTGAAACTCTAACAAAATAGCAATTCAAGTATCCCGCCTGAAGGAGACTTGAAGCGCGAAATTCAGATTTCAGGCTATGTATGTAGAAGCCATTGTGGAATGTTTTCGGACGCGGGTTCGACTCCCGCCGCCTCCACCATCTTACGATCAATGTTTTTAATGGTTTAGACGGACCATCTACCCGGTTTTTGCGGATTGTGACCATTGTGTGACCATTTTTTGGTCACACTTTTCGCCCCTCGTGCGCAACCTGCCGATCCCTGTAAAGCCGCTCAAATGCTGAACCATCTTGCCGGGTCAGGTTGGGAATGTAACGTCCATAGGTACGGAAGACCATGGACGTGTCTACATGCCCCAGAGTACGAGCCACCCACTCGGGTGCCTCCCCTGCCGCAAGTGCCCAGGAGGCGAACGTATGGCGGGTTTCGTACATTCGGCGCATCGGCAACCCGCTTTTTTTCATTACCCGGAGCCACAACTCCCTGAGTTTATCCTGAAGAATCGGCCGGCCATCTTTATTGACAAAAACATAGTCGCTGTCAAAGGCCGCTTTCATGGCTTTTTGCCGGTTCAGGATATCGCGAATCGTTGAGGTAATCGCGATTTGGCGATAGCTGCTTTCAGTCTTGAGGTCTTCCTTTTCCCGGTTTCGCACCCGGCTCAGCTCGACGCTGAAGACATCTTCTTCAACCGCGGACCATTTCAGGGCCACCTGCTCAGATGGACGCAACCCCGTGTTGATCGCAAATTCAAAATAAGGGCGATACCATTCGGGGATAAATGTCAATAGGGTACTCCATTCTTCATAATTGAATGGCATGACCCTGAATTTCCGGGAATTCGGAAGCTTCAGACCCGCAAACGGATTGGGCTGATTAAAACCGTATTCAATAAATGCATCCGCCGTAATCATGCGGAGTGGGATAAAAATGTTCTGAATCCGCTTATTGGATAACGGTTTTCCACCAGGGGTTTTTTTGCCTTTCAAGTGGGCGTGAAACTTTTTCATCAGCACGGGGGTAAACGCGCTAAAAGGGATCTCGGCAAAATACGGCAGCAGGTGATGTTGAACGGTGCTTTGGTAATCCCGAATTTTGCTCTCACTCATCCCGGCCCTCATTTCACTGAACCACTTTTCGTAATACCCGCCAAATACGACTTCTGCGGGATCTTTTTGAAAGGTTCCGGTTTCCAGGATGGAAAACAGCTCTTTTTTTCTGCTGTAGGGAAACCGCTTGGCAAACTCAAATTCACCGCTGTCAATTTCTGCCATCACCAGATCGAGTTTACGTCTAATGATGCGACGGTTCTCCGGGGTATCGGGCAACCCGACGGGTTCTCTCACCCGCTGGTTCATGTACCTGAAATCCACCAGGAGTTTACCACAACGCGCATATACAGTTCCCCGTTTGCCCTGGTTGCCATCCCTTCGTTGATAAGGGTTTTTTGTTTTAAAGTCAGATATATCAAATACCTGAGCACGATTCATTTCAGCCTCCCTTAAATACGCACCTCCTTTCCGTCCTTTGTCATAATATAACTATGCAGATAACGTGGAGGGCATGTCAATTAAATGTTCATCCGGCACCCATTCTGGGGGCGTTGTTGTGATCCAACGGACATGTTTCTAATTTTTTGTTTGCCAGGATTGTAAAGCCACTCCTTGATTGCGGGCCATACGAAAAGCAATTTTTTCGGGGTTGGTTTCACGTAATGCACATTCAAAAGAAACGTACCATTACTGACCATGTTTCGGAGTGTGCCTGGCGCCATTTTGATGCAAGAACTAAGCTCCTTGGTGGTAAGAAATTCATTCATAACTCTGCTCATCCTTTGATTCCTATGTGCTTTACGATTTTATCGTTCCTTCCACAATAATCGGAACTCTCAAGACATTATGGGCTCCACAGAAATTTTCTAAAGGGGCGGGCTGCAAAAAACTTGAAAAACTTTTTTGATTTGATAACTGAGCACGGAAATGGGATGAAAACGGGTAGGCTTTCTGGTGCGGGAATATGTGCGTATCTATTTGGTATATTGTCGAAATCGTGTTTCATCGCGGCAATGGCAACGGCAAGGATCGCTCTCCTTTCGTTTCAGAAGCGGTTTCATCCTTCAATGTCAGTTGTAAAAACCAGGGAAGGTGTCCGTTTTACCCGGCCCCCTCCCCTGGTTTCTCCTGGATTGCCTGCCCTTTATCGGAATCACTGCCGGCGATGCCCGTTTACATCATCCCCATCAACATCCACGTCCATCCAAACAACAACATGGCCTGATCCCTATTCATCGTGCTTAGCGTTCTCATTTGGGTCTTTTGTGAAAGAAATTCAAACCCACCAAACAGCCCGAAAGCAAAGCCGAACATGCCGATGTTGAAAATGAAATCTTGCATTTCTCGGGCCTCCTGTTTTTTGTTGGTCTCAGTCGCAGTCGAAAAGATTTGCTGATCTTTTGAATATCCGGTCAACCATCTCTCGGTTCTGGATGCCGTAAGGGATGCTTTCCCAGACATACACAGACTCTGGTTCTTCATGTTCAGCGGCAATATTGATTACCCGGCCTATATCGGGTGGTTCCTCATCGCCATCAATAATTCTGACCTGAATCTGCGTATCCGTGTACACCGCATTTACGATTCCGCCAGTCACGTCAATCACAATGCGGGGCACTTCCAACCCCCGCTTTGCCGGGTTTAAAGCCGACGTCTCCCAACAAGTATTGCACATAATTCCTGCTGCATTTCCGGCGTAATCATAGCGCTGCTTGGGCTCGGGGGCCTGGCAATAGACACATAACTTATTCGATATATTATTCATTTTGTACAACCTCCTTTCAGCGTAACACCGACAATCTGTCGTTTTGTATCTGCCGGTAAAGCCACAAAGTCATATTCCACGCCATTTTTAAATGCCCGCGCCTTGATGCAGCAGCCGTCTCCCACCGGCACCAGATTGAAGGCAACCAGTTTGCAGGACGCCATGCCATTTTGAAAACTCAATCCCGGACAGCGCACTTCCTTTTCAAAAAGGCCGTAAACGCGCTGACCGACGACGCAAACGGACGCCAGGCAACAGCAGCCGCACCGGCTACAGGCATACGGGAAGTTCATGTTGTGCCTCCGTTATTCATCGTTTTGATGAGCCCGTTGTCCGCAAAACTGTAAAACCTGTCGTCATCCATGGAGATAATCAAATGCTCATGGACCTGGATCCCAACGATCTTTGCCGCCTGGACAATTTTCTCAGTGAGATTGTAATCGGCGCTTGAGGGCGTTACGTCCCCGGAAGGATGGTTATGACACAGGATCATAGCGGCTGCATTGGCCAGGATTGCGGGCTTGAGTACTTCCCTGGGTGAAACCTGTGCCGATGTCAGATCACCGGTACTGACGATGTTGAAGCCGATAATCCCGTTTTTGGCGTTCAATAAAATCACGCAGAACTGCTCACGATCTGACTGCCCGTGCTTCTCGATGAGCTTGCGGATCATTGGATGGGCCAGTTTTGAATTATTGAGCTGGGTGGTTTCGAATTTAACGCGTTTGTCCCTTACGAGTGACAGTCGATATAGGGGAATGAAATAACCCGCATCGGGTGTACGTTTTTTCATGGTGAACAACCTCCTTATTTTAAACGCAAAAAGGCGGCCTCCAGCAAAATGGAGAACCGCCTTTTTTCGCTTTATGTTATTGGTTTACTTGCTTTTTTTGCCCTCACTTGGCGAAAACAGCCATTCGAAGAAATAGGCCAAGGCAATAGCGACAGCCTGGACGATTATCACGATGTTAGCGTCGTCTCTGTCAGATTTGTATTGTTTCGGCATCATTTAAAACCCTCCCACCTGCTTGAGATGCGTGATCAGGGAAGAAGCATCTTTTTTGCCCAGATCAGCCACGACGTCACCGAAGCGGGCCTTGGCCAGGTTGTCCATTGAAACCCGGTCATGTCCCTGTTTCTTGCCCAGCGCCCAGATGGCGCGCTCCTGAGCCTCGGTCATGGGAACTTTCGCGCCGCCGTTAATGGCTTTTAACGGCGCAGCCGTGTTCCCGGCGTTGGCATTGGGAAGGCTGGCCCCCATCCCATTGCCCGGCATGGCGTTCGCATCCCCACCGAGTTCCTCCAGTGCGGTCATTCCGATATTGGTCAAATCCCGTAACACCCTGGCTTTCGAACGAGTGCTTGCCATTCGAATCAGATGGCGTGAAACGACTTGGTCGGTATTCTGGGGGTTCGCGTCGCCGATATCGGTAAAAACGTTGCCGGAGCCGGTGATGGCCGTGGCCCTGCATATACATTCCATTCCGTTGTCGCGGCTGGGGAGCTGGATGTGTTTTACCATGAGTTTTTGCAAGCCGTGCTTATGCGCCAGATCCAGAAGACCGTCGTAGAGCACGAACTCCTTGTCATCGATCTTCACGAGAAAGCGCCGGTCGAGGGCGGGGATTGGCTGGTTTTTGATTTCAGTCAACATATCTTACCTCCTTGTTTTATTGTTAATTGGGAAGAAGCAGCTTTTCCAGAAGAGAGAATGTCTTTTGGGGCAGCTCGTTCAGCGATTGCAGGATTTCGAAGGTTGGGAAAATTTCAGAACATGCCAGCTCATCGATGCCGAGAGCCACCACCTGGAAACCCAAATCACAGGCTTCCTGAATGGCGATTTCTGTGGCTGTGGTTGAGTCCGGTTCCCCGTCAGTTATAATGAAAATGATCTTACGGGGTTCAGAAAGCCCGAGCATCGAAGTTGTCACATATCGCAACGACGGTCCCAGGGGCGTTCCTCCATGTGGAGCCGGCGCGTACAGAATTGAGTTGCCGTTCTTGCGGCCATGCGGGAGGACAGTGGCCACGGGGACTTTGACGTTGGGCTCGCCTACCCGGTAATATGGATAAAACGCCGGAAACAAACTCACCGCCAGATTGACGCCGGGTATTGGCTCAAGGGCTTTTACCAGTCCCAGCACAACGTCTTTAGCTTTATAAAACCGCCGGTAATCATTCATGGAACATGAGTTGTCGATCAGAATGTGGATGGCCGTGTTGATCATTCTCTGCGGGGCTTTTTTGAGAAACAGTTTTGGATCGCCCGTTTTTATGCGGTGCAGTCGGTTACGAGCGATGCGGCTGCCTGAAATACCCGGTGTTGACTGTTTAAGATTGTGAGATTGGAGAAGCCCCCTCAGCCGGGATGACAAATTGGCCAACAACGTTGACGAGGCTTTTATTTCCCGAGGCATATACCCCACGTTTTTGAGTTCTGCGTCAGTCGCGCATCTGCCAATTTCGTAAAGGCCGCTGTCGCCGCTTAGATATTCATTGTGCTCAACCAGGAGGCGGAGCTGTTCGCCCAAGTCTGAAATGGCATGCGGGGCATCGAGAGCTTCTTGGATGAGTCCCTGGCGGGGCACGGGCTGAGCGTTGTCTGTGGTCTCTACCGGGTTACTGGAATCTCCAGGCGGCTCCAGATTACCGTCATCTCCGGGCTGTTCAGAATCACCCTCATCTGCACCGGTTTCGGGATTACCGTCAGATGGGCCGGCGCTGGCGGGGACGTCGTCCGTTGTATCGTTGTCATCGTTATCGCAGTTCTGGGTACTGTCGTGCTGTTCCGGCACACTGTCTGGTTCATTGCCGAGTGCGTCGTCGGGTGAATTGCCAGGCACGCTGTCGGCTTTTTCATTCTCGTCGCTGTCACTGTCCGGCTGCTGCTGAGCGTTTTCTTCCAGCAGTGCGATAATCTCGCCCACCAGATCCAAAACGTCTTGCGGTTGCCTGGCGCTTCCGATTTTCATAATGATCTGAAACAGCTCCTGCTCCAGGGCATCGCCGAATGTCGCAATAAACACTTCCCTGGCGGTGACGGCAGAAGCGGCCATCTCTGTCTGCTTCAAATACAGCGCGCGCAACATGGTCAGGATATAAGCCACAATTTTTTTGTCGGGCGCGGCATTATCATCAATCTCGAAAAGCTCGGGCGTGGTACGTATCATTTCACGGATCAGCGCGCGATAATTGGACGCCATGCCGGGGTAATGCAGGGGCATGGCGGCTTCAATGCGTATGTCTTCAAGGGCGTTCCACAGGCTTCGCCGGAATGGTTCCTGGGGAATCATACCAAAATCGGTCAGTCGAACATGGCCGAGTTCATGGTCCAGATACCCTCTGACCAGCCATGAATTTTTCTTGCTGGCCAGGGGCATGACAATCCGGGTGCCGTCAGTGGCAGCGGTGCCGAAATTGCCGAATTCGACTTTCACGCCGTGCTTTCTTCCCAGCGTAGAAGCCAAAGCCGCCAGTTGCGCCGGAGAGAGCTTCTGTATCCCCGGCAGGTCATCGGTATCCGTCTGGGCTGCCAGAAATTTGAGTTCCATATCGATGGTGTGGTTCATTGGCGTACCTCCGTTATTTTTTAAAACCACGCTTCGGGCAGGCGGGGCTGGTGTTTGGGGTTGGCAAAGACAGGGGGCGGCATGGTTGGGGCTTCGTCTTCATAGACAAACTGGTAACAGTCGCCGTTACTTGCCGCGTCCAGGATTTCCCCGAGAACAGCCGGGTTCTTTAACTGGACCAGGAGCCGGGACAGCTTAAACACGTCACCACCAGACATGGCTCCGTGGGCATCTTTCGCTTCCAGGATTTGACTCAGCTCGTGCTGAATAACCCCGACACCAGGATTGACAAACGCCAGGCCCTGTAATTTTATAACCAAGCGGTCCAGACGATTGAGATTCTTGGGTGTGGCCCGGTCCTTGTCTTTGAGGGTTTCGTAGGCTTCCCCCGCCAGGGTGCTGACTTCCTTGAGCAGAACGCAGGTCACATCGCCAGTCACGGTTTCGGCAAGGGCATCGTCTGTAGCAGCGCCTATCCGGAAGGTGCGCCAGGTGAAGCCGAATTTCTTCTCGACCGTCTCGGGGGTGTCCAGGTAGGGTTCTAGAATCCCAGCCCACTTGACATTCTGATTCAACCAGTCCCGCTGTGCGGTATAGAAATCAGCAAGAAAGTTATTTTTTTCGGTTTCAAACATAGTGGCAAAATCCGATAGAAGGGACTGGACCTCCCCCAGTTTATCCGCTGGTACCAGCCAGATCTTGCCGCCGTACAAAGACACCCCGTTGCTCTCCATGAAAGTAACAGCTCTGGTGCGGACTGCCTGGATGGGTTTTAATGTGTCCTTGTTATGGAGACGCTTCGAGCCCAGGGAAATTAGCTCATCAGGTGGCAGTTCGATGCCTTTGAAATCCTCGGATTTGAGATTCTTGGAGCCGGACCAGATCTTGATGTCCAGGATAATGCCGATGGAGTGGTCGAATATTTGATCTGTCATGGTGTAAGTACCTCCTTTTATAGTTCTTGATTAAATACGCGCTGATAAATCTCGCTGATCACTGGACGGCCGTCCCTGCTGGCCTTGTTCACCACCACGTACTTCAATGCCTGTGACAGCGGACTCTTTACGCGCGGGACTTTCTGGAAGAACAGGGCCGTCTTTGCCCATTCGATGACTTCCCGTGTGGAGACAGTGTCTGGGATGTGGGTTTCTTCCCCCATATGAGCGGCTCTGACTTCGTTGACAAATTTCAACATCTGGATGGCAATGTCGTCGTTGCCCATTATTTCTGAGATTATACGGATTTCCACGTCGGGTTCGGGGTAATCCACCATGAAGGTCCACTGGAGACGGTTCATGAAGGCTCTGGACATGCGCAGGGTGCCGGAGTAGCCGTAGGCTTCTCCATCCCCGTGCCCGGTGGTGTTGGATGTTGCGATAATCCTGAAGCCTTCCTCTGGGGTAATCACCTCTCCGTCGTTGGCGGAAAGAGTTAATGGCCGGCCGTCTAACACCGAATTCATAGCCACCAGCGTTGACGGGTCTACCAGGTCGATCTCATCGAACAACAGAATGCCACCGGATTTCATGGCCAGGGGCAGCGGGCCGTATTCGTAGACAAAGCCGCCGGCAGCGTTGGGGATGTACTGGCCTGCCAGGTCCAACCATTCGAGACGGTTGTGCCCAACAACGGCGAATACCGGGATGTTGCTGCGTGAGGCGACTTCGTTGACCAAGCTGGATTTGCCTGATCCCGTAGGCCCTGAAATCAGACAGCTCAGGCCGCCGAACTGAAGCCAGCCCAGAAAGTCGGCGGTGATCTCGGGACGGAACGTGTACTCGGTCTTGGCTGGGACGTATTTTTGAAACTCGTGCTCGTCACGCACGGGCCAAGAGATTTGAGGGAAAGATGGATGAAACAGGTCTTGAACGGTGGGATTGGTTACGTCGTGTTCTGTCATGGTATGGGTCTCCTTTATTTGACTTGTTGGATTGTTGGACGCAGAGATGCATTACCGGGCTGTTTGCCGGATTACTGGATTACTGAGATCTGAAGCGTGTTACAGGATTACTGAGATCTGATTGGGTTAAGAGATAAGCGAAATCTGGAGATGCAGGGGGAAAATTTACGAGGCTTGCATCACATTCAGAACCTGATAGGCGGTGCGGTCCTGGAATTCTGTGATGTCTTGTCCCAGCTCTTCCAAGAGGGCGCTGAGAGCCCCCAGGTCTGTGCTGGTGCGGTTTCTTTTCGAAACAGATGCCCGGATATTGCCTGAAATATACTTGCCGGGAGCGAGCAGTGAAAGCACCTGGTCACGTAATATGTCTTTTTTGGCTTTGGCGTCTTTTTCGGCCTGGCAGAGTACAATGTATTGTTCAAATAATGTAACCAGACCATCAGGCAATTCATCGCCCAGAAATGCCGGGCAGGTGGATAAATACTCACAGCAGCCGCACAGCGGGCCGGGTTCCGTTCTGAAGGGCAGGTCTTCGGGGTTACTGGATAACGTTGCCGTGTCTATGCCCTCCCATATGGTAATGCCGCGCTGGACAATATCCGGCACCATGTGGGGATCGAGTGTGTACGGGTCCGTAATGTTTAAAGCCCCGCGTGCGAGGTCCAATACCAGGAGAATGCCTTGCGGGGTGCGTTGCAGGCAGTGCTCATAGAGAAACATCTGCGTCTGAAGCTGGGTTTCCCAGGCAGGCCAGATGTCACTTATGTCGCTGGACTTGCATTCTAAAACCAGGTCAGCGTCGAAGACAAAATCCAGATGTGCTTTCATGGGGAGCAGGCTGAGCGGTGTGCCGCAGGACGGGCAATGCGCTGGGTTGTTCACGGGGGCGTGAGAAGCCCACCAGCGGCATTGGGAGCAGTAGGGAATATCAGCGCCAAGCTCCATTTGACGGGCCGGATTTAAGCCGCTCAGGGCGCTGGCAACGATATCTTCAACAAGGTGGCCGCGAGCGAAATAAACCAGGGTTTTTAGGTCATGGGGTTTTGGCAATGCTTTGCTGAGAATGGCTTTGCGAGGGCATTGGCCGATGTCGGAAGCGCCGATGTAGCCGGTGCGGTCGCCCAGGGTTTGGGCTGTTGTGAGTTGGCGTGCCGATGCAAGGCCTGAAGTGAAGTCGTCGATTGTGAGCATTTTGGGGGGGTCCTCCTTTTTGTGGGTGGTTTTATAGGCTGGGTTCCTTTCTTCTTAAACTCTTATAACAATTTTGGCGGGTAAAATTTTAAAATCATTTGTATTTCAGGCATATTGCGGTGCGGTGGCCGTGTTTGCAGGCATAAGCAGCAAAAAAGCCCCGCTATCGAGACGGTGCTTTTGCTGAATGGGTAAGGATCTGGATTTGGTTTTGCAGATTGTGTCAGGTTTTACGGGGACTCAGGATTTCTTATAGGCATTTATGCCCAGGATATGGTGTTTTCTGGAAATTAAATACGTTGCCCCTTGTTATCGACATGCTTCACTGCAAATATTTCGCCGATGATAATTATTCTTGCGTTCCAATTTATCATAAACGCCTCAAAAGTCGTTACTTGGCATCTCCATACAGGTCCATATCCGGATAATACTTTTTAGCACATTCAGGGCAGATGCTATGGCTGAATTGCGTATCAGAATGCTTATGAATATATGATTCGATTTTACTCCAATCCCCTTTCTCATCACGGATATTTTTGCAATGGGAGCAAATGGGCAATAACTCGCTTAATGTTTTGACCTCGCCGAGGGCTTTTTTAAGATCCGAAATCAGCTTATCCCGTTGTTCCTCGGCCTGCTTGCGGGCGGTGATGTCGCGGGTGATGCCGATAAACCCGGACGGCAAACCGTCTTCATCCCGAATAAAAGAAGACGTTATTTCAACCCAGAGTGTACCACCGTCTTTTCGAATATGCTCAAGCTCAAGGGATAGCGTGACATCCGTTGCGCCCCTGCGTTCTCCGTCTCTGGCAATAGTTTTTGTTATCACCTGAACTACCTTCGTATATGATTCAGGCGTCAACATATTTTTTAAAGGCACCTGCCGCGCCTCCTCAGGAGTGTATCCCAGTAATTTCTCAACAGAGGGGCTGACATAGGTGAACCGCTGGTTCAAGTCCATTGTCCAGATAATATCGGAAACATTGTCGGCAAGAAGCCGGTATTGCCTCTCGCTTTCCCGCAGCGTCACAGTCCGAAACGTCACCTGTTTTCTCAATGACCACGACCACAAGAAAAACCCAAAAACGACCAATAGCAGAGGGACGGCGACCATGGCGACATACCGGAAAACAGTGAGAAAATTGGGAGTCGAATCCGCATAAACCCCCAGCCATTTCTCGGAGATGCGCCGGTATTCGCCGTTTTCATCGATCACTTTAAGCCCTTCTCCAAGCTGCGCCAGAAGGGCCTTATTCTGATTTTGTGGAACCGCGTAACAGTATTCAGGGGAAAGAAACGGATGCCGGCCGACGATTAAGTTATCCCAGCCATTTTTTTTGATCCAGTACAGGGCGGTTACCCTGGCCACAAGGGCACAATCGTGCTTTCCTTCCGACAATTCACGCAGGGCCTTTTCCTGGGAATCGACGACTGTAAGCTGATCGCCAAGCCCGTTTTCGATCGCAAAATCGTGCATAATGTCGCCCTTCTGCACCACGATGCGTTTCCCGGCCAATTCGGAAACAGTGGCCGGTGAAAAGCCTTCGCCTTTGCGCACAACGCTGATACAATTATTTACTGTATGTGGTGGTGTAAAGTCGAACTTCAAATCGCGTTCAGGTGAGTAGATCAGGCCTTGCAATGCGTCAATTTCGCCCCGCGCCAATGCATCCCGAATATCCGACCAGGGGCCAAGACGAATCTTGATGTCGAGGTCCACCGCCTGGGCAATGGCTCGTGTGAGATCCACATTGTACCCGGCAGGACGTCCGTTCTCATCAAGATATTCATAAGGTGGATAGTTCTGATCTCCCCCGATGATGATACGCCGATGAGTCGGCAGTTCCAGAGCGGCGAACCATTTTGCGTGGAGATGACGATAAGTCCCGTCAGCCACGACCAGGGCGAGTCCTTCGTTTAACAGCGCCAGCGTCTTTCGGTCGCCTTCCCGGACCGCAAAGCAGAAATCCTGGCGGAATCCTTCGATGGGCTGGTTGACGACGATTAAATTCGTAAGGCCTTTTTCCTGTATGAGCCGAAGCGCGACAAGCCGCTGAATAACGACAGCGTCAAAGCGGCCCTCGGAAAGGTCATGCAACACCTCATCAAATGTAAGTGCCGTATGAATTTCAAACCCGCGGTCTTCCCGTCGCAGAAACTCCTCGGCATTATCCCCTTGCATGACAGCAACCTGCCGCCCTCTAAGATCGCCTAAATCCCGGATATCAGTCGTGCCCGCCCGTACCACGATGGCGCCATGAATGGACATATAGGGAAACGTAAAGTCATAAACCGATTCCCGTTCCGGCGTTCGACCCATTAAGGGAAGAGCGTCAATCTCGCCCTTTTCAAGCCAGTTCCGGACCTGTGTCCATGGTCCGGTGCGGAAAAAGACATCTCTTCCCATGGCACCGAGCGCTGCACGGAGCAGTTCGACTGAAAAGCCGGTTGCGCGGCCATCTTTATCGACAGCGCAAAAAGGCGGATAATCGATCTCGGAGCCTGCGCGAACGAACGGTTTTGGCAAGGGGTTAATTTCGCCCGCACTGGCGTAAGTCCCCACAGTCCCAAGGATAACTATCGTGATCAGCATGAAAAATACCGTCACGATCACACGGCAGGGCAACAGTAGAATCATGACTTCAATCCATCGGAATAAAGATCAAAATCAGGAAAGAGTTCTTTGGCACATTGCTGGCAGATACCATGACTGAATTCCGCATCAGAATTCTCTCGAACATAAGTTTCAAGATCATTCCAATATCCTTTATCATTTCTTATTTTCTTGCAATATGAGCATATCGGGAGAAGTCCTGTTAATGTTTTTATTTTGCCGAGGGCTTCTTCAAGTTTTTCTTTTTCCTGCTTGATCTTTTGCGCATCAATTTTAATTTGCTGGTATTTCCTTGCATTTTCGATAGCCAGACCGCAAACATCAACTATTGACAACGCAAGGTTAAGATATCGATCTTTATATTCCGGAAATAGGAACTCATCTGCTTCAAGAATTCCCAAAGGGGTTTCTTTATAACTGATTTTTACCAGAAATCCGTTCCCTGCGGCGGTCAAGGCATATTTATGCGGGAAATCGGCCACTCGACTCTTGATTGCTTCCTCATTTTCCGCCAATTCTGATGCGTAATGTATTTTTTCGGGGAGGCCCTTTTTTAAAGAAACATAAAACAGTTTTTGAGGTGAAAAGAGCGCCGTAAATAATTTAAGGATATTTTTTATGGTTTCCTGTTCGCTCTCTGAATGGCTAATCCTTGAAAGTGAATCCAATGCAATTGCATATTCAGACGTTTGCCTTCTGGCCATTTCCAAAGTTAAGCCTGATGTGTTTCTGTCCTGATGATTGCTTATCAATGTATCCTCTGTATCCTCTTAATAATAAAAAATTCAGCCGGGCCTATTTGTTGTCTGTTACCCACGTTAACGGGTAGTTACCCCATTTGTGCACCGCCACGCATATGGCTTCAGGATTCTGCTTGCCGATTATCGA
>Ga0351930_1044_pt2 | contig 23261 bp, 20 predicted proteins | sample BONcelT113001E10_FD_205823 | JGI IMG/M metagenome (GOLD analysis project Ga0351930, IMG submission 205823) | Enriched cells from coal bed in the Powder River Basin, Montana, United States - BONCAT cells T11 rep2 HSBNCT.T11.300.1.E10 ...
TTGGGACGCAGATGTTAGCCAAAGGCATTGATATTGACCGAGTGACACTCATTGGTGTAATCAATGCAGATTTGCAATTATTATTCCCTGATTTTCGGTCAGCCGAGCGTACTTTTCAGCTTTTAACTCAGATTTCGGGCAGAGCAGGCAGACAAAAAGATTATCGTGGCGAAGTAATTTTGCAAAGTTTCAATCCTAATCACTATGCTGTCAAACTTGCCGCCGCAGCTGATTACGATGCCTTTTATGCACATGAAATAGAATTGAGACGCGAAGTGCTTTATCCTCCATTTGTCCGATTCATCGCCGTTGAATTTTATGGTGGCGACGAGACAAAAGTAATAAGCTATGCAAAAAGATTTGCATCGCTATTTCCGCGTAATGCCGCCATTCACGAGATTATGGGTCCGGTGGTACCAACAATAGCCAGAATAAGCAATAATTACAGGCGAGTAATTTATATAAAAAGCAATAAATCCAAAGACCCCTCAGGACATATTACAAGAGCCGCTATTCGCGACGTTTTGAAAAGATTCGCATTACCTTTTTCAAAAAATGTTGTTATGATAAAAATAGATATAGACTCTTACTCGTCATTGTGATACATTAACATATTAACATGTATTGGATTATTAATGAAAAGGAGATTTGATGACAAAATTTATATTAACTTTGGCAATCGTATTATTAACAACATTGCCCCATGCTTACACAAACGAACTGACCGAAGGTTGGAAGTTGAACGGCTACGTGCAAACCATTCCATTCCTTGATGGGCGTGATTTTTCCAACAAAACTTTTATGCCCTTTTACACTTCAATGAAATTGAGGCTTGGAGTCGAAAAGAGCGTTGGCGATTATCTCGATTTCAATGTTCAATTCCAAAATTCACGTGTTTTCGGGCAAGAAGGGGCTATCACAACAAACAACTCACATATATTCATGATTCAAGGCTATCTCGAATTTAAAAATATCCTCAATCAACCCATATCATTCAAGGTAGGCAGGTATCAATCCGAATACGGAACCGGCAGATTTATCGGTGTCAGCCCTTGGAATTATGTAGAACGTGCCTTTGATGGCTTCAAATTGAAGTATGATAATGATGATATTATGCTTGAAACTTTCTATGCAAAGCATACTTCCGAAACAAAATCACAAAACGGCAACGCTTTCCCTGCCGCGAGCATTTTCAAACAAACTGAATATAATGATTATGATATGGCAGGAATATTTGGCGAGAAGAAATTATCGGACAAAATGAAAATTCAGGCTTTGGGCTACATGGAACTTAATAATGCCAAAAACGCTCAGGGTGTGAAAATGTTAGAGCGCTTTACGGGTGCCGTCACTTTTATCAAGCCCGCCGAACCGCTTGGCGTCACTGTCGAACTTGCTTATCAAGGCGGCAAAAACCAAGGTCGTAATATTGCAGCATATCTAACGAGTATCAAACTGGATTACAAAATATCCGATTTCACCTTGACTTTGGCAAACGACAAACATTCGGGTACTGCTCCTAATTCAGCGGAACTAAACACATTCGATAATTATCCCGCAGCCAAACACCGTTTCTTTGGACTGATGGATTATTTTACTACAGCGAGCACAAATTATCCCCTCGGTGTTGATGATTATTACGCCGGTTTTGCATGGAAATTTGCCCAAGATTGGAATTTGACGCTATACGGGCACCAATTCATCTCTAATAAGGAAGCATTGAATTATGGAACTGAAATTGATTTGACTATAAGATATAATTTAGACAAGAAAATTTTTGTAGAATTTGGCAACGGTATATTCTTGCCTGATGATTTGATGATAAATATGTTTGAAGCAGTTCTCGGACCCGGGCATAGCGACCCGGCTTTAGTATCTTACTTGAGATTCACAGCCCGCCTATAAAATATTAGTCAATACTAAACAATTAAATTGGGATGCAATATAAAATAATATTTGCATCCTATCTTTTTTGTGACTACTTTGCACTTGTAGTTATGACAAATACATAAAAAGTATTATTTGGATAAAATTAAGTGAATAACAACACTTTAAATAAAGCTACAGCAGTATTTTTGCTGATTGCAATAGTCTTTACGACTTATAATTTCTCATTGAACGGACATTATCATCGTACAGAAGATGGTGTATTGATTTATCATTATCACCCTTATCAGCATGATGAAGACAGCGATTCCGGCGAGAACAAACATTCCCATACTCAGTTGCAATTTGTCAATCTCGAAACTAACACTCATTTACGGTTCTACATCGTATTAGCCGTCCTCATTCTCCGGAATCTGAACGACTTCAAAATAGAGTCAATCCTTATTGACTTTATACCACATGTAACATCATTTGATATGATGTCACCCCAATTGCGTGCTCCACCTGCACTCTGAAAATAAACCAATCTCATTCTCTAATCATTTTTTTTTATAAACTAAGTTAATACTATGAAAAAGTATCAAAAATATATCGTATCTTTATGTCTGCTTATAATGTTAGGCAGCGCCAACAAAATGTTTAGCTCAACAGAAATATCTGTTCTTGGGAGAGTTACCGAGAAAAACGGCAAAGGAATTCCCGGAGCTACAGTCCGAATACCGAATACAGTTCTTGGCTCGGTCGCAAATGTTGAAGGTCATTTCAACATGAAAAGAGTGAAAGCAGGAAATATCAAATTCTTAATTTCTGCAATTGGTTATAGAAGTCAAGAAGTTGAATTCAACATCCAAACTTCCGAAAAAACTTATGAAATTGGAAATATTGTGCTCGAAGAATCATCAATCAATACCTCTGACATTATCGTAACGGCAACTCGTTCCGAAAAAATATATGAGGATTTGCCGGTCAAAGTCTCAGTACTTGATGATAGGATTTTCTCTTCTGTATCAGCAATTACATTAAACGAGGGATTAGCCTTCCGTCCCGGATTGCGTATCGAAAACAATTGTCAAAATTGTGGATTCAACCAAGTACGAATAAACGGACTCGATGGCAGATATTCACAAATCCTTATTGACAGTAAGCCAATCTTTTCTGCATTGAATGGCGTTTATGGCTTGGAACAAATTCCCCAAAATATGATATCGCGAGTAGAAATTATTCGTGGTGGAGCATCTACTTTATATGGCGGAAATGCTATCGCCGGAGTAGTCAACGTAATTACTAAAGACCCCGAATTCGATGGTGTTAACGTCGAAATGAGCCAATCAATCATACCGGGCAACCGTAGCGATGACGCATTTGAAGGCTCCGACAGAACATTCAAAATATCCGGGCAATTGCTTAATAATAATGAAAATATGGGCATACATGTGCATGCTATGAATCGTTCAAGAGATGCTTGGGATGCCAATAATGACGGATTTAGCGAAATTCCTTCAATTGATTTGACTGTTTTCGGCGGTAAAATGAACTACAAGCCTGATATGTACACGCGAATCGGTTTGGAGTATCATAATATCAATGATAGTCGTCGTGGTGGCAATAAATTCCATTTAGCGCCACATCTGACCGATGTGACTGAAATGGTTGAGCATAATATTAATGCACTGGGTTTGACTGCCGAGAGATACATCAATAGTTCGGACAAAATCTCATCGTATTTTTCTTACCAAAATACTCATAGGGACAGTTATTACGGAAGTGGAGGCGACGAAAATGCATATGGAATCACGGATAACTATAGCTTAATTTTTGGATTACAATACACAAAAGCTATTAGCGAATTTGCCGGTGAGCATGTCTTGACAACGGGATTTGAATATAAACATGATGATTTGAAGGATTTATCACCTGCGTATAATAGAGCAATTATACAAGAATCTCATGATTTTGGGTTATATGTGCAAGATGACTGGATGCTTTCGGATTTGTTCAGTATTTTGAGCGGTGTCCGATTTGACAAAAGCAATTTTATTGAAGATGTAATCATAAGCCCAAGATTGAACGTATTATTCAAACTGTCATCGAATATGTCGCTTCGTACCAATCTGTCAACCGGATTCAGAGCCCCACAAGTTTTTGATGAGGATTTGCATCTGACTCAAGTAAATGGCGGTGGTATGGTGATTTCAAACAGCCCTGACCTAAAATCGGAACGTTCAATATCGTATGGTGCATCTTTAGACCATAATATTAGTTTCGGTAGCGTTCGCTCTTCTTACTCATTGGAATTCTTTTCGACAAAGCTTAACAATGCTTTTGTACTCGAAAATACAGGCACTAACGAGAATGGAGATATGCTTTTAGTCAGAGTAAATGCCGAAAATGCCACTGTAAGAGGTCTAACTGCTGAATTTATGATTGAACCTTGGGATTTTTTGAATTTATCAACAGGATTTACATATCAAACTTCAAAATTCTCCGAAGCAATTGAATGGTCGGAAGGACTTGAAAACGGCGAATCCAGCACGGACAGAATGCTTCGCACTCCCGATTTGTACGGCTTTTTTACTGTTTCATCAGACATCACTTCCAAACTGAATTTCACGGCTTCCGGAGTAGTTACCGGTCCTATGCTCGTACCGCATTATGCCGGTGGATTTGGGTTTGATGGGATTGAAAACACAGAGGACAAATTAGTCGAAACTTCGACTTTTGTTGATTTGCATTTGAAAATTTCTTATCGAATACTTGCTCAGCCTAATTTGGAACTTGGGTTCACTGTGGGTAATCTCTTAAATTCATTCCAAAATGATTTTGACAGAGGTATGAATCGTGACGCCGGATTTATCTATGGACCAACCAGACCCCGATACTTCGCTCTGAATCTAAAGGCAGGAATTTAATGAAAAATAATTAAAAAAGTTTGTAACTTTTTGACATTTCATGTGTCTATAGTATAAGAAACAAAAATGTAATTTGAAATAATAGTATAATAAATAAGCGGGAGCTTTTAACGTTTGCCATGTTGAATTTCTTTATCTCTTCATTAGCACTCCCTGAATCGAAAAAAATTCGGTATGGCGTTAAAATCAACTCCCGCTCTTTTTATTTTATCAAATTTACAATCAGACTATTTCAATTATCAATGCGTTCGCTTCTCCACCACCAATACACAAAGTAGCTAAACCTCGTTTCAAACCCTTTTCCTTCAAAGCATAAATCAAAGTAGTAAGAATTCTTGCACCGGACGCTCCAATTGGGTGTCCTAAAGCAACTGCACCACCATTGACGTTTACTTTTTCGTGGGGAATTCCAAGTTCGCGAAGTGAGTGCATCGGCACACATGAAAAAGCTTCGTTTATCTCGAACAAGTCAATATCTTCCACAGTCAAGCCCGTTTTGTCTAATATCTTTTTGATAACAGCAGTGGGTGCGGTCGTGAACCATTCAGGTTTTTGAGCATGAGAACAATGTGCAATGACTTTAGCCAATGGTTTCAAACCCTTAGATTCTGCCCAAACATCTGAAGTAACTACCAATGCAGCCGCTCCGTCATCAATTGAGGAAGCATTTGCTGCAGTAATTGCGCCGTCTTTTTTGAAAACAGCTTTTAATTCAGGAACTTTTTCAAATCTGACTTTTGAAGGCTCTTCATCTTCTGATACAGTTATATCGCCTTTCTTAGAAGGGATGACAACATTTACTATTTCATCAGAAAATCTGCCTGATTTTTGTGCATCAAGTGCTCGTTTGTAGCTTTGGATAGCGTATTCGTCTTGTGATTCGCGATTGATATCGCATTCAGTTGAGCATAATTCGCCGGCTAGCCCCATGTGGAATTTGTTGTAAACATCCCACAAACCGTCATGAACCATCGAATCAATCAATTCTCCGTTCCCCATGCGATAGCCTGTACGAGCATTTTGAAGTAAATATGGTGCATTGGACATAGACTCTTTACCACCTGCAACGATTACTTGAGCATCGCCGCATTTTATAGCTTGGTCAGCAAGCATTACAGCTTTCAGTCCGCTTCCACACACTTTATTAATAGTCATACATTCGACCGATTCGGGCAAACCGGCATAAATTGACGCTTGTCGAGCCGGAGCTTGTCCCACTCCAGCAGCAAGCACATTACCCATAATAACTTCGTCAACGTCTTGAGGACTTATTCCTGCACGGTTGACAGCCTCTTTAATAACGATTGCTCCCAATTGAGGTGCCGAAAGTTGCGAAAGTGAGCCCATGAAGGCGCCAATTGGAGTTCTGGTTGCTGATAAGATTACTGAGTTCATGTTTTTCCTGTAGAATTTTCAATAAAGTCTTAAAACGTAGTATCTTATTCGATATTTTCTCATTTTTGTAAGTTCTTTAAATTTCACACAATTTATACATATTCAAATATTTAGCCGTATATTTGTTTTTTGTATTGGAATATTTCTGGAAAACATGCAGGTTATACCGATTGAAGCGGGACCGGTAGCCACAATTGGTTATCTGGTAATTGATAAGAAATCCAAAAAAGGAGCAATCATTGATGCGCCCCTTGAAAGTACTACATATTTTGACTCTCTCATCACAGAAAACAAAATCAAAGTAGAAGCTATAATTTTAACTCATACTCATTGGGACCACGTCGCAGATTTAGCAAAACTAAAGCGTCTGACAGGAGCGAAAGTTTACGTACACCAACAAGATGAACATAGACTGACTGAGCCGATGAACCATACAGTTATTCCGCTTCCGTTCAATATTGAATCAGTTGCGGACTACAAACTAATCTCTCACGATGATGAAATCAAAATCGGCAACTTATTATTCAAAGTGCTCCATACACCGGGTCATACTGAAGGAGGCATATGTTTGATTGAATACAACCACAAAATCATTTTCGCAGGAGATACCATCTTCAACGAAAGTATAGGCAGGGTTGACTTGCCGGGCGGCTCGATGGATACTCTTTTGAATTCAATCAAAACAGTTCTGATGAATTTACCTGACAATTTCAAGATATTCAGCGGACACGGTCCTGCTACTACCATTGGTTGGGAACGCGCTCGTAATCCTTTTTTGAATTAGCTTTATGATAAGTATCATTAATCAAATGGTGTTTGTATGAAGATTCGTTTGATTCAAATTTCGTTACTACTTACTATTGTATGGTTTTTCCAATCATGTTATTCCTTTACCGGTGGTTCGATTCCGTCTCATCTTAAGACTCTCTATATAGCGGCTGTAAACGATAATAGCGGGTTCGGTAATCCGGAATACAGAGATTTGCTGACCAATAACTTGATTGATGTTTTTCGTACAGATAATTCACTTTCACAAGTTGATTTCGGTGGTGATGCTCGTCTAACAGTCATAATTTCAGCTATTCGCGAGAATCCCGTTACTGTTAGTCCCGGAGAATTAGAAACAGAACGTAAAGTGGAAGTACATTGCGATGTTGAGTATTATGATAATGTCAAAAAAAGTGTTATTTTCAAAAAAAACTTTATGACTTATGACATATATCCAGTTTCTGACGCCATAGCAGGGCGTACACAAGCAATTACAACAGCACTTAGTCAAGTTGCTGATGATATATTGTTAGCAGTTGTATCGGGTTGGTGATTTTTTTCATATTTTTGTGTTGTAAAAATAATTTTGGCAAATAGTCATTGTATATGGAAAATATTATACTCATTATTTACTTCGTTTCTCTAAGCATTTTATTCATGTTCGGTATTCATGGCGTGATTTTGCTCTATTATTACCGCAAAACACACGCTGCAAGCCATCCGAACGAGCAAATGCCTGAAACATTCCCTCTTGTCACAATCCAATTGCCTATTTTCAACGAGAAATACGTTGTTGCAAGGCTTATTAAGTCGATTTGTGAGATTGAATACCCCAAAGACAGACTTGAAATTCAAGTCTTAGATGATTCGACAGACAATACTACTGAAATTGCACAAGATTTAGTCAATCAGTATGCCGCTAAAGGATACGATATTGTCTATGTCAACAGAAAAAGTCGCAATGGATTCAAAGCAGGTGCGCTCAAATACGGACTCGAAACCGCAAAAGGCGAATTTGTAGCTATTTTCGATGCAGACTTTGTACCTAATAGTGACTTTCTGCTCAAAACTATTCCGCATTTCAACAATTCCGAAATTGGGATGGTCCAAACAAGATGGGAACATCTAAATGAAGAATACTCATTTTTGACAAAGGCTCAAGCACTCGCTTTGGATGGTCACTTTGTGATTGAACAACAAGTGCGAAATAAAGCCGGATTCTTCATCAATTTCAACGGTACAGCCGGAGTTTGGAGACGTGATTGTATTTACGATGCAGGTAATTGGCAAGCTGATACACTCACCGAAGACCTTGACTTGAGTTATCGTGCTCAGATTAAGGGCTGGAAATTCCGTTTCTTGAACGATGTTACTTCGCCTGCAGAATTACCGGCAGACATCAATGCTCTGAAGACTCAGCAATTCCGCTGGACGAAGGGAGCGGTCGAAACTGCTATCAAAATGTTGCCCAAAGTGTTCAAATCCAAGCTTTCGCTCAAAGTGAAATTCGAGTGCTTTGTACATCTTACCAGCAATATTGTATTTCCGTTTATCATAGTTGTTGCATTGCTTAATATACCACTTGTAGTAATCAAAAACACAATTGGCGGATTTGATGAATACTACTCTATGATGTCAATTTTTGTACTTGCATCCGTATCTACTTTTTTGTTCTATACTTATGCTCAGAAAGCATTGCATTTGGATTGGAGAAATCGTTTACTGCTGTTTCCGGTATTTCTTGCCGGCAGTATGGGTTTTGCGGTCAATAATTCAAAAGCTGTAATCGAAGCCCTAATCGGTAAAAAATCCGCATTCGCTCGTACTCCGAAAGAAGGTATCGTCGGCACTCAGAAATCAATATCTGCAAAATCATATTTCCAACGTCGAATTAGTGGCACTGTAATAATAGAATTGCTCTTGGCACTTTATTATTTAGTCGGCATCATTATTTCAGCGGCATATCTCGAAATCGCAGCCATTCCGTTCCAACTGCTTTTTCTATTTGGCTTTGGTACTGTAGGATTCCTTTCTTTGAGGCATGCACTTGCCAAGTAGTAAGAAAATTTAGTATTTAAATGGAGACAGATATATTATTTCTGTCTCTTTTTTTATATATTTGCAATTCAATTATTGGAATCTCTACATTAGATTATGATGGACACAATCAGCCAAGATAACATAAGAGAATATGACATTACCGAAATCCTTGGTATAGCATGGAATATCTTCCGAACAAAGTACCATGTCTTGTTTTCTATTGGATTTTTGGTCTATTTGCCATCAAATATACTTGTAGCTACAATGCCCCAAATCAATATTGAACACTTATTGGGTGCCGGTTATTTCACAAGATTGGGCTTCTCGGCTACAATGATTTGCTCGATGCTTTTAGCATTCGGTGGAAATATCGCAATTGCAATTGCAGTCAATCAAATTGTGTTTGAGCAAAGCGAATCTGTGAAAAAAGTCTTAAGGCAATTCTTGGCGAAATTTCTTAGAGATTGGCATATCAATTTATTGGTTATAGCCGTTTTTTTTGTAGCGGGTATGTTGTGGCTCACTTCAATTTTTCTGAATGCATTCTTGTTTTTGTTGGTCTCAGTGCCTGCTATCATACTTCTTAATTATTGGGTCTTTGGTATATATTCCTTTGCAATGCGTGAATTGAACCTGTATGAATCACTAAAATACAGCTACGTAGTTGTTTATGGGCGATGGGGCAGAGTATTTTTGTACACAGTTTCCTTATTCTTGCTTTCATTAGTAGTTGTCATTTTTTCTGCTATCCCATTTTCGTGGATAGTGGGGAATGTAGTTTTGGAAGTTACATACAAAACTTTAGTTTCGATTTTATCTTCATTTTTTGTTGTTGCTTTTACTGTTTTCTTTGTTAATTTTGAAGAAACATCAATCAAAAAGCAATAAATCAATTTTTTTTTATAAAAAATAAAATTTGTTGTAACTTTCTTATCATTTCATGTGTCTTTTAGGAAGTGAGAATCCGAAAAAGTGTAAAAGCATTTTGCAGATAACTCGAAACTTGTTAACTTTGCTATTTACAATTAGAACATTTTTAAATTTAATTTTTGTTAAAACATTTTAAGGAAACGAAATGAAAAGATTTTTTTACACAATGCTTGTGATGGCAGTATTTCCTGCCCTCTTGTATTCACAAGGTATTTTTCTAAACGAGGCAGCCACTACGCCTAAACAAAATCACAAGAATGAATCTGAACTTCTGCAAATTTTACCGGAAGTCAGCTACGACAAGCAATTGACACCACTTACACAAGGAAAATTTAAAGAAATTGGTATCACAATTGACTTGATTTTCAATACTTACTACTCAGGTGTAACACCTTTTGTTTACGAACCTAATTCAGGAACTTTGATTTATGTCCAAACTGATAGAATCAGAGTACAACCGGCTGGAGTTGACACTGCAGCTTTGACAGGAATAGTAGTTCTTTATACTTCGCAAGACGGTGGGGAAAATTGGCAAACACACGAAATTTACCGCCAATGGGGTAAAGTTCCTACAAATGCTTCAATAGCAGTTCTTAATCCGGACAATGAAACAAATCCAGCAAACTTTAAATATGTAATCTCAACCAGATTTTTTGAATTGCTCAGAGTAACAGGGCAACCTGATGATTATCCTCCAAAAGGCGGATTATTCTTGCTTTACGAAGGAATGAACTTCACTTATTTTGAATTTCCTGAAACAGGACCAGCTCCAAATCATTTTTGGAGTATGACTAATATGGTTGCTTCAAGTGCAAAGAATGGTTACTATTTCTATGCCGGAGGTTTATTGACACCTGCAAACAATTTTGTTCAATACGGGTATTATGGTTTTGGGTATATTGGAATTGACAAGGGTGATGTCGGCTCTTCAATTCCTCCTCAATTTAACTATGACCAATTTAAACCGAGCACCGGTGGATTAGGTAGTTCTTTTACAAGTCAAATGAATCTTGACGTTGATACACAAGGCAATGTATATGCTGCAGTAAATAATCATTTCAAGCCAAATATTGAGGATAGAGATAGAGTCATTGGAGTTGCAAAATCAGTTGATAACGGTAAAACTTTTTCAGAATTCAACAAAATGTCCCCTTCAGTGATTGATGATTTTATTGCTTTCAAGGGTGGAAATACATCTATCGGTGTTGCAACACCGGGCTCATACCCATATTCAACTAACGGTTTTAGAGTTGTTGCAGAAGATGAATATAGTTTTATATATAGAATATTTAGTTTCAGAACTCAAGAAGCTTATGATACATACATTGTAGAAGCTTATCGTAAGGGTGGTCAATGGGGCGTAAGAGAAATTTCGACTTTTTCCGGGAATAAATGGAGAATTCCATATGTTATTCAAGATACTAATTCAGTGATGGATATAGACCAATTTTTCGACAATGCTAGACAACACGAAGTCCAACTTGCTATTACTGCTGACGGTCAATATCTTATTGCAAAATGGATGGACAACCGCCAAAACTTAGTTGAACTCGCTACTCCATACCCTACATTAGTTGGTAGTGGACAAATTGATTCAATGTTGACTACAGATATTTTCTATTCATATAGAGCAGTTAACGGGACACAATGGTCACCTGCTTATAATTTGACTGACGACTTATGGATGAACAAAGGTACTTGGATTCCAAATATAGTTCCAAGTATCAACCAAATTCCTGTTATCGAACATGCAACTGTAAAATTCACTAGCTCAACAAATCCAAGACTTAATTATCCTTACTTCTTGCAAAATTTTGTGGTTGGAGCCAGTATCCGCAATCACATACTTGTTGCTACTTTTGACGGTCTCAATCCGGGCAATATCCGTAATGAAGCTATTCAAATTCCTGCTGGTGTTGCCGGTGTAAGTAGTGTTGATGAAGAAAATTACAATTTCAGATTATTCAACATGAGCCCTAATCCGGTCAATAATGATGGTTACATCAACTATCAATTAGATGCTCCGGGTCATGTAAAAATCGACATTCATAATTCATTAGGTCAAAAAGTCTTGAACGTACGTAATGCATTCACAGACCAAGGCTTATGGCAAGCTAATTTCTCAGCTTCAGAATTACCTGCAGGTGCTTACTTCTACACTTTGACATTCAATGGCAAATCTGTAACAAAAGCAATGCACGTCGCTCGTTAATTCTAAGAATTGAATTCCAATTTCAAGGCTGTCCATATGGGCAGCCTTTTTTTGTCTTAAAAACCCTTCATTTCATTCGCTCAATCAACGTAAAATGTTTGCTTTCTCTTTGCGTCAATTTGGCAGTTTCTGAGCCTTGAAGACTCGTTTGAAAATAATGCAAATCTTCTACAATTTGAATATAAAAAAATATGAAATTTATTGACCTCGATACACAGTACAAGCGGCTTAAAAGCAGTATAGACATTGAAATATTAAAAGTGCTCGAATCGGGCGCTTTCATTATGGGCACTAAAATTGCAGAATTGGAACAGCTTTTGGCGGATTACGTTGGGGTTAAATACTGCATATCTTGTGCATCAGGTACTGATGCTCTCTTGATGCCAATTATGGCTTGGGGCATTGGTCGGGGTGATGCTGTTTTTACTACACCGTTTACATTTATTGCAACTGCGGAAGTCATCGCTTTGACCGGAGCAACTCCTGTGTTCGTTGACATTGACCCAAAAACTTTTAATATTGATTCAAATGCTCTCGAATCCAAAATTCAACAAATTATTTCCGATGGGAATTTGCAGCCCAAAGCAATAATCCCTGTGGATTTATTCGGTTTGATGGCAGACTATGCCAAGATTAACGAAATCGCCGCGAAATATGGTCTTAAAGTACTCGAAGATGCAGCGCAATCGTTCGGTGCAACGCAATCAGGCAGAAAGGCATGTAGTTACGGTGATGTTGCAGCCACGTCTTTCTATCCTGCGAAACCGCTCGGTTGCTTTGGAGATGGCGGAGCAATATTCACTAACGATGCAGAAACTGCGAAGGCACTGCAATCAATCAGAGTTCATGGTCAAGGCGAGGATAAATACAACAATGACCGCATTGGCATGAATGGGCGATTAGATACTATCCAAGCGGTTGTATTAATTGAAAAGATGAGCATTTTTGATGAAGAACTTGTGTTTCGTAATAAGATTGCCAATTTATATTCTACACACCTTAAAACCGTTACAGTTCCATTCGTTCCTGATGATAATTCAAGTGCTTGGGCATTGTATTCAGTGCTTGCAAATAATGCCGAACATCGGCGAATTTTAATGGAAAAATTAAGCCGGCAGAATATCCCAAGTGTGGTCTATTATCCCAAGCCGCTACATTTGCAAAAAGCATTTGAAAATCTTGGTTATAAAAAGGGTGATTTCCCGATTTCGGAAAAAATTTCAGAACGCATTTTCAGTTTACCTATGCACCCGTATTTGACGGAACCGGAGATTGAGCAAGTCTGCGACGTGATAAATTCGAGTGAATGATTTTGCGATTATTTGGAATAAATTATACAAACCGAGCTACCATCGGAGTGTCGAGACCATTTTTGATCTGAAACGATATTACCGTTGCCAACAATTTTAGTTTTCACTCCGCCGGCATTTAAAATTGCAAGTGCACTCCTGAGTGGCATTCCCTTTAGCACGACTATTGTTTCAGGACTTTGGACTGTGTCCGTCGCAACAATCGTTATATCAATAATTTTACCGTTTATAGTTCGGCTATGTGCCTTGGGATTTTGAGCTAAGACTATACCATGCGAATTGCCCGAATAAGTCAGACCAAAACCGCGATTTTTGAGCAAATTTTCTGCTAATTCAGACTGCAACCCGACTATATTTGGCACTAATACAGAATCCTTGTTTGTTTTAGTACTATCAACAAATTTATTGGCAATTGCAGTATTTGGATTTGCTCCTGTCCATTTAGAAGCTATACCCCTGAAAATCGGAGCAGCCGTAGCACCACCATAAATACTCGAGCGAGGCTTATCCAACATCACAATCAATGCCACCTGAGGGTCATTCGCAGGGAAATAACCCGCAAAAGTAGCCGTATAATTTTCTTTAGAATATCTTCCATCTACAATTTGTTGCGAAGTTCCTGTTTTGCCGCAAATGTCCAATCCGTCAACTCTTGCAGCTTTACCGGTCCCTCGGCTTACAACTCCCTTCAAAATATCAGTCAATCTTGCTGCCGTTTCCTCAGAAATTACACGCCTGACTACCACAGGATTCTGCCTATAAATTTCTCGTCCTTCTGAGTCGAAAACCGAACTCACCAAATAAGGTTTCATCAGTGTACCGCCATTAGCAACGGCACCGTAAGCGTTTGCCATTTGAAGCGGTGTTACGGATAATTCGTAGCCAAAACCCAAATAGCGTTTAGTTGATGATGTGAAATTTTTGGGTTTGGGCAATTTGCCTGTTACTTCACCAGGAAAATCTACATCTGTTTTGATTCCAAATCCAAAATCACGCAAATATTTGTAAAAATTATTATCGCTCATCATATTTGCCACAGTTGACATTATGATGTTAGATGAGTATTCCATTGCCTGACGGAAAGAAATCTTCCCCAGGGGCTTTACATCGCGAATAACATAGCTTCTCATCGTCAGAGTTCCCTGATGACCGTCTAATGTATCGGTTTCCTTGATTATATTCTCCTCTAATGCAGCGGCTGCTGTAATCAGCTTAAACGTTGAGCCGGGTTCGTATGTATCGGTAATCGCTCTCATACGCAAAAAGGCTGAAGACATACCTCCGGGCTTGTGAGGGTCATAACTTGGGTAAGAAGCTATTGCAATAATTTCGCCTGTTTTCGGGTGTAGTGCTACTACTGTACCGCTTTCGGCACCGGCATTCTCTACTCCTGTTTTCAATTCATGTTCGACAATTCTTTGCAAGTCAATATCAATCGTCAGATTCATCGAATATCCGTCGGATGCGGGAATCAAAGGCAAATCCGCCGCCGGACGCAATCTACCGGCTCCGTCGCGATTCATAATCATATAACCGTCGCGACCTTTCAACAAACTATCCCACTTGAGTTCAATTCCGCTCAAGCCGTTGTTATCCACGTCGGTGAAGCCTATTAGTTGCGATGCGATATTATCGTAATGATAAATCCGTCTTGGCTCGCGAATGAGGATTAAGCCCTTATCCGAAAGCCCTACTAATTTGTTAAACTTTGTGGGGTCTGCTCTTCGGGTTATCCAAACAAAAGACTTTTTTGATGACTTTACTTTGGAAATAATTTCCGAAGCACTATAACCGTAATCATGTTCTATAGCTTTTGCAAATGCACTCAAATCCTGTATATGACGCGGGTCAACAGCTATTGAAACGCTCTCGAAATTCGATGCGATTACTTTGCCGTTACGGTCATAAATAATGCCGCGTTCGGGTGTAAGTGTGACTTTTGATTCATGCTGACGCTTTGCCTTTGCTTTGTATTCGTCATTGGAAATAACCTGAATATCAATCAATCGCCAAATAATTATGGCTATTCCGATATTGACAGTTATCAATACTATCCAGAATTTCCAAAATTTCTTTTGCCGTATGTCTTTTTCAGGAGCGTTCATATAGAATTATTCAATTACTTGAGGTGCAACATCGGGGGTTACCATATCCAATTCTTCTGTAGCATATTTGATAATACGGTCTGCGGACTGCAAATGAATTACTTGTGATTGAAGTCGTTTATTCTTGTCTCTCAGCTCATTTGACACTTTTTCTAACTCACGTTTTTGGACCAGCAATCCGTTTATGCTACGAACATTTGAAACGAAAACGACCGCTGCCGCAGCAGCAACAACGATGAAAACAAGCACTAACCATCGGTTGTCCTTGAGCCAATCTGTTATTTTAGTAGTAAAATTAAACATGATTACAAAACTGCATCGTAATGCCTAAAAAAGAAAAGAAAAAGTATTCCCCCATACTAATACAAACATACAAACAAGAAACATGAATAAAAAACAAAAAAAAAATTAAAAATTGAAAAAAAAATTTTTGCAAATAAAAAAATCTTGCTATTTTTGTAGTTCTCTATTTGAGATGAGAATAATAATAAATAGGATAAACGATGCCTAAGATGAAGTCAAACGGGTCTGCAAAGAAGCGGTTTAAAATCGCTTCAAGTGGGACTATCAAGCGACGCAAAGCTTATGGAAGTCATATATTGACCAAAAAAAGTTCAAAGCGCAAAAGAAATTTGAAGCAATCAGCAGTCATCAGCGATGTTGATGTTCGTAGTGTAAAAAGATTATTAGCAAAAGCCTAAACGGCTTAATCGGGCAAAAGGGGTAGCGGCTCTCCCTCAGCCTTTAAATATTAGGAGGTATAACCATGCCAAGAGCAAATAATAAAGTAGCGGCTCGCAATAAAAGAAAGAGAATTCTAAAGCTTGCCAAAGGCTATTGGGGACTAAGAAAAAATGTCTGGACCATCGCCAAAAATCATATCGAGAAAGGTTTACTTCATGCCTTTGTAGGACGTAAATTAAAGAAACGTAGCTACAGAAGTTTGTGGATAATGCGTATTAATGCTGCTGCTCGTGAGAACGGCACTACATACTCAAGACTTATCCATGCATTGAAGTTGAAAAATATCCAAATGAATCGTAAAATCTTAGCAGACTTTGCGATGAACAAACCGGAAGTTTTCCAAGCGATTATTCGTAACGCAATGAATTAAGAATTTTTTGTATTGTTATTTGAAATATATTTAGTATATTTGTAAGCTATACAATTTGGGCAGATACCGAAGCGGTTAAACGGGGCAGACTGTAAATCTGCTAGGTAACACCTTACGGAGGTTCGAATCCTTCTCTGCCCACACCAACATGTAAATTGACAGCTTTTGCGGGAGTAGCTCAGTTGGTAGAGCATCAGCCTTCCAAGCTGAGGGTCGCGGGTTCGAGTCTCGTCTCCCGCTCGAAAATTTGAGAAGTCATTCAGCATAAATTAGCTAAATGACATCGCAATTTGCGAGTATTGGCATTTATGCTGATGTAGCTCAGCTGGTAGAGCACGTCCTTGGTAAGGACGAGGTCACGGGTTCAAGTCCCGTCATCAGCTCAGCTGAATACGGGTGTAGCTCAATTGGTAGAGTAGCGGTCTCCAAAACCGTTGGCTGTGGGTTCAAGTCCTACCACCCGTGCAAATTTTGAGGTGTGCCCTCTGGGTTATGCCGAATTTTTTACGTTAATTAATAAAGTTCAAAATGGTTGGTAAAATAAAAAAGTTCATTGGTGAAGTTGTCTCTGAAATGAAGAAGGTCTCATGGCCCTCGAGAGAGCAATTACGTGAATCAACTATTGTTGTGGTTGTCGTCACCGGCATCCTAACTGTTTTTACGTTCATTATTGATGAAATAATGACTTTTTTCATGAAATCAATTTTTTAATCCGACAATATAACTATGGCTGATTACGGCGAAAATATAGACGAAACCAAGATTGAACCGCGATGGTACGCTATTCGGACTTATACAAGTCACGAGGCTAAAGTCAAAACGGGTATCGAAGCCGAAATCAAAAGAATGAATTTGCAAGACAAAGTCTTGGAAATTGTCATTCCGCAAGAAACGGTTTTTGAAGTCAGAAATGGCAAAAGAAGAACTCGGATTAAGAACTTTTTACCCGGATACATTCTTATCAAAGCTGTTTTAGACCGCAGAACTCGGGATATCATAAGCCAAGTACCTTCAATCGTTAGTTTTGTTGGACGTCGTAGCGAACCTGTTGCTTTGCAACCGCACGAAGTCGAGAGAATTATCGGCAGAGTTGAAGAACGTAAAGACATTACAACCGTCGAGACTTCTTTTGCCGTTGGTGACCCTGTCAGAGTAATCGAAGGACCATTCAACTCCTTCAATGGAACTGTGAAAGAAATTAACTTCGAAAAACAAAAACTCAAAGTTGAAGTCGGAATATTAGGCAGGAAAACTCCTGTCGAACTCGATTTCAGCCAAGTAGAATTAGAAATATAGAATTTTAGTAAAGTATAAATAAAGCACTTATATGGCAAAGAAAGTAATTGGTTCGTTCAAGTTGCAACTCAAAGCTGGGGAAGCAACAATGGCGCCGCCCGTAGGTCCGGCTTTCGGTCAGCGAAGCCTTAACGGTATGGAATTTGTAAAGCAATTTAACGGTAAAACTTCGAAGGATATCGGTACGATATTCCCCGTTTTAGTTACTTATTTTAGTGATAAGTCGTTTACTTTTGTTATCAAATCCCCACCCGCATCAGTTTTGCTCGCTAAAGCTGCCGGATTAAAAAGTGGTTCGAAAGAACCTAATAAAGTGAAAGTTGGCAAGGTATCTCGCCAACAAATTGAGGACATTATCACAATCAAAAAGAATGACCTTAACGCATATGATATAGAAAAATCTGTTTCCATGATAGCCGGAACGGCTCGTAGCATGGGTATAGTAGTCGAAGACTAATTTTTGTAATTTAAAATAATTAATAACATGAAAAATCGAGGAAAAAGATTCAGCGCTTTGCTGAAAAGTTACGACCAAGACGCAATATTTGATTTAAATGATGCAATTTCGCTCGTTAAGAAAAATGCTAACGCAAAATTCGACGAGTCCTTCGAAATGGTCATGAATCTCGGTGTCGATCCTCGTAAAGCAGATCAAATGGTTCGCGGTACTGTATCGCTGCCCCACGGCACAGGTAAGAACGTCAGAGTGCTGGTATTGGCAAAAACACCGAAAGATCAAGAAGCTTTAGACGCAGGCGCCGATTATGCAGGTCTTGAAGAATATGTCGAAAAAATTAAAGGTGGTTGGGCTGACATTGACGTTATTGTCGCAACCCCCGATGTTATGGGCGAAGTTGGGAAACTCGGTCGTATATTAGGTCCTCGTGGCTTGATGCCGAACCCCAAAGTCGGTACCGTTACTTTCGACGTAGCTAAAACAGTTGTCGAATTGAAAGCCGGTAAAATTGAATATCGTGTTGATAAAACCGGTAACATTCATGCCGCAATTGGAAAGTGCTCATTCGATGTAGCACAACTTACTGATAATGCCAGTGCTTTGTATTCAAGTATATTGAAAGCAAAACCATCAACGGCAAAAGGCAAATACATTAAGAAAGTTGCGTTTTCCTCGACCATGGGTCCGGGTGTAAACGTCAAAGAATCAACTTTTAATAACGAATAAGACTATTACGCGCTAATTTCAGGCTCGCTTCTCGCCCCATACGGGGTTGTGTCTGAAATTAAACATAAAATTGGTAATATATATTTATGGTAACAAAAAAGAAAAAACAGCAATTAGTTGACATACTTGTCAATCAACTGCAAGAAGCTCAAGGCATCTTTCTTGTAAATTTCGAATCTATGGACGTTGCGTTAACCAACCAATTCCGTAAGTTAGTCTTTGAGAAAGAGCTGAAATACAAAGTAGCTAAAAATACTTTGCTTCGCAGAGCTTTAGACGTAGTCGGCAAATTCGATATTCCGGATGACGTTTTAAAAGGTCAGACCGCGATAGTGTTCGGATATTCCGACCCGACTAAGCCGGCAAAAGTTATCAAAGAATTCTCCGAAAAAGGTGGCAAACCGGCTTTCAAAGCCGCAGTCATCGAAGGGCAATTCTTTGGCAGTTCGCAACTAAGTGTAGTCGCTTCGTTGCCGTCTCGTGACGATTTAATGGCTGGCATTGTAGGCAGCCTCGGTGCTCCTGCTTCCGGTATCGTCGGTACTATTAACTCTTTATTGAGTGATGTCGCATCATTAATCGAAGAAGTTGCTAAAAAGCAAAATGGTGCAGCGTAATTAATTATTTTGTATAATATTTTTAAAAAGTGAGTTTATAATGTCAGAAAAAATAGAAAAATTACTTGAAGAAATTGCTTCTCTAACACTTCTCGAAGCGTCAGAACTTAAAAAAGCAATGGAAGACAAATTTGGCGTAACTGCCGCTGCTCCTATGATGATGGGTGCTATGGCTGCTCCTGCTGCTGCTGCAGCTCCTGCAGAAGAAGAACAAACTGAGTTCGATGTAGAATTGACCGAAGCCGGCGAAAAGAAATTGAACGTTATCAAAGTCGTTCGCGAATTGACAGGCGTTGGTCTAAAAGAAGCTAAGGACCTTGTAGAAGGTGCACCTAAAGTTATTAAAGAAGGAGCTTCGAAAGATGAAGCGATGGACATTAAGAAGAAATTGGAAGAAGCAGGCGCTAAGGTTACACTTAAATAGCTTGTTGTATCTCGCAACAACGGGGAAAGTGAGTAATATTTACTCGCTTCCCCTTTTTGTTCTTATTTTGGGCTCTTCACTTTAATTAATCGAAATATAAATTTACAATTATCTATTGATGAATAAATATATACTAAAAAAGGGTTTTTATGATATTTCTGCTATCGGCAGAGACGTCATAAAATCCCTTATTTTTTGTCCTAAAGCGTTAACAGGAGGTGCTCAGTGGACGTAAATACTAGCAACATCGGTACGGATAACAGATTGGATTATTTAGTAGGTCACAAAACCTATGGTAATCTTGATTTGAAACTCCTCGAAACCGGAGACGGTATTTTCAGACTTCGTAAAAGAGTGAGCTTTTCTCGCTCCTTAGTAACACCGGTTTATCCCGATTTACTAAGTGTGCAATTAGACTCATTCGAAGAATTTATGCAGGAATATGCTCCTGCTTCCAAACGCCGCGACGTTGGTTTGCAAGCGGCTTTCAAGACAAATTTTCCAATTGAAGATGCTTCATCAATGTTCCAACTTGAGTTCATTGATTATAGCATCGAAAAGCCAAAATATAGCGAAGAGGAATGCAGAGAACGCGAACTTACTTATGCTAAACCTTTGAAAGCTAAGTTGAGATTATCGAGTAAAGCCGATAAAGCTACCGACGATTATTTTGAAGCTATCGAGCAAGAAGTTTACTTAGGAAATCTTCCCTCTATGACTTCACGTGGTACTTTCATTATCAACGGAGCTGAAAGAGTTATTGTAAGCCAGATTCACCGTTCACCGGGCGCATTCTTCGATGATGCTGTCCACCCGAACGGCACACGTATCTATACTGCAAGAATTATTCCGTTCAGAGGCTCATGGATAGAGTTTACAACCGATATTCATGACGTGATGTACGCCTATATTGACAGAAAGAAGAAATTCCCTGTCACTACGCTTATCAGAGCCTTAGGTTATTCATCTGACGAAAATATTATTGAGCTTTTCGGTTTGACTGATGAAATTGACCCTGACGAAATTGACGAATCACTCCTCGGTATGAAAATTGCCAACGACCTTGTTGATTTAACTACAGGTGAAATCATTGGCGGTAGAGATATGATTATTTCGCCCGAAATACTCGAAATGATGCAAACCACAAAGTTGGCACCATTCAAAGTTTACAAATATACCGACCCTACTGAAGAACCTGTGATTGCACGTACATTGACGAAAGACCCTTCGAGAACACGCGAAGACGCTCTCGAACACATCTATAGACAACTTCGTTCGAGTGACCCACCCGATATCGAAACTGCTGAAGCTTTGTTGGACAAATTGTTCTTCAATTCAAAACGCTATGATTTGGGTTTGGTAGGTAGATTCAGAATTAACGAAAAAATGGGATTAGAAATTCCATACGACGAAACGACATTGAGAACCGAAGATATTATCACAATTATCAAGCATTTGATTTATCTTCACGATAATAAATTGACAGGCGATGACATTGACCATCTTGGCAATAGAAGAGTACGTACAGTTGGAGAGCAACTCAGCACCCAATTCAATTTGGGTCTTGCACGTATGGCTCGTACAATTCGCGAAAGATTGAGTTTGCACGAAGAAGAAGTGCCGACTCCTTCGGAATTAGTCAACGCTCGTACTATCAGCTCTGTCATCAATCAATTCTTTGGGACAAATCAGTTGTCTCAGTTCATGGACCAAACTAATCCGCTTGCCGAATTGACGCACAAGAGACGTACGTCAGCTTTGGGTCCGGGTGGTTTGACTCGCGAAAGAGCCGGTTTTGAAGTACGTGACGTTCATTATACTCATTACGGAAGATTGTGCCCAATTGAAACACCTGAAGGTCCGAATATCGGTCTTATTTCCTCCTTGGCAATTCATGCACGTATTAACGATTTGGGTTTTATCGAAACTCCATATCGTATAGTACGTGACGGCATTGTTACAGCGGAAATTGAATTCCTTTCAGCCGAAAAAGAAGATATGAAAATCATTTGTCCTGCATCATCTCCCTTAGATGAAAACAACAGGATAGTTGGCGAAAAAGTAAGAGCAAGAAAATCAGGCGACTTCGTATTAGTTGACCCGTCAGAGGTTGACTATGTTGACGTTTCGACTGACCAAATTACAAGCCCTGCATCATCTTTGATTCCTTTCCTCGAACATGACGATGCCAACCGTGCCTTGATGGGCTCAAACATGCAACGTCAAGCTGTGCCACTTCTGCGTCCGGCTGCTCCTGTTATCGGAACCGGTATGGAAGCAAGAGTTGCAAAAGATTCGAGAACTTTGATGCTTGCCGAAGAAGATGGTATCGTCGAATACGTTAGTGCAGAAATGATTCGTATTCGTTACGAAGATAATAGGTCTGATATTGACAAAATGTTAAATTTCGACCGTAAAGAAGTTGTAACTTATAGATTGTTGAAATTCTTCAGAACTAACCAAGATACTTGTATCAACCAAAGACCTATCGTTTCTGTGGGTCAAAGAGTCGTCAAAGGGCAACCTATTACTGACGGTGCTTCGACCGACCAAGGCGAATTAGCTTTGGGACAAAACGTTATGGTGGCATTTATGCCTTGGCGTGGTTATAACTTTGAAGATGCGATTATCATTTCACGTAGAATGGTAGCCGAAGATATTTTCACATCTATTCATATCGAAGAATTTACGCTTCAAGTTCGCGATACAAAACGCGGCGAAGAAGAATTCACTCGCGAAATCCCGAATGTCAGCGAGGAAGCCGTTAAAGACTTAGACGAAACAGGAATAATCAGAATCGGTGCAAATATCCAAGAAGGCGATATCCTAATTGGGAAAATCACTCCAAAAGGTGAAACTGACCCGACTCCTGAAGAAAAATTGTTACGTGCTATCTTTGGCGATAAAGCCGGCGACGTCAAAGACGTTTCGCTCAAAGCTACACCGGGTCTCAAAGGTGTCGTAATCAATACCAAGCTGTTTACACGCAGATTGGTTACTATGGACAAAGACACTCGCGCTTCTGAGAAAAAACGTCAAGAAATGATTAATAAGATGGAAAAAGAAACCAT
>Ga0351930_1051_pt1 | contig 23235 bp, 19 predicted proteins | sample BONcelT113001E10_FD_205823 | JGI IMG/M metagenome (GOLD analysis project Ga0351930, IMG submission 205823) | Enriched cells from coal bed in the Powder River Basin, Montana, United States - BONCAT cells T11 rep2 HSBNCT.T11.300.1.E10 ...
CTCCGGCGCTGGCATCAAAAGTTAAACCTTTTTTCAAAAAATCATCGGATGCCCTGCAAGTTGGTAATATGGCCCAAGCTTTAAAATCGCCAACCCCTTCATTTCCAGAATCGCTTCATAAAAATGTCCAAGTTTAGGAATAGTCCGGATTTCAAAACAACTTTTGCAATATTGGTGCCAGTTTTCATTCAATAATAAATTACGCTTCAAGAGTTAGCGCGTGCCAAGTAAAATGAGATTTAACGGCAATCGCATATTCTACCTTGGTGAGTTGTTTGCTGAGCCCTCAAACCGCAAAAGTCCTCAAATCCGAATAAAAAATCAGCAACATCTTGCGGTCTCTTTAAAAATCAGCAACATCTTGCGGTCTCTTTTACCGATCAAAAATCGGATACAGGAACTTATGGAACTGGATCAACAGTCCCTTCGCTGTCGTGCCCGTTGAACCAAAGTCCGTTCAATGCCTGTTGGTATTGCGTGGCAATGAACAGCACCTTTACTAGAAGCCATCAACCTCAAACCGGAAAATGAGACTCTTGGGTTATAACATTTCGATTTTGTTATGCCGGGGGCGGAAATTCAGATTATTTTAAACGGCAGTGCCTGCGCCTATAATCTGGGCGGCATCAGTTCCCCTCGGTCAATGGTTTTAAAATAACCCGTGTATTCATAACCTTTGGTGAGAACAATGGCATCTTCCGGACATATTGCCATACAGTCTCCACAACCCACACACTCATTGACACCGGGTGGTCTCATCTGAGGCTGGTTGTTTTCTAATAAAAGCACATCCGCCGGGCAGGCTTTGGCACAGAATCCACAGCCGGTGCACTTGTCATAATCAACTTCAACACTGCCGTTATTAATCTGCGCCGGATCATCATATATCGGTATCCGGTGCTTTTCAGAAAATGTTAAATTTCCCATGCGAGTTCTCCTCATTTCCCATCCGGCTTAATAATTTATTTTTTTGGAATCATTCTCATACCAGTCTACGGCATGGGTCACCCGTTTCACCATGCCGTCCGGATCACCCGCTGGCCAACCCACGGCAATACTCGAAGCGAATTTATACGGATAGGAAATTCCGAAGAATTTTTTCCATTTAAACACATACTGGAACGCCAGTTTGACAAAACCGACCCAGCAGGTTCCCAGTCCCATGCTGTGCGCTGCGAGCACCATATTTTGCCCGGCAATGCCGCAATCCAGATCCGGGTTGGAGATGCCCCTGACATCTTTGAAAATCATAATCACCGTTGGGGCGCCATGAAAAAGTCCAAGTTTGCCATCGGCAATCAATGTACAGGCGCCGAAAGGGACGGGATGAAGATCTCTAGGTTTGACTTTAATGTTAATTTTTGCAATGGGGAGCCGCCATCGTTTTCCGGGTACCCGATAATCAATCAGCGATTTAAATAGTTTACAGATCCTAATCGTTGTGTCGGTCAGACCTTTGATAATTGAAGGATCCCGAACGACAACAAACTTCCATGGCTGGCAATTTCCGGCAGAAGGTGCAAACCGTCCGGCTTCCAGAATCCGTTTAACCATGAATTCCGGCACCTGTTCTTTTTTATAGAGCCGGACACTCCGGCGTTTCAATATAACCTCTTCGGTTTCGGTCCACTCATTCCGCAAGTTTTCAGCGAGCTGTTTTCGATTTCCCATAATTTGCCTCCACATGGATCCGTTAAATCCGTTCCAGAATATGAATTCCCATTGCCGCTTCTTCATAGGCCAGATTGCCGCCGCCGTTTTCCGCCAATGCGATGCGGCAGTTTTCCACCTGTCTCAATCCTGCTTCATGACGGAGCTGGGTCACCAATTCATGAATCTGGCCCAAGCCGGAGGCGCCGATGGGATGCCCCCGGGACTCCAGGCCGCCGGAAACATTGATGGGGATTTTTCCACCAAGTGTTGTCGCACCGGACTCAGCAAAGGCGCCCCCTTCTCCCATCGGACAAAAACCCAGGGCCTCGCACTGATGAAGCTCGCCATAGGAGGTAGCGTCATGCACCTCGGCCACATGAATATCCTCCGGCCCCACGCCGGCCATTTCGTAGGCTTTACGGGATACCCGACATGCAATATCCTGATCTTCCTGTTCGATAGACCGATTGGTACCGGATCCCAGAACGGATGAACGGATTTTGACGGGACGGGGCGAGTTCAGTTTTTTCAAGACATCGGCCGAGCACAAAATGGCGCCGGCGCCGCCATCGCCGACAGGGGCGCACATGGGAACCGTCAGGGGCCAACTGACGATGCGGGCGGCAAGGATCTCTTCGACGCTCATCTCGTTCTGAAACTGGGCATTGGGATTTTTGGCGCCGTGAAGATGATTCTTGGAGGCGATTACCGCCAACTGTCGCTGGGTGGTGCCGTATTTGTCCATATGATACCGCGTAAACGCGGAATACACGTCCATAAAAGCGCTTCGATTTTTTCCGGCGCCATCCCTGTTGTCATCTTCCGGAATCCCGATTTTTAGGTGTTTACTCATATCGGCCAGAGCCTTCATGTGAGATTCCAGGTTTTCAATATCAACACCGGAAAAAAACGATCGGAACATTTTGGATTTATCTTCGTCGTAGGTTTTTTCAGCTCCCAGCGCCAGTGCACAATCATATAAACCGGACGCCACGCCCAGCCAGGCGGAATGAAATGCGGTCGCACCGCCGGCGCAGGCGTTTTCAAAATTATAAATGGGGATACCCTCAATCCCGGCGGGTCTTAAGGCCACCTGTCCGCGGATGCAATGCTGACCGGTTTGATATCCCCAGTGGGAATTGGAGAAATAGACCGCCTCAATCTGCTCTTTTCCGATGCCTGCATCCGCAAGGGTTTTATCCAATGCTTCTTTCGCAAGACTTTTTATATTTCTATCCAGATACTTGGAAAACCGCGTCATTCCAACACCGACAACGTATACTTCACGCATGAATGAAACTCCTATTTCTGTTTCTCTTCTTCGTATGTTTTTTCAAAGGTCTGACCTTTATAATGGCTTCGTTCCAGGCTGCCCGGCGCAGCCCAAATAATGGACGGGTTGATTTTAAGCTTTTTACTCATGGTTTCCATGATTTCATGGCCGAGCACATTTACCTGCTCCTCCGTAAGCCCTTCGGCGTGCTCCACCCGGATTTTGAGCGGGGGAACCACCCGGGGCGGCCTTTCATCCAGGATAATGCGCAGTTCACCTGTCACCCTCGGGACAAACTCATTGATGATGCCTTTGATATGACTGGGGTAAACCATCACCCCTTTTACCTTGAGCATATCATCCGACCGGCCGATGACCTTGTACCGGAATCCGGACCGGCCACAGGGACAGGGCTCGGTAAATACCTGGTGAATATCGCCCAGGCTTTGACGAATCCATACCATACCGTCACCCTCGAGGCAGGTGAACACCGCCTCACCTTTAGCGCCGTTTTCCAAAGGCAGGGGCGCTTTGGTTTCGGGATCTACCAGTTCATAATACGCAAGATCATCGCCCAACCAGTGCATCCCCTGATATTGTTCATGATCGCAAGAGAATCCGAAACCTGCTCCTGCGTCAAATATACGGCATCCGTATGCATCTTCGATTTTCCTTTTGACTTCCGGAATTCCAGCGCCGGGTTCGCCGCCGCACAGCAAAGCCTTAAAGCCCAGCTCGCCCACCGATTTATTCAGCATTTTCGGCGCCTGTTCGATCAAATATTCCGCCAAAGACGGCGTGCCCGCATAGACGGTGCCTTTAAACAATCCCTGCACCATGAGAATCCGCTCACTTTTGGCTTCCGCACCCACCGGCAGCATGGTCACACCGAGTTTCTGCAAACCCATCATGCTGGGTATGCCGGCAATCACCATGGATAGCGCAAAGCAGAACAGAACCCGATCCTTAGGCCGAATACCCGCCCGCCAGGCGCCCCGAGTCATGACTTCACCCCATACATTTTGAATATCGTTATTGGTCATCGGATATGGGGTGGGAATGCCGGTGGTTCCGGTAGTGGTAGCGATATAATCGAGATCGTCCACGCTGATCGGCATAATCTGATCCAATGTTTTGAGCAGATCACCGCCGCATTCCATGGCCAGTGCGCGCAACGATTCCTTATTAAACAGCGGGACTTTTTCCCTGAAGTCTTCCATAGAAGAAATGGAATCAATGCTGAATTTTCCGTTTGACAGCATCTTGGAATAAAACGGGGCATTGGCGTTGAGCCTTTCAAGCATCCTTTTCAGCTTTTGAAACTGGAGTTTTTGAATCTCCGGTGTATTAAACAGGGGCTCAATTTCCATGTTCCAATAGGGGTGTTCCTGGGTCATCGGAGGACCTCCTTACAAGGTTTGCTGATATCGGTAAAGGTTGGCGAAGGCATGATTTGCAGATAAAAATTTGATTCTACCCCTGCCATCCGGGTTGGGATTTGTTTCCCCGCCGCTGCTTATAGGCTTCCATCATTTCGATAAATCCGTCGATACGCGTGTTGATCGGCCCTTCGGAATACGCCCGGGGATCGCAGTGATCGCTGTTTAACATCAGCACCGGGATCCCTCTTTTCTTAACGAGCGCTTCTTTTAAATCCTGGAGGCCGGTACTGCTTGGCCGGCAGCTCTGATTGGCAAACAGTATAATGCCGTCAAGATCATATTCATCGATAAGCCTGTCGAAATATTTAATCCGTTCATCCAGATTCAACGAAAACGGAACAGTCAATAATTCCCTGGCGATCTGCCGCAGGGTGTCCTTTAACGGAAGTCCGGATTTTTTTCGAACCGCTATGGAATAGGTATAGGGTTCCATGACAATATGTGCTCCCCTTTCCGCCAGCACTTTGCTGTAAAGATCCACTTTATACCAGATGGTGATTCCCTCCCACAGGACCCTGTATTTTTCCCTGCCGGATTCGATCACTTTTTTATCCCCGTATCGCTTTTGGGCCATCTTCAAGTGTTTTCTGTATAATCGAATGGCATCTTTTTCATTCCACTGGGGCACCATGGGGAGCATATACAGCCGTAACCACTCAAAGTACCGGTTTGCCGGATGTCTTTTCCGGTATTCATAAACATCCATAAATAACCGGCACATCTCGGTGGATCGATCGATCTTTTTCAGAAATTTTTTCTCGTTAAACTTTTTGCCGGTGACCTTTTCCAAAAACCGGATTAGATCCCACAACTGCTGTTCAATGTAATCAATGTATTCTTCGAGTCGTTCCTCACCCTCGCCGGCGACAAAGCTCGGGACATCGAGCCCGAAGTGGGGCTTGTCGAAGACTTTGGCTTCACCTTCAAACCATTTCATATGGGTATCGCAAATCATATTTGCGGAAAAATAGAAATCCGTGGGTTCGCTGCCGCCGAAATCTTCGGGCCAGTTCAACCGGGAAGCGCCAATGCTGGTTTTCATGTAGCTGCATAGATCCCGGCTGTACCCGAGGCTTTCCGCATGTTCGATGGAGGGGACCGTGCTCTCCGCCGCGCCGGTCAGCGCCGCATAGGCCTCGGGATAATACGGAAAAATGCCGAAGGCCCTCGCGAATTCCACAGGGAACCCGGCGGAAAAAGATCCTGTTTTGACCCACGGAAAGAGTTTCATCAGTTTGGTCCGGTTGATATATTGCATGATGATCTGAAACATCCTGAAGGTTAACGGCTGTTTCAGATATCCTTTTATCCCGTTGACAAAAAGCTGCGGATTCTGGACAACAAACCGGCTTAATCGTATCATGATGCTCCTCCTTGTTAGACCATGTCCCTGAAGGTTTCCAGGCGGCTGACGAGCTGCTGGTCGATGGTGGGAGTATATTCCCTTTCGATGGCCAGGATCTTGTATCCGTCTTTTTTAAGCGCCTGAACAAAAAAGGGCATATCCAGGGTATGGGGCTCGCAGAACTTGAGCACCTGATATATCACCCCTTTAACCTTTGTTTCTCTGAGGCATTTACGCAGGTAATCCAGCCTTGCCGTAAAGGGCAGGCGCGTGGGCGGCTGTGGAATACTGCAATTATAATCCACCAACGCTTCCACCGGATCACCGGTTTCGGCAATGGATTTGGCAAAATACCGCTCGCCCAGAGACATATCGTCACGCACAACTCTGATTCCGGCCATCTCAAACGTTTCCATGGCTTCGCTAAAAGTGATGTCGGAACCGGTGACCAGCATGGGATCCTTGTTTTCGGGAAATTGCGGTCGCTGATGCCAGTCTTTAAGCCTTGCCTCCAATGCTTTCATCAGTTCATCTTTGGGCGACTGAACCGCTTTTCTCATGATCTCAATATATTCGGTATTGGGGATATCTTTGGTAGAGCGAAGTCCGGCCAGTTCCCGCAGCCTGCTTTTGATTGCGTTCGACGTCTGTATGGCGCTTTTCAACTTGTCCGACGATATCGTCACATTGTATTTTTTCTCCAGATGATCAATAAAGCGGCGCAGTTCATGGATGTGAAACGTTCTTGACCTTTCATTGTTATTGGCCGGCGTATTGATCCAGTACAGGAAATCGGTATTGACGTGATATTTCCAGATGTCATACTGATTGTTGGTAACATCACATCCATGGCAGAATGCGATGCCGGCCCAGTTTTCGGACTTCGTCATCCCTTCGGTAAGGCAGCTCCGCGAAAACGGGCAGACGTAGTTATGAACATAACTGTCAGCCGGATCGCTGGATTGGTGTACATCTCCTAAAACTTTATAAGGCGTAAACCCGGCCGCCATGACAATCTCTTCCGGAAATTCATGACCGGTGTCAAAATAGGCAAAGGTTTGCATTTGCTCTTTCTCCTTTACGTGATTATAATTTCTGCGCGAGAATCGCAGCGCCAATGGCACCGTTTACCTGGGCGGTTGCCGGGACCTCGATTTTGATGTTGAGCCTTTTTTCAAGCGCATTTCGAACACCGGCATTTTTAGCTACCCCGCCGGTCATTACAACGGGCGTTAAAACGCCGGACCTTCCCATCATGGAGGCCATTCGGGACGCAATCGATTCATGAATGCCGGCAATAATGTTTTCCCTGGATTCACCTTTTGCGATAAGTGAAATGATTTCGGATTCTGCAAAAACCGTACACATACTGCTGATTTTCGAGGGTTTTTTTGCCAACAGGGAGAGCTTCCCGAATTCTTCGAGATTAAGCTCCAGCGCTCTTGACATGACTTCCAGAAAGCGGCCGGTGCCGGCGGCGCATTTGTCATTCATGACAAAATCGGAAACATCGCCATTGTCGGCGAGTTTAATAAATTTGCTGTCCTGACCACCGATATCGATAACGGATTTCACATTCGGAAAAGAATACCTGGCCCCTTCCGCATGGCACATAATCTCGGTAATCGTTTTATCTGCAATGGCAACATTCTTCCGGCCATATCCCGTGGAAACGATCCGATCCACTGATCCGCCGCCTATCTGCAGCCGATCCAGTGTTTTTTCCAAAATCTCTTTCCAGGCTTTTTCAGCGTTATACCCGGTAAAGGAAAGATCGGTAAAAACAAGCTTGCGGTTTTCCATGACAGCAATTTTCGTTGTGATAGAACCTATATCCAAACCGACTGACAGCATGTTTATTCTCCATCAAGTAATGCGCCACCGCATAGCGGGTGGCCTCAGGCAGCCGACCAAATGGGGGCGTTTCCATAGGGAAATCACAGCCGGAGCGATGTATCCTTTGTTCCGCTACACTTTTATTGATTCATTAGAACCCCATTACAATTAACGTGCCATATTTTTTATATATAATATATTTAGCAGGTTATAATTTCAGTTAAAAATTTGACAGTCACATATCCTACGAATTTTCTCAAAGTCGTCATATTTGGCGACAGTCAGCAAAGAATAGCCGCCCATGGATTGATTTTTTATGGGCGGAATCTGTGAGGGAAGAATTTTCCGGTTAAATACCCATTGACATACCCCCGGTAATGGGGATGGCGACACCTGTTATAAATGAACTGTACGGGCCGGCAAGGAATGCCACCAGATCGCCGACTTCCTCGGGCTTTCCGGGACGCCCCAGTGAAACAGCTGCGCCATAGGAACTAAGGGCTGCTTCCCGGTTGATGCCCTGTTTTTCTGCGATGAAATCGACCTCTGCATCGCCCATATCGGTGAGGATATTGCCGGGACAGATCGCATTGCAACGGATATTGTCCGTTCCGAATTCGGCGGCGATCGCCTTGGTAAGGCCGATAACGGCAAACTTCGTGGTGGTATATGCAGAATAGCCGGGCATCGCGGTCAGGCCGGCAAATGAGGAATTGTTGATGATGCTTCCGCCGCCGCGGGCCTGCATGATTGGAATACCCCTGCGGCACAGGTCCATCATGCCCTTTACGTTTACCTGCCAGGAAAGATCCCAGCTGGCATCGGGTATCTCGAGAAACGGACCGACGCCGATGGCCACTCCGGCATTATTGAAGAGAATGTCGATACCGCCAAAGGCCTCGCATGTCATTTCCACACAGTTGTCGATCTGTTGCGTATCGGTAATATCCATGGCAACGGCCATCCCTTCTCCGCCGGCCGCCCGGATCTCTTCCACCAGCCTCTGAAGCAGGGTGAAATTATCTCCGATGGTCAGCCCGAACTCCCGCAACTCGAGATCTTTTCGTTCGCGGCAGACATCGGTAACCACAACCGAGGCGCCTTGCTCAGCCATCTTCAACGCGGCTGTCCGGCCCATTCCTTTCGGCCGGCCTGCTCCGGTGATAAGGGCAACTTTTCCTGCCAGTGATTTCATCGCCGTAGTCCTCCGGTTACAGGATTACCGAATCGAATGGATACCGACGGTCTCCACGAAGTTGCCGTCCGGATCCCGTACATACATGAACCAGTATTCCACCCCTTCTTCTTTGTTGACGACCGCAGTGGTCGGACGCTGCACGATCTCAATTCCCTCTTTTTCATAATACTGAGCGAGCTGATACATGCTGCCGAGAGCCACGGTACTCGTCTCCATGAACCCGAAATCCCCCCACTGGGTGCCAAACGGAATCGAACGGCCCCTCGGGCTGGACACCTCGTAAAGTTCCAGCATAGCGGTTCCGAAAGGAGACCGGGAACCCTTGCCGCAGTCCAGCAGGCAGGATTTTACCCGCGTATCCGGTGAGCCCGACACCGCACTGACCAGTCCTGAAAACCGGTCGTGTTCACTGACGACTACGTCCATGTCGCAATGCTTCTGGTAGAAGGCCTTGGAACGCTCCATTTCCGTTACCGCCAACCCCAGGATACGGATCCCGCCGGTCCCCCCTTGATCGACCGTTGCGCCGTCCCATGAAGCAAATTCAAGAATATTATTGTCCGGATCCCTGCCGAAAACAAAAGTGTACTCCCCGAAACCGGGCAGCGTCACGGACTGCGGTTCGCCGAGGAATTTTACCTTCTCCTGGTACTCAGTCACGAATTTCTCCACGTTGGAGACAGCGAAAGTGACCTTGTTGGGGCCGATATCTCCCAATTGCGGCATCGTGAAAATCGCGCGCGGGGTGGGGCATTGTAGTTGAATCGGCTCCAGGGTCAAACCGCCGGTCCTGTGGTGGAACATATAGCCGGATAGAACATGATGCGTATTGCGAAAAGTGTCGGCCATCGTATCGTTGACCTGATCAAAACACTCAACCATTTCGGTAAATCCCATGGTTTCCTGATAGAACTTCCGCGACACTTCCAGATCCCGCACACCGAATCCCACATGAAAAATGCCTGCGGACTTAATAAAATTTTCCATAATACCATCTCCTTATAAAATCTTTAGGAATGGATAAAACCTTGAATGTTTACGGTACGAATTTCCGTTTCCGATCTCCGTAGCAATGGGCGGCATGATTCAAAAACCTGATAATGGGAAAAATGATCCTGCAATATTCCTTTTATCGGGCGCTGCCATCCCATGAGGGATATCTTTGAAACATTCAAAATTTATGCCAGCGCTTACACTTTATCCGGGTAACGGTTCCGTAAATCATGGTGGTGTATTAACGATCCTGAGATTGAAGAAGTGGATGCGTATTCAATTAAAAATTGATCTGATTGGTCGGATTCGTATTCGAAGGGTAAAAAAAAGAAGTCAAATATGGCGACTTTATGGGAAGAAATCGCAAAATATTGCTGATTTTGCTCTACTCGGACTTTCGCATGAGAGTTCGGGATTCAATACTAAAGACATGAGGCCCTGACATGTATCGGTATCGCATGGCAGCAGCGCGCCCTATTTCAAAAAGGGATAGCCCTTCAATTGAACCGGATCACTATATTTTTGTTTTTTTAGTTTTTGAAGTACGTTATCAAAAGCGCCTTCAACCGCTATCTTTTCATCTGCGTACTGAACCGTAATCCGAGGCTTTGATGACATAAAATTTTTCATTCCCATGAGCGCTTTAAAAGAATCCGATTCCAGGTAATTATACAGCTGATGCGGCATCTCCCACGATAAATAAAATATATACCGACCTCTTTCCATGAGATCGGAATAGCAATTGGCTTGCGCACATCCACCCAATGATAGTGCGGCTTCAAGCAAGGCCGGCAGTGTTTTGAGAAATTCCTTTCTTTTCGTTTTCAAGGGACGCAGGTCCATATTCAAGATTATCATCGTCTCAATTTATCCCCCTTTCACCAATTTTTGTGGAAAGTCAATTAATCGTCTAATCTATAATCAAGATTTGTGCCAATCAGGGGATACGCTATCCAGAATCCTCATATCAAGGAATATGGTTTAATGATAAAGCTACTTGCGATTGCCCCGTTTTTGCCGCTCAGTAATTTTTTTCAGTAAATTTCAGCAAATCCATGACCGGGAAAATTCATTGCAAAAAAACAGCCCTGCGGGTATGAATAATATTTATTTGGGACTTTGCCGGTAAAGGGATTCAAAGGGCTTTTTGGGGCTGCAGCGGCAAAGACCGGGAAATGGCATTTTGGAGGGAACCTATTGTGTTTCAAAAAGAAAACTGTGATTTGTGCGGCGACTGCCTGACCCGGTGTCAGTGGATGGATGTGGATCAGGATCAGGCCGTGGTATGGATGAAGGCCATGATGGCCGGAGAGCATACGCCGGCCGTGGATCAGTGCATCACCTGCTATGCCTGCAATGAAATCTGCCCGAAAGATGCCGAGCCGTTTTACCTGTTCGCCGGACTCCAGGAAAAATTTCAGCGGGTGGCCCCCGATGCCGTGGCCGCCACCGAAGCCCGGTTTGTCTTTGACGGCCAGCTCAAAAACCTGCCCCAGGCCGACCGTATCATGAGCACCTGCGTGTTCGCCAAAACCGACGGGCATCTGATCCAGGGCCGGCTCTATGATATGCCCCAGGTGGGCGGTAAACCCTTTTTCTGCTGGATACTGCTAAGCCACATGGGGGCCGAAAGCATCCAGCGCAAGCATGCCGCGGAATTCGTGGATCGCCTGGCCGCCACCGGCGCAAAGGAAATCGTCTGTTTTCACGACGATTGCTATGCCATGCTGGCCGGTGTGGCCCCGAAATACGGCATCCCGGTTCCGTTTAAGCCGATTCATCTTTCCGAGTACCTGGTGGAATATCTGACCGCCAGAAAAGACCAACTGCGGCCTTTGAACATAAAAGCCGCCTATCAGCGGCCCTGCGCCTCCCGCCTGACCCCGGGAAAGGAGCACTTCATCGACAAAGTCTTTGACCTGTGCGGGGTGACCCGGGTGGACCGGACCTATGACCGCGAAAACGCACTTTGCTGCGCGGCGGTTAAATGGATGCTCGGTATGGATGATCCGCGGCCCGACCAGGAAAATAATATCAGCGACGCCACCGAGGCCGGGGCCGAGGCCATGATCTGCCTCTGCCCCATGTGCATGCACGCACTCAATCCGGCGGCCCGGGAAAAGGACCTTCCCCTGATATTTCTGGGCGATATGGCCCGCATGGCACTGGGTGAAATTGCGCTTCCGGCTGACAAACAAGGAGAGAAAAAATGAAAAAAATCATGGCGCCCCGCTATACCGCGGGCGAGGGCTTTTTCGACAAGGCCTTTTTTGACTGTTATAAAAGGATCGGGTATCCCGACCGCTGGCTGGAAGAGGCACAGACCTACGCCCCTGAGGACGCATATGTCATCAGCCATCCCACCTGGTTTTACGAAGCCATTCCCGAGGTGCCGCCGGTATCCATTTATGGGCTGTTTGAACAAACCGTCCGCAAATTTCCCGATGCGATTGCCGTCATTTTCTTAGACAAAGCCGTCACCTACCGGGAACTGGATCTGATGATCCGGAAATATGCCGCCTTTCTAAAGGAACTCGGCATCGGCCGAAATCAGATGGTGGCCACCATGCTGCCGAATTCTTTACAGCACATCGTAGCATTTTATGCGACTGCGTTTCTCGGCGCCATACATACACCCGTCGACGTGATGTACAAAACCAAGGAAATCGCCGACCAACTCAAGGATTCCGGCGCCCGGATTATTCTGGTCCTGGATCAGTGGCATGAAAAACTGGTGGATCTCAAAGCAGACGGCCTTATTGACCATGAAATCGTCACCCATATGACGGACTGGATGGCACCCGACGCCGTCGTTCCATCCAACCTGAAAATGTGCTGGAATACGCCCAAGCGATCCATCGCCGGCACGTTCGATTTTTTCAAATCCATGGAAAAATATGCGCCACTGACCGAACCGGTTGAAGTTGATCCCCGAAAGGACACGGCCCTGCTCCTCTACACCGCCGGGACCACCGGAAAATTCAAGGGCGTTCTTGAAACCCATTTCAACCTGGTCTTCAATTCACTGACCCATGTCCATGCCGCCCGGCCCAAAGAGGAGCGGATCATCAATTTTTCCATCATGCCCATGTTTCACACATCCGGATACCTGTTGCACCAGCTTCCGGTTTTCTACCAGGGAGGCACCGTAATCCCGATTCCGCTGTTCGATGTGGCCGACGCCTTCCGTATCATCGAAACCTACCGCGTCAATGTCATTGCCGCCCCGCCCACGTTTTTCATCGCCCTGATGAACAGGGAAGAACTGATGGCCAGGCACAATCTGTCAAGCCTCAGGATAACCATCGGCTGTGCCGCGCCCGTGCCCGTGGAAGTCCAGGACAGATGGAAACGGATGACCGGACTGGATCTGGTCAACGGATGGGGCATGACCGAAACCAACAGCGGCGGCATCATATCGATTCCGGGCATCAAGGAAAAATTCGGTTCCATCGGCATCCCTCTCTATTCGGAAGTCAAGATCACCGATGAGATGGGCAATATCGTCGGCCGGAACCAGGCGGGGGAAATCTGCTACCGGGGCCTTCAGGTAGCCGCCGGATACTACAACAATCCCCGGGAGACGGAAATGTCCTTTCTGCCGGACGGATGGCTCCGCACCGGTGACAAGGGATTTATCGACAAAGAGGATTTCGTCCATTTCGCCGGCAGGATCAAGCATCTGATCGTGGTGTCCGGGTACAATGTATCGCCGGTGGAAGTCGAACACGTGCTCTATCTGCACAATGCGGTGGAGGAAGCCATGGTCACGGGACATCCAGACCCCTATCAGGGGGAAACGGTCAAGGCAACCATCTCCCTCAAACTCGACTACATGGACAAGATCACCGAGCAGGACATCATCGATTTCTGCAAGAAACATCTGGCGTCATACAAGGTGCCCAAAATTGTTGATTTCAGGGATATTCTGCCCAAAAGCCCCACGGGAAAGATGATGCGGCAGGATCATATGGATGACGATCCAATGGGATAAAGGGGCGGGGGTAAGGGGGGCCCCCAGGGTAAGGATCAATGATGGCCGCCTCAGGGCTTCGAAACCGCCTCCCTGATTTTTTCCACCAGCGCGTCCAGCTCGCAGGGTTTCATGAGATAATCGAAAGCGCCGAATTCGATCCCCTGCCGGGCCGCGGTTTCAGAGCCGTGGCCGGTCAGCATGATCACCTGCATCTTCGGGTCCATGCGTTTTACCACCTTGAGCACCTCGATGCCGTCCATGTCCTCCATTTTTAAATCCAGCACCGCCACGTCGAATTCTTTGCCGCGCATGGCCTGCAACGCCTGGGTGCCGCTGTAGGTCTTGGTGACGTCAAAACCCCGCCGGCTGAGCCGGTTGGCCAGCACATCGACATAGGCTTCCTCATCATCGACCAGAAGCAGCCGGATGGTTTTTTCCGGGTCCCGGCTTGTGGGTACGGTTTCAGTCATAATGAATCCTTAAATTTTAATGGCCCCGCTAAAAGCTGCTTATCCCGCTGCGCGGTATTTCTGCAATACGTAATTTCAGATAAGTTCCTTAGAATAGTTTTTACGAGTCCTTCATTTTTGCATTCCTGTATTGCAAAAAGTTACGGTTTTTGGGGCAGCGTGATAATAAAAGTTGATCCTTTCCCGACCTGGCTTTTCACCTTAAGGGAACCACCCAGTTTTTCAACAATACCTCGTGATACATAAAGCCCCATGCCGGTACCCTGCCCCGGCTTTTTGGTACTGAAAAACGGTTCAAAAATTTTTTCCAGATTTTCCTCAGGGATCCCGCAACCAGAGTCTTGAACCGCAACATGGATGCCATCGCCCGACCCTTGAAGGGATAAGGTAATACGCCCGCCGGAATCAGTAGCATGAATTGCATTGGTTATCAGGTTGAGGAAAACCTGGCGCAACCGGTAAGGATCCGTCCGGACGATGGGAGATTGGATCAGATTTTCCATTAATATTTCAACATTCTTTCTGGAGGCTTCTTTCCTGACCAGATCTATGCTCTCTTCAACCAGTTCATTGAGATGGATTTCGACAATATCCGCATCCTGGGTTTTCCCCACCGCAAGCAACTGGCTGGTAATCCTCCGGGCGCGGTCGACGGCACTCTGAATCTTATCGAGGGCTTTTTCAAAATCCGTTCGGCGCGGGATGTCGCTCATTTCCGGCTTGGCAAACAATTGCCCCATCCAGCCGGCTGATTCCTGGATGATGGCCAAAGGATTGTTGATTTCATGAGCCACACCCGTGGCCAGAGTGCCCAGAGCCGTAAGCCGTTCAGTCACGATCATCTGTTCTTTCATGCGTTCTCTGAACTCGGCTTCCTGCTTCTCAACCCCGACACGCCTGATCTTATCATGGGCCTGTCTGATTTTCCCGCATAAATGTTCTATTTCAATGGGTTTGCTGAGATAATCAAACGCACCGGACTTGATTCCCTCAACACCATCCCCGGCTGTGGCATGACCGGTCAACATGATGACTTCCCTGTCCGGGTACCTTTCCTTTATATGGCGCAGGGTTTCGATGCCGTCCATCCCCGGCATCTTCACATCCAGGACAACCACATCCACGGGCTGTTCACCCAACAACTGGAGCGCTTCCTCCCCGCGTGAGGCATCCAGGACATCAAATCCCCGCCTGGACAGCCTCTTGGCAAGTGTTGCCCGGAAGTCATCTTCATCATCTACCAGTAATATATGGATGGGTATTGTATTCATCGATATATTCCTTAAATTCTAATTTTTTGTTTTTTTCTTTTCACCCGGCAACTTGATATGAAATATTGACCCCTCTCCCATCTGAGTATCCACCGTAATTTTACCGCCCATCTTTTTTATTATTTTCTGGGTAACATACAATCCCAGTCCGGTGCCTTCACCCGCTGATTTGGTGCTGAAAAAAGGATCAAATATTTTATCCAACAGATCTTCCGGGATCCCGCTGCCGCTATCCTTTACCGCAATGTCGATCTCCTCATCCGTGACTTCAAAAAAAACGCGGATTTGTTGACCCGGTTCCGAGGCATGAATGGCATTGGTCAGCAGGTTGAGCAGAATCTGCCGCAAACGATAAGGATCCGTCCAGATGACGACATACGGATCCTTATTGCTGACGGTTATCCGGATGTTTTTTTTCTGGGCCTCACGTTTGGCCAACTCAATGGTTTCCTTGATGAAGCCTTCAAGATCCACCTTAATTAATGGGCTTTCCTGAGCTTTTACGGCTTCGAGAAGCTGACGGGTAATCCGGCTGGCACGATCCACCGCCCCGCAGATTTTGCCTAATGCTTTTTCAAAATCATTTTTCCGGGCGTAATCTTTCGATTCAGGTTTTTCAAGCAACTGCCGCATCCAGCCCGCCGATTCCTGGATGATGGCCAGGGGGTTGTTAATTTCATGGGCCACTCCCGTGGCCATGGCCAGAGCGGCCATCCGCTCGGTGGCAAGTAGCTGCAGTTCCATCTGGACGCGAAATGCCGCTTCTTTTTTTTCCGTTTTAATGCGCTTTACCCTTTCATAGGCTTGATTGATCTTTCCCAGGAGATGGTCAAATTCCACAGGTTTGGTAATAAAATCAAAAGCACCGGATTTAATCCCCTTGATGCCGTCCTGATGGGTCGCGTGGCCGGTAAGCATGATGACTTCGCAGGATGGATACCGTTTTTTGATGTGGTCAAGTACCTCAAAACCATCCATCCCGGGCATCTTGACATCCAGAACAACCACATCCACAATATCTCTTTCCATCATGGAAAGGCATCGATCTCCGCTTTCCGCTTCACGAACATCTATATTTCTCATTTTCAGGCGTTTGGCAAGCGCGCTCCGGAATATGTCTTCATCATCCACCAATAAAACCAGAATTTTTTCCATGCTTTTATTCCCCATGGCTTCCGCTCAGGCAAAATTATCATATCAAAACAATCTTATTATCTTTCACGGATGGAATGATGACAATCAAGAATATAAGTAAAACCGGGGCCGCAATCGCGCCGACACTTTTTTCACCTGGACCCGGCTCCCTTAAAACCCACCAGTGCGGCGCACCAGCAGTCGCGCTTCCGCCTTCCGGATACGCTCCTCCTGCTCGTCCTTTCGCTTCCGGGCATTCTCCAGTTTGACCGTCAGCTCATCAAAATTCGATGGCTTTAAAAGATAATCATATGCGCCCAGCTTCATTCCCTGAACAGCCGTCTCAGTGGTGCCATGACCCGTCAGCATGATTACCTCAACCAGCGGAAAACGCTTCTTGATCTCCTGCAATGTTTCGATCCCGTCCATCCCCGGCATCTTCATATCCAGAATCACCACGTCTATCACTGCTTTTCCCAGTTTCTCCAAACACTCCCGTCCGCTGTAAGCCCCATCGACCTTCTCACCGATCTCCTCCAGACGAAGGGAGAGCATTTCCACAAAATCCTTCTCATCATCAACCAGTAATATACGGGTGGGTATTCTAATCATCAATATATCCCTTGTCCGATAACGTTTGGTTTATAAAATAATCTCCATTTTCAGGATACCGGTCATACCAGCCCGATAATACGCCACCAGATGCTCACAATCAATATCAGGCCCGCCAGCAAAACAGGCGTGGCCACGAGGCCGGCTTTTGTCAAATCCGACGATTTGAACTGGCGATAGCTGTATGCGATTGCATTCGGTGGACAACCGATCACCAGAAGAAACGCAAAGGATGTCGCCATACCGAGACACATGGCCATTACCGTGGGGTCCACCCCTTCCAGCTGAGCGATGGGTATGACAATGGGCAGAATCAGCGCCGTCGCCGCCACATTGGCCATGGCATTGGTGATCAATGCGCAGAACAGACCGACGCCGGCAAAAAGCAGCAGCCAGCCGCCGCCCTCAAACAAAGGGAATACCAGGTTGGCGAAATAGGCGGCGGCACCTGAATAGTCCATGGCCAGACCCAGAGAAATGCCCCCGCCGAAAATAAAAAGCGCCGTGCCCCAATCCAGATTATCATTGACATCTTCCCAGTCGAGTATTTTGAGCAAAATGAGCACCGCGACACCGAGCATTCCGGTAACCGAATAATCATACCCGTGGATCCCCTTGGTCAGCCATGCCATAAAAACAATGACCGTGACGACCGCGGTCTTCTTCTCCCGTGAAGTCCACGGCCCCAACTCCTCATCAAATCGGGGGAGCTGGTATCTTGTATTGGGCCGGAAAACAAAATAGACGATCAGAACGGAAAGCGGAACCAATAATACGGCCACGGGCAGCGCGTACAAAATCCAGTCAAAAAAGGTGATTTCCAGGCCCGTGAACTCTTTGAGAAATGCCGCCGCCAGCATGTTGCGACTCCCCCCCACCAGAGTTCCCATACCGCCGGTGGAACAGGCAAACGGGAGAGACAGCATCATAAATCGCGCCGTATTGGTGTTGGGTTCGATGCCGGCGGCCCGCATCATGGGAATCATGGTGACGATGCCGATGGCACAGGCGACGGCATCATGCATGACGGTGGAAGCCCACCCGAGACCGACCGCTATAATAAAGGTAAAATTGACCACGCTGGTTCCGGCTTTTTTCACGATCCAGAAACCCATCCGCCGGGTGATCCCCACCTTTTCCAAGGCAATGGCGAATATCAGGCAACACATGATAAAAATCACCACCGGATGCATGTAAGGCGCCCAGACTTCCCGCACCTCGCCGATTCCCATGAGCACGAGAAAAACACCAATCAGAATGGCGGTGACTTCAAGGGGTACCGGCTCAAAAATAAATAAAAAAATCAACACGGCCAAAACAGCCAGAAAGCGCTTCCCCTTTGGGGAAAGACCGTCCACATAATCGATGCTGATCTCTGCAATATTTAATTCAGAAGCCTGATTTTTTAAAAACGCGTGGGTGGCTTCCAGGGAACCGGGGGTTTTCGCCTGGAGAATAAACTGGGATTTGCTGACCGCGGTAAAGGAAAAATGATCATCAACGGCCTGGAGCAATGCGTTGACATCATCACCGCTGATCTTAAAACGGTTTCCTTCCGGCCGGGGCAGCAACATGACCATCAAACCGATGGCCAGCGCAACGGCAATCTGGAAACCTTTATTTTTCAAAAACATGATATATCCATCCTTAATCTCTGAATTTTTTTAAGGGTTTCATCAGAGTACATGCCGTAACCGGTTTTCCCTTCAAAACGACGGGAACGGCATTTTCACCGGCCCTTTTTAAAGCCGTCGGCATCAACGCCGACTTCCCTGATCAGCCGGTGAAGGTACTGGCGCTGGATACCCGCTTTTTCAGCGGCATGGCTGACATTACCCTTGCTCTCCCTCAGAAGGGCCTCAATATAACGACGATGGAAGTGCCTGAGCATGGCTTCCCTGGCATCCTTGAAGGGCATGCGGCCGAACTCCGCTTCCATCCGGAAACCGTTTTGCCCATAATCGCCGGGTCTGTAGGCGGTCTCTTCATCCAGACAAAGGTCCCTTTCCGTAAGAACATCCCCCCTGCAGAAAATCACCGCCCTTTCGATAATATTTTCCAGTTCGCGGACATTACCGGCATAGGTATGTTTTTTTAAAATATCGAGGGCCTCGGGCGCGATATCCTTGATCTGTTTTCCGTTCAGGCAGGCATATTTTTCCAGAAAATGGCAACTCAACAAGGGGATATCAGCGGACCGGACGGCCAATGGAGGCAAATCGAAACGGATCACATTCAGCCGGTAATAGAGATCCTCCCGGAACCGGCCGGCCCGTATCGCTTCGTTGAGATCCTGATTGGTGGCGGCGATAAAACGAATATCGGCGATTTTTGTGGTTACGCCGCCAACAGGCTTGTATTCCCCGTACTGCAACAGCCGGAGCAACCGTGGCTGCAGACGCGGATTCAACTCACCGATTTCATCGAGAAAAAGGGTGCCTTCGTTGGCTTCTTCCACCAGCCCTTTTTTATCCTGCCACGCGCCGGTAAAAGCCCCTTTCACGTGCCCGAAAAGTTCGCTTTCTATGATCTCCTCGGGTATAGCGGTGCAATTGACGGTCACCATTTTCTTTGCATGCCGCAAACTATGCTGATGAACGGCCCGTGCTACCAGCTCCTTGCCGGTGCCGCTGGGGCCGGTAATCAGCACCGTTCCCATGGTGGGTGCGACCTGGCGAATCCGCTGAAAAATAGCGGTCATCATTGGAGTTCCGGCGATCAGATCGGAAAACCCGGAGGATGCGTCGAGAGCCAGGCGAAGAGTCCTGTTTTCATTTAAAACAGCAGCCCATTGCAATGCCTTGTCGACCGTAACCAATATCCGTTCCCGCCGGAACGGCTTGGTGATATAGTCGAAGGCTCCTTTCCGGGTGGCCTCCACGGCGGTTTCGATGGTGGCAAAGGCGGTCATGATGATGACCGGCACCTCGGGCCGGATTTCCTTGACGGCCGCCATAACCCGGATGCCATCCATGCGGGGCATTTTCAAATCGGTGAGTACCAGATCAAAGGGTTTTTCACCAAAGGACGCCATTGCCGTGACAGGATCACTTTCTACCGTGAGTTCATGGGAAGTTTCCTCACCGATGATGCGATGCAACAGCGCAAGCATGTCTTTTTCATCATCGATGATCAGGATGCGCGGCACGATTCTTCCTCCCATTCGAACGTTGCAAGGGTGATGGTGAAAACGGTTCCCGGCGGCCCGTCGAGGCTTTCGCTGGTGTGGCTGGCGCAATGGATGGTGCCGCCGTAACGGATGATGATCCCATAACTGACGAACAACCCCAGTCCGGTCCCTTCGCCTTCGGGTTTGGTAGTATAAAAGGGCTCGAAAATATGATCAAGAAATTCTTCGGAAATCCCCGTGCCCGTGTCTGCAAACACGACAACAGCCTGGCGGCTGGCTTTATCATGGGTGGTGCGGATGGCCAGTGAACCACCGTCCGGCATGGCGGATACGGCATTGTTGATCAGGTTCAGAAAAACCTGCTGTAATTGCCGGGAATCGCCAAAAACCGGGGGGAGATTGTCTGCCAGCTCAATGTGAAGCTCAATATCATTAATATTCAGCGTATGCCTGACGACCTTGACCACATCTTCGATACAACAGTTCAGGTCGGCTGTTTCAGTGGTTTCCTTTCCCACCCGGGCAAAACTGAGCAGATTTTCGACGATTTCCTTGCAGTGCAGCCCCTGGCGTTCGATAGTCTTCAAGTCTTCATGGACCTGGCTGTCGGGTTCGGCCTTGCGCAGGAGTAAATCGCAGAATCCCAGGATAACTCCCAGGGGATTGTTGATCTCATGGGCCACGCCCGCAGCCAGAGTCCCCAGGGATGCCAGTTTTTCGGCATTGATCAACTGACTTTCCAAGTTCTTATGATCGGTGATATCCCTGCCAATGCACAACACGGCCGTAATTTCTTCGGTATTGTTTTTGAGCGGCACAAAATTGGCGTTGATCCAGGTGCGGCGGGGACCTTCCCGAAATTCCAGAAGATCCCTGACGCTTTTGCCATCGGCCAATACCTGTCGCACCCGGCTCATGATGGTTTCGGCCACGGGTCGTGGCAGCAGGCCGGAAAGCGGCTTTTGGACGTAATCTTGGGGCCGTCCCCTGAAAAATTCGGCGGTAAAGGTATTGATGGACTGAAAAACGCCGTCGGCGTCCACCGTGAAAATAAAATCCTCTGCGCTTTCCACCAGGGACCGGTATTTTTCCTCGGAATGCTGAAGCTCCTGTGTCCGAATAGCCACCTTGGATGCCAGAAACCGGGTCCATCGTCGTTCGGAAAGCAAAACAGCAGAGGCGGCAAGGAAAATCACGGCCAAAATCAGAAGCTGCAACATAAGCTGGCGATTATAGGCACGCCGCACCAGAGTTTCGATTTCGGCCACCGGCGCGACAATGGCGATGGACCATTGACGGGACGGATCACGGCCGACGCGGATGGGGGTATAGGCGATGAGTTTTCGGACCTGCCCCGTAACCCCCCGGTGCCAGCCGGACTCATAAAATCCAGTGCCCTCCTGCCCTTTGAGCATTTTTTCCTTCTGAATGAAATTGATGGTGTGAAAGGAAAGGCGCGGATCTTCCTCCTGGCGGACATTGAATGCGTCCCGGCCGATAAACTCGGTCTTGGGATGATACAGAAAATAACCTTCTTCGCAGATGATCCAGGCGTATCCGGTCCGGCCGGACCGGATATCCTTTAAAAACGGATTTAAAAACCAGGAGATGTTGATGTCAAAAACAAGCATTCCCGAGGTATTTCCCGGCACCCTGGCCACCATATTAAGGGTGATTCTCGTTGCGCTGATGCGGGGCTGGGAAAACCAGACGCCGATAGGACTGCGTTGGGAAGGGTCCGGAAGTTGAAAGGATACGTCACGGTCAAGATCGGTTAATTCCCATGGAGCGTCGAGCATATAGTGCCACACCCGGCTTCCGACAGGATCAATGACCCGGATGGAGCGAATCCCGCTTTCTATCACCCGGCTCAAGCTTTTCTGCATGGCGGGCTGGTGAAGGACCGGGTTGAAAGGGTCCGGGGCGATTTCCCGGCTGATCAGGATCAGCTCCTTTTCCAGAAAACCGAATTCCCTTTCGATCAGACCCGCGACATTTCTGGCGATGACCAGTTGTTCATCATTGAACTGCCGGCTGACGATATCGCGCATCTCATCGGCATGCCAGAGGCCCAACAGTCCGGTCGCCAGCATAAAAACGAATGCCGCCAGCAGAACCATCCAGATCTTGTTTTTTTCAATGCCTGTGCGGCGATTCAAATCAGATCCCATTTTCACCGGCATCGACCCTGCAATGGGTCTTATTCCGAAAATTTCCATTTTCCCGGCACATCCAGCCCCTACAACAAAAGGTGGCGGCTTTGGGAGAACGTTTTAAATAACCAATAAACTGTAGCGCACCCATTATCAGAAAGAAAAGCAGTTTTTTTATTCGGACCAAAGGTGGAAACCTATCGGAGACACGGAGTCCTTAAAAAAATTGAAGCCTTGCCGCCCATGCCCGTAACCTTTGAATACCCTGCCTTTCGACACTTTTCACGATTTAATATTTCGGGTTGTGTATCCCGGAGGGAGACAGACCCTGTCTTCTTACAGGAGACATATCGGGCCGATTTTTCCAGCCGCGCCAAATCGTACTAACAAATTTTATAATTTATTACATATATTTAAAACAAAAAAACACCCGCTGTCAAAGGTGGCATGATCCTTGAATATTAGAAGCTTTCGCGAAAAGACTTTGTAGGCGGGCACAAATTGACCTTTTCGATAAGATTTCAATTTGAATATTGGTGAAAAAATCGCTCATCGGCAAGAATTTGAAATTTTTTTTCAGGAAAGGAGCGCCGTGATGGAAAAAATGAAAATTATGCTGGTGGACGACGAGGAGCGGTTTTTGCTGACTACCAGCAAATTGCTTGAAAAAAAAGGGTTTGATGTCCTGACGGCGGCCAGCGGAGACCAATGCCTTGCATTGCTTGAAACGGAAAACATCCATGTGGTGA
>Ga0351930_1053_pt2 | contig 21881 bp, 21 predicted proteins | sample BONcelT113001E10_FD_205823 | JGI IMG/M metagenome (GOLD analysis project Ga0351930, IMG submission 205823) | Enriched cells from coal bed in the Powder River Basin, Montana, United States - BONCAT cells T11 rep2 HSBNCT.T11.300.1.E10 ...
AAGAAATCTTTGAAATGGCCAAGCAGATCGAGCGCAATGGCGTCGCGTTTTACCAGAAAGCCGCCCAAAATGTCAGTAATGCCGATGAGAAAACGCTGCTGCTAAATCTTGCGAAAATGGAAGAACACCATGAAGCCACCTTTATAAAGATGGAGGCGGAGCTGAAGGAACAGGAAACGGTTCCGACGGTATTTGATCCGGAAAATGAGGCTGTGCAGTACCTCAAGTCCCTTGCCGACACCCGGGTGTTTTTTGAAAAGGAAATCGATTTATCGTCGATGAAATCGATTCTCTTAGCCGCCATCACGGCGGAAAAAGACTCCATCATTTTCTACCTCGGGATGAAAGAACTGGTCCCGGTAAAATTAGGGAAAGATCGCATTGATGCGATTATAAAGGAAGAAATGGGACACATAAGGCTACTGAGTAAAAAGTTGACATCCGTCCGCTGATGTTCATCTTATTGATGGCTTCGTAAAATGATTTTTATTTTGCCATATAAAATAGACTTCCAACGAACTTCAGAGAAGTTTTTTACTGAAAAACACCATGCAGCGGGATCAACAGCTTTTTACCAAACTGTCTTTATTGCTGCTGATAAAATCGTTGTTGAAGCGCAAAACGCTCTAATCATAACCCGGAAAACATAAAAAAAGGAGGCTTTGCCATGGCGGAAAAATCAGGAATTTATAAATGTGAATTGTGCGGCAATATCGTCGAAGTGCTGATCGCCGGAGACGGTGATCTGGTCTGTTGCGAGCAGCCCATGAAACTGATGGTGGAAAATACTGTTGATGCGGCAAAGGAAAAACACGTGCCCGTCATTGAAAAAATCCCCGGCGGCGTCAAAGTCAAAGTCGGCTCGGTCGCCCATCCCATGGAAGAGAAACATTATATTCAGTGGATCGAAATCAACGCGGACGGCAGGACGTGTCGCCGGTTTCTGAAACCGGGAGACGCCCCGGAAGCCGAGTTCATGGTGGAAGCTGCCAATATCACGGCCAGGGAATACTGCAATCTCCATGGTCTTTGGAAAACATCATAAACCGCAGACTTGAAGACCTTCAGTTTTAAGGCGCCAACATGTTCTGTCAAAGGAGGAAAAATCATGCCGGCATGGAAATGTTCAAATTGCGGGTATACGTTTGAAGTCGACGCTCCGCCCGATGAATGCCCGTCATGTAAAGCGAAGTGTGAATTTCTGAATGTCACCTGTTATACCCCCGACTGCGCGATCGAGGGTATCGATGACCGGATCGGTCGGCCTAAGAAATAACAGGCAGGCATAGAGATCATCAGCATTGACGTAACGGAATCTGAAAATCCGAAAGGAGTCACACCATGACCACACCGCAACATTGTCCGGGATACGAGCGATTCAAGCACTTGCAGTCCTTTTCCTGCGCCTGCCCGAAGTGCGGCGAGAAAAAGGAAATTTTTTCCGATGAATTTGACAAGATTCACAGGTGCAGCGCCTGCGGAAAAGAAATCGATTTCACCCAGTGTACCCTGGAAGGGGGCGCATAAGCGTCAATCGCTTTATCACTTCATCAGGATGATCGCCCATGGATGTCGTTTTTCTGTCCCGGCTTCAGTTCGCTGCGGCCACGATGTTTCATTTCCTGTTTGTTCCGGTGACCCTGGGGCTGGCCTTTCTTGTGGCCTGGATGGAAACCAAGTATGTCAGGACCGGTGACAAGCTCTACCTGTCCATGACGAAATTCTGGGGCAAACTGTTTCTGATCAATTTTGCCCTGGGTGTGGTGACCGGCATTACGCTGGAATTTCAGTTCGGCACCAACTGGTCCCGGTATAGTGCGTTTGTCGGCGATATTTTCGGGTCCATCCTGGCCATTGAAGCCACGGTCGCCTTTTTCCTCGAATCCACCCTGATCGGAGTCTGGGTATTCGGGTGGCGGAAACTGTCGAAGCAGGCACATGCCACGGTCATGTGGCTGATCGCCGCGGCAGGGACCATGTCGGGTTTCTGGATACTGATGGCCAATGGCTGGATGCAGCATCCCGTGGGATATGTGATCCGGGACGGCCGGGCCGAACTGGAGAGTTTTGCCGCGGTGGTGTTCAACAAATTCGCCATCCTGGAGTTTTTTCATACCATCAGCGGGGCATACGTGCTGAGCGCCTTTTTCGTCATGGGCATCAGCGCGTATCATCTGCTGAAAAAGCAGCACGTGGAATTTTTTACGCGATCTTTTCGCCCGGCCCTGGTGTTCGGTCTGATATCGTCGCTGGTGGTGGCCATCAGCGGCGATGCCCACGGGGTCCATGTGACCCAGGTCCAGCCGGCCAAGCTCGCGGCCATGGAGTCTCATTGGGAGACCACCACCCGGGCGCCGCTGCATTTGATCGCCATTCCGGATGAAAAAAACGAACGGAACCGCATCGAGCTGATCTCGCTTCCCGGCCTGCTCAGTCTGCTCGGTCATCATGACATCAATGCCGAGATCAAGGGCCTTAAGGACTTTCCACCGGATGAACGTCCGCCGGTCTGGCCGACGTTTGTCTCCTTCCGTATCATGGTCGGGCTGGGTACGCTTTTTATCCTTCTGACCGTTGTCGGTCTGTTTTTACGAAACCGCCTGGTGGAAAGCCCGCGCTATCTTACGGCCATGATGTATGCCATTCCTTTGCCGTATATCGCCATTGAGCTGGGTTGGGTGGTGGCTGAAGTCGGTCGTCAGCCCTGGATCGTCTATGGCATCATGAAGACATCGGATGCCGTCTCTCCGGTTGCCGTTTCCCAGGTGGCGTCCTCTCTGGTCGCGTTTGTGCTGATCTACGGGCTGCTGGGCGCCATCGGCTTTTACCTGATGTTCACTCATGCGAAAAAAGGCCCGGAGCCGGAGGCACAATCATGATGCAAATCCCGATATCATCACAACGGACAGCACGATAATCTGGAGGTCTCTGCGTGGAACTGTTGCAATTTATCTGGTTTTTTCTATGGGGCCTTTTATGGGCGGTCTTTTTCATGACCGGCGGGTTTGATCTGGGGGTGGGTACGCTTTTGCCCTTTTTGGGAAAAACCGAAACCGACCGGCGGCTGATGATCAACGCCATCGGCCCGGTCTGGGACGGCAACGAGGTCTGGCTGATCACCGCTGGCGGCGTCACATTTGCCGCTTTTCCCACGGTCTATGCGGTCATGTTCTCATCGCTTTATACGCCGCTGCTGCTGATCCTCTTCGCCCTGATTTTCAGGGGCGTTTCCTTTGAATTTCGGGGGAAGGTTGCGTCTAAGACATGGAAAGCCTTCTGGGACAAATCCATTTTTTTCGGCAGTATGATTCCGTCGTTTCTTTTCGGCGTGACCTTTGCCAATATCTTTGCCGGGATTCCCTTTAATGACGCCGGTTATCACGGCAGCCTGGCGGCCCTTTTGAATCCCTACGGCATTCTGGGCGGTATCCTGTTTCTAATCTTTTTCCTTCAGCACGGCACGCTGTGGTTGGCCGTCCGGACCACCGGCATACTTCATACGCGATCAGCACGCGCCGCGGGTCGGATCTGGCCCCTGAATGCGAGCGCAGTGGTGGTGTTCCTTGTGGCCACTGCCTTTTATACGGATCTGTATTCAAATTACCTGGCACGACCGTATCTGTTTTTCCTTCCGTCAGCAGCAGCGGCGGCCCTTGTCGCAATTCGCTTTTTTCATCAGCGGCGTCTTTACTTCCGGGCGTGGTTCGCGTCCGCGGCCACCATCGTCTTTGCGACATTTTTCTGCCTGGCGGGGCTTTTCCCGAACCTGTTTCCGTCCAGTATGGGGGATCAATATTCCCTGACCGCCTTTAACGCATCATCGAGTCAATTGACCCTGACCATCATGCTGGTGGTGGTGCTGGCGGTCATTCCTATCGTCATCGGCTATCAGATTTGGGCCTACCGGTTGTTTTCCGGCAAGCTTTCCCAGGAAGATCTGGCCTATGAAGATGTTTATTAATTCGATTTTTTCGAAACAGTGTAACCTTATTTATCGCAACCAAAGGAGGAAATCATGGACAAGTATGTATGCCAGATTTGCGGTTACGTGTATGATCCGGCAAAGGGTGATCCGGACAGTGGAATAAAACCGGGCACCCCGTTCGAAAAACTGCCCGATGACTGGGAATGCCCGATCTGCGGGGCATCAAAGGAAGATTTCGAAAAAGTATCGTGAGTTTTGAACCGGTTTCCGAAGCATCCGTCTCTGGATATGCGTTCGGAAACCGTTATTTTTTTGATGTATTCAAATGCCAACGGCACGTTATAAGTCATATTATTCAGATATAACAGGAGGCGACATGAACCCTGTGGAAATCTGCAAGGGTGTTTATCAGGTAGGTGTCATTGATTGGAATATTCGCGATTTTCACGGTTATTCAACGCACATTGGCAGCACCTACAATGCGTATTTGATTATAGACGAAAAAACAGTACTGATCGATTCGGTCAAAAAAGGTTTTGAAGATCAGTTATTGTCAAACATATCCCGGATCATTGATCCCAAAAAAATCGACCTGGTGGTCAGCAATCATACCGAGATGGACCATTCCGGCGGCCTGCCCCGGGTCATGCATTTTATCGGTGAAAACAAGCCGCTTTATTGTTCCAAGATGGGCTTGAAGAGTCTCCCGTCCCATTTTCAGCAGAAATGGAATTACCAGGGGGTCGAAAACGGCCAGGAACTCAAGATCGGGAAGCGGACCCTGACGTTTCTGGAAACGCGCATGCTTCACTGGCCCGACAGCATGTTCACCTATTGCAAGGAAGATCAGATCCTGTTTTCCAGCGACGCTTTCGGCCAGCATTACGCCGGATATGATATGTTCGACGATCTGGTGGGCGATGCCATCATGGTGCATGCCAAAAAGTATTTCGCCAATATCCTGCTGCTCTATGCGCCAAAGATTTTAAAACTGATCGAACAGGTCCGGGAGATGGCCCTTGAGATCAAAATAATTTGTCCGGATCACGGCATCATGTGGCGCAAGGACCCGGGAAAAATTATCCGGGCCTATGCGGACTGGAGTCTGCAAAAACCGGCGAAAAAGGCCGTCATCGCCTATGATACCATGTGGCACAGCACCCAGCACATGGCCGATGTCATTGCCGACAGTATTGCGGCCCAGGGGGTGGACGTCCGGCCCATGCACATCCGCAGCTCCGACCGGAGCGATATCATGACCGAGGTGCTCGATGCCGCGGCCGTGGTGGTGGGATCGCCTACTCTCAATAACAACCTGTTCCCCACCGTGGCCGACCTGCTGACCTATATGAAGGGACTCAAGCCCAAAAACAAAATCGGCGCGGCCTTTGGATCGTACGGCTGGAGCGGGGAGGCGGTCAAGCTCATCAATCAGGAGTTTGCGGCTATGAATTTCGACATCATCGAACCCGGCTTGCGAATCCAGTATGTTCCGGATCACGACGGACACAAGGCCTGCATGGACCTTGGCGCGCAGATCGGCAAAAAAATCAGCGAGATTACGGCCGCCCGCAAATGAGAAGACCGGTGGTGGAACTCAGCGACTGCAACCGCTGCGGGGTTTGTGTGGAACTCTGCCCGGCGGTGTTTCAAATGACCGATGCCGGTTTCATCTGGGTGGCCGATCTTACCGAATATCCGGAAGCCGGGGTCGACGAGGCGATCAAGCATTGTCCCGAGGATTGCATTTCCTGGCAGTCTTTTTAAAAACGTTATTTTTGGCGATTCGCACAGAAACTTTATTGGTGATCAGCGGCCCGGCTTCGAAGGCCATCAATCCACTCGCTAAGTGCGCGTATTGCCGGACGCGCCGGATGATCCGCTGAATTTCTCAAACTCGGGCTGCGCCCTCAAACAGTGAGAAATTCTTGACGCGGATCATCCGCCCCGTCTCTTTTGGCAATACACGCAAATCCGCTCGCGGACCGATGGCCTTCGAACCCTTTAAGGGGATAATATAATTGACAGCGATGCAAGAAGTTCTTTTGCGAGAGAGATTGAGCAGTTTCGGATTAAGAGATGCTATGTGCTGAACGTCAAAAATTTCATACTGTTTGAGGCGCTTGCGTCGAGTTTGTAAATTTAGCGAAGCATGAAGCATCTTCCGAAAATGCTCACAGAACAAGCAAAACCGGGCTTTTTACGGTTTCATCATAATTGGAATTATCAACGGGAGCGGGGGGAATAGAATGCAGCAATCAGGCATGATCAGGCGTATTGTTTTACTGTTGTTGATCTTGAGCCTGCCGGCGGTATCCAACGCTATTGCCGCCGACGAACTCTATTGTATCTCCTGTCATCGCGGCGTGACGCCCGGTTATGTTCAGGACTGGGAAGTCAGTCGGCACGCGGCCATGGGGATCGACTGCGCCGTATGCCACGGCGAGGACCACCAGAGCGCCGATGACCCCCACATGGTACAATTGCCCACCGAAGAAGTCTGCGCCATGTGCCATCAGGACCAGTATGATCAGTTTGCGGCCGGCAAGCACAATCACGGATGGAAAAGTTTAAACGCCATGGCCGTGACCCATGTGGAACCTCCGGAATTAATGGACGGCTCCCGGGGATGCGGCGGATGCCACAACATGGGCATCAAATCGGAAGACGAACTTCAGGCTCACAAGGATAAAGGCTACCGTTATCAGGTCAACTCCTGCGACGAGTGCCATACCCGGCATTCCTTTTCCAAAACCGAAGCCCAGGACCCAAGGGCTTGCCAGATGTGTCACATGGGATATGACCATCCCCAGTGGGAGATGTGGAGCAGCGCCAAGCACGGGACCCGCTGGTTTGCCAGGGACTCCGGCAATCTGCCGGATAATGCCGTGGCCCCCACCTGCCAGCACTGTCATCTTCCGGGCGGGACCCATACCAACCGGACGGCCTGGGGGTTTTTCGGGGTTCGTCTCCCATTGCCCGATGATCCAAAATGGGCAAAGGACCGGACCACCATCCTCAAAGCACTGGGGATCATCAACCCGCAGACCGGCGAACTCACCGAGCGGCTCAAAGTGCTGCAGTCGCTGGATATGGCCCGTCTCACTGAAAGGGACTGGCAGGCCGAACGCGGGAAAATGCTCGATATCTGCGCCGGATGCCATTCCCGCAGTTATGCCCGAAAACAGCTTAAAACCGGCGATGCCATGATCCAAAAAGCCGACGAATTGATGGCCGGCGCCATCCAAATCGTTGCTGATCTTTACGCGGACGGTATTATCGAAAAACCGGAAGATTACCTTTTTGCATATCCTGATTTCTGGTATTTCCTGCGCACCGCCGGGCATCGTCTTGAAAATCTTTCACACATCGACCAGGTACTGTTCCAGATGTTCATGAAGCACCGGATGCGGGTTTACCAGGGATGTTTTCATTTAAATCCTGATTACGCTTACTGGTACGGGTGGGCCATGATGACCAAGGACATGGGTGAGATTCAAAAATCCGCGGCTTTGCTCCGGCAGGCACACGCGGAGAAAAACAATATCGCATGGTATCGGAAGCTGTTTCGGTGAAGTCGGGGCAGGACGCCATATCCGGTAGAAATCTTAAACTGACGGTTAGAGGCCTGCTGACGCAAGCCGATTTTAACGACGCCCTGGACCGACTCCTGGATTTGCCTCTGAAAAAAATCGTTAATCCGCTGTTCGGCTTGCTGCTGGACAGGGAAGAACTGATCCGCTGGCGGGCCGTATCGGCCATGGGGCGGACGGTGTCGGCCATGGCCGATACAAAAATGGAATCCGCCCGGGTAATCATGCGCCGCCTGATGTGGCACTTAAATGAAGAATCCGGCGGCATCGGATGGGGCGTCCCCGAAACCTTTGGTGAGATAATGGCCGTTCACGAGGAGTTGGCAAGGGAGTATGCCTGCATCCTGATGTCTTATATCTGCGTCCATCAGAATTTTCTGGAACACGAAGTGCTTCAGCGCGGGGTGTTGTGGGGCATCGGGCGGCTTGCCGGGGTCCGTCCCGAACGCCTGGCCGGAGTGGATGCCGATATCATGCCGTTTCTGGATTCCGCCGATACCGTACATCGGGGATATGCGGCCTGGGCTCTCGGTAATCTGGGAAGCCCCGAGGCAGCCGGACCCCTGGCCCGGCTCACGGCCGATCCAGAGGAACTGACGTTTTATAAGAATTTGCGATTGACGCGCACAACGGTGGGAAACCTTGCACGGACCGCCATCTTACAACTATATTGATGCAACGGAGTCGACATGTTTATTCTTGGATTACAGGGGAGCCCTCGTAAGACGGGGAATACGAATTATCTGCTGGAAACCTTTCTGACGGCGGCGCGGGAACGTGGCGCGCAAACCGAGCGTGTCCATGTGGCCCAGAAGGACATCCGTCCCTGCACCGGTTGCGGTAACTGTGAGAAAAACGGGTTCTGCGCCATCCGTGACGACGACATGACAAAAGAACTTTATGGGAAGCTTCGCCGGGCGGATGCGGTTGTTCTGGCCACGCCCATCTATTTTTATAACGCAACAGCGCAATTAAAAACCGTGATCGACCGGAGCCAGACCCTCTGGGCACGCAAATATAAGCTGGGGCTTACGGATCCGGGGCGGCCGGACAGGAAAGGGGTTTTGCTCGCGGTCGGCGCCACCAGGGGAAAAAATCTGTTTGAAGGCATGAACCTTACGGCGAAGTATTTTTTCGACGCGGTAGGCGCGGATTTTTCAACAAGCCTGACTTACCGTCATATTGAAGATATCGGTGATATGCAAAAAAACGAAATCATGGCCGGTGACGTAAACAAAGCCGTTGCAGGCCTTGGGCCTTTGCTGGAGCGGAAAAAAATCCTGTTTGTCTGCCGTGACAATGCAGCCCGGAGCCAGATGGCTGCCGTTTTTACCCAGTATCTTGCCGGCGCGAAGATCGATGCCGTCAGCGCCGGGACTGCGCCGGCAGTGAGGATCGATCCGGTCATGGAACAGATCATGGCCGAATCCGGCCTGGATGTAGCATTTCGCGCACCGCGCCTGCTCGATGATGTGGTTTCTGAAACAATCCCGGACATGGTAATTACCATGGGATGCGGTGATGATTGTCCCGAAATCCCCGGTGCAAAAACCGAAGATTGGGATTTGTCCGACGCGGATGGCGGACCCGAGAAAAACATGCGTTACATGCGGGATGAAATCGAAGACCGCGTCAAGCGCCTGATTGGAAAAATTTGACAATAAACCACTTAATTTAGATGGTTATGTAGAGATGTTCGGAAAACAGTTCCGACTTTTTCAACTGGTTGGGTTTGAGGTCAAGATTGACCCGAGCTGGATCATTATTGCTCTGCTGGTCAGCTGGTCTCTTTCTGTTGGATATTTTCCGCACAAATATCTCAACTACAGTACCCGGACCTACTGGCTGATGGGAATTGCCGGCGCCGTTGGGCTTTTCATGTCCATCATCGCCCATGAGATGACACATTCAATCGTGGCACGGCGATACGGCATCCCCATCAGGGGGATCACCCTGTTCCTTTTCGGCGGGGTTGCCGAAATGGACGAAGAACCCAAAGGTGCCGTAGATGAATTCATCATGGCCGTCATGGGGCCGATCTCCAGCGCGATGATCGGGCTGGCCTGTTACGGGATATACCTGTTCGGAAGGTATGTCGGCTGGCCATACCCGGTCAGCGGGGTTATCCTGTATCTGGCCATGATCAATGGTCTTCTGGCCGCGTTCAACCTGCTGCCGGCATTCCCATTAGACGGCGGCCGGATGCTGCGGGCCGCCCTCTGGCACATCAAAGGCAACCTTAAATGGGCCACCCGGGTGTCCGCGGGCATCGGGTCCGGATTCGGACTCTTTCTGATCTTCTATGGGGTGTTTCATTTCATCACCGGACAATTCATTGCCGGCATGTGGTTGTTTCTCATCGGCATGTTTCTCAAAAACGCGGCTGAGGCCTCCTACCAGCAGCTCATCACCCTTCGGACCCTGGAGGGCGAGCCCCTGTGGCGCTTCATGAACACCAGCCCGGTTACGGTGCCGCCGAACCTCACCATTGACAATCTCGTGGAAGACTATATCTATACCTATCACCACAAACTCTATCCCGTGGTAGCGGACGGTCGGCTCACCGGATGCATCACCACCCGCCGGATCAAGGAAATCCCGAGGGACCAGTGGCCCCATACCACTGTGGACGACGTGGCGACATCATGTAACCCGGACAATACCATCGGTCCGGATGCCGACGCCACCGAGGCCCTTTCCAAGATGCGCCGGACCAATTCCGGCCGTCTCATGGTCGTGGACCGTGACCGCCTGCTCGGCATCGTCTCCTTAAAAGACATGATGGCGTTTTTATCCTTAAAAATCGAACTTGAGTCCTGATTTTTGTGACCCCCTCTTAACTGTATTGCTAAAAGAGGTTCCGGTATCTTGATCCTGATCCGAGTCTTTCGGCCGATGGTTATCGAGATAACCGCCCATGATGGCAGATATTGAAAAAAACCAGGTTTTAAGGCTTTTCCCGGATATTTTCGCTTTTGGGATCTGTTTGGGCCTTGCACGTTATCTCCGATGGGATACAACCGACCTGGTTTGGTCCCTGTGGCTTTCCAGTCTGACCTTGGGGTATCTTACCTTTTTTTCGGCCTTTGCCGGCGGCGTGTATTACGTATCCCGGCAGAAAAAATTTCCGGAGAACCGGAGGGCATCGGACATTCTGATCGTCATTGCGGTCGGCGCGTTCTTTCTGGCCTTTTTCTCTTTTCATTTCGGAGCGTTTCATGCGGGTCACGCCTCTTTTTTATCCAGCTTTTTCCCGAGCGAGGGGATGCCGGAAAAGGGAAAAGAATTCGGACAAGCCTTCGCTAATCCCTTTTTATTGTGGGCACTGGCGTTTAGTCATCTTGTGATGCCCTACGGCCTTTTTCTCGTTGCGGTGATCATCGCGGAAAGAAAGCATGTATTCCGTCACCTTTTAAAGGGGTTTTATGCGGTGCATGCGGAATCGACCGGCACGTCAAATCCGGCGGGCGTGGAAAAAAAGAATCTTATAGCGATGCCAATCCCTTGGCTGATATTGTGCTGCGGCCTTATATCAACGTCATGCGCATGCATTTGCTGATTTTTTTCTTTGGGTTCAGCCATGCCATGAAAATCGATGGGTTTTTTGTCTTTTCGGTCGTCTGCGCCGTTTATTTTTTCCCGTGGTACGAAATAAGTAAACATGAGCTGAAACTGTTGAATGCCGTCATGATGTCGGCGATTATGGCGACATTGATACTTTTAGTCTGGTGGGGCACCGATCCCGGACCTGAGCCAGCCCCGCTCCATGTGACGCAGCGGCCCGAAGTCCGGGAGGTCGCCCGTGACGGCCGATTTGTCGCCTATTCGGATGATACGGTTCTTGATACGCAAACGAACCTGATGTGGGCGGCAAAAGACAACGGATTCAATATCGGCTGGTATGCCGCCAAAAGTTATTGCACAAGCTTCCGGGGCGGCGGTTACAGGGATTGGCGGATGCCGACCCGGGACGAACTGTTGGGTTTGTACGATCCGGACAGCGGCTATCTGTTTGGTCGCCAGTCAAAATGGACGGTTCATTTGACGGATTTGGTCCAGTTGTCCAGTCCTTCGGTATGGACTTCCGAAAGACGCGACGCCGATGCCTACCGGATCAATTTCATCTATGGCTCCATAGACTCGATTAGCACGACCGGCGCCAACCTAAGACTCCGGGCGCTGCCGGTGCGAGATGACAAATAATATAATGCCCATTAAGCCCTTGCAGGCCGGGCTGTTTTTGGGTACTATCAACTTTTATACTTGCAAGGGGCTGGCGCTGCCGTTGGAAGCAGCCGGAATGAGGGTTAAGGGATAGGCAATGAAAATTTTGGTTATCAATGGAAACCCGAAAAAAAGTGGGTTTATTGCCGGTGTCGCGGAACTTGCCGTGAACCGGCTGGTGGAAGATGTCCGGACCCGGAAGGATCGAAGCATTGCCCGAAAGGCCGCTTATGCCCTTGATCGGTTTTTCCTTAAGCGACTTGTTTTCCGGGGCAGGGAGGATCTTTATGCCAACGTCCTGCGGCATTGGAAAGACAAGGGTTATCTTTCCTGAAAATGTTTGCGCTTTTTCCTGACATCGCACATGGACAAACCCCGGTGCAGAGCCCTGCGATATTTAGATGCCGATGGATTTATCCTTGACAACCGAAATTTCCGGGCATAATTTGAGCATATGCTAAATAATAATGTTGAAAAACCGGCCGCCGGATCAACGCAGCGGGCCTTGCAATGGCAGCAGCGGCTTTACGAGACCGCCGGCGGCAAGGAGATTCTGGGGTGCATCCAGTGCGGCACGTGCAGCGCCTCGTGTCCCCTGACCGACCAGATGGATCATGCCCCCCGGGAGCTATTCGCCCTGGTGCGTGACGCCGCCATGGAAGAGGTGCTCCGCTCCAACACCCCGTGGTTCTGCGTTTCCTGCTATCAGTGCATGGTGCGATGCCCCCGTGAGATCCCGGTCACTGATATCATGTACGTGTTGAAGCAGATGGCCGTGGAATCCGGCATGGCGCCTCGCGCTCACAAGATGCCGGGGTTATATAATATTTTCAACCGGGATGTGGCCCGTTACGGCAAAATTACCGGGTCAATACTGATGGGCCGATACGGTTTACGGCACCCGGTGGACATGGCATCCAAAATGGGCACCGGGCTTCAATTGCTCAAAACCCGGCGGTTTGATTTTACCCCGCAGAAGATGGTCGATCCCCGAAAAATCGCCGCTCTGCTGAAACGAAAAAGCATGCAAATAAAATGAAATACGGTTTTTATCCCGGATGCTCCTATAAATCCGAAGCCGGTTACAAGGAATCCGTCGAGGCGGTCTGCCGAGTCGTCGGAATCGAATTGCGGGAACTGCCGGACTGGAACTGCTGCGGCGCCACCAGCATGATCAGCATGAACGCTGAAGGAGCCCATCTGCTCACGGCCCGGGTTTTCGCCCTTGCCTGCAAGGAAGGCTTTGATGCGGTTGTCACCACCTGCAACGCCTGTTATACCGCCCTTCGCAAAACCCGAAAAATTCTGGAAGCCGATCCCGGCCTGCTGACCGACATCAACCATCAGCTTGTTGCCGAAGGACTCAACATCAACCTGTTGCCCAAGGTCCGTCACCTGCTGGAAGTGTTTTACCAGGATGTGGATGCCGCGGCCTGGACCGGCAAAGCACCCGCCGGAATCGCCGATATCACCGTGGCAGCCTATTATGGCTGCCAGTTGACGCGTCCATGGGGAGACCTTGATCACCCCGAGCGGCCGCAAATGCTCGATGATTTCATCAAGCGGCTTGGATATACGGTCATCGACCATTCCGCCAAAACCCTCTGCTGCGGGGCATCTCATTTTTTCCCTTACCAGGAGCAGTGCCGTCCTTTGATTGAAAAAATTATCGGCGAAGCACGGCGAAAGGGCGCGCACATGATCACCACCCTTTGTCCCCTCTGCCAGCTCAATCTGGATGCCGGCCAGGAAATACGCAAGGGGCCGCCCATGCCGATTCCTTATTTTACGCAACTGGCCGGACTTGCCCTCGGGATTCCGCCTGATACTCTTGGTCTTAACAAACTTCTTATTCCCATGGACATCCTGCTGCGAAAGTTCCGATGATATACGAAAAACCCAGAATCGGCGTTTATATCTGCCATTGCGGCACCAACATCTCTCCGAAGGTGGATGTCGAAGCAGTGGCGCAATTTGCCGCCGGACTCGATAACGTGGCCGTGGCCCGGGACTATAAATTCATGTGCTCCAGTCCGGGCCAGGAGTTTATCGTCACCGATATCCTGGAAAAGGGTCTCAACCGTGTGGTGGTTGCATCCTGCTCCCCCCGGATGCACGAGCCCACCTTCCGCAGGGCCTGTGAAAAAGCCGGCATCAGCCCGCATCTTTTCCAGATGGCCAATATCCGGGAGCAGACCTCCTGGGTCACCGCGGACAGCGTCCATGCCACGCAAAAAGCAAAAGACCAGGTGGCCGCTGCCGTGTCCCGGGTGGCCGGTCACGCGGCTCTGACGATAAGGGAGGTGGCGGTTCAGAAATCAATCCTGGTCATCGGAGGGGGCATTGCGGGCATACAGGCGGCCCTGACGGCCGCGGAAGCCGGCTATGATGTATACCTGGTGGAACGAGAACCCTCCATCGGCGGGCATATGGCCAAGTTCGACAAGACCTTTCCTACCTTAGACTGCGCGGCCTGCATCATGACCCCGAAAATGGTGGAGGTGGCCCAGAACCCTAAAATCCGGCTTTTCTCATACAGCGAGGTTGTTGGGGTCTCAGGCTTCATCGGCAACTACACCGTCACCATCCGTCAAAAACCCCGTTACGTAGACGGCATAAAATGCACCGGCTGCGGCGAATGCACCAAAGTCTGCCCGGTGACCACCAAAAGCGAATGGGACATGGGCCTGGGCCAACGCAAGGCTGTCTACCGCAGCTTTCCCCAGTCCGTGCCCAATACTTTCTGCATCGACAGGCGGGACCGGGCCCCCTGCACTGTATCCTGTCCCGCCGGGGTTAATGTGCAGGGATACGTCCAGATGGCCAGGAAGGGCGATTACCAGCGGGCCTACGACATCATCCGGGAAACGCTTCCTTTGCCAGGGGTTCTGGGCCGAGTCTGCCCCCACCCCTGCGAGACCGTCTGTCGCCGCGCCGAACTCGATGATTCCATCGGCATCCGGGAACTGAAACGGTTTGTCGCCGATCAGATCGATCCCGCCACGCTGCCGATTCCAGAGATCATTGAAAACGGCAAAAAGGTGGCCGTTATCGGTTCCGGTCCGGCCGGCCTCACCGTGGCCCACGACCTCCGGCGCCGGGGCTGTGGCGTCACATTGTTCGAAGCCCTGCCCAAACTGGGCGGCATGCTGCGTACCGGCATCCCGGACTACCGACTCCCCTCCGCCATTCTGGACGCGGAAATAGACGTTATCCTCCGCTTGGGGATCGAGGCCCGTATCGGTGTCCGGTTCGGGCAGGACCTCACTCTTCAGGATCTGATTGACGAGGGGTTTGATGCCGTATTTTTGGGGATCGGGGCCCACGGGGCACTGCGTCTCAACATCCCTGGCGAGGATATCGCCGAGGGCGTGGTGGATGCCGTCCGGTTTCTTCGGGAGGTGAACCTCGACGAAGGTGACTGGACCACTATGATCGGCAAATCGGTGACTGTCATCGGCGGCGGCAACGTGGCCGTTGACGCGGCGCGGGTGGCGCGCCGACTGGGAGCCGCATCCGTCACGGTGGTCTATCGGCGGTCCGAAGCCGAGATGCCCGCCTATCTCGAGGAAATAGTAGACGCTGAAACAGAAGGGATCGGATTCGCCTACCTCACTGCGCCGGTGCGCATTGTCGAAAAGAATGGCAAGGTTACCGGGCTTGAGTGCGTCCGCACCGAACTGGGACTGCCCGATGACAGCGGCCGGCGACGGCCGGAACCCGTCAACGGCTCTGAGACCGTGTTGCCATGTGACTGGGTGATCCCGGCCATCGGTCAGCGGATCGAGGCACCCTGGGCCCAGGACCTGCCGGACCTGACCTGGACCCTCGGCGGCACCATATCCGTTGCCCCGGAGACCCTCCAGACCAGCATCCCCCGGGTCTTTGCCGGCGGTGACGCGGTGAGCGGACCGGCCTCGGTGGTAGAAGCGGTGGCCGCTGGCCACCGGGCGGCCGAGGCCATATATACGTCAGTGGTTGGCGGTCAGTGGAAAGACAATGGTGACAAGCCGAAAATCGCAAATCTCAATTCACAATCTGAAAACCCTGATTACCTCCCCATCCCTGATGGTCTTCCTCTTGCCATGCGCCGCTCCCCGAGCCATCTTGATCCCGCCGAAAGCGTCCAATCCTTTGCCGAAACCGGCTTGGGCCTTTCTGAAAACGACGCCCGTTCCGAGGCCGAACGGTGCCTTAACTGCGGAAGCTGTTGCGAGTGCAGATCCTGTGAAAAATCCTGCGAAGCCGGGGCAATCGATTTCAACCAGAGCGAAGAAACCGTCGAAGTAGTTGTGGGCGCCGTGATCGCGGCTACCGGATTTCAGGCATTTGATCCCACCCCGATGACGGCATACGGATACGGCATTTTTTCGGAAGTCTACACCAGTCTGGAATTTGAACGCTTAAACAACGCCACCGGACCCACGGCCGGTAAAATTCTCATGAAAAGCGGCAAGCCGCCGCAGCGTGTGGCTATCATTCATTGCGTGGGGTCCAGGGACCGGCATTACCGGAAGTACTGCTCCCGGGTATGCTGCATGTATTCCATGAAATTCGCTCATCTGGTGAGGGAGAAAACCGGGGCCGAGGTCTGGGAATTTTATATCGACATGCGTTCCCCAGGGAAACTCTACGAGGAATTTTATAACCGGGTCCAGGAGGAAGGGGTTCACCTGATCCGGGGCCGGGTGGCCCAGGTCACCGACATCCCGGATCATCCCGAAGATGCCGGCCGCCTGGTGGTCGTGGCGGAAAACACTCTTGCCCGAAGGGTGCTCCGCGTGCCTGTGGACATGGTGATTCTGAGCGTGGGCCTTGAGCCGGCCGCGGGTTCGGATGCCGTGAGCCGGATGCTCGGCATTCAGCGCGACGCCGACGGGTGGTACAATGAACTGCATGCCAAGATGGCGCCGGTGAAAACCGCGGTCGCCGGCATCTTTCTTGCCGGATGCTGCCAGGGACCCAAGGACATTCCCGATACCGTGGCCCAGGCGTCGGCCGCCGCCGGAGAGGCTGTTTCCCTGCTGTCAAAGGGGACGGTGCGGACCCTGGCGGAAATATCTTATATCGATCCGGACCGGTGTTCCGGGTGCCGGACCTGTATTGACATGTGTTCGTATTCCGCCATTTCCTTTGATGAAGGCGCGGGCGTGGCCGTGGTCAATGACGCCCTGTGCCAGGGATGCGGAAGCTGCGCGGCGGCCTGTCCCAGCAGCGCGGCCGGCATTCGGCATTTCGAGGATTGCCAGATCATGGCGGAACTTGATGCCCTGGCATGACAAAAATGGACAGACGGACTCATAAATGGTCGAATTGTTATTTTCGAGAGTCTTTCGAGGGGGATTGCCACCGAAAACCATAATCTCGCTTGCAATCGACTTTTTACAACGTTGTCAGGATTAACGCACTGAACTGATATAACTAAAAAGGTTTCATACATGAGCGCGTTTGAACCGAGAATCATCGCAATGGTCTGCAACTGGTGCACGTATACGGCCGCGGACCTGGCCGGTACATCCCGGTTGATGTATCCCCACAACGTCCGGATCATCCGGCTGATGTGCACCGGCATGCTGGATGCCAAATACGTGCTGAAGGCGTTTCTGGACGGTGCCGACGGCGTATTTATCGGCGGCTGTCATCCCGGAGACTGTCATTATATCAACGGCAACCTCAAAGTGGTCCGAAGAATCTCCGGTGTCGCCAGGATTCTCGAACAATTCGGGTTCGCTCATGAGCGGCTTGAACTCAAGTGGATCGGGGCCAGCGAAGGACCAGAATTCCAGGAGCACATTACACGATTTGTAGAGACCATCCGCTTACTGGGGCCGAGCCAGGCCGCAAATGTCATGATTTTATAGAAAAGAGCTTTTGCCATGACTTTTTTTCATCTCAAAACCAACGGCAATCCCGCATCAGCCGTTAACGAATTTCTCGGCCGGATGCTGTCGGAATCCCTGGTGGACGCGGTGCTGGTAGCGGCCCGGACCCCGCACTCGTCGCTTCCCATGCCGGCCCTTTTCACCGATCCGGCCAAAATCGATGCCGCCGACCCCCTGGCCCCTGCAGCGCCCTTTAACACTGCCCGTCAGGCCGCATCCATTCTCCGGCACGAATCGGGCCGTAAAATTGCCCTGGTGCTCCGGCCCTGCGAAATCCGGGCCTTGATCGAGCTGGTCAAGCTGAAGCAGTGCGTGCTTTCCGATACGGTCATCATCGGCATGGAATGCCCGGGAAGACTGGAAAACCGGCTTTTTCTGGACAGAATCGGCGAAGATCCCGATTTTACGAACAAATTTTATCGTGATCCGGACCTGCGCGACCTGGCCTGTTCATCCTGCCGCATCTGCACCCGGTTTATGCCCGAGGGCGCGGATATTGTTTTATGCACCATAGGGCAGCCGATGAACGATCATATCGATATTGCGTCGCAAACTCCGACCGGCGCGGATCTGCTGGGTAAGCTCAACCTGCCCGAAGGCGCCGATTTTCCGGAACGTGAGGAAGTGATCCGGAAAATGTTCGAAATCAGGGAGCATGCACGGGAACGCGTATTCATGGAAACCGCTGAAAAAACCGATACCATTGAAAAATTCCAGAAATACGTGGCGGATTGTCTCAACTGCTACAACTGCCGGGTGGCCTGCCCGGTCTGTTACTGCCGGGAATGTGTTTTCCTCACCGACGTGTTCAGCCATGATCCACAGGTGCTGATGCGCCGCGCTTCAAAAAAGGGCATGATCAAACTGCCCACGGACACCACCATGTTTCACCTGACCCGCATGGCCCACATGGCCCATGCCTGCGTGGCCTGCGGCCATTGCAGCAGCGTCTGTCCCAGCCACATCCCCGTGGCCGAAATCTTTATCAAGGTAGGTGCCGAGGTGCAGAAAATCTACGATTACGAACCGGGCAGAGACCTTTCGGAACCTATGCCGCTGATGGTTTACGACAAGGCGGTCATTGCGTGATATGTTCCTGGCTTTTCCAAAATAAGTAATGTAATTTTAAAATGAGATCATCAGAATATAGCCACATGCAGCGGGATGAGAAAAATATAATACCGGACAAAGAGGATATCACCGTCGTCGTAATCGGTGCGGGAATTGCCGGTATGCACGCGGCCCTGGAGCTTGTCGAATACGGATGCCGGGTAATTCTCATTGAAAAAACCCCGGCTGTTGGCGGGCTGCTTGCTCAGCTCGATCACCAGTTTCCCGATGATGGATGCGGCATGTGCCGGATCCTGCCCATGATCGGCCGGGACGCATGCCGTCAGGTTTGTCTGCGAAAAGGGTTGGATCACGATCTGATCACCATCATGACAAATACGTCGGTGACCGCCGTTGACGGCCGTCCCGGCAGTCTGAACGTCACCGTCGTCCGCAACCCTTCCGGGGTGGATACGAACCGCTGCACCCTTTGCCGGGCCTGCATCGACGTTTGTCCGGTGGAAGTTCCGGACATGTTCAACGCCGGTCTCGGCCGCCGCAAAGCCATCTATTCGCCGGTCCCCCACCAGGCCGACCGGATCACGCCCGTTATCGATTTTCAGGCCTGCACGCATTGCAACGCCTGCGAGGAAGTCTGTCCGGAAAATGTCGTCCGACTTGACGCCGAACCTGAAACCCTGGTTTTGGACCACATTGCCGGTGTGATTTACGCACCCGGCGCCGGCCTGTTCGATCCCGCCGAGACTGATGTTTTCGGATACGGTGTTCTGCCGGATGTTGTAACGGCCCTTGCTTTTGAGCGCATGCTGTCCGGCAGCGGTCCGTTTGCCGGGAAGCCGGTCCGTCCGTCAGACGGCGGCCCGATCCGGAAAATCGCCTGGGTCCAGTGCGTGGGATCACGCAATATAATGCTCGGCGCGGATTACTGCTCATCGGCGTGCTGCATGTACGCGGTCAAGGAAGCCGTTTTGGCCCATCAGAAAATCGACGCGCAGGTGGATACCGCGATTTTTTATATGGACATGCGGACCTTTGGCCGGGATTTTCAGCGGTACCGGGATCGGGCTGAAAAAGCGTCCGGCGTACGATTTGTCCGGTGCCGTATCCACAGCATTGAACCTGACGACCCGGCAGGGGGGGTAAAGATCTCTTACGTTGATGGCGCCGGCAGTTTTACGGAAGAGCAGTTTGATCTGGCGGTATTGTCCACGGGGCGTTCGGCCGCCCGAAACCTTCCCGATTTTACCTCTCGGGAAGGGGTCCATGTGCTTGATACGGTGCCAGGGTTTACCGATATCGCGGCATCCGTCATTGCTGCCGGGGCCGCTTCCGGACGGGTCCTGGGGCAGAATCGGGATAAAAGCCTTCATGCCCGCGGATTTTCGGCGGTTGTCGACGAAAAGTCCAACGCATCAGCCCTTTTTACCAGAAAGCCCGCATTTCATCTCTTGTTTTACGGAATTTCCGACGGGGCATACGCGTCACTTGATCCGGAAGCGTTTTCTGTTCGACTGGCGGAAGCAAATTTGCGCATGCCGGTAACCCGAATCGCATCCATATCCGATGAAAAAGGTTTTTCGGAAGGGATTGCCGAAATCAGGGCATCTGGTCCCAACCGGCTCATCCTCGTCACCCCCGCGCCCCATGCCCCGAAGATTCACCAGTGGTGCAAATGGATCGGTCTTATACCGTCTTTGATCCGAACAGTTGATATCCGTCCTTTTATCGAAGGCGGCGGCGCAGACGTCAATATCGTACAACTGGTTCGGAGTATCGAGATGGCGGTCAACCGTCTGCGGGTCCGCACTGCTGGCGTCACCGAAGACCGTTTTGTGGACCAAAACGTTCTGGTGGTGGGTGGCGGGCCTGCCGGGCTCAGCGCGGCCCTTTCTCTTGCGGATCTCGGGCTCAGTGTGGCCGTTGTGGAGAAATCCGACCGACCGGGCGGCAACGCGGCTCATATTCATACGCCGGAAGTCCGGGATGCCTTGCACGAATGCATCGATCGCGCGGAACAGCATCCTTTGATCCGGATATACCCCAGCTCATCCGTCGTGTCTCACCAGGGACTGCCCGGCCGGTTTATAGCCGAAGTCCGCCTCCCCGATGGCGGACATGAAATCATCGGCCACGGGGCCGCCATTCTGGCTGTGGGCGGGCAACCGGCTGAAACAGACGCCTACGGCATGGGCGCTCATGAAGCCGTCATCAGCCAGTTCGCGCTGGAAGGCCTGCTTTATGCGACGGAAAAAGTCTTTGATCCTCCCGGTTCAGTGGTCATGATCCAGTGCGCGGGCTCCCGGGAAGAACCCCGCAACTATTGCAGCCGGATCTGCTGCGCAAAAGCCATCGCTAATGCTCTTAGGCTCAAAAAGTTGCGCCCGGACATCAATATATGGATCTTTTATCGGGACATCATGACCTATGGGGATCTGGAAAAGCGCTATACCGAGGCCCGGGTTGCCGGCATCTTTTTTATTCCTTTTGATCCGGATCAAAAACCATCGGTCACAATTGAAGCCGGAAAAATCGTTGTTTCGGGCCGCGACCCGATCATGGGCGAAGAAATCAGACTGTCGCCGGACCTGGTCGTGCCGTCAACCGGCGTGATCCCGGCACCTGCGAATGACCTTGCCCGGATATTTAACATCAACCTGACCCGGGATAGCTTCATCCAGGAGGCCGACGCGAAATGGCGGCCCGTAGACACCGGCCGCGAGGGGATTTTTACGGCCGGGCTCTGCCGGGCGCCGGCCAACGCCAGGGAAGCCATGCTCGAAGGCGAGGCTGCCGCCTATCGCGCCTATCGCATTCTTAGCCGCGCCTATATCCCGGCCCAAAGAAATTCCGCCCGGGTGCGCCATGCCATCTGTTCGCAATGTGAACTGTGCATTCAAACCTGCCCTTACGGGGCAAGGTATATCGACCTCCAGAAGAGAATGATCATGGTGGATGCCGCAGCCTGCCAGGGATGCGGGGCCTGTGCGGCCGTCTGCCCCAACAGCGCCTCCGTGCTGACCGATTTTGAGGACAGCGGCATCATGGACGCCATTGAAGCCGCGTTATAGATAATTGATTTACGGATCGAAAATACCATGACGATCATTACCGATAGAAACAAATCCGAAATAAAGCAAAACGCTCCCTTGCGGCCGGTCGACAGCATCACGGATATGTGTCTGGCCT
>Ga0351930_1054_pt1 | contig 21824 bp, 17 predicted proteins | sample BONcelT113001E10_FD_205823 | JGI IMG/M metagenome (GOLD analysis project Ga0351930, IMG submission 205823) | Enriched cells from coal bed in the Powder River Basin, Montana, United States - BONCAT cells T11 rep2 HSBNCT.T11.300.1.E10 ...
CGCCAGGGTCAGCATATTTGCCAGGTTCAGAGGCATCCGGGGTCAATCCCTTCCTATTTGTGGACCGTGGCGGCGGCCTCGAGGCTGCTCTGCGCGGCCAGGGCGATGCCGTCGCCAAGAGCCAGCAGCGCCGTCTTGGCCGGAAACTCGCCGTCCATGAGCACCACGGGGGTGCCAAGATCGCCCGCCACGACCGTGGTCGGGTCAAGGGGTATGGCGCCCAGAAACTCCAGGCCGTATCGCTCGGCCAGAGCCTTGCCGCCGCCCTTCTTGAAAAGATCGATGGCCTTGCCGCAGTGCGGGCAGGCCAGGCCGCTCATGTTCTCCACAACGCCTAGGATGTTGGCCTGGGCGTACTGCAAAAAATTTATGGCCTTGCGCACATCGGCCAGGGACACCTCCTGCGGGGTGGTGACCACCACGGCAAGCGCCTCGGGGATGAGCTTGAGCACGGTCATGGGTTCGTCTCCGGTGCCGGGGGGGGAGTCGATCACCAGGAAGTCCAGGTCGCCCCACTGCACGTCGGAAATGAACTGGCGGATGGCCGAGGTCTTCATCGGGCCGCGCCACAGCACGGCCTGATCAGGATCGAGCAGCAGCGAGTCCATGGACACGACATGCAGGTTGTCGTTGTAGCGCTTGGGCTTCACAAGGCTGCCCCGGTCCGTCTCCAGCTGGCCGGTGAGGCCGAGCAGACGCGGCACACTGGGGCCGTGGATGTCCACGTCCATGAGACCGACCTTGAAACCGCGCGCGGCCAGGGCGGCGGCGATGTTGACGGAAACAGAGCTTTTCCCCACGCCGCCCTTGCCGCTCATGACGAACAGCTTGTAGCGGATGCGCTCCAAGGTCATGGTGATGAGATGGTCCTGCATCGCCATCTTGGCGGTGTTCTCGCCAGCAGCGGAAGAACAGGAGCTTCCTGAACATGAACTCACGATGCACTCTCCATTTTCTACGAATAGCGGGACAAACGTCGGATTGGGAGTATGGCCGATTTTGTCCGGCGTGTAAATCGCGCAAATGTGGTGGAAATGCTGGAAACCCTTACCAGCCGTGCTTGCCGACCAGGTCAACGAAGGCGACGGAGCAGACCTCGCTCTGGCGCACGCCCTCCGGCAGCTTCTCAACGAGGACGAGGCGCTGCGAGCGGCGCGTCGCGCCCAGGGGAATGACGAGCCGACCGCTCTGCCCCAGTTGGTCAAGAAGGGGCTGCGGAATTTCAGGACCGCCAGCCGTGACGATGATCCGCTCAAAAGGCGCCGCGCTTGGCCAGCCCAGGGTGCCATCGTCCTGCTTCACGTGGACATTGAACAGCCCCATGGACAGGAGTCGTTCGCGCGCGACGGCGCAGAGCCTGGGGATGCGCTCCACAGTATACACGTCCGCGCCGAGCTTCGCCAGGACCGCCGCCTGGTAGCCGGATCCGGTCCCGATTTCGAGCACCTTCATGCCGGGCTCCACCTGCAGCAGCTCGCTCATAAGGGCCACGATGTATGGCTGCGAAATGGTCTGCCCCTCGCCAATGGGCAGTGGGTTGTCGAGGTATGCCTGGCCAGCCAGGGCTTCTTCCACGAACAAATGACGGGGCAGTTCGCCCATGACCGCCAGCACGCGGACATCGGCTATGCCGCGCGCCTTCAACTGGTCGTTCACCATGCGCTCACGCTGTCTTTTTGGGTCCAACCGCATCCAGTCCGCTCCCGCCGCTCCAGGCATTTGTTCGTGTCACGCCGTGCTGACCAGATTTCCACCGGCAAGTCAACACGGGCCTGAACGCACTTGACACGTTTCGCCATTGCTTTAACAATTGCCGAAACAACCCGCAAACATCCAGGAGCCCCCTGAACGCCGAGGAGATGCCAATGTTCAAGATCAGAGAACTCATGACGTCGCCCGTGTACTCCCTGCGGGAGACAGATACTCTCCAGAGCGCGCGGGTGCTCATGGACAAGAAGCGCATTCGCCACATCCCCATCACCACCTCCGACACCACATTCCGGGGGCTCATTACCAACCGTGACGTGCTGGCGAACACCATCTCGCACCTGGCCAACATTGATCCCGCAACGCAGAACGAGATCGATGCCGGAATCCCTTTGCAGGAGATCATGCGCACTGACGTGTGCACCATCTCCCCGGAACAGACCGTGCGCGAGGCGGCCCACATCCTGTACAATCACAAGTACGGCTGCCTGCCCGTCGTCGAGGACGGGAAGCTGGTCGGCATCGTGACCGAGGCGGACTTCCTCCAACTCACAATGCAGCTGCTGGATGCCATGGACCAGGCCGACAAGTCCTGATTCCTGGTCATCGGCAAGAGCAGCGCACAGATCCGGTCAATCCCGGTGGACTGATGCGCCCGTAACACAACCCTTCGTCCCCATAAAAAGAGACCATGAAAATTCATCCGACCGAGAAGAGAAGCTCCAGAATCTTTCTGCGCACCAGCCTGATCGCATCCCTTATTGCATTCATCGCTCTCGCGCTGGTAGTCATCCTGCGGGACGGCAGCGCCCCGGTGCTCACGCTCACGCCGCAAACCGGCGCCGCGTCTTACACGACGGACTTCAGCCTGACCATGACCTCCAGCCGCGCAGGACTGAAGGAGTGCGCCATCACCGCCACGCAGGACGGCAAGCGCGTGGAGGTGCTGCACAAGCTTTTCACGGACAAGCCGCTCTCGCACACCGAGTCATTCCGCCTCCCGCGTGACGCCGGGTTCAAGGAAGGAATGGTCGAACTCGCCATCGTCGTGCGCGACAACGCCCTGCTCTCCTTCTTCGGACGCGGGAAATCGAGCCTTGCACAGTCCTTGACCCTGGACTTCTCCCCGCCCAGGCTCAGCGTGACTCCCGGCATCCACAATGTGAATCAGGGCGGCGCTGGCGTGGTGAGCTACACCGTCTCCAAGCCGGTCGAGCGAACCGGTGTGGCGGTCGGCCAGTACTTCTTCCCGGCCTACCAGCAGCCAGGCGGCGAATGGCTCTGCTTCTTCGCCATGCCGCACCATATGCAGCCGTTTGAATTCAGGCCGAAAATCTTCGCCAGGGACAAGGCCGGAAACGAGGTCGCCCAGTCCTTAAGCGTTTTTGCCATCCCCAAGGCGTTCAAGGCGGACAAGCTGAACATCCCCGATGAATTCCTGAACGCAAAGATGGGCCAGTACACGTCGCTCTATCCTGGGGAGAAGTCCGCGCTGGACATCTACAGGCGCGTCAACACTGAGCTTCGCAAAGAGAACGAGGCCGAGCTTTTCAAGATCGCGCAGAAGACCTCCCCCACCCAGCTTTGGTCCGGCCCTTTTCTGCGTTTGCCGAACTCCGCCGGACGCGCGAATTTCGGCGATCAGCGCGACTACTTTTATGAAGGTGAAAAAATCGATCACCAGACGCACATGGGCGTTGACTTGGCAAGCGTGGCCAACGCACCCGTGCCCGCGGCGAACGTCGGCCGTGTCGTCTTCGCAGAATTCTTCGGGATTTATGGCAATTGCGTCATCCTCGATCATGGCCTTGGCCTGCAAAGCCTCTACTCGCACCTGGATGAAATCTTGGTGGCGCCGGACGCGCTGGTCAAAAAGGGCGACATCATCGGCAAGACCGGAACAACCGGCTTGGCTGGCGGCGACCACCTGCACTTCGGCATGATCATCAGCGGCTTGCAGGTGAACCCGGTGGAGTGGTGGGACGAGCACTGGATCAAGGACAACATCCTGGCGCATCTCAAAAAGTAGAGTTATTCGCCTGAACGAAAAAGGCCGGGAACCCCGGCCTTTTTCGTTTGTGCCTGGCGGCAGGCTAATGCGTCGGACGCTGATACTCTTCCTTAACCAGCAGGTTGCTCAAGGGCGAGATGTTGTCGCGCCCGCAAAACAGCTTTCCGGCTTTCCCGCACTCAAGCGCCTGCTCAAGCACTGTGTCCACCGTCTCCACCGGTACAATCTTGAGGCCCTTCAGTATCTCGTCCGGCACTTCCTTCAGGTCCTTCTCGTTCTCCGCCGGGATGAACACGGTGCCAACCAGGCCACGGTGCGCGGCGAGCAGCTTCTCGCGCAGGCCGCCAATGGGCAGCACCCGGCCACGCAGGGTGATCTCGCCGGTCATGGCGACATCGTTGCGGACAGGGATGTTCAGCAGGGCCGAGACGATGGACGTGACCAGGGCCACACCGGCCGAAGGGCCGTCCTTGGGCGTCGCGCCTTCGGGCACGTGGACGTGGATGTCGATCTCCTTGTGGAAGTCGCGCTTGAGGCCGAAGAGGTCGGAGCGGGACCGCAGGTAGGAGAGCGCGGCGCGGGCTGACTCCTGCATGACCTCGCCCAGCTTGCCGGTGATCTCCACCTTGCCGGAGCCGTTCATGAGCACCACCTCGATGAGCAGCAGCTCGCCGCCCATCTGGGTCCAGGCCAGCCCGGTTGTGACGCCCACCTGGGACTTGTCCTCGCGCTCCTCGTGCCGGTGCTTGGGCACCCCAAGATAGGTGGCCACGCTTTGTCTGTTCACGGCCACCGAGGTGACGCTCTTGTCCTCCACGATCTTCATGGCAGCCTTGCGGCACACGCTCGCGATCTCGCGCTCCAGGTTGCGTACGCCCGCCTCGCGGGTGTAGCGGCGGATGATCTCAAGCATGGCGTTGTCAGAGAGGCTGAGCTGCTCCTCGGAAAGGCCATGCAATTCGCGCTGCTTACCAAGCAGGAACTGTTTGGCGATTTTGAGCTTTTCCGTCTCCAGGTAGCCCGGCAGTCGGATGATCTCCATGCGGTCGCGCAGGGGCAGGGGGATGGAGTCAAGCGTGTTGGCCGTGGTGATGAAGAAGACCTTGGACAGGTCGTAGTCCAGGTCCAGGTAGTGATCGCTGAAGGCGTAATTCTGTTCCGGATCAAGCACCTCGAGCAGGGCCGAGGACGGATCGCCCCGGAAGTCCATGCTCATCTTGTCCACTTCGTCCAGGCAGATGACGGGGTTGTTGAACTTGCAGCGCCTGAGCGAGTGGATGATCTTGCCGGGCAACGCACCCACGTACGTGCGGCGGTGGCCGCGAATCTCGGCCTCGTCACGTACGCCGCCGAGAGATATGCGCACGAACTCGCGGTCCATGGCCCGGGAGATGGACTTGGCGATGGAGGTCTTGCCCACGCCCGGAGGGCCGACAAAGCACAAGATCGGTCCTTTCATGGTTTTGACCAGACTTTGCACGGCGATGTACTCAAGGATGCGCTCCTTGGGCTTCTCCAGGCCGAAGTGGTCCTCTTCAAGCACGGTGCGCGAGCGTGCGATGTCGAGCTCCGACTCCTTGAGCACGCCCCAGGGCAGGTCGAGCACCCAGTCCACATAGTTGCGCACAACGGTGTACTCGGCCGAGGACGGCTGCATCTGCTTGAGCTTGCGGATCTCCTTCTTCACGCGGTCGCGCGACTCGTCGCCCATGACCTTTTCGTCCAGGCGCTTTTCAAGCTCCAGGGCCTCGGCCGCCGGGTCGTCCTCGCGGCCCATCTCCTTGTGGATGGCCTTCATCTGCTCGTTCAGGTAATACTCGCGCTGGTTCTTCTCCATCTGGCCCTTGACGCGTCCCTTGACCCGCTTCTCAATGCTGGCGATCTCGATCTCGCCCAGAAGCAGTTCGTAGACGAATTCAAGTCGGCGCGTGGTCTCGAAGATCTCCAGGGCGCGCTGCTTGCGCTCAAAGTCCACCTTCAGGTGGGGCATGACGGCGTCGGCCAGGGCGCCAGGCTCCCGCAAGGCGGCCATGGCCAGGATCGATTCGGGCGCGAGCTTCTTGTTGCTGCGCGCGTATGTTTCAAGGGACTCGTTCACCGCCCGGATGAGCGCATCGCCCTCGGCCTTGTCGGCAAGGATTTCCTCCAGTCTGTCCACGCGCACCAGGGGAAACTCTCCGGCATCGGCCGGATCGGTGGCCAGGATGTTCCAGTTGGCGCGGTACAGGCCCTCGAACAACACCTTTATGGTGCCGTCGGGCAGGCGCAGCATCTGGAGAATGCGGCTCACCGTGCCCACGGCGAAGAGGTCTTCCGCCTCGGGCTTCTCTTTCTCCGGCGCGCGCTGGGTGACAAGGAAGATGTGCTTGTCGTGCAGGGCGATGGCGCTCTCAATGGCTTTGATGGAGGCATCGCGCCCCACGAACAGGGGCACGATGGAGCGCGGAAACATCACCACTTCCCGCAGTGACATGAGGGGCAACACGGAATCGTCCGGCTTGCTGTCGCGTTCAAGAGCGTCGAAGTCGGTCATGGATGCTCCTTAAAGGCCGAGGCCGGGCTGGTTCTTTGCTCCGGCCCGGCGCTGGCGGCACGTTTTCGTGCGGCCAGCAGGCCAGGGCCAGGCGTGGATTCAAAACAGGCCAAAACGCGAACTACGCGCTCTTGACCTCCTGATGGAACAGAATCAGCGGCTCCATCCCCTTCTCGATGACCGCGCTGTTGATCACGCACTCCTTGACCCCAGTCAGGGAGGGCAGCTTGTACATGATCTCCAGCATGGTGGACTCCAACACGTTGCGCAGGCCGCGCGCCCCGGTCTTCCGGGCGATGGCCGCCTCGGCGATGGCCTTGAGCGCATTCTCGGTGAAGCGCAGGTTCACTTTGTCGAGTTCAAAGAGCTTCTGGTACTGCTTGACCAGGGCGTTCTTGGGCTCGGTCAGGATGCGCACCAAGTCCTCGCAGGTCAACTCGTCGAGGGCGGTGACGATGGGAATGCGGCCCACGAACTCAGGAATGAGGCCGAACTTGATGAGGTCGTTGGGCTGGCTGAGCGCAAGCATGTCGCCCACGGCAAGCTCCTTTTTGCTCTCCACCTTGCCGCCGAAGCCCATGCTGGTGCCCTGCATACGCTGCTGGATCATCTTATCCAGGCCTATGAAGGCGCCGCCCAGGATGAACAGGATGTTCGATGTGTTCATCCTGATGAATTCCTGCTGCGGGTGCTTGCGGCCGCCCTTTGGGGGGATGTTGGCCTCGGTGCCCTCGATGATCTTGAGCAGGGCCTGCTGTACGCCCTCGCCCGAAACATCGCGGGTGATGGACGGGCTGTCGCCCTTGCGCGCGATCTTGTCGATCTCGTCGATGTAGATGATGCCGCGGCTTGCGGCGTCGATGTCGTAGTCGGCGTTCTGCAGAAGCGCCACAAGAATGTTCTCCACGTCCTCGCCCACATAGCCTGCCTCGGTCAGGGTGGTGGCGTCGGCGATGGCGAAGGGAACCTTGAGGATACGTGCGAGGGTCTGGGCCAAGAGCGTCTTGCCGGACCCGGTGGGGCCAATCAAGAGGATGTTGCTCTTGTCGATCTCCACATCGTCCTTGTTGTTCTGAGCGTAGAACACGCGCTTGTAGTGGTTGTGCACAGCGACGGAGAGGATCTTCTTCGCCTTGTTTTGGCCGATGACGTACTGGTCTAGCAGGGCCTTGAGCTCCTGCGGGGGCAGAAGGCGCACATCGCCCACGGACTCGGTGGCGTGTTCCTGGGCGATGATGTCGTTGCAAAGCCCGACGCATTCGTCGCAAATGTAGACGTCCGGGCCGGCGATGAGGCGCTGCACGTCAACCTGGCTCTTGCCGCAAAAGGAGCAGGCAAGATCTGTGGGCGAGCCGGTCTTTTTCCTGTTCATGAGCTTCCTCTAGGCCTTCTTTTCCGCGTCTCCGCGCTTGACCATGATGGTGTCGATGATGCCGTACTCCAGGGCCTCTTTGGCGGTCATGAAGTAGTCACGCTCGGTGTCTTTCTCGATGCGCTCCATGCTCTGCCCGGTGTGCCCGGCCAGAATGCCGTTCAACTCCTCGCGCATGCGCAGGATCTCGCGCGCCTGGATGCCGATGTCGGTGGCCTGTCCCTGGGCGCCGCCAAGGGGCTGATGGATCAGGATGCGGCTGTGCGGCAGTGCGTAGCGCATCCCCTTCTCACCGGCGCACAGAAGCAGCGCGGCCATGCTGGCCGCCTGGCCCATGCACAGGGTGGCCACAGGCGGGGCGATGTACTGCATGGTGTCGTAGATCGCCATGCCTGCGGTCACCACACCGCCTGGGGAGTTGATGTACATGTAAATCTCTTTTTCCGGGTCCTCGGACTCCAGAAAGAGAAGCTGGGCGCAAATCAGGCTCGCAACATGGTCGTCGATGGAACTGCCAAGCAGGATGATGCGGTCTTTGAGCAGACGCGAATAGATGTCGTAGGCACGCTCGGTGCGGCCTGTGGTTTCAATGACAATGGGAACGGCGGGCATGGGCGGCTCCTTCATACTGAACGCCGACGTGGCGTCCTAAACTGGTTGACTGCGCAGAACTCATCGGCAGTTTTCGTAAGTAACCATATGCCGTCAAGTAGAATAATGGCTTCTTGGCGTCCGTCAATACGCGCATGGCTCAGCCTCGGAACGGCAAGCCCTGGAAATCATGACGCGGCGACCGGATCTCCCCGGCCGCCGCGCGGTATGCATATCCTTTCAAGAGGCGAAATGACCCAAGGCTATTCCTTGGGCGCTTCGGCCTTCTTGGCGCGGGGCTTCTTGGGCTTCGCGGGTGCCTCGGCAGCCTTATCGCCCTCGGCGGCGGGGACCTCGGTCTTGGCCGCGCGCGCGTAGATCAGCTCAATGGCCTTGTCGGCCAGCAGGCGATCCTTCAAGGGGAAGATGAGGTTGTTCTCCTCGTAGTACTGCTTCACGCTCAGGAGATCCTGGCCGTGCTGGCGGGCCACCTGGGTAAGGGCGGCGTCGATTTCCTCGGGCTTGACGTCCAGATTCTCCTTCTTGGCCACAGCCAGCAGCAGGATCTCGCCGCGCACGGCTTCCTCGGCCTGGGTGCGGTGCCCCTCGCGCAGTTCTTCCATGTTCTTGCCAAGGGCGGCCAGGCTCTTGCCCTGGCGGTCGAGCTTCTGCTCCAGATCGGCCAGCAGGCGGTCAATGCGGTTCTCCACCATGCTCGGAGGCAGGGGGAAGTCCACCTTGGCCAGCAGCTGGTCGAGCAGCTTCTTCTGGGCCATGGACTTGTTCAGCTGCTCGCGGCTGTGCAGGTAGCTCTTGGTGATGGCCTCGCGCATCTTCTCCACGGACTCGAATCCGCCGGCGCGCTTGGCGACCTCGTCAGTCAGCTCGGGCAGGATGCGCTCCTTGATGGAGTGCAGGGTAGCGCGCATGGTCAGGGTCTGGCCAGCCATCATGGGGTTGATGAAATCCTCGGGGAAGGCGATCTCGCACTCGCCCTTCTCGCCCGTCTTGAGGGTCTTTATCATGGCCTCGAACTCGGGCAGGGCCTGCTTGTCGCCCAAGGTCAGCTCGAAGTTCTCGGCCTGGATGCCCTCGTAAACCTCCTCGCCCTTGTAGGCTGCGAAGGTGATGACGACGATGTCGCCATCAGCGGCGGATCGCACGACGTCGATGGGCTTCACCGTGGCGGCGTTGGTCAGGATGCGCTTCTCGACCTCCTGGACCTCCTCCTCCTTGACCTCGGCTTTCTCGACATCGACTGCCAGTCCTTCGTAATCGGGCAGGATGAAGTCGGGGGCCACCTCGAATTCGACCGTATAGTTGAACTCCTGGTCACGCACCAGTTCCTTGGCGTCCACGTCGATGCGGGACAGGGGCATGATGCCCAAAGCGCCAAGGGCCTCGTTGATCTGGTAGTTCACCAGGTCCGTGGTGGCCTCGGGGTAGATCTGGGAGCGGTATTTCCCCTCGACCACGGAGGATGGGGCCTTGCCGCGGCGGAAGCCCTTGATCTCGTAGCGGTGGCGGTACAGGGCCACTGCGGCGGTGAGAGCAGCGTTGACCTCTTCCACGGGCACCTGGATGTTGATCTTGCGCTTGACCGGAGAAAGTTCTTCGACCTTGTATTCCATTGACTTGCCGTCCTCCTAAGATGTCAGCCCGCGGTTGTGCGCGGGTCGCGTTTTTCAGTTTCGTGGTGCGAGAGGGGAGACTCGAACTCCCACGGACGCGGCCGCTGGATCCTAAGTCCAGTGCGTCTACCAATTCCGCCACTCTCGCCCAGCGAGACGCCAAAAGCCCCGCCAAAAGTTCTGTTAGATAAGCGGGGGGCGGCAAAGTGTCAACCAGGGCGCGGCGCGCCCCTGGACAACAGTCCGCGTCTTAGAGCAAATCCAGGATGCGCCGGATCTTGCCCAAGAGATCTTTGGGCTCCTGCGCCAGGATGCGGATCATGGCCTCCTTGCCGGGCCCGCCCAGGTCAACGACCGCGTCGACCGTGCGCGGGGTGCTTGAAGCCTCAAGCGCCGCCTGGGTGCCCCAATCCATGGTGCCGCCCTCGCGCCCCAGGCCGTCGGAGGGCTCATTGGCGCGGTCGAAGCTCGCGCAGGTCATCCCGGTTCGCTTGAGTGTGGCCAGTGTCGCGTCGTTGCAGGCGATGTTGAGCGCGCAGGTGAACTTTGGATTGAACTTGCGCGCGGCCAGCAGCACGCGCGCCATGTGCGAGGAGGCGCCGAACTCCGGCCCGCCCGCGAGGATGACCTCGCCGCGGCGCGTACAGGTGATGCGACCGCTGAAGGCCGCGATGTCCTGGGCGGTGGATGCGTAGGGCAGCGCAAGGACCAGGTTGGAGCGGACCTCCGGAATCAGCTTGGCGAAGCGCGGTAGCTGCGCAAGCGCCTTGCCAGCCTCGGCGAGCTCGTCCAGGGTGGCCAATCGGGCCTGCTCCTTCAACAGGGGCACTGCGTGGTTGGGCGAGCCGCCGCCAGCCCCGACCGGATAGCTGGCGCGCAAGGCCGCATGAAGATACTGCTGCGCCAGACGCACGCTGGTGAGCATGTCGTGGCCCTGGCCAAGGTGCGCGGCGATGGCGGCGGAGAGCGTGCAGCCGGTGCCGTGCAGATTCTTCGTGTCCACCCTGCTCTGCATGAGCGGCAGCGGCTTCTGGCCCGGAGTGGCGTACCAGTCCGTGGAAGCCGGGGAATCCATGTGCCCGCCCTTGATGAGCACGGCCTTTGGCCCCATGGCCAGCAGCCGCTCTGCGGCCTCGCAGATGTCTTGGGCGCTCTTGAGCGAGAGCCCGGTGAACAGCTCCGCCTCGGGGATGTTCGGGGTCAGCAGATCGGTCACCGGAAAGAGATGGCGGACCATGTCCTTGACGGCGGACTCTTCGAGCAGCCGCGCGCCGGACTGGGCCACGCACACCGGATCGACCACGAGGGGGAAATCACGACGGGACAGTGGTCCGGCCACCGCGCGGATGATCTCGCCGGAGTAGAGCATTCCCGTCTTGGCGGCGCGCACAGCAAGGTCGGACAGAACCGCATCCAACTGCTGGAGGACGAACTCCGGCGGCACGGGATGGATTGACGCGACCGTGGTGGTGTTCTGTGCCGTGAGGGCGGTGATGACGGAGGCGCCGAAACCGCCAAGCATGGCGATGGTCTTAAGGTCGGCCTGAATGCCTGCCCCACCGCCTGAGTCGGACCCGGCGATGGTCAGAATGGTAGGGCTATGGTGCATGGGTGCTCATCCTCAGGGCTTGCGCAGGCGCGGGTTTGTGCGCCGCTGGGACGCGAGCCCGTCCAAGGGCGGACAATTGCAGATACGGACAGATTCGGCCAGAGCCCGGCTAGCTGCCGGTGCAGGTCAGCTTGACGAAGTCATCTAGGGAGACGCCGCCCCAGGCCTTGCTGGTCCAGTAGGCCGTGGCCCAAATCATGAGCGCAGTGGCCTGCAGGTCGCTCAGCCGACGCAGCTTGATTTCGAGGTTGCTGCGGCTTGCGCCGTGCATGATGTGTGCTTCGCGCTCGTCGCAGGCGCTCTCGACCCGGAGCAGGAGGTAGGCCTGCTTCGACTGGTTGGGCAAAAGCCGAACATCGCGATGCGCCTCCAGGATGGTTTTCAGCTCTGCCGTGGTGAACTCCACAGACACGCCCCGGATCATCTTGAAAAAGACGTCAACGGCCCAGGGCAGGATGAATTCCGCACCTGCGCTCTTGGTCTTGAAAAAGTCCTTGAGCCACTTTTCGTGGTCGGTGCTGATCCTGGCGGCGACTTGCGGCATGTCTGCTCCTCCGAATAACTCGCGGGAGATGAATTTCCTTAGCGCATAAGAACGGCATCTATCAAGAGTAAATCTAGAGCAAATCCTCATTCTTCCTGAAAACTTTCACGCAAGTGGCGAAACATTTGCACCACATAGCCCTGGGGAACCCGCAAACCGTCAACGTGAATATTTGAAAGCAGGGTCACCTTGTTGCCGCTTGGGGTACGAAGCGAATTCGTCTCCAGGACATAGCACTTGCGGGAATACGCCCTGCCGGTGAAACACAAGGTAAGGCACCAACTCCCAGCTTTGGCTTCCCAGCAGGAGGCGACGACACGATCGCCGCGTGGTCCCCTGCTCCACCCTCCTTCGACAAGATGCTGAAAACCGGAGAGGCTCAAGGCCTGTCCCATGCGGTCCGTCACTCCAAGAAACTCGCCCAACTGGGAGCGCAACACCAAGGGCCTGTTCAAGTAATCGTCCGGTGGGAGCTGCGGCGATTGGGCTGGAGACAGGCGCAGGGACTCGAAACGCGCCCGGCGGCGCTCCTCCTCCAGATTCCTGCGCAAGGCGGCCACCTCGGACTCAAGCGACTGGATGCGCTCGGCCTGGAGCGCCTGCGTCCGTTGAAATTCATCGCGCGCAAGGGCGAGTTCGCGGCGCATGCGGCTCTGGGCCTCCAGGCTCTCGGACACCTTCATGAGCGCGCCGTTCATGCACTGGAGCACCCCTTCGGCAAGTGCGCCGGACTCTCCGGTTCCGAGTCCGCCAGAACGCTCCGCACGGTCAAGCAAGACAAATCCTGCGGCCAGGTCGAGCTCAAGGTGGTCCAAAGACCAATCGGCCTTGCCCATGCCAAGCCTCCCAACCACAGATTTGATGAACGATTATGAGCGTTCTTTACCAGCTTGCCAAAATTTGTTCCCCCATACCTTACGCATCGCACGATGTCTAGAGATTTTATAAATTCTTCGACACGCGGCGCCAATGCCTGGCCCGAAGCGGTCCCCGTCGCGCAAGGCGGAGCAGTTCCACAGCGGAATGTCCCCTTGGGGCAGCGAACTCAAGCGGCGCTGGATGTGGTTCAGCGCACGAAGAGACCGCCTTGGCCCCGTTCAGGGCCGAGGGGTTTTTGAGCAGACGGCGACCGGCTTTGTCCAAGTACCTTTCCCGCCGCCGCTAAGAAGCTCACGATTTGGATGGATTCATCGAAACAATTTTTGCTCCAGGATTCAACACCCTACGTAGTCAGAGGCGCACCTGAACCAGAAATCCGCTGGACGAGGAACAAAGAGGAGGGCTACAAAGAGGCGATGCATTCGCTTTACTGGAATGAATTTCTAGACGGTTCTCCCTCCACAGCCCCATACGTGGCGCAGACCGTAACCGAGTGGTGACGAACCTTTTTCGCAAACCCCGTACCCCCTGGTGAAAGAATGGCGACACTCACCAAGATAGAAGTTGCTGAAGGCAGTTTCTACGTCACCATTCCTGAAGCCGATCTGCATATCCTTTGCGGTTGCCCCGCTGACAGCGTCAAGCATCTGATGAAGCGAGGCCTGATTCAGAACAAGGAAGTGAACGGGGTCGCTTTCGAGACCGGACCGAACGCCATTCTCCTGTCGGATGTCCTCATCCAAAACGGGCGCTTTACCAATCTGTCGGAATTTCCAATCCTGCAGATGTTCTACCGCCAAGGCCGAATCATACCGGGGCACCCCAACAATGTCGGCGTCAAGCCGTTGCTGATCGGATCACGTCGCCAGGTGGAAGCCCAGATGGAGTACATCTACAGGGGAAACTACGGCCTGGTGAACAAGGAAGAGATCATGCAGGCTGGCGTCTGTTCCGAAACGGCGAAACAGATGATGCGCCTGAAGCTGAAGTTCGCCTTTGGCAAAATTCGGCGCATGGATGAATATCTGAATTTGGTGGCCCTTGAAAACGAGCAGCAGGAGATACGCAATCAGGTCTTCATCAAGCGGCTCAAACCAAACGTCTTTGAGATCTCGCACGGGAAGCAGTCCGTGCGTGTGGACCTGAACCTCCCGCCCCATTCGCAGGTTCTTCCGTCCTACGCCCTCGGCTTCCACCAGATCAAGCGCGACTACTTCTCGGTCCTCCACTCCGGCGAGGGCGACGGGTGGGACATCAACCGGCCCGCAATGGCCAGCATCCTCCTGTTCCAGGGCAAGGTGTACCTCATAGACGCCGGACCGAACATCATGCATTCGCTGAACGCCCTGGGCATCAGCGTCAACGAGATCGCAGGCGTTTTCCACACCCATGCCCACGATGACCATTTCTGCGGCTTGCCCGACCTCATGCGCGCCGACCACCGTATCCCCTACTATGCAACGGCGATGGTCCGAGCCTCGGTGATGAAGAAGCTCGCCGCCCTCTCCATGATGAACGAGAACGAGTTCAAGCATTATTTCGATTTCCGCGATCTCGTGATGGACCAATGGAACGACATCGACACCCTTGAGGTCATGCCCGTATTCTCCCCGCATCCGGTTGAGACCACGGTCATGTTCTTTCGTACGCTGGACCGGGCAGGCTACCGCAGCTACGCCCATTTTGCAGACATCGCGAGCCTCAAGCTCTTGCGCGGCATGATCACCACGGACAAGACCGCTCCTGGCATCTCGCAGGAGTTGTACGACTCTGTGGCGCAGAGCTATCTGACCCCGGTCGACCTGAAGAAGCTCGACATTGGTGGCGGGATGATCCACGGCGACGCCGAGGACTTTGCCGAGGACAAGAGCGGAAAGATCGTACTGGCCCACACCGCCCTGCCCTTGACCAACCGCCAGAAGGAGATCGGCTCGGGCGCGCCCTTCGGCACTGTGGATGTGCTCATCGCCTCCCACCAGGATTACGTCCGCTCGTACGCCCTGGACTCCCTGTCCAGCTATTTCCCCAACGTGTCGGATGCGCGCCTGCGTGTGCTGCTGAACAACCCGGTGGCCACGTTCAACCCGGAGTCCATCATCTTCAAGGCCGGTCGCAGGGCCGACTGCGTGTATCTGCTGCTCACCGGGCAGGTGGACATGATCCACACGAAGAAGCAGGTCTACAGCACCCTTTCCTCCGGAGCCATGCTCGGAGAGGTGACCGCACTTATCGACAGGCCCTGCGCGGAAACTTACCGCGCAGCAAACTTCGTTCAGGCCCTGCGCATTCCCATTGATCTGTATTGCGGGTTTGTGAAAGACAATGGGCTGTTCGAACGCATGGTGCGCCAACTCGACGTGCGCAGCTTCCTGTATGCGAACCATCTCTTTGGCGACGCGATGTCCTGTACGCGCCAAAACGCCATAGCCGCTGCGATTCAGTCCAGTTTCCATTCCAAGGGCGGCATCATCGAGGCCACTGAAGCGCCCCGCCTGGGGCTCATCAAGTCCGGGTCGGTCGATCTGGTCATCGGCGACCGGGTCATCGAGCGCCTGAAAGCGGGCGACTTCTTTTGCGAGAGCACCGTCCTCTTCGGCATCCCCTGCCTATTCAAGGCCCAGACTATTGCGGACACAGAACTCTACGAGATCCCCGCCGCTGTGCTGGCCGATGTACCGATCATCCGCTGGAAACTGCTTGAGGTCTACGAAACGCGTTTGGACATGGCCGTGTCCCTGGACGCCGTGTCCGACCCACTTGCTTGGCAGGAAGAATACGCCGTCGGCATAGACGCCATCGACAGGGAGCACAGGGAGCTGTTCCGCGACGCGAAATCGCTCTACAGGCACCTGTTCGAAGACAAGGCGTCGGACGACACGGGGCAGCTGTTTCAGGCGCTGCTCGCCACAACGCAGGCGCACTTCGAGACAGAAGAGTCCCTCATGAAGGAGCACGGGTACCCAGGGCTGCGCACCCACGACAAGAGCCACAAGCTGATCCTCACCACCCTCAGCGCCATTAGCCGTGATTACGAAACCCAAAAGACGGTCTCAAAAATGGATGTCGGCATCTTCATCAAGAATCACGTCATGACGCATATCCTGACAGAGGACCGCAAGCTCGGAGTGTACCTCAAGGAGCTCGACATGAGCTGATTGCCGGTCTCGACGTTGCGCTGGGGAGTCGAAGCGAACGGCCTGCAACATTTTTGTCATTCCACCGGGCTGCATTTTTGGTTAATTAGCAATTTTGTCACACCGGACGTACCCACCTGCTTGCCTGCCAAGATTCTTCCTTTGAATCGAACAGCTTACACTTTTGGCCCGGTTCTTGATTAGAGAAGGCAGCTTCAGCGCATGCTGAAGGCCGGTGGCGGGGGAAAATGCCTCGCAAGGCACGCCGGTACTTGATTGGCCAAGGCCGTTGGCATAAGGTGACTACTGAGGGAAGCCAGCGCTTGGAAAAGCGGGTCACTTTTATTACAATTTTGCCAAGCAAACACCAAACGCCATAATCATTAGGAGTCAGCCACCATGAGCGGAATCCAGGCACGTCTCAACGCCATCTCGGCAGTCATCAATTACAAACCCGCGCACGCGCCCCTGAATTTCCACGACACCAAGCCCACTGAGATATTCGGCTCCAACGTCTTCAGCGAAAAGGTCATGAAGGACCGCCTCCCGAAGGCTGTGTACAAGTCCCTCAAGAAGACCATCGAGCTTGGCGAAAAGCTCGACGCCAGCATCGCCGACGTGGTGGCCAACACCATGAAGGATTGGGCCATTGAAAAGGGTGCAACGCACTTCACCCATGTGTTCTTCCCGCTCACCGGCATGACCGCTGAGAAGCACGACGCCTTCCTGGTTCCTGACGGCAAGGGCGGCGCCATCGCCGAGTTCAGCGGCAAGCTGCTCATCCAGGGCGAGCCCGACGCCTCAAGCTTCCCCTCCGGCGGTCTGCGCTCAACCTTTGAGGCAAGAGGCTACACCGCCTGGGATGTCACCAGCCCGGCCTACATCCTTGAAAATCCCAACGGCACCTTCCTGTGCATCCCCACGGCCTTCGTCTCCTGGTCCGGCGAAGCTCTGGACAAGAAGACCCCGCTCCTGCGCTCCAATCAGGCGTTGAACAAGCAAGCCAAGCGCGTCCTCTGCCTGTTCGGCGTGGAGAGCAAGCTTCCCGTTGTCTCGTATGCCGGTCCTGAGCAGGAGTACTTCCTCGTTGACCGCAATTTCGTGTTCTCCCGTCCGGACCTGCTCATCGCCGGGCGCAGCCTCTTTGGCGCCAAGCCGCCCAAAGGCCAAGAGTTCGAGGACCAGTATTTCGGCGTGGTGCCCCGCCGCGTGCTCTCTTTCATGATGGAGGTTGAGCGGGAATTGTTCAAGCTCGGTGTGCCCGTCAAGACCCGCCACAACGAGGTCGCTCCCAGCCAGTTTGAAATCGCCCCCATCTACGAGGCCGGCAACATCGCCACCGACCACAACCAGATGATCATGACCACCCTGCGCAGCGTCGCCAAACGCTACGGCATGGTCTGCCTGCTGCACGAGAAGCCCTTTGCCGGAATCAATGGCTCCGGCAAACACCTCAACTACTCCGTGGGCAACGCCGACCTGGGCAGCCTGTTCGACCCAGGCGACACCCCGCACGACAACGCCATGTTCCTGGTCTTTTGCGCCGCAGCCATCCGCGGCCTGCACAAGTACGGCGCCATCCTGCGCGCCACCGTGGCGACTGCGTCCAACGACCATCGCCTGGGCGCCAATGAGGCTCCGCCAGCCATCATGTCCATGTACCTTGGCGAGCAGCTGACAGATGTTTTCGAGCAGATAAAGAAGGGCAAGCTCAAGGACTCCAAATGCAAGGGCCTCATGTGCATCGGCGTAGACACCCTGCCACCGCTGCCCATGGATCCGGGCGACCGCAACCGCACCAGCCCCTTCGCCTTCACTGGCAATCGCTTCGAGTTTCGCGCCGTGGGCTCCTCTCAGTCCATCGCCGGTTCCCAGGTGGCCATCAACACCATCATGAGCGAATCCCTGGACTACATCGCCACGGAGCTTGAAAAGGCCACCAAGGGCGATCCCAAGAAGCTCAACGCCGCGGTCCAGACCCTGCTCCAGAAGATCATCAAGGAGCATGGAGCGGTCGTGTTCAACGGCGACGGTTACTCCGAGGCCTGGCACAAGGAAGCCGCGAAACGCGGCCTGCCCAACCTCAAGACCACGCCCGAGGCGCTGCCCGTGCTCGCTTCCAAGGAATGCATCGAGCTGTTCACCAAGTACGGCGTTCTTACCGAGGCCGAACTCAAGAGCCGCGTCGAAATCTACCTTGAGCAGTACGCCAAAACCGTGAAGACAGAGGCCAACCTTGTTGTCCGCATGGCCACCACCATCATCTTCCCGGCCGCCATGCGCTACCAGAGCGAACTGGCCTCCGCCTGCGCCAACCTCAAGGCCATCGGCCATGACTACAAAATGGGCACCCTTGAGGACGTGACCGCCAAGCTGCGCGGAATGCAGGAGGCCGTGGCCAAGCTTGAGAAACTGCTTGAGCACGAGGCCAAGGACGTCCACGCCGAAGCCACGCACCTCTGCAACAAGGTTTTGTCGGCCATGGGCAATGTCCGCTTCTACGCCGATGCCCTGGAATCCGTCGTTGCCGACGACCTCTGGGCCCTTCCCAGCTACCAGGAAATGCTCTTCATCCGCTAGACGTGCGGAGAGCGTAACAGGCAAGGCCGCTCCGAAAGGAGCGGCCTTTTTTGGCCTTTGGGCCTGAACGCGGCAAAAACAAGAACGAGCAAAGACCGAAGACGACTACTCGCCTTGCGGCAAGGGCAAGTCCAGAGGCGGGAACTCCTGCCACCCTGGGCCATCGAAATGCCACCATTCCGTTGGCAATGGCTCAAAGCCCTGGGAGGCCATGGCCCGCTCCAGGGTGTCGCTGTTCTTGCGGACCTCGGCGCTGGCTGCGGGACTGCCCCGGTGCGCCTTGTCGGTGAAGTCGTCGTACTCCGTGGGCATGGGAAGCTCGCGGCCCTGCACATCCACAAGGGTCACATCGACCGCTGCGCCGCGGTTGTGCCGGGAGCTCTTGACCATGCGCCCGTTCTCGTCACGCGTGGGCTGCATCACGTAGCGCTCGTCGGGCATGATCTTCCAGAACTGCTCCTGTACGGAAAAAGGCCGATAGCAGTCATAGACCTTGAGGCCAAGACCCTGGCGATGCAAAAGTTCCTGTACCTTGACAAGTTTGCGGGCGATGTCCTGCCGCAGGTAGCAACGAGGCGAAGGGTACACCTGCTTGCCGGTGAAATTGTTGTCCGTGGCGTAACGGATGTCGAGGACGATGCTGCCGTCCAACTGCGTCGGCTCAACAAGTCCTGCCGCCTGCAGAGCCTGGTCTGCACTGTCTGCCGTGTGACCCACAGCAGGCGAAAAAAGAAGCAGCACTGCGACAAGTAAGGCACGGCTCAAACCAAACCCCTTGAAACGATCCGCAAAGCCTTGGGCCATCAGCGCGAACAACATTCTTGCACTTCCTTGATACTGCTGGTTACTTCTTGCCGCGCTTTTTCCACAACTCCATCTCCTTCATCTTCTTGCGGCGGTCGCGCTGCAGCGACTTGCAGACCAGGGGCATGCCCTTCTTGTAGCCATACTTCTCGCGATACTCATTGGGCGTGAGATCATGCGAAGACAGGTGCTTCTTTGTGATGATCTTGAAGGCCTTCCCGCACACGCAGCAAGTAATCGTCTTTTCGCGAACGCACTTTCCGGGCTCGCACGTTGCATCCTCAACCTGAGGCTGCACGAGCGAATCGCCGGCTATGGCCTGAATGCCGCGAACAAGCTTCCTGACCATGGAGGTGATCTCATCCTCCGTCATGGTCCGCACGCTGGCCTGCGCTTTAACTATCTCCAATGCCTCTTTCAAATAATCGTCCATCGAAATCTCCTTTTGTACGTAGCCTCTAGGTTAACAACCCGAACGGACATGTTTGCTGTTGTCGCATTGTTGCCGCAGTTACCACCAGCTGAAGTGTGCGTCAACATGTGAAGCATGAACTACAGAACACTTCAAGAGCCGGTGTGCAACATGGTCCGCTCAACGCGTACCCGATGCTCTTTATGCGAAAAAAAAGGGCCGCCCGAAGGCAGCCCTGTCTGTAGTGCGATGCAGGAAGCTTTATTTTTTGAGCCAGCTCATCATGGAGCGCAGCTTGGTTCCAACAACCTCGATGGGGTGTTCGGAAGCAATGCGGCGCTTGGCGTGCAGCACTGGCTGTCCGGCCTGGTTCTCCAGAATGAACTCGCGCGCAAACTCACCGGTCTGAATCTCGGTGAGGATCTTCTTCATTTCCTTCTTGGTCTCCTCGGTGATGACGCGGGGGCCACGCGAGAAATCGCCATACTCGGCGGTATCGCTGATGGAGTGGCGCATCTTGGCCATGCCGCCCTCGTACATCAGGTCCACGATGAGCTTCATCTCATGCAGACATTCGAAGTAGGCCATCTCAGGCTGGTAGCCGGCCTCGACAAGGGTTTCGAACCCAGCCTGGATGAGGGCGGTGCAGCCGCCGCAAAGCACGGCCTGTTCGCCGAAGAGGTCAGTCTCGGTCTCCTCGCGGAAATTGGTCTCAATGACGCCGGAGCGGGTGGCGCCAATGCCCTTGGCATAGGCCAGGGCCACGTTGAGGGCATTGCCGGTGGCGTCCTGGTGCACGGCGACCAAAGCCGGCACGGCGCCGCCTTCGGTGTAGGTGCGGCGCACCATGTGGCCGGGGCCCTTGGGGGCGATCATGATGACGTCGACATCGGCGGGCGGCTTGATCTGCCCGAAGTGGATGTTGAAGCCGTGGCCGAAGGCCAGGGCCTTGCCAGCGGTCAGGCAGTCCTTGACCTCGTTGTCGTAGATGATCTTCTGGAGCTGGTCCTGGGCCAGGATCATGACCAGGTCGGCCTTCTGGGCGGCCTCGCGGGCGCTGACGGGCTCGAAGCCGTGTTCCTTGGCCAGCTTGTAGTTGGGGCCGCCGGGACGCTGACCGACAATGACATTGACGCCGGAGTCGCGCAGGTTCTGGGCATGGGCGTGGCCCTGGCTGCCATAGCCGATGACGGCCACGGTCTTGTTCTTCAAGAGGCCCAGATCCGCATCAGAATCATAATAAACTTTCATGCTTTCTCCCTTTTTTCATTCGTCGGGTGGCCCCGGCGTTAGTGACTTCACGTGTTCTGCAAAGAGCGTTTCATGGCCACCATGCCCGAACGCGAGATCTCCTTGATGCCGAAGCGTGTCAGCAAACCAACGATGGCGCTGATCTTGTCGTAGTTTCCGGTGGCCTCAATGGTGATCTCGTCGATGCTCACGTCCACGACCTTGCAGCGGAAGATGTCGACGGTGCGCAGAATCTCCGCCCGGTTTGCATCGCAGGCATTGACCTTCATGAGCACCATCTCGCGCAGCACGCTCTTCATCTCCGTCAGGTCCACGACCTTGATGACGGTGATGAGCTTGCGTAGCTGCTTGACGATCTGCTCAATGATCTGCTCGTCGCCCTCGGTGGTGAGGGTCATGATGGACACGCCGGGGTCCAGCGTCGGGCCGACGTTCAGCGACTCGATGTTGAAGCCGCGGCCGCTGAACAGGCCCGCCACGCGGGAAAGCACGCCGGGCTCGTTCTCAACGGTTACGGATAAGGTATGACGCATGCGGACCTCCTACACGAGCAGCATGTCGGTAAGGGAGGCACCGGCGGGAACCATGGGGTACACGTTCTCCTCCCTCTCCACACGCACGTCGACAATGACCGTGCCTGGCGTCTCAAGCGCCTGCTTCAGAACGCGCTCCACGTCCTCGACCTGGGTGATGCGGAAGCCCGTGGCGCCGTAAGCCTCTGCCAGCTTCACGAAGTCGGGCTGGGCGTCCATGCAGGTTTCGCAGT
>Ga0351930_1052_pt1 | contig 21392 bp, 18 predicted proteins | sample BONcelT113001E10_FD_205823 | JGI IMG/M metagenome (GOLD analysis project Ga0351930, IMG submission 205823) | Enriched cells from coal bed in the Powder River Basin, Montana, United States - BONCAT cells T11 rep2 HSBNCT.T11.300.1.E10 ...
GGTAAATTGTCTCTGTTTCCAGGAGGATGCCACATTTTTATGCAGCGGTAAGGCCGTCATTGTCCCGGCTGAGACGCGATTTTGCATGGGATTTGCAGAAGGCTTGATTCCCGCACTGGCGGCCGTGGTTCATTTGCCGGAAAATGTCATGGAGTATGAATGCACCGGCGGATTTGCCGGATGCAGCGGACGAATGACCTTCCGCATTTCAAAGGCGAAGAAAGGCGGGGGAAAACCGGCGGGCGTTCAGTCGAGAAAAAATTTCGCCGCCATTTCAAAGCTTCTGCTGAACCTTCCCATGTTCAAATCCTTTAACCGGGAAAGTATCGCCCAACTTCTCTCCCATTTTCATTTTGAACATATTCACGACCTGGGTTTCAAATCCTTCCGGTCCCGGGATATCATCATCCATAAGGGGCAGCCCGGCACCCATCTGTATATTATCGTGGCCGGAAAGGTGGAGGTGGTGGATGAAAACGACAACATTATTTCAATTCTTTCCAACGGCGAGGTTTTCGGCGAGATGAGCCTGATCAGCGGCAATCCCGTGGGGGCTACGGTCAAAGCCGTTGCACCCACTACGGTATTTCGCTTAGACAGCAAGGATTTCAAGCGTATCCTGTCCAAATTTCCTGCGCTGCAATCCTATTTCACCACTTTACTGGCCCAACGCCTGACCCAGAGCAATGTGGAACGCTCTCTGGAACTTTCCGCCGGCATGGCCGGTAAACTGGCAGACATGCCGCCTGAAGAATTGCTTCAGACATTAAATATCAACCAGAAGACCGGTGTGCTGCACCTTAAACTGGCCGCAGGAGAGGCGGACATCTATTTCCGGGATGGCGAATTGATCCATGCGGCCTTTGCCGGAAAAACCGGCACGGATGCCATGGGCGCGATCATTGAAAGCCGTACCGGAAAATTCAATTTTACCCACAAGCTTCCGCTCGAAGCCGAAAACATGGGTCCTCTGGGTAATTTTATGGGAATTCTGATGAACGCGTTGAAGGATATCGATGAAAAAGGCTCATAAATAGATATGTATAATCAATTCTTCGGTTTCAGTGAACGCCCCTTCCGGTTGGTCCCCGACCCGTCATACCTGTTTCTGAGCGCCCACCATGAAGAGGCCTTGGCCCACCTGAAATACGCCGTGAGCGAGGGGGAAGGGTTTGTGGAAATCATCGGAGAGGTGGGCACGGGCAAAACCCTTCTCTGCCGGACCTTTCTGGAGCAGCTCAATGACAGCATCGAATCCGCCTATATTTTCAATCCAAGACTCAGCGCCCTGGAGTTAATCCGGGCCATCAACGACGAGTTCGGCATTGCTGCGGCCGTGGAGGGCATCAAGGAAAACATCGACGCACTCAACGCGTTTCTGATGGAAAAAAAGGCCCAGGGGAAAAAGGTTGTCCTGGTCATTGACGAGGCCCAGAACCTGGACCGTGATGTGCTGGAGCAGGTCCGGCTTCTGTCCAACCTGGAAACCACCCGCAGCAAGCTGCTTCAGATCATCCTGGCGGGCCAGCCTGAGTTGGGTGAGCTGCTTGACTCCCATGAACTGCGGCAGCTCGGCCAGCGTATAACCCTGAGCTGCCGGCTGCGGCCCCTGACCCTGAAAGAGACCGGCCTTTACATCCGTCATCGGCTCCAGGTCGCCGCCAGAAGGCCCGCCGACATCTTTACCCGAAGCGCCGTTAAAAAGATTCATGCCTATTCAAACGGGATTCCCCGGTTGATCAATATCGCCTGCGACCGTGCCCTGCTGTGCGCCTATGGATATAATCAGCGCAAGGTCTCGGGCGCCATTGCCCGGGCCGCCGTTGCCGAACTGGCATCCCGTGGGGAGGTGAAACGCCGCGCCGCCTTTTTCCCAAGGTCAGGTCGAAGCATGGTCCTGCTGGGCCTCTGTGCTCTATCGGCTGGAATTCTGTGGTTCCAGTCGGATTTCCGGATCCTTCCGGCGGGCTGGGGGGATGCGCGAAGCCGTTCTCATGAAGTCCGGCCCCAATCCGAGTCCGCAGGCGTGTCATCGCCGTCAACGGCCTCAAATTCGGCCGCTCTGGAAATAGAAGCAGCTCTGTCGTCTCCTGACGCCGGACAGGCGGAAGCTGAAACCGTCAAAGGCGAAACAGTCTTCAGTGATACGGCTCAGGATGACACCTTATCCAGCCGGCCCTTAGCGGTCATGCCGGAGATGGCGGCGTCCATCCCGGAAATGGGACCATACCTTACGGCTGTCGTAAAAGAACGCGCGCCGGTGGCTCCGGAGCACATCGTCGTTCTTGGGAAAGATCCCGCCGCGGGCGATCTGTTGTCCGATTCCCCGCGGAATGTTTCCATCCTTATCGATTATCTCAGGAATACACCGGCTGTCGGGTCCAGGGAGCGTTCACTGCAAATGCTTCTTGCTCTTTGGGGGACAGGCGGATCCGTGCCGGAAGATATTGCCGGCATTGATGATGATAGATCATTTTTTTCCGCGGCTGCGGCTCGAAACGGCCTGATCCTCCACCAGATCCAAACGGACTTTGCCATGATCCGCAGTCTGAATCTTTGCGCCATCCTGATTTTTGATGCGCCACCGGATCACGGGCGGATTCATCTTGCGTTAATCGCCGTCGGGGAACAAACCATGACCCTTGATAACGGTATCTCCGGACGCCGGATTACGGTCTCTGATGAAGAAATCGCCCGATACTGGTCCGGGGATGCCTATGTGCTCTGGAAAAATTTTTACAACTACGAGGGGACGATCCCCATCACATCCCCGGATGCTTCCATTGTCACCCTGAAACTTCATCTGCGGGACCTGGGTCATGATTATGTCGACATCAGCACCGCATATGACAAGGCCGCCCGGACTGCGGTGGAACAGATCCAGGCTGCGCACGCCATTCCCGTGGACGGTTACGTGGGACCACTGACCAGGATGGTTCTCTATAACGATACCGCCTCCCTTGAAATGCCCCGGCTGCGCAATCCCAAAACCACGGGTCAGAGCCCGGGGGATTCGGGTCCTGGCCCATCCAAACTGATATTGGAGCCGGATCGTTGAGTTCTGTCTTACGCGCCCTGCAAAAACTTGAACAGGAGAATTCCGCAGCCGCGGGCATGCCTGGAAAGACCGCCGGCAAAACCCGGTCGGGTTTTTTTTACGTCAACCCGGTATGGCAGCAGCGCATGCTCGGGATACTGGCCGTCCTGGTGCTGATAATGAGCGTCACGGTGGTGATGCTTGTCCGTAAGCCGGGCCCGGTTCCCGGCGACACGTCAGGTTCAATGGCAACACTTTACCTGCCGGATGATACCGAAAGTCCGGTTCTGTCATCTCCCCGGGCTGAAGAGAGGTCCACGCATCCGGTCTCAGGCCCTCTAGTGGAAAGCCGGCTTCCACAAACAGAAGAGCCGGTGAACCCGTCGGGTCAATTGCCGGATATAGCGATTCCCATCGATTTTGAAGAGAATGCAATGAATACGTCGCAGCACGACACGCAGGATCAGCAGGGAGCGGATATACCGGCTGACGCCGTGGAACCCGGCGCGCCATTTCGAGCCATCAATCAGGATACGGTCCTTCCGATGGAGACGATCTCTCCTTCCTCTCCATCGCCCGACATGATTAAGGTTCGGCCCGCAGATGATTTTCCACCCCTTGCCCCGGATGCGGGTTTGACTCTCCAGGCGATTTCATGGTCCCCTGAACCGGCCCGGCGCCTGGCGGTCATTAACGGCCGGCTCTGCCGGGAAGGCGAACCCGTTGACGGATTTGTAGTGGTCCGGATCAACCAGGACGACGTATTGCTCTCCGACGGCCGCATCAGCGGTAAACTGGTTTTTCAAATACGGTGATCTGAGCAATACGTTGATGCATCTAACCAGCAACGTCGCGGAAAAGAATAAAGAGTGTTGATATGCGATACCTGAATGAAAAAGATCGGATCGGCAGCCTTGCCTGCTGGGTTTTGTTCTTTCTTTTAGCGTACCCGCCTGCCGCAAGGCCGGATTCGCCGGATGATCATGAAGTCGATGCACCCGGGATAATCCGGTATGCCGAGGATTCTGAAACCACGACATTCGGTGATACCGGGCCGACAGGTATCCCAGGCGATCATCCGGCGGGCTTCCTCCATAACCCGGATGGACGATTGATCTATTTTGCCGCCACTGGATCGACCACCCGAAACGTGGTCACGGTGCAGTGGGAAACCCGGACCGAACCCTGGACCAGCGGTTATTTTGTCTGGCGGGGTGAAAATCGGTACGGTTCATATGTCCGCATCCATCACCTAATAATCGCATCCCGGGGCGGAGATACCTGGGGCGGGTTTTACACCTTTGACGATTACGGGGTGATCTCGGGAAAGACATATTATTACAAGATCCAGGAGATTGAAGAGAGCGGCATCAACCGATTTTACGGGCCCGTTGCCTCGGACGGTTCCATTGACTGGCATGATCGCCGCGACAGGGACAGGGTCAACATTTCCTGTTTCATCGATGTGCTGTTTTAGATTTTCATTGATTTTTTAGCGGCGACCGGTCACGTATCGTGCAAAAAATATTTTGAATCGTTTTTTTATGTCATCTACATAAGCGTGCCGGATTCCCCCTATAAACAGGGCAATCCGGCACACTTTTTTGTTCTTCAAATTTGATTCAGATCCGCTTCGATTTCGCTTACGGATTCATTTCATAGGTATCTTTCAGCGCGTAAACGCTTTGTTCCCAGAAGCGATTGAAGCGCTCGGTGTTCACCACGGGCCGCTTGATCATCTTCAGGCACAGATCCATCTGTTTGGCGGTGCTGTCCGGCTTGGAATAGATCTGGAGGGCGAACTTGGAGAAATCCCGCACCATGAAATCAAAGATCTGCTCCATGAGATCTTCTTCGATGTTCTCCATCTTGTATTTTTCCAGCAGGAGCTGACCGTAGGCCACCAGGGTGAACAGCTCGCCCAAAGAGAGCAGGAAGTCGATGTTTTTCGCCTGCTCCTCGCTGGGGGTGGCGGTGGCGAGAAATTCCCTGAGTGTGCCGATCTGTTCCTTAAACAGGCTGACGTTGGGCAGGTCCACGCCGTCATAAGCCAGGTTGAAATCGTGGAACTGGATTTTACCCAGGCCCTTGGTAGGTCCCTGGTTGAACAGGAAGGCGTCGTCGGCCGGGTCGTCTCGTTTGGGGATTTCCGGGAACTGGCCCGGGTTGAAGAAATAATTGGCCATGAACTTGATGATTAAGGCCATGTTGACATGCACGGTGCCTTCCAGCTTGGGCAGGGATCGGATGTCTTTTACGGCCATTTCAAAGTACATGTCCTTTTCAAATCCCCGGGCCGCGATCACGTCCCAGAGCAGGTTGATGACTTCCTCGCCCTGGGTGGTGACCTTCATCTTGACCATGGGGTTATACAGCAGATAGCGACGGTCTTCCGGGCCGGCGGACCGGAAATAATCCGTGGCCCGCTGGGAAAAAAGTTTCATGGCGGCCAGCCGGGCGTAGGCATCCACAAAGAGCTGCTTGATGTGGGGGAAATCCGTGACCCATTTGCCATAGAGGTTCCGGCTGCCGGCATGGTTGAGGGCCTCGTAAAAGGCGTGAGTGGCGATGCCGATGGCGCCCCAGCCGAGGTTGAATTTGCCGACGTTGACGGTGTTCAGCGCCGAATCCCAGGCGTCCCGGCCCATGGACAAGATATCTTCGTCGGTGATGGGATAGCCGTTTAACGCGTATTCAGCTACATACCCTTCCCAGTTGACCACGTTTTGGACCAGGTCGTAGTTGGGATGTTCGGGGGTGACCGCGAAAAAGACGTATTCATCGGTTTCCGAGTTTTTCCCGAAGGTTGAAACCAGGGCTGCCTTGTTGGCGTTGCCGATATAGTATTTGCCGCCGTCAGCCACGTATTTGCCTTCTGAAAGCGGGGTCAGGGACATATCCGAGGAATAGAGATCCGCGCCGTGCGTTCGCTCGGACAGACCGAAGGCGAAAATGCCGCCGTCTTTGAGCATGGCGGCGGTCTTTTTCTTGATGGCTACGTTTTTGCTCATCCAGATGGGGCCCAGCCCCAAAATGCTCACCTGCCAGGTGTACCAGTGGGACAAATTGTAGAACCCGAGAATCTCATTGAGATCACAGATCCGGAAGGTGTCCCAGCGGGTGTCCGGATCACCGTCGGCATAGGCCGCCGGAGTCAGGGTGGTGGCAAAGATCTTGTTTGCCTTGAGAAACTGGATGAAATCATCATACCAGATGCGTTCGTGGCTGTCGGATTTAAGTTTTGCTTTGCCTCTGGATTCAAAATAGTCGACGACTTTTTTCATGATTTCCCTGGACTTGGGATCCAGATGGGCGAAAGATTCGGTTTTCGGGTTGAGCAGTATCATGGGTTGCCTCCCTTTGTATTGGGTTGAAATGGACGCCTGCGTTTTGTTGATGGTTTCCGTGTTTCTGTGATTATTTTTTCAAATCTAAAACTTTATGATAAACCAAAATGAAATTGTTTAGCATTTCAAAAAAAAGAATTCCCGGGTTCCGGTTCTTCGTATCCGGGATTATGCCGCCTATAACAGATCCCGCAGGAAACGTTTCAGTAGATCCTTTTCTTCGGCGCTGAATTTTTTCAGGATGTGCTCATTGGCTTTTTTGCGTTCCGCGATGAGTTGGGCCTTGAGACTGCCGGCCTTTTCCGATGGAAAAATCCGCTGGACCCGGCCATCTTCCGGATCCTGGATCTTGATGATCCAGCCGGTGTCGGCCATGCGCTCCAGAACTCCGGAAAGTGTTGCCTTGTCAAGGATCAGTAACTTGCCGAGCTGGGCCGCGGTCATGCCCTCCTGGTACCAGAGACCTTCCAGCACCAGATGCTGCATGTTGGTCAGTCCATAGGGCCGCAGCCGCTTCTGAAAATCCCCGTGGGCTTTCTGATACGCCTTGCCCAGCAGAAATACCATGCATTCGGGCAGATCATCCGGGAGTTTTGTTTTCATAGGGCCTGTTTATTTAGTATATTTAACGGTTAATGGTCGTCATGGCATTTCCTTTGTATACGAACAAATAATCAATCATGGGGTTGAAGTCAACAAAATTATAAAATGCGTCCGTTTGGCATTTTCTGGATATTCTGGAATTGACACGGATCTGATTTTTTTGTAAATATTTTAAATATGAAGCGCAACAAAGAAGTTGGACTTTTAGAATCCATCAGACAAGAGAGAAAAACAGGTCAGCCATGCCGATATATGAATTTTATTGCAGCAGATGCAACACGATTTTCAATTTCTTCTCAAAGACCGTCAATACGAAAAAAACGCCGGATTGTCCGAAATGCAAGGATATGAAACTGTCGCGTCAGGTATCCCGGTTCGCCGTGGTCGGGCGGGCTTCGGCGTCCGGCGATGATGATTTCCCAGTAGATGAATCCAAAATGGAAAAGGCCATGGAGATGATGGCCCGGGAAGCCGAAGGCATCAGCGAGGATGATCCCCGCCAGGCCGCGCGCCTGATGCGGCGGATGACGGAAATGACCGGCATGGAACTTAATCAGGGCATGGAAGAGGCCCTGCGGCGGATGGAACGCGGCGAAGATCCCGAGCAGATCGAGGCGGAAATGGGCGATCTTATCGGCGAAGAAGAGCCTATTGTGTTTTCCGGAAAAAAAGGCGGGCGGGCCGGTATAAAGAAGAGGCCGCCCTGGAAAGATGACAGACTTTATGATTTGTAATGTTTGAAACTCACTAAAAAGGAGAGCTGGCATGCCGAAAAAAGTTGCAACGGAACAAAAGCCGGGAACCGATCTGAGCGTCTACTGGAAGCACAAACGCAAGCTCAACAAGCTGGCCCTTGAATATACCCAGAATATGGACAAGGAGGCGGTCCGTGAAAAATTGCAAACCGGAAGCGTCGGTATTTTGCCCACCATCTGCATTTCCCGCAAAATCGGCGTCGGCGCTTTAGAGCTTGCGGAAACGCTGAGCGCCAGCCTGGGATACCGCGTCATTGATCGGGAAATCATCGAAGAGATTTCCAACAGGACGGAATTGAGTCGATCGAGTATTGAAACCTTTGATGAACGCTATCCGGGAAAGATCCGGGAATTTCTCGGCCTGATGCTGGGGGACCGGTCTTTTGGGCTGGATGCCTATACCCGACACCTTTTCGTGATTGCCTTTGTCCTGGCGGGCATGGAAAGCACCATTTTCGTCGGCCGGGGCATTCATCTGATGCTGCCGCGTCAGCAGGTTTTCGCCATACGCTGTATTAGTTCCGTTGAGCGCCGGGCAAAGCGATTGGAAGCCTCCCTGAAGGTCAGCCGGAAAAAGGCCGAACAAATTCTGACCCACGCCGATGCCGAGCAGAAAGAGTTTTTCAGCAAGGTCCACGGAAAAGATGCCGCCGACCCGGCTGAATTCGACATGACCCTGAATCTGGATCATATCAAGGATTTAAACACTGCCGCCCAAGCCGTAACATTGCTGTTTAAAAGCCGCTTTCCGGCAACGTAAAAAGCGCAACTTCTTCGTTGCGCTTCATCCCTTGCTGCTTCATCGTACGATAAGTGCGACGCATTGCTCGGGAATCGCGCGCCTTGAATTTGCGTTTTTATACGTTGCCGTCAGAAACAGGTCTTTCAGCGGGTGATCGTCAGAGCCACGGCTTCCCCACCGCCCAGGCAGAGGGAGGCCAGCCCTGTTTTTTTCTCCCGGCGGATCATTTCATAAATCAAGGTTACCAGTACCCGGCACCCGCTGGCGCCGATGGGATGGCCCAGGGCCACGGATCCGCCGTTGACGTTGACCCGTTCCGGGTCCAGATTCAGTTCCTTCATGACCGCCACCGTGGAGCCGGAAAATGCCTCGTTGACTTCAAACAGATCCACGTCCTTTACGGCCAGTCCCTGTTTGGCAAGGCATTTGGGAATTGCCAGGATCGGAGCCACCAGCACGTATTTCATGTCGATGCCCGCCGATGCCTGTGCCCCGATTTTTGCCAGGACCGTGCAGCCGAGCTGTTTGGCTTTTGCCGCGGACATGACCACCACGGCGGCCGCGCCGTCGGAAATGATGGATGCATTGCCCGCGGTGCCCACGCCGTTTTTCTGGAACGCGGGTTTCATTTTAGCCAGCACGTCGTAAGGGGTTTCCACAACGGTCTCATCCCGGTCAAATACCAGGGGATCGCCTTTGCGCTGGGGTACGTTCACGGGCATGATCTCATCGGCGAACCGGCCGCCGGTCACCGCGCGCAGGGCTCTGGCGTAGGTTTCAGCCGCGTACCGGTCCTGGTCCTCACGGGTGACGCCGTATTTTTCCGAGCAGAGCTCATTGGAGATGCCCATGTGGAAATCATTGACGATGTCCCACAGCCCGTCATGAACCATGTGGTCCTGAATGGTTCCCGGCCCCATACGATACCCGAACCTGGCTTTCTCCAGGTAATAGGGCGCACTCGACATATTCTCCATGCCGCCGGCCACCACCACGTCCGCGTCCCCGGCGGCGATGGCATGGGCCGCAAGCATCACGGCCTTGAGGCCTGATCCGCAAACCTTGTTGATGGTCAGGCATTCGGCTTCCCACGGCAGTCCGGCCTTGACCGCGGCCTGCCGGGCCGGGTTCTGCCCGTATCCGCAGGGGAGCACCATGCCCATGATGACTTCGTTGACATCCGCATCCTGAATGCCCGCCCGCCGGACGGCTTCTTTAATCACCAGCCCCCCGAGGTCCGTGGCGCCGATGCCGCTCAATGATCCATTAAACCCTCCAAGGGGCGTCCTGACCGCGCTGACGATGACTGCTTCGTTCATTATAATATGATCCTTTGATTGATTATGTAATGGGGTTGAGGACTTTTAATCCTTTGATGCCGATAAAGTCTTTGTCATTGATCGTGACAAGGGTTAAGGCCTGAATCAGGCAAGTGGCGGCTATGACGGCATCAGGAAGGCGTATAAAAACCGCGGTCCCATTCTTCCCTCAGTTTATTAATTTCATGTTGGGGATCCATATCAATATGCTTCATGAAACCTAAATATGTTAATGGATTAAATTCAGGCGGTTTTGATTTTTTTATCGGCAGAATGGTGATTTCCAGATCTTTGTTTTCAAATGCTTCCGGAACCGTTATGACCATACGTCGTTTTGCGTGTTTTTTTATGATGCGAATTGCTTCCATTCGTTTCTCCGCTATATCTGTCAGATTTTAAGATAATCGTTTTTCCATTCACGTTAGAAATCATAGATCATTTGATGGATGCTTACAATAGTTTTGATCGCGAAGTTTTTTAGCAGAGGCTTCCTCTTCAGGCCTCCCAAAAAAAGATTCCAGGAGGCATTGCATCTATGTCTGATCCGGGCGGAAATGGCAGATTAAGAGCTTTTCCGAAGCCTTGCTACATATTCCTTCGGTATTTCCCGCCGACCTCGTACAAAGCCCCGGTGATCTGGCCCAGGGTGCAGCAGCGGACCGTTTCCATGAGTTCGGCGAAGATATTTTCCCCGGCAAGGGCCACCTGTTTCAGGCGGGCCAGGGCTTCCGGCGATTTGTCATTATTTTGCGCAACAAAGGCGGCCCGGCGGTCGAGCTGGGACTGTTTTTCGGCTTCGGTGGCCCGGGCCAGTTCCAGCTTGGAAATGGCGTCGGTTTCATCGGCATTGGGGTTTAAAAACATGTTGACCCCCACGAGGGGCAGTTCCCCCGAGTGCTTGAGTTGCTCGTAATGCAGGGATTCGTCCTGTATCCGGCTGCGTTGATATCCGCGTTCCATGGCGCCCTTGACCCCGCCCCGGGCCGTGATCCGGTCGAATTCGGCCAGCACGGCCTCTTCCACCAGGTCGGTGAGCTGTTCGATGTAGAAGCTTCCCTGGTTGACGTTTTCGTTTTTGGCCTGGCCCAGCTCTTTATTGATGATCATCTGGATGGCCAGGGACCGGCGCACGGATTCCTCGCTGGGCGTGGTCACGGCCTCGTCATAGGCGTTGGTGTGCAGGCTGTTGCAGTTGTCGTAGATGGCATACAGGGCCTGGAGGGTGGTGCGGATGTCGTTGAACTGGATTTCCTGGCTGTGCAGGGACCGCCCCGAGGTCTGGATGTGGTATTTGAGCATCTGGGACCGTTCGGCAGCGCCGTAAAGTTCTTTTAAGGCCACGGCCCAGATCCGGCGGGCCACCCGGCCGATGACGCTGTATTCGGGGTCCATGCCCGATGAAAAGAAAAACGAGAGATTGGGCGCGAAACTGTCGATGGGCATGCCACGCGACAGGTAATATTCTACGTAGGTGAACCCGTTGGCCAGGGTAAAGGCCAACTGGGAAATGGGATTGGCCCCGGCCTCGGCGATATGATAGCCCGATACCGACACCGAATAGAAATTGCGGACATCGTTTTGGATAAAATATTCCTGGATGTCGCCCATCATTTTCAAGGCGAAATCCACGGAAAAGATGCAGGTGTTCTGGCCCTGGTCTTCCTTGAGGATATCGGCCTGAACCGTTCCCCGCACGCAGGAGAGAACCGATGTGCGGATTTCCGCAGCTTCGGCGGCATCCGGGGCCCGCCCGCGCTCGGCCGTGAATTGGTCGACGCGCTGGTCAATGGCGGCGTTTAAAAACATGGCCAGCATGATGGGAGCCGGCCCGTTGATGGTCATGGAGACCGATGTGTTGGGGGCCGCCAGATCGAACCCGTCATAGAGAACCTTGACGTCTTCAATGCTGCACACGCTCACGCCGGAAGTGCCGACCTTGCCGTAAATATCGGGCCGGGTGTCCGGATCAAAACCATAAAGGGTGACCGAATCGAACGCGGTGGAGAGCCGGTTGGCCGGATACGCGCCGGACAAAAGCTTGAACCGCCGGTTGGTGCGGGCCGGGTCTCCCTCGCCGGCAAACATCCGGGTGGGGTCCTCATCCGTGCGCTTTACCGGGAACACGCCGGCGGTGAAGGGAAATCGTCCGGGCACGTTTTCCCGACGCATCCAGGTATAGATGTCGCCCGGATCCGACCAGGCGGGCAGGGCGATTTTCGGAATCCGGGTGCCGGAAAGCGACGTGGTAAACAGCGGCACCCGGATCTCCCGATCCCGGACCTGATAGACCAGATCGTCTTCGCTGTAAGTTTGTTTGATGTGTTTCCATTGATCCATGCAGCGCCGGGCCGATTCATCCAGAGCGGATTCGGCGTTTGCCTTCTCCTGGCGCAGTTTTTCCAGCAGGGCCGATGTGTCGCCGGACAGGGCATCATCCCCGGCAAGAGCGGAGACTGCCTGCTTGAGATGCCAGGTTGTTCGCAATTGATCCGCCTGATCCCCGGTGGTCCGGTGATAGCGCCGGACGCAGTCGGCGATTTCAGACAGATAGCGCGTTCTTTCCGGCGGCACAAAGATGGTTTTGGAAGTAGATGTCCGGTTTTCCATGGCCGGTATGCGGCTTTGAAAGGCCACGCCGGTTTTTTCGGAGATCCGGTCCAGCAGATAACGGTAAAAGGCGGTGGCGCCGTCGTCGTTGAATTTTGAAGCGATGGTGCCGAATACAGGCAGGTCACCGGCCGGCGTCTCCCATGCCTTGCGGTTGCGCTGGACCTGTTTGCGAACGTCCCGCAGGGCATCATCAGAGCCTTCCTTGTCGAATTTGTTGACCACGATGATATCGGCGTAATCGAGCATGTCGATTTTTTCAAGCTGGGTGGCGGCCCCGTAATCGCTGGTCATGACATAGATCGACAGATCGGAAAGATCGATGATGTTGGACGCGCCCTGGCCGATGCCCGCGGTTTCAACAATAATCAGGTCATAACCGGCTCGTTTGAGGATATCAACCGCGTCGGGCAGGGCCACCGGCAGTTCCATGCTGGTGCGGCGCACGGCAATGCTGCGCATGAACACGCGCGGGGTCTCGATGGCGTTCATACGGATCCGGTCCCCGAGAAGCGCGCCGCCGGTTTTGCGGCGGGACGGATCGCACGAGAGAATGCCGACGCGGATGTCTGCAAGGTCGTTTAACAGCCGGATGACCAGCTCGTCGGTCAGGGAGGACTTGCCGGCCCCGCCGGTGCCCGTGATGCCGATCACGGGCACCGCTTTTTGGCCGCTGGTCTCGGGAAGTTGCTTCCTGATGTTCTGGAAAGCATCCATGCGCCCGGCGGCTCCCAGCTCCGCCAGGGTGATCAGCCGGGCCACGGTGGCGGGATGTTCAGGGCTCAGGTTGCCGGGGTCGATCCGGTCCGCATCGGGAAGGGCGTCCATCCGGCGCATCATATCATTGATCATTCCCTGGAGCCCCATGCGGGCGCCGTCGGCCGGGGAATAAATCTTGGCGATGCCGTAATCTTCGAGTTCCCTGATTTCCGCCGGCACGATGACCCCGCCGCCGCCGCCGAAGATTTTCACATGTCCGGCGCCCCGGTCTTTGAGCATGTCGGCCAGGTATTTGAAAAATTCCACATGCCCGCCCTGGTAGCTGGAGATGGCGACACCGTGGGCGTCTTCTTCGACCACGGCCTTGACGACTTCCGCCACCGACCGGTTATGCCCGAGATGGATGACCTCGGCGCCGGTGTCCTGAAGAATCCGGCGGATGATATTAATGGCCGCGTCATGCCCGTCAAAAAGGGCCGTGGCGGTCACCACGCGGATGGGATTTCGCGGTTTATAGGGTTCGGTTTCCTGGGTCATCTTTTCTCCTGATCCGATCGGTCTTTGTTAAGTGATTTTTTCTCTTTATCGAAACTCTTGTTTCCACGCACTCTTCTTCATACCATAACGCCGTTGAAGTTCAAGATTAACATCGCGGATAAGGGTTAAAAAATCTTTGCATATTAAGGTGCTGAATGATAATAATTATTTTTCATGAAGGCATTTAACCTTCTCCAGAAGCAGACGCAGTTCAGCTTGAATCGATTGGGGAAAAACCGTCATACGATCCTTGCCCCCTTCGCGTCCCGAACATAAAGAATGTTTCGAGCAAGATCAAGGTCCTGGACCCGCGGGCGGACAAATCCCATTAGCCGCAGGCCGCAGCCATAAAGGATTTTGGCCATGAGCAGGTGTATTCCTTCGATATAAGACAGTATGCGTTGAACTTCGGATTGGATCATATCCAATCGCTAAACAGGGCTCGCTGAAGCTCACCGGTTAGCTTTCCATTATGCCTTAATTTTAAGCAATTCCAAAAGAGGTGTTTTTTATGAAGAAAACGGTGTTGATTGTATTTGCGGCGATGGTGTTATTTGCCGGCTGTGCCTCACACCACGGGCTGCCGACCAATGTAACAAGCGGATACACAGAGATCTGCAAGGCAACCACCGAACCGGAGATCACCGCACTATTTGATCGCTGGAATCAGTCGTTGATGACCGGCAATCCGCGGAAGGTCGTTGCAAACTATGCAGAGCGTTCTATACTCCTGCCCACAGTTTCAAACAAACCGCGATTGACGCCCGAAGAGAAGGAAGATTACTTCCGCCACTTCTTGGAGAACGGTCCTTCCGGCAGGATTGATATGCGTTTTATTGAAATCGATTGCAACACAGCGATTGATGCCGGTCTTTACACCTTTACATTTGCCAAGACGGGGGAAAAGGTCAGCGGTCGCTACAGTTTCACCTATCGCTGGAACGGCTCGGATTGGCTGATTACTAGCCATCATTCCTCAGCCTTGCCGGAGAATAAGTAAACATTGTGATCAAGCGTATCTAAAGTTTTCCAGCGGCCGTCCACGATGATTTCCGGGGACAGGTCGCATTCGTCCCGGCCGCAGCGCATCAGCCGGTCGCAGGTCATGATCCAGCCCATCAGCGGGCCGTATTTTGCGAAGGCTTCAAGGCTGTATGACGAGCAGTTGGGATGCATGGGGCAGCCGCCGTCTTTGACCGCCGCCAGGTGATTGAGGGGCCCCTGGTAAATATGAATGAGGGCTCCTGCGAACGATCCCGGGTCATCACGGGCCGGCGGTCTGTGCATCCAGCCGCAACCGCTCCCCGCAAACAGGATCAACACGCATACGACCGCAACCACGGCGGCGCGCCTGATCCGGGATAATCCCGTGATGACGGTCGGGATCACTGTCTCTTTGTTCATGGCGTCACGTTTTCTCTTTGCTGCTTCCGGCGAAAAACATCAATAATCATGGAAACGCAGAAACCGAAAGTGGCCACCAGGATAATGGTTGCGCCCGAAGTCAGGTTGAACGCATAGGCCAGCCAGAGGCCGCTGAGGTTAAACAGCATGGCCAGAAGGGTGGAGACCGCCATCATCATGGCCAGGGAGCGCGTGTATTTTTCAGCGATATAGGGCGGAATCGTCAGCAGGGCGATGACCAGGATCAGGCCCACCACCCGGATGATCAGCACGATAGACACGGCAATCATGCCGATAAACAGAAAATAGACCAGGTCTACGGGCACCCCCCGAAGCCGGGCGAATTCATCGTCATAGGAGACCGCCAGCAGATCGCGGTAAAAATATCCGGCGGCAAAGACCGTGAATCCGCCCAGGCCGAGCATCCACCAGAGATCGGAATTGGGCACCGCGAGAATGCTGCCGAACAGGTAGGTCATCAGGTTGACGGTGTAACCCGGCGTCAGATCCAGCAGAATAATGCCCACGGCCATGCCCACGGCCCAGATCACGCCGATAAAGGTATCGGCCCGGTTTTTGGCCTTGAGCAGCACCAGGGTCATGAAGACGGATGCTACCAGTGAAAATCCGATGGTGCCGAGCAGATAGGGGATGCCGAAAAAAAACGCCAGGCCGATGCCGCCGAATGCCGCGTGGGCGATGCCCCCGGCAATGAAGACCAGGCGGTTGACCACCACGAAGGTGCCGATGATCCCGCAGATCAGGCTGGCAAAAACACCGGCGATGACCGCGTTTCGCATGAATTCATATTGCAGTGCTTCGATCATTTCAGTCCTCGTGGGTCTTTAAAATCCGGTGGGGAATGATGCCGTGAGCCACCAGCTCCACGGGGCAGCCATAGGCCGCTGCCATCATGGGCTCGGTGATTTCAGCCTCGTCATGATAGTGGACGCTTCTGTTTACGCAGGCCACGGCCGTGGCCTGCGTGGACAACACCATGATGTCATGACTGGCCATGACGATGGTTTTGGATTGATTGATTTTTTTTAGAAGCGCATACAGATCGGCTCTGCCGGTGCTGTCGAGACCGGTGGTGGGTTCATCTAAAATCAGAATGTCCGGATCTGTGGCAAGGGCCCGGGCGATAAAGACCCGTTCACGCTGACCCCCGGAAAGCTCATCGATACGCCGGTTTCCGCAATCCAGCATTTCCAGTTCTTCAAGTGCATCGCGGGCCGCAGCCCGATCCGATCCGGACAGCCGGGCGCGACCGTGCATACGGAGCCGGCCCATCAGCACTACATCCATTACCGAAATGGGAAAGGCGCGGGCCGCGGCCACATCCTGAGGGACATAGCCGATGCGGTGGGTGACTTTATCCGGCGGCTGACCAAACACCCGGATGATGCCGTGATCAGGTTTGAGAAGCCCCAGCAGGAGTTTGAGCAAAGTGGTTTTCCCACCGCCGTTTGGACCGATCACGGCAAGAAAGGCCTTTTCGTCAATATCAAAAGATGCATCGCGCAAGACAGGCCTGCCGTTAAAGGAAAAGGCGACGTTTTGAAACCGGATGACCGGGTTTTCCATGACCATGTCTACCTCAGAGCCCCTTTCAGAGACATTGCCACTGACCGGATATTTTCCGTCCAGTTTTCCGCCAGCGGATCGGCATGGACTATGGAGCCCTTGATTTCAGCGGCGATGATCTCGGCCTGTTGGGTTGAAAACTGGGGCTGGACGAAAATCGTTTGAATGCCGGCATCCCGGGCATAGGTGATCAATGTCTTGATGTCTTTGGCTTTTGGTTCTTTACCGTCGAATTCAATGGATACTTGCGTCAGGTCATATGCATCGGCAAAATATCCCCACGAAGGATGAAACACCAAAAACAGTCCGCCTGCATTGTCTGCGAACAACTGCCGCAGTTCGGCATCCAGATCCGTCAATTGCTTGATAAAGGCGGTGTAATTGGCTTCAAATTCGGTCTGAAGCCCGGGAGACGCCTGGATCAGGCCTGCCAGGATGGCTTTTGCCTGGGTCATGACCAGGGAAGGGGAGAGCCAGATATGGGGGTCATCTTCGCCGCAGTCATGGTGGTGATGGTGATCAAAGACCGGTTTTCTGATCCGGGAAGCCGGACCCTGATCTTCATGCCGGTGGATCGGTTTCTTTTCGATCCCGGCATCCGTATGAACAACGGCCATGCCCGGATTCATGGCGGAAAATTTTCCCAGCCAGACGGATTCAAAAGGTACGCCTATGGCGAAATAGACTTTTGTGGCGGCAAGCTGTTTCATCTGGGCCGGGCCTGGTTCGAAGATTTCCGGGGCCTGACCCGGTGAAACCATGACGGAGATATCCACATGTGGTCCGCCGATGGCTTCCACGAAATATTTCTGGGGGGGAATACTCACAACAACCGATATTTTTTCATCCGCTATGGTGTTTTGAGCTGAAACAAGCATCCCGAATCCGATCGTCAGTATCGTCAAGGCCGTCATAATCCATTTTTTCATTGAAACGTTTCCTTTGTTTTCTGTTGATGACAATAGATTAATAAGCCGGGTTCCACTGGGATCCAACGGCTACATTAGTAATAATATCAGATACAAAATGAAAATTATGCAAATTCCGTTATGAAGTCAAGGAGAATATGGCCAAGTCCATACACTTTCGGGGCCCGCTTGTCGAGACGTTTCACGCTGTAGCGGATCGCCTTTCGTATTACCTGACGATGGAAAATCCCAGGCGCATGGCATGGGTCCGTGTCTGATAATGGAGCAGGCTTTCGGCCAGACTTTCGGTGTATTGGGCGTGCAGATAAAGTTGGAGGTGGGTCGGAAACAACCCATCAAGTGGAAACGTCAGGTCGGCTGTAAACGAATCACCTTTTGACGCTTTGCGCCAGTGGGTTTCAAAAACGGCGCCGTCTGCTTTACCGAATTTTACGCCGAGGTCGAAATATCCCCAGTAATCGAATAAATCCGGGTTGTCGTACTTGTTGTTGTTGGTGTCTATCCAGACTTTGGGGGAGACCATCAGGCCGTAGCCGGACTTCTGATGCATAAAAATAAAGGTCGGATGGATGTAAATGATATTGGTGCTCCGGGATAATTCATCATCCTTGCCGTTGGATATATGCTGGTAGCCGGTTTGTAGAAAAAGATGGTTAAGGCCCTTGCCGGAAAAGAGGTTGGGAGAACGGAAGAACGCTTCGGGCTTGTAGCTGGTGTCGTCAAAGGGCCGGGAATCGGATTTCAGATCCCAGAAAGAGGTCTGGGTATAAGCAAAAAAAAACCCGCGGCTCCAGGGATATTTTTGGGATAATGCCATGGATGGGTTGATAAATCGATATTTCATGCTGATCTGGAATTTGCTTTTTTCCGGATTTACGCCGCGCAGGAAATATACCGGCTCGTACGCGGAGATATTGTCTATGTAAGGCTGGTATTGGTTGAACAGGGAATCAAGGGTCGTGTATGCATATGCGTTATCCGGATCGGGCGCCGGCTCTTGGGCGTGGGCCGTCCGGATGATCAATGCGGGCGTACCCGCTATCAGTAACCACAAGACCAATGTCTGAAAAACGGGTATTCGGGCGTTCATTCGGATTTTCCGATGTTTCAGCTAACGCGCTTTAATCACGCGGATTCAGATTGCATTTTGATCAAAGGCGAATCAATCTCTGATCTTCTGTTATCAGGTTTGCCGACTTTGGGGAAGGCTTTTTTCCCTGCGGGTGAACAGATGATAGAGGACAGGCAGCAGGATCAGGATCAAAAAACCCGAAACAAGGATGCCGCCCACTGAGGCCACGCCGATGGCATTCCGGAGTTCCGCGCCGATGCCCCGGCTCACTGTCAGCGGAAGCATGCCCAGGACCGCGGCGATGGGTGCATAACAATGGGCCGGATAACTTCGCACGAGACCATGATCAGACAGTACAAGACGATTTGGCCGGATACGCAGTTCCGGTCGCTATCAGGCATGATTTATTGAAGAGCAATCTTGATTGTCCGCAGCCGACCTGCTAATATCCGCAATCAATTGGGAGTACTTGTTTGGATTGATTCCAGAAGGCGGCGATGTAATCATAATGAAAGAATCAACCCGGATCATGCTCAAAAAGCACGGCTGGCGGGTGGACCGGTTTGTCCACAATTATTTTTATTTTCTCTTCTATTATCCGTATGTCAAAATCCTCAGCGGATTTGTTCAATCCCTGAAGTACCTGACCTGGTGTAAGCCCATTATTTTCGCCGGAAAAATGATTTTTAACCGGTATCATTCCAAGGTCCTTTCCCATGGGGACACCCGCAAGATTTTTACGTTAAACGAGGATGTTCGTGTTATTTCAGACGACAACAAGCAGATCATTCCATACAAATACGCTACCCGGATTATTTTTCAGGAGCCGGAATTCATCGCGGTCATGGATTGTCCCTGCAAGAAATCAACGGGCGCTGCCGCCGAAGACATCAATTCCTGCATTGCCGTGGGCAGGTCCGTGGCATCCTTCTGGCTGGAGCATTGTTCCAAATACAATCCCCGCAAAATCACCCAGGCCGAAGCCCTTTCCATCATCAACCGGTTCCGCAAAACAGGGCATATTACCCAGGCGTTTTTTAAAGTCGCCACCGGCGGCAACACCGGCGTGATCTGCAACTGCCATCCGGATACCTGCGTGAGCCTTCAGGCCACCCGTCTGGCCCGTCGCATCGATAAATCTCTGTCAATGACCGCGGAATCCGGCTATTCGGTCCGCCACAACGCGGATCTTTGCAGCGGCTGCCGAAAATGTGAGCAAATCTGCCGGTTCGGGGCCATTATTTTTAAAGATGAGCAAAGGCTTTACGACAGCAGCCAATGCCTGGGTTGTGAATTGTGCGTGCAGCACTGTTTCGGGGGCGCGCTTTCCCTTTATATCGACCCGGGCAAACCCCTTCCCCTGGATCTGGATATGATCCGAAACAGGGCGGACAGGCCTGCCGAAGATGATTTGGCCCAAATATCGATCAAAAAAGAGGGTTATCATGATTGACGCTGCCGTGCGCCTTCAAAGCCTGCTCGGTTTTTTCGCCTTTGTCGTCATTGCTTGGAGTATCAGCGAAAACCGGCGGGGATTTCCTTTCAGAATTGTTATGACGGGCATGGCGCTGCAAGTGGGAATCGCGCTGATCATGTTCCGGTTTCCGCTGGTGGCCGACCTTTTCCTGGCGCTTAACCGCGCAGTGGAAGCCATACAGGAATCCACCCTTGCCGGAACATCCTTTGTGTTCGGTTTCGTGGGCGGCGGCGACGCGCCCTATGAAATCGTCTATCCCCATGCCGCCTTCAGTTTGGCGTTTCAGGCCCTGCCCCTGGTGCTGGTGATCAGCGCGCTGTCATCGGTTCTGTTTTACTGGGGAATTCTTCCCAAAATCGTCAAAGGGTTTTCATGGCTGTTGGAAAAATCAATGAAAATCGGGGGCGCCGAGGGGCTTGGCATATCGGCGAATATTTTCGTGGGCATGGTGGAGGCCCCGCTGCTGATCCGGCCGTATATCGCCAGGCTGACCCGGAGCGAACTGTTTACCCTGATGACCTGCGGCATGGCCACCATCGCCGGCACTGTCATGGTGCTGTATGCCGGCATTCTGGACCGCATCATTCCCAACGTCATCGGCCATATCCTGACCGCGTCGATGATCAGCGCGCCCGCGGCCATCGTGATTTCAAAAATCATGATTCCCGAATCCGCTTCTCTGACATCAGGGGAACTGACCCCTGCGGATCCGCCGTCCGGGGCAATGGACGCCGTCACCCGGGGAACCAGCCAGGGCCTTGAGCTGATGCTCAATATCATTGCCATGATCATCGTGCTGGTGGCCCTGGTTCATCTGATCAATATAATGTTGGGCGTGATTCCGAATTTGGCCGGCGCGCCCCTGACCCTCCAGCGGATCATGGGGTGGCTCATGGGCCCCGTGGTCTGGCTCATGGGGGTTCCCTGGGCCGAAGCCCATGCCGCCGGCGTACTCATGGGCACGAAAACCGTCTTAAACGAATTTATCGCCTATGTGGATATGAGCAATCTGTCGCCCGGCGTCCTGAGCGAGCGGAGTCTGCTGATCATGTCTTATGGCCTTTGCGGATTTGCCAATCCCGGCAGTCTCGGTATCATGATCGGCGGCCTGGGCGCCATGGCCCCCGAACGGCGCAAGGAGATCGTCTCACTGGGGTTGCGGTCCATCATCGCCGGAACCCTGGCTACCTGCATGACCGGCGCGGTCATTGACAGAGATTTATCGATGCGACGGGCCAGACGGGTGGCCTGAAGGC